>OAVD01000636.1_pt1 | contig 19995 bp, 22 predicted proteins | sample 1476351 | NCBI WGS metagenome assembly OAVD01 (sample SAMEA2580075, study PRJEB22360) | human gut metagenome | biome: human gut; feature: human-associated habitat; material: faeces | place: Denmark | collected 2008/2010 | reverse complement strand
GTAAAGACTGGGAGAAGAGAGAGTACATCATGGAAACCAGCGAACGTTATCACAGTAAGATGCGCTTTTCCGTTTGCAGTTTCGATGGTCCTGTTGAGAACCCTCCAAAGGTAGGAGACAAGATCAGAGTTAACTTTACCGTTGAGGCCCGTGAATATAAAGGGAACTGGTACAATGAAGTAAGAGTGCATCGGACGGAGAATATTAACCAATAACATAAAAAGATATGAAGAAAAAGAAAGAAATAATGATTGAGTTGGTATACGATATTCCGGCTCTGATAAGAATACAGGAACTTTCCTTAATTGAAATAAAGAAGAAAATTCGTGATCAACAGGTTATAGATTTTCAAGAAGACATTCTAAGAGTTCTAAAGGCTGTAAACGAGATCGATTTTATTAATATGGACAGCAACTAATTAGCTATAATTGATATGAATATGAAACAGACAGCTCAAGAAAAAGCAAAAGAATTATGTGAAGTGTGGGGAATGGAAGATAACCACGGTTACAGCGTTCAAGATACATTTCAAGCAGGGTTTGTGCAAGGTGCAAATTGGCAGGCAGAGCAATCTCCGTGGATAAAGGCTAAAAACCAGCTTCCATTTGTGGACGAGGATGATATATCAGAGCAGAGCGAACCAGTGTTAGTCATAGCTTCCGCCAAAAGACATTATGAACCCGAAATATTGGTTTACAACAAACATTACCATGTGTGGGACACAGCAGATGCGGATGATTACTGTTGTGATGTATCCGATAATGACTTATGGATGTATATCCCAAAGTTTAATTAGTGACAATACAGCAATGGAAACAACGATAGATAGTAATGGTCTGGGTGGATTTCAAACCAGGCAGGATCGGATACTGTGTATTCGTAGTCAAATTAATCGCAGCAGTGAAGAGTTAGCCCGGATCAATGAAAAGCTGGGAGCTAAAGATACCCCCTCCTTGGAAGAGTGGCTGCGTCTTTCGGATATTCGTAATAACCTGATGGTTTCTATACACCGGAAGGAGGAAGAGTTGTCACGGCTGACGGATAGCCGCCGGCTTGATCAGCCTAAGCGGGCGAATTATAGTTATTAAAAATTATTCGGAATGGGAAAGAAAATAGTAAATCAAAAGTCCGTACTTATACAAACCAAAATCTCACCGGCTATAGATAGCCGGTTGGATAGAATTTGCAAAGAATATGGCTTTTCAAGTAAATACGAATTATTGCAAAATTTAGTTTCTGCTTTTCTCAAATATGCGGACCCTGAATCAGGAGAACAGGACATAAGCGAGTCTGACAGATTCTCTTTGGAATTGGCTAAAATATTCACCGAGCTTCAGAATAAAGGTCTTCGGATAAACAGGGTGTCTTCCGGTGCGGACAAGTCATACATCCTTTCAGAGTCAATACAATTATACCAACGTCCGGGCAAGCATGGGATTGTTGGCGTAAAGTATACATTCGGAAAGGATGGTGAGCTTGTCCGTACGGAAAACAGCAGCAAGATTCTAAAGTCTGTCATTGGCCGGTTGTTTCCTCAAATGCACCGGCGTTTGTCGTCCTTATGCCTGAGTCTTGGCGGTGTGGCGCTTGATGACGCGATCTCTTATCTGATGGAGGTAGTCGATCACAGGTTATTGCCGGATCATATAGAGAGAGAAATAAAGGAAGAGTTTAACGGGCAGTCCGTGGCGGAGAAGCATGTGGATATGGCAGGCGACAAGCCTAAACGGAGGCGGGATAACAGTATAAGTATATGAAAAAGAGGGCTACATATAGCAGATTGATGCAATCGACGAATTGGCAAAAGATACGGCGTTCGGTGCTGAGGGAAACTCCCCTGTGTGCGGATTGCTTAGAGAACGGTATAAATACATCGGCTACAGAGATTCATCATATCAGGCCTGTGGAGACAGCTGTCGGTGATTCGGAGATGGAATCGCTTTGCTTTGACAGAACCAACCTGGTTGCCTTGTGCCACGATTGCCATGTTGAAAGACACAGGCTTCTCAAAAGCCATTCCAAGGAAAGTGTAAAAGCCAATGCCCGCAGGGCTACCGAGGCTTTTAACCGCAGGTTCTTCGAAGAGTAGGGGGGGATATTTTTTTTATCACCCCCTCAATTACTCAAATCCACTCACACCATTCATCGACAAAAAGTGGAATTTTGGATTCAGGCCGTGGGGGTATCGGGTTTACCTTAAAACACCGGAATTTGCGCAAAATGGGTATACTTAAAAACTTTAACATTTCAACATGACTAAAAAGGGCGATAAGATTGAAAATATAAAAACCGTCATACGCAGGCATTTGCAAAAGGCCGATGTATACGCACCGGAATTGTCGTATCAAATAGAGCTGGCCGCTTCGGATATTTTGTTATACCGGAAGCTGAGGGAGAAGGCGCTATCGGAAGATACGCCTATCACGGTCACGGAATATTCGAGGGAAGGCAAGCCGAGGGAAAAGATCAATCCGGTTTTTGCCGCGATGAAAGAGCAGGCGGATGTAGTGCGCAGAGACCTCCGTTCCCTGTATATGAACCGGGAGTTGAAGCGTAATGAAAAAGCGAAGGAGAACGAATCGGATCCTTTGGAGGAGATGATGAAAAAGCTGAATGAAATAGATAAAGAAGATATCGGTACCGGGCAATGACAAAGGACGAAGAGGAAGAGGCAAGAAAAATCAAGCTGAAGCATTATCAGGAGGTATGCAGCATAAACTTGGATAATTACCGACTGCATGAGACCGACCATCGTCTCAGGCTTTATATCGAGGATATCATATCTGATGTTGAGGCTCACAACCTGTATGAAATACTGGCTGTGCGTCGCTTTTTTATGCTCCGTGATAAGTACGTTTGGCGTCCGAATAAGGTAAAGAAGTTCATTGTATTCTATGAATCCTTGAAATTCTCCGGCATGAAAGGCCGGCAGTGTTACAAGCTGACTCCGGTACAGGTTTTTCAGTTCGCCTCGATCTTAGGGTTTTATCAATGGGAGGAAGAAGGCGGGAAAACGGTTCTTCGCCGTTTGGTCCGCCGTGCTATCCTGTTTGTTCCCCGTAAGTTTTCGAAAACCACCAGCTCCTCTTCTTTGGCCGTGAGTGAATTGTTGTTCGGGGATGCCAATGCCCAGGCGTATACGGCTGCTAACGGCTACAAGCAGGCCCAAGTTTGTTTTAAGGAGATATCTAAGATCGTCAAGCAGTTGGATCCCAAACGCAGGACGTTTAAAAAGACACGCGAGCATATTGAGTGGCGTGAGAACAAGTTCGGCAAAGAATCCTTTGTCGAGTGTCTCTCCGGTGGGGCTGATACAAAAGATGGCCTTAACGCCTCCCTGATTATTTTCGATGAATATGCTGCAGCTAAGTATGTCAAGGATCATTCCGAGGGTGCGGAATTGCTTCAGGTCTTAGAGTCTTCTTCCGGGGCAAGGGATGAATATCTGACGGTTATTATAACCACAGCATCAAGAGTCGTTGACGGGCCGTTTGTTTTAGAGTTGGATATTGCCAAGAAGGTCCTTTCGGGGGCTTATGATGATGATACGTTGTTTGCCTCGATATTCATGCCGGACGAATGGGAGACGGACGGTGACGCTTTGGGCGATCCTAATGTCTGGAAGAAATGCAATCCGCATATTGGCATAACTGTTAAAGAGTCGTTCTACAGAACCATGTATAGGCAGGCTATGCGCGATCCCGAGAAGATGTTGGAGTTCAAAACGAAACTGCTGAATATATTTGTTTCCGCCGGGACGAAGGTATGGATCAGCCAAAACCTGGCGCGGTCATTGGCGGATCCGGGATTCGATATCGACAGTTTGTCCGGGCGGCCTCCTACTATGGTATCACTTGACCTTTCCGTCAGCGATGACCTTTCGGCCGTGAATTACATGTATTACTCGAAAGTCCTCAAAAAGTTCTATTCGTGGACTGATTACTACATCCCAGAAAAGACCCTGGAAGAACATCCCAATGCGGAGTTATATAAATATTGGATATCCAAGGGCTATCTTAAGGTTTGTCCGGGGGCGGTGATTGATGACTCTATGATCGTAACGGATATATTGAACCGAAATAAAAAGTTATGGATATTGCAGATAGGCTATGACTCTTATAAGAGCCAGGAGATAGTTAATTCTCTGGGTGCCGCTTTTGCATGTATTGGTCGGAACCCGGAGAAAGTACTTAAAGCCGTCCCGCAAACGTTTGGCGCGTTCACCTCACCCGTTGAGACGTTTGAGATGGCGGCAAAGAAGAAGCCGGCGGGCATTGTGCTGGCCGATAATCCGATAACGTTCTGGATGTTCGGTAACGCTTATCTCGAAGAGGACCGCATGGAGAATAAGAAACCGGTAAAGAGAAAAGCGAACTCCAAAATAGACGGGGTCATTGTCAACCTGATGTCCATGTGGCTTTTTAATAATTACGTTTGGTAAAACGGGTAACCTAAAACAGTGTATCGGCCGGATAAGTAGAATCAATATTTATCCAAATGAAATTAGGCAGATATCAACTTACATTTTCAAGGGAAGAACCGAAAGCGGCTAAATCAGAAAAAGGTGCCCGTTATACGGATCGGGCGCAACATGTCCATACGCCATCCGACGCTATGAAAATAGCCGCCGTATACCGTGCGGTCTCCCTGATTTCCGATTCTGTCGCCACGCTGCCGTTAATCTACAAGCGTCGTGACAGGTCCGGAAATTATTTCAAGCCCTACGATACCGGGCCGGGAGCCGTTCTCTATAATTTGCTTACAGTCCGTCCCAATCGCCGGCAGACTTCATTTATACTTTTTAAGAATCTGGTTTCACAGGTGCTGTTGCTTGGTAACGCCTATGCCTATTTGCGTAGGGATTCCTACGGACAGCCTATGGAATTGCTATTGCTTACGCCCTACAGTTGCTCTTATGACCCGTGGAGTGATACATACTATGTTGAGGACTCTATAAACAGTGTCCGGGGTATCTTTCCCGGTGATGAAATATTGCATTTTAAGAATATAAGCCTTGACGGTGGATATACGGGAGTATCTACTATCAGCTTTGCCGCGCAAACCCTGGGTATTGCCGCCACTGCCGCCGCGGAAACCCAGACCCGCTTTGCTACCGGAGGTAAATTCAAGGCCATTCTTCACAATGATTATAGCATGAAGGGATGGGGTGAGTATCAGGATGACCAGATGAAGAGCAATGCCGAACAGATACAGGAGGCTATTGATAGCGGGCAGGATATCATACCGGTAAGGGGTGACGGAAAACTGGATCAGATCTCAATGTCCTCCGTGGATATGCAGTTCCTGGAAAACATCAAGCTCACCATTACCGAAATAGCCCGATTTTTCAATGTTCCCAAAAGCAAGCTCTTTGATGATTCCAATGCTAATTACAAGAGTGCGGAGATAGCCACGGTAGGATTTTATGCGGATTGCCTGAGCCCTATCCTTACCATGATAGAGAGTGAGTTTAAAGCCAAGTTGATACCTTGGAAGGCTTATTCGGACTATAAATTCAAATATGACTTGTCAAAGTTGTATACGACGGATCTCACCACCAAAGGCGTATATCAGACCAAGCAGATAGCGAACGGACTACAGACGGTCAATGATTTGCGGCGTTCGGAAGATTGCCCGCCTGTCGAGGGTGGGGATCAGGTCTTCATAACGTGCAATGTCGCCCCCATCAACGGACCGAAAATCACCGGAAAACCAGATGACGTAGAGACTCCGCTCGAGAAAGACGATCAACCGGGTAAACCATAACACGCTTATTCAAGGAATTATATATGGCAGAAAAAGAACAGAAAAAAAGAGAAAGCAGGTTTTTCACCGGGCAGGGACAGCCCCGGCTGCGTGAAATCGGAGGCGCAGCGGAAAGCAGCCGTATTATCGAAGGGTATGCGATTGTTTTCGGTGTGCAGAGCCGTTTGTTGGCTGACTGGGGAGATGTTTACCGGGAAATTATTGAACCGGGAGCGGTAACGCAGGAGGATTTGGATAGATTCGATATCAAAATGACTATCTGGCATAACCGTGAGCGGCTTCTGGCCAGAAGCAACAGAGGGCGGGGAACGTTAAAATTGACAGTCGATGAAATAGGTGTCTACTATTCTTTTGAGGCTCCTGACACACCGGATGGTGCTACGGCATTGGAGTTGGTAAAAAGGGGGGATTTGACAGGATCAAGTTTCATTTTCTGGTCGGATGAAACCACATCCGTATCCTATACGAAAGATGCCGAAGGAATGACGATACGTCATGTAAACCGGATCGATGAAATCTTTGATATGACCATAGCAAGCGATCCGGCTTATGCGCAAACCAGTGTAACGGCTCGGGAGATGGACGAAGCCGTACGCCGTACGGATGACGGTAATAGTGCCGGAAAGGGAAACGAAGGAGATAAACGTGAAATAACCAACATCCGGATGACCTGCAAACGAGAATTTTATTATTAACTATTAATATTTAGAGAAATGAAAGAAAAGAAAATGACAGTTCGTGAAATGATCGAAGCCCGTTTTAGCAATTGCACTCGCATGAATGAAATCGCCGATACTGCTGAGGCCCGTGAAGGCAAAGAGCTAACAGATGCGGAGAAAGCGGAAGTTCAGAAATTAGAGCGTGAAAACCGCATTTATGATCTTCAAATCGCCGGTTCGGGAGTTGCGCCCGTCGCTTCTCCGGTAAGCCGTGAGGCAGGTTTCCAGAATTGGATACGTGAGCGTGCCAAAGAACGTGATATGCAGGGATACGCGTTGAAGCGTGAAGCTATTATGGTATCTACCAATGCCGCACCGATGATTCCATTGGCGATTAACGATATTGTAAAGCCGTTGGAAGAGGGGTTGATCCTTGGTAAAGTGGGTTTGAAAGTACAAACTGGATTGTCAGGTAATTATGTATGGCCTACCGTAGCAGCCATTGAGGGTGAATGGGCCGGAGAAAGTGCAGCGCTGACAGATAAGACTATTGCGATTGATAAGATCGTTCCGTCCCCGTATCGATTGGGGGCTACTGTCTCTGTGACCAGTCAATTGATTAACCAAACGGACGGAGTCGCATATGCGGTTGTAAAAGAGCAAATTCCGATGGCCATAACCCGGACACTCAACAAAACGATGTTTAGCCCGGTGACCGTTAATTCGGATAAAGTTAACGGTCCGTTTGTCGCTTGTAAGAAAGCTGCAGCGAAGGCTATCGGAGCGCTAACTACCACCGCTTTGAGAAAAGAGGCTTTACATATCACGTTTGCCGGTGAACTTCCTACATATAAGGAGTTGCTTGCCATGAAAGGTATCATTCTGGCTAAGGGTATCATTTCCGATGGTACATTCTGTTACGTGATGGATGAATACACAAAATCCATGCTTGAATCGACTCCCCGTGATGCCGGTTCCGGTCTGATGATCATCGAGAATGATAAAATCGCCGGTGTTCCTGTTTTCTGTACAAATTACATCAACAACGATGGGGGCATTCATGTAGGATTGGGTGTTTGGTCATACCAAGCGCTCGGCCAGTTTGGCGAGCAGCGCTTTATTGTGGATCCTTACACCAAGGCTTCAAAGGATACAACGGTATTGACCCTTAACGGTGATTGGAGCATGACAACCCTTCGTAAGGAGGCTTTCTTGCTGGGTGACTGTACGGCTGCCGGAGTTGGAGGATAAACGTATATCAATAACTGGGAAGGGCGGATATTTTGGGAGTGCCGCCCTATACCTCGAAAAAGATCTGTTATGACTGTAGATAAACTTCGCATCGTATCGCTTGATGCTCTAAAAAGACAAATGAAGATTGATTTTGAAGAGGATGATGATCTTATTGTAATGTACGGGGTAGCCTCGGAAGATGCTATCATCAACACTACCCGCAGGAGTTACGAAGAGTTGGTCATGGAAAACCAAAAAAGGAAATCGGATAAAAATGCCGGGTTTCCGGCAATGTTGTATATCGCTATCCTGATGATGGCTGCGCAACTTTACAAGAACCGTGAACCGATTAGTGGTCTTTCTCAGGCTATTGTCCCTTATACGCTTGATTATATGTTGAAACCCTGGATAAAATTAGAGCCATGATAGAGAGTGGTACTTTAAATGACCGGATCAGGTTTTTATCTCCTGTCACCATCCGCAACAAATACGGCGAACAGCTTACCTCATGGGAGCCATCGTACACGTGTTGGGCGAAGGTTACATATAACAAAGGTGTGAGGGCTATAACGGCGGGTGAAGTTTGGTTGCCCAATACGGTATCGATCCTGGTGCGATATACGAATAAGATCCATGACCGGCAGCGTATCACGTGGAATGATAGCACTTATCGTATTGAGAGCTTCAACGCTTCTAAGAAGGATGGATCGGCTACGATTATAGCCACAAAGATTGACGAGGGAACAGAGAAAGGAGGTTAGAAAATGGGATATTACAAAAACAATCCGGGGGCCCAAAGAGGGCATAAGGTTGTGGATATAGATGTCAGCCAGGTTGTGAAGCTGTTAAACGAGATTGATATTGAAAATGCCATCCCCAAAGCTGAAAGAAAAAAGATTTTGCGAAATGCGATGAAGATCACGCAAAAGGCAGTAAAAGAAGGTTATAAGAGTTCAGTTCATAGTGATCCCCGAAAAGCTGTTCAAGGAGTCAAAATATCAGTTTATCGTGAGGGGATGGGGGCTACTGTCAGTCTTAATAACCCTAAATCCGGCCGGAGCGGTAAGGTTATAAGGGCTTCGATTACCAGGACAGGCGGCGCCAGTGGCATATTAAGGCATAGAAAAAGATCTGAGCGCACGGAGCAGGTAGACGGATATTGGGGCAAGGACCGGGCAATGATCCTCCGGTTTATAAATAAAGGGACTATTGAAAGGGTTGCGTTCAAAAGAACAAGATCCAAGTCCGGACGTACGGCCAATAGAGGGGTTATTTCCGCCAGAGGATTCTTTAGACGTTCGGTGGACGGGGCGAAGGTTGCCACGGAGCAATATTTGGCCGGTCAACTCAATGCGAGAATAGCTTCTTGCGCCAGGAGTGCGGGAGCCGAAGTAAAGAAATAGATATATTTATAGAGATGAGTTTATTAATAGGAGAACATATAAGCAGTGTGCTTGGCTTAAGTGCCGTTGTCGCGTCGAAGTTCGGAGAGCGGATATTCCCTATCGTTATTCCTGAAGGTATTTCCCAATACCCTTATATCGTATATGGCGGTTTGTCTATTCAGCCTGACTACACAAAGGACGGTGCGGGACAGGACAACACGCAGGTTCAGGTAACGGTTGTAGGCAAAGGGGCGAGTGAAACGATCGAGATGGCAAACGAGATCCGTTATGAACTGGAAGGCGTACGGGCGGGATATGCTAAATTTACGGTAAATGACTGTACGGTGTCATCTATAGATGTGGAGTACCTTCAGGAAATAGATGCGTACGCGGTAAATATAGTGTTTAATTTTAAAACGAATGACAAATGAGTAAAGCAAAAGCAGTATTAGGTAAGGATTTCATGTTGTTTGTCGGCGGAAAGGCGCTGGCATTGGCAACTTCCTGTAAATTGTCGATTTCGGCAGAGACGATCGACACGCAAAGCAAGGATTCCGGCATTTGGACGGAAAAGGACATTAAAAAACTCTCCTGGAATGGCTCGAGTGAGAATTTATTCAGCGCCGATAAAGGTATAAGCGGTTATGATACCCTATTTGATCTGATGCTAAATTGCCAGCCGGTTGAGGCAAAATTCGGTATCCCGGCAAATGCCGATGCTTCTGAGGTTCCTTCGGACGGTTGGTCCCTTCCGGCGGCATCGTATTCCGGGCAGGTACTTATTACCAGTTTGGAACTCAACGCTCCGGACGGTGACAAAACCACGTTTTCGGCAACGTTTGAGGGGACGGGCGCGCTTAGTCCGAGAGCGTCAGACGGTCCGGTAGAGGATCCGACCGCATAGCATAGCGGAGAGGGCGGAAAGTCCGCCTTTTCTTTGTTTAATCTCAACAACTTATCACAATGAAAACAATTACTATAAAAAAACAGGATTACGTTTTAAAATATACATTACGTGCCTTCTTTATCTTCGAAAATTTCACCGGAAGGCAGTTTGCATTCGGCCGGATGTTGGATGAATACCTACTGTTTTACTCTATTCTTCTGGCAAATAACAAAGATACATTCTTAATGTCTTTTGATGAATTTGTTGAGGCGTGCGATTCTGATCCGTCTCTTTTTGCGTCGTTCAAAGAGTTCTTCGTAAAACAGATCGAACTACTTGAACAGGCTGCAGATGCCGATATAAAAAAAAAGACAGCTCCGAAGAAACGTGCAGTGTCCGGGAACTCTATGCCCGCGTCGTAGGCGAGGGTGGCGTTGCTCCTGATTACTTCCTTGATAAAATGACGCTCGCCGAAGTCCGCTGTTTTTTAGAGGGACTGATCAGGCGCAACCGGGAGAGCTGGGAGCAGACCCGGATCGTTGCATATGTCATTGCGCAAGCGAACAGTACAAGGGATTTGGAACCGTCGGATGTTCTTTGTTTCCCCTGGGATGTAAAGGAAGAGAAAGGGCAAACGACGGTTACGGATGAAGAGATGGAGATGTTGAGAGAAAAAGCAAAACTAATCGAAAAAGAGATAAATCATGGCTGATATAATTACAAGGTTGGTACTTAAATCGGATGCTTTCGATGCAAACCTAAAGCGGGCGAAAGGTTCGGTGAACAGTTTTCAGAATGATATTTCCAGTATGGCGAAAACCGCCGGGGCTGGTATAATGAAGTTTGCCGGGACAATTGGCGTTGCGATGGGGGCTTATGAAGGTTTCAATAAACTAATGAATAGCAGCCAAACACTAAGCGATGAATACAATAGGACTATTGAAGGCCTAAAGGGTGCTGTAGACAATTTTTTCTATTCAATTGGTTCGGGGGACTGGACACCGTTTTTTAATGGATTGGATGAAACTATACGGAAGGCTCGTGAGGCTTACAATGCGATGGATCAGCTTGGAAATACAAAGATGTCGTACGGCTATTTTAATATGAAAAATCAGGCGGAGTTTCAAAAGCAAATAACAATACTAAAAGACAAAGATTCAACAGAAACCCAAAAAGATGAAGCCCAAAAGCGACTGGATGATGTTTTAAAGGATCAACGGGAAATTGTAGACCAACTCGGCAGACGATCTACGGAAGCGGTGCAGGCGCTTGTTGCTGCATCCACCGGAATAAGTGCGGCCGACGTATCAATGGTGAGTGTAGATCGAGTTTCCCGTTTCGATGTCAGCGCCATGGGGGACACCGAAAAGAAACAAGCAGAAAAAGAGTACCAATACTTTAAGAATGTGGAAGCCGCACTACGTAAGAAATATACAAAAGTGGAGACTGTAGAGACTGGGGCAGGTATGAATAGAAGCTGGTCAACGGTAAAGACGCTTGATTATGAATCTTATAATAAAGCCATGGCTCCCATGATAGCAAAATATCAAGATGCTATAGTATATAATGGTATGCTTGTTAAAGAGAGCGATGAATGGTTAAAGAAATTATATGGTATAAGATCAGAAGCATTTGCAGCCGAACAAGCCTATGAGTCAATGACAAAAACCGCAAATAGAGCATCGCAGGCAGGCGGGAAAGATTCAAAAGAAAACAAAGATGAAAAACCCTTAAAGGATACACTTGCATGGTATGATGCTGAGATATCCCGCCTTAATAAAAAACTGTCTAAAGAAACAACGATGCAGGCTCGTGCAACTGTTCAAGCTGCAATTAACGAACTCGAGAAGAAAAAGGTTAATATTAAAATAGTCGTTGAGCAGGAAGTTTTCAAAGGAAAATACGGTGACATGAAAGGTGGTTTACCTTCCATTAATCGTCCGGGTGATCAATTGGGACTAAAGCATAATGATACAGGTTTTAAATTGTCTAAATTCGAATCTCCTATCAAGAAAAAGGATATTGATTTAAATAAATTATATGCTGAATCCCTGGGTAGTATTGCAAATTCTTTCGGTTCAATGACTTCAATGTCCGAACAGTTTGGTAATGAAGGTGTATCTTTCATGTTTAATGCTATGGGTTCAATTTCTCAGATGATTGTACAACTTCAATCATTGGCAACCGCACAAGGGGTTGCAAGTGCTTTCGCTTTACCTTTCCCGGCAAACCTTGGAGCGATAGCGACGGTAATAGCGACGGTTACAAGCATTTTTGCAAGTCTTCCCAAATTTGAGACAGGCGGCGTTGTTCCCGGCATTTCGTTCGGAGGCGATAAGGTATTAGCCCGGGTCAATTCGGGCGAAATGATTTTGAACGGTTCACAGCAAGCGAACTTGTTTAAAATGCTCAATTCAAAGTTATATGCTGGATTGGATGTTAGCCAGCCAAATATTACGCCATCGGTAGGGCATCTTGCCGGGTTGATTGCACCATCTGAAAATAAAGTCCAGGTAGAGTTTGGAAAAGCCAGAGTAACCGGTCCGGATATTATACTTTCTGTAAATAACACATTAAAAAAACAAGGAAAGAAACCATTATGAATTATGGCACAATATATACACTCCCTTTTCGGTCACGGAAAGAAGATAGTTGCTTGGTAGAGATCCAGAAAGAGGACTATACGGGACAAGTTACCGAGTTGACAGGTAGTGGCGAAGCTCCTTTTTCCATTGAGATTGCAGATGATGATTTTCTTTATGTTCCTGTTCGTTTTTCAACGGCTACTATAAGAGTGGTTGGGACTGACTATTTACAAAGTCTTTACTCTACCGGATACAGGCAATATCGGGTAATATTTAAGCGTTCCGGGATAGTGACGTGGTGTGGCTTTATCAAGCCGGAGTTGTACACGCAAGATTATAGCGGTACTATATTCGAATTGGAACTTGAATGTATCAGCGCTATGTCCGTTTTGGAATATATAGATTATAAAATCAAAAACGAGGCGGAAAAAGGGTTTGTAACTTTGTGGGAATTATTAACCCGTTGTGTCTCTGAATCTCGAGGTTGTTATTCAAACGTATATATTCCACATGTTTACGCAAAGGATAAATCGGATTATACGGCTTGGACAAATGTTCTGCAGGAAATGACGATAAGTGAACAGAACTTCTTTGATGAAGACGACAAGCCAATGAAATTAAAAGAGGTGCTTGAAGAAATATGCAAGTTCCTCAATTGGACTTGTATAGATTGGAAGGGCGACCTTTACTTCGTAGATGTAGATCATGCAGGTGATTACTATAAGTATACATTGGACTTTTCCGCATATACAACTGTGAGAGGATTTGCTATCAGCGTTCAGAAAGTGGACTTTAGCGGCGATAATCATACGCTCGATATTTTGGGAGGTTATAACAAAGTAACTGTGAAAGACAGTAATTATCCGGTTGAGAATTTATTGCCTGATGAGGATTTCAAGAAAGATAAAAAGCTCTTGTCCAGATTAAATAGCCGCCTCGATAGAAGGTGTTACCGGAAGTTTCTTTACCCCAAGAATTGGGATATGTTCTTATACAATGAAGGGAAGGTTATTACAAATAAGGATTTAGAGCTCTACGCCTATGGCGCTCACGAATTCGAAGGCGGAATCTTGGAAAGGTATTGTAACTATAAAATAGAGGATGGCAAACCGGATATATCCGACTATTCGTTTACCGATGTAATTCAAATCAAATGGCCTAAAGAGAGATACGGCAACGATGTGCCCAACGAAGGCGGAGGGAAAGTTATGACAATAAAGGGTGCGGCGGGGGGATATTTAACAAGGATAATTTGAATAGGGCACAGGTATATTTTGCGTATCCGGAAGCTATAAGTTTATAAACGTAGACGATATGATCCCCTGGGATAACAGCAGTACGCCAACACATCTTTACGCTCAAATTCGTATAGGGAATATGTATTACGGAAGCCTGAGACCGGGTGCTGGACAGCCGAATGAATGGGCGGCTAATCCCGGATATACTTTTAAATTGGATTGCGAGAGAACAGGTGCGGAGCAGGATTATTACCCTATGATAAATCAAAAAACTTTAGATATGCCCTATTCAGGGGTAACGGGAGTTATAATACCGATAGACCGGGTTTTGAGAGGTGATTTTGAATTTACGTTACTAACCCCTATCGGACAGTCGTTCCGGACAGGAGGCGTACTGGTGAAAGATTTTAAACTGTCATATCATAGGCCGGATGACGACGAAACATCTGATAACTCGGATCGTACGTATGAAAACGTCGTTAACGAGGATTATATTAACGAATTGGACGAAATCGAATTTAAGATATCCAGTTACAATAATGATGGGGCGTGCTACAGCAAAGTAATGTTAGGCGATAATTACCTAACCGATAACCTCTATTCTTCTATTGAACAGAAATTAGTCCGGCCGGAAGAGCATTTAATCCGTCGCATCATTAATCAATACGGGTATACTAAAACAAAGCTTATGCAGGTATTAATAGACGACGAAGCGATTACGCCTATCACAACTATAACCGATAAGTATCAGATAAACAAACGGTTTACGATCACGGGCGGTACAATTGACTTCGCGATGAATCAGTTTAATTGTAAGATGATTGAAAATGGTAGATATTAAAACTACATCCATTCCTGCGAAACCCCGGTCAAAGAACTATCCGGCCGGGGCTGTTATCACCCGGACGACTGGCGGCGTTACTGTTAACGGCGGAGGCGGTGGAGGTGCTTCGGTTGACATTGTAAAGGCTACCGACACAAAGTCGTTTACCGATAGCAACGTACTGTCATCCCTCCGAACGCTGTTAGAGATTCGTTCGCGTATCATTGCCGAATCGGACACCGCCACAGAGTTAACCGATGATAATGTACTCTCTTCAAAGCGTACTTTGAAGGAGATAGATGCAGCGATAGAGGCTGTGCTAAAGAAAATCGAAGAACTTTATATCAGTAAGAAAAACGATGATACCGCATCCGGTGTCATTACGTTTTTGCGCGGAATTATAGCGAATGCGCTTTCTTTATTTAAGAAAGGCGCCAGTTTTGGGAACTTTACACCCGGTATCAGTGGCGCTATTATTGACGAAAACGGCGAGATTGAAGCGAAAAGCCTTGTTTTGCGCAGCTTTTTATCCGTTCCCGAACTCCGGTATAATAGAGCGATAGTGTTCAAAGGAAAACAGATAATCAGTCCGGGCGGCGGATGTGTTGTTAAACAGTTCATTACGGTAGATGAAAATAAATGGTTAATTCTTCCCGTATTGGAAGAGGGGGAAGCTTTGTCTTTTAAAGAGGATGATATCCTGTTAGCATATTGGCATGACAAAGACTCACAATCCGGCGCATTCAAAGGATTCCGGGAAATGAAGTTTCGTGTAACGGCTCTTTCCGGAGAAGAAGGATTTATTATCGTACCTAAACCCGGGAGTGGTTCTATTCCGGCTGCATCTATGACACTTGCGCAGACCGGGAACTTTACCGATGCAGAACGTCAGACCTATATAATGATAGACTCGACGTTAGGAAATAATAGTTTAACCTTTTTTGATGATGCAAATACGTGGGACGTGGAACCGGCACAGGAAAAAAGTTGGATCGGAAAAAAGAAAAACCGTATCGTCGCCGGCATTGATTGTTCTAAATATTCCGCCGTATTTCAAAATATCATCATGTCCGGTAAAATATTTCAGGTTGATGATATTACAGGGGAATCTATCCGAGTTCCGATTGAGAAAGGAGAATATGTTTCCGAACAAAAATACGCATATTATGACCGCGTTTCTTATAATCGTGCGATGTGGCTTTGCGTCAATGAAAACGGAACGACATCGGAGCCTTCGGACTCGAATCAAGACTGGTTAAAACAAGCCTATGCAGTTGATTCGTCTTCATACTGGCTTACCGCCAATGCCACTCAGGTGGTCATACGACCGAACAGTGTCGTACCAATATGGACTATTGTTAACTGCAAGAAACAGACGGGCGCCGGTTCTGTCGAGAACTGCAATTCTTTTTATCTCGCATATAGAAGAGTGGATGCGGACGGTACGAAGGTTACGGCAAGTGCTAACCCGACAAGTTCCACTGTTGTTGCCCCATCAAAGACAACTACCGCCCTCTCTGTTCGCGCTTACGCTGTGAAATCGGATGCGGAGGCGTGGAATAATAACTATGTAGATGAAATCGCATTCGGCATCGTTAAAGACGGGAGCGATGGTAAAGACGGTAAGGACGGAAAAATCTACGAATATATCTATAAAAGGACCGAAACAGAGACAAGCCCCGCTACCCCTGACGAACAATATTTAGCGTCCGGCTGGACCAATGACCCGGTAGGGGTTGATTCTTCGTATGCGTATGAATGGGTGTCTCAGCGCATAAAAGACGGTGAGACATGGAGCGGATTCTCTGCACCTTCCTTGTGGGCACGGTATTCTAAAGACGGAGAAGATGGTAAGCCGGGCGAGGGCGCTGTAGTACGTTGGCTTACGACGAGTGCTACACAGGTTATTATCAGACCGAATAGTGTTGTGCCTATCTTTATAACAGTAAGATGTAAACAGCAAATAGGAACTAATCCTGTCGAGAATTGCAATTCTCTTTATGTTGTCTACAGAAGGGTGGACGCAAACGGTACAAATATTCTGGTAAATTCAACATTGGGCACACATGTTGTTGCCCCCTCTAAAACAACGACAGCCTTATCTGTTCGCGCTTACGAAAACAAAACAGATGCGGAGGCTTGGAACAATAACTATGTAGATGAAATAGCATTCGGAATTGTTAAAGATGGCAGGGATGGTATAGACGGTGTTGATGGTAAAGAACACGAATTTATCTACAAGAGAACAGGTACAGGAATAAAGCCTACCACCCCTGACGAACAATATTTAGCGTCCGGATGGACTGATGACCCGGTAGGGGTTGATTCTTCGTATGCGTATGAATGGGTGTCTCAGCGCATAAAGGATAACGGAATATGGGGAAATTTTTCCGTACCTTCTTTGTGGGCACGGTATTCTAAAGACGGAGAAAATGGGAAGCCGGGCACAGATGGCAAGCCCGGTACTGATGCCACGTCCTATTGGCTAACATCAAATGGAAGTAACTTTGCTTATTCATCAAGCGGCGTGTTTTCTCCTGGCAGCATCACTGTATATTGCAAGAAAAAGACAGGGACCAGTGATGCGATGACATGCAGTGATTTTTTTATCAGGGTGAAAAAATACAGAAATGGAACAATTAGTGATCATGACTATTCAGGCTCGAAGCGATCCAGCGTAGTAATTACTCCAAGCTCCTACGATAGTTCTTACGTAGTGAGAGCATATCAAAATTTGAGCGATAATAATAGCTGGACCGATAATTTTGTAGCTGAATCAATCATAGGTGTCGTAAAAGATGGTCAAGGCGGCGGTTCCAGTACACCCGGTCCTCCGGGTGAAGATGGTAAGCCGGGAACTGACTCCACCTCCTACTGGCTTACTTCTACGAGCACTACCGTTGTATTTAGAAGTACGGGAAGCGTTGTCCCTATGTTCATAACAGTGAGATGCAAGAAGCAGACGGGGGCCGGTCCTGTCGAGAACTGCAATTCCTTTTATCTCGCATATAGAAGAGTGGATAAAGACGGAGCCAAAGTATATGTAGGCAGTGCTCAGTCGAGTTCCACTCTAATGACAGTAACAGCGAGTACGACGTCACTCGGAGCAAGGGCCTATGCTGTTAAATCGGATGCGGAAGCTTGGAATACCAACTATGTAGATGAAGTAAACATAGGTATCATAAAGGATGGGACCAATGGTGCAAATGGCGCAATGCCCCGTGTATGTGGAAGATATTCAAGCGGGGTTCCTTATGTTTGGGATGACAACTACAGGGATATCATGTTTTATTCCTTTGGCGGTGTTAATTATATCTTTCAGGTTAAAGTCTATGGATCTTCTGTAACAACTCCGCCAGTGTCAGTAGACGGTGACGATAACTGGGAGCCGGCCAACCGATTTAGTTTCGTTGCTACAGATACGTTGCTTGCTGATGGTGCCAACATTGCGGACTTTATGTACAAGAATGGCGTAATGCGTTCTCAGGCAGAAGTAAACGGCATTCCCAATCTGATGTTGAACGGCAATACAGGGGAGGTAGATATAAGGATAGGTACATTTAGGGGAAAGGTAAACACGCCATTTACTTTGCTTGGGGATTCTGACGCTCAGATTGTTTCCGGCATGACTAACACTTTCTTGCTGAAGGATAATCTTAACATAGCCACGAGTTGTAAATACATGTGCACGAATGGAGCTACCATCGTACTACCTACAGACATAAAGTATAACGGTGCTAATGTAACCATACTGGATTTTACTTATCCCCCGTATAACTCCGATATAGCCTATACGACTGTACTTGTTGAAGGCGGGGATACGTTCGGGAATACATTACATACAGAGTCGCAAGATCAGTCGCAATGGTTTGAATCAGACTTAATCAACATTCGTGGGGGAATAAAGGAATTTATTGCCGTTCCCGCTTACAGTACCAGCGGGACTTTTACTAAAGTTAAATGGTTTTTAAAGAAATATACCTCCCGCTAAAAGACAGTCGAAATTTGTGGTAGATGTCGCAGAAGGCAGAGGAGAGAAACTTAAGATAGGGGGCGTTATCGTCGGATTTATATTAAGTTCTATAACATAGCAAACCAATGCTATCGTCCGGGAATCAACTTGATAGAATTTGAGAAGAAATAAAAAATCCGTCCTACCTTCACAGGCCGAGCGGATAAACTAAATCTTTAAAAAACGTTTCAAATATACTATTATAAATTTAATAAAAGAAGGAAATGGGATTAAATGACTGGTTGGCAATATTAGGAGCTATAGGAGGTAGTTCAACGATTACCTGGGCAATCACTTTCTGGGTGAACCGGAAAACAAACGCCCGCAAGGAAGATGCCGCTGCTGATAGCATGGAGAACGAGAATGAACGTAAACAGGTGGATTGGTTGGAGAAACGGATGTCTGAACGTGATATGAAGATTGATTCTTTGTATGTAGAGCTCCGTCAGGAACAGTCAGCCCATTTGGAGGAGATACATAAACGGCATGAAGTCGAATTGAAGTTGAAAGAGGCGGAAATGAAACGGTGTGATGTCCGTGGCTGTTCAAGCCGGGTTCCGCCAAGTGATTATTAATTAAAATAGAGGATGACATGAAAACAATTGATTCAATTATTATCCATTGCTCAGCTACACATGCGGGACAGGATTTGCGTGCAAAAGACATTGACCGGATGCACAAACAGAGAGGTTTTAATCAGATCGGGTACAATTTTGTAATAGACCTTGACGGGACTGTAGAAAACGGCAGATCCCTGTCTATCGATGGAGCGCATTGCAATACAAAAGGATTCAGTGAGCAGTCGTATAACAAGCATTCGATCGGTATCTGCTATATCGGCGGTCTGGATATTAATGGGAAAGCTGCTGATACCCGGACAGAAGCGCAACGAATAGCTTTGCGCGATTTAGTAGCGAAGCTCTGTAAAGAGTACCCTATTATCGAGGTGCTTGGACACCGGGACACATCTCCTGATCTGAATGATAATGGGGAGGTAGAACTGTTTGAGTATATCAAGGTTTGCCCATGTTTCGATGTCCGGAAGGAGTTCTCTAATTTTATGAAACCTGTAATCATACGGCCATGAAATATTTGTCTTACATTGCGATAGTTGCTCTTATCCTGTTTATCGTGTTCCGTCCGGCAAGGGTGGAACACGTACCGGGTGAAGTGGTCAGAGATACGGTGACCGTGATTGATACGGTTCGTGATACAGTTCCAAAACCGTATCGGATCGAGGTTATGCGAATGGATACTTTTTATTTACCTATTTTTGTAGGTGATTCGTTGGAGGTAGATTCTGTACCTGTTGTACTTCCCATTGAGAAGAAGGAATACAAGACGGATGAATATCGAGCCGTAATTAGTGGATTCCGTCCTAATCTCGATTTTATTGAGACGTATAATA
>OAVD01000580.1_pt1 | contig 22264 bp, 15 predicted proteins | sample 1476351 | NCBI WGS metagenome assembly OAVD01 (sample SAMEA2580075, study PRJEB22360) | human gut metagenome | biome: human gut; feature: human-associated habitat; material: faeces | place: Denmark | collected 2008/2010 | reverse complement strand
TGAAAAGTTTAAGCTTCGAGAAAGACCTGGTAGGAGTACAGGAAGAATTGCTCCGTTTCGCTTATAAATTAACAACCGATCGCGAAGAAGCAAACGATTTGTTGCAGGAAACTTCATTAAAAGCCTTGGATAACGAAGATAAATATACCCCCGATACAAACTTCAAAGGATGGATGTACACTATAATGCGCAACATCTTTATTAATAACTATCGTAAAGTGGTACGAGACCAAACGTTCGTCGATCAGACTGATAACCTCTACCATATAAACCTGCCACAAGATTCAGGATTTGAAAGTACGGAGAGCGCTTATGATTTAAAAGAGATGCGCCGTGTGGTTAATGCCCTTCCAAAAGAATATAGAGTTCCGTTTGCTATGCACGTATCCGGATTTAAGTATCGTGAGATTGCTGAAAAACTAGATCTTCCTTTGGGAACAGTAAAAAGCCGTATTTTCTTTACTCGTCAGAGGTTACAGGAAGAATTGAAAGATTTCCGCTAAATAGGTGAAGATTGTTTTCTGTTTACATTAATAATTTATAGATGGGTAGTCTGAGCAGGCTACCCATCTTTTAGTTTGCAGATTACTTTACCAGTTACTAATAGAAAGCATATTGCAAAAAAGTTTTCTAGCCACTTCGGCTGCCGGTTCTTGTGACAGTAAGTTGTCTACAACATCAAGTGTAGAGTAGATTATTCTCCCTTTACCATAAGGAATGATTCCCAAAGTAGAACCTAGGCAAAGGGGGGGGGAGTACGATAGGAGCCTACAATCATTTCATCACCTTCCAAATAGAACCCTAATTTCTTATCTCCCTCGTGCACCAATGCTTGGTAAGGCCCATAGCTGTGTTGGTGGGCAGTCCATTAAACAGGGGATGTTCTTTTACGAAGTGAATGCCACCTATCCAATTGCGTCCTACCGAGTAAAATCCTTTATAGACACATCCGGTAGCCTGTGCTATGGCATCCATCCACGACTCGGCTGATTTGAGGAGTATTAGTGTAGTTCCGTCTTTTTTCACCCTGTCAAGCAAATGCTGTGGTGAGATGCTCGCCGAGTTGGGAAGTGACCATACTAATTGTACACTGCCCGGAGGAGCATTTTGACTATATTCCACACTTATCTCTATCTCTTGTCCTGCTTCCAATTGGAAAGGACGGGTGATATCTGTGAGGTTCTACAAACTAAAAGAGACTCTATTCCCTTAGGAATGAGCCTCTTAGTTTGTGGACCAGCCTGGGCTTGAACCAGGGACCTCCAGATTATGAGAACGATAAGATGATATTCTACGATAACCAACGATTTTAGTTTTTATTGAATATCAAATAGTTATGTAGCTTGCTACTCTTGATGAAACTCACTAAATCCCCCTAACTGAAATAGTTTGTTTACGCATTGTTTACGCAGAATCAACATTTTTCCGAAAACACATCTGTTCTTTTGCTGAAAAAGAATACAAGTACGACTCAGCTCAGAAAATCAACTCCTTTATCTTGTATAGCAAGAAAGAGTTTGAGACCTCTAAAAATTCCAAGTGGCAGCGTGGCAGAAAACTTGTATCTTACCTTGGACATATTTGATAATATATCCATAAGGCATTTCCTAATGACCAATTTGAAATCATATTCAAATTTTACGAAAGAGATATTGAAACGCCTCCTTTTGCTGCCTTCATAGTTACATTGATTTGACAAAATGCAATAAAGGATATCTTTGAGATTCATTCTAATGAAAGTCTGTCAATTGAATAAGAGCTTAAGGAAGATGGTTCAATGTAGAGAAGCGATTTGATTATGCCCACTGAATAGTTACAATCGAATAGGATACAATCAAAATATGTTAAATGTCAAGCCTTAAAAATTATTCCGCCAAATTTCTTGTGCGCTCCTAAAAAATGCAACTATCTTTGTAGTAGAATGATATTTACCAAAAATAAATATGGGCAAAATTTTAGATTACATCGTCAAGAGGGGTGAGGGCAACTATCTTTGCTATAAAACTAATAAGGTGAGCCTGAATATCTCAGATACAGATGTTCTGGATTACGACGACAAACCTGCTTCAACTCGTAATAAGAGCCGTATCGCAGAATCTGACCTAACCCTTGTGCCTACGGTGGTTATAGACCATATGCTCATTGATTATTCACGTCCCATATTCAGTTTTTTCCTTGATGGTTCACGCCATGTTTACAAGGTTGACGATATGGCTATTGGCAAGAAAATTTTTCCTGTGCTTGCTGGTCAGATAGTCGTTGGCTGCTGTGAACGCAAAGACCGCGACACGTTCCATCCCTACCAAACTTACCACAAAATAGTAATATCCCTGCCAGATGACTTCGATGTTGATGATGAAGGCGAGGATTTCTGCCGTCTCTATTGTGATGAAATTAATGAGGAGTTAAGTAGGCTTCCTTATGTTGGTGAGATTGGCATCAAGATTGACAAAATTCTGCTTTACAAAACAGATAAGAAAGACAAGTTCAATTCTGATAAGGACAACTATAAGAATAGAGGAACGGCTAAGATCCAAGCAGAAATGACCGATGAGGAACAACGATTAGTGGCTGATCTTTGCACCCATAACCGTCTAGACGATGAGCACTACCTTATTAAAGACGGCTCACTTGAGTACAACCCCAGTTTCTCAAACGTCAACCGCTCAGACAAAACTATGCTTCGTGAGAACTATCGTTACGTTGTTGGTGTATCAAAGCGTTTTGATCCAGAACTACTTCCAGATTATGAAGGCCACCGTCTATCGAAAACAATAGCAAACCTCAAACCCTTTGAGCGAACTAAGGCCTACCGATATACTTCAGAAGCAAACGGCGTTCAATATGCCGTTTGGTATCTACGTCTGCGTAATAGCGATTTCCGTGAAACCAATTTCTCTGATGTCGTAAAATGTGAGATGGTTATCATTAACGAAGATGAACAGATTGATACAGACCTGATAAACACCATTAGTGCGAATCTTATCAAAGAGGCCTACCCTGTATGTTACGGCAACGACACCCGTTGGGCCAATCATCTTTATCCGGTATTCCTCACAGAGACCTTCTGCAAATCAAAGTATTATAATTCTGACATCATCTTAAATTTATTCTAAATGGCAAAAATAATAGGAAAAGTCTCAGCTACCGAGAAATGTCCGTCAACAATTGACGAGTTTTATTTCTGGACAGACAAGAAGCAAATCCTTAGCCCGTTTGATGTGGTTAAGGTGAACCATGAATCGGGTTCAATCACATTCGGCGTGATTGAGGAAATTAATCATATCACAGATGCCCCTAGCCATTTTACTGGATATATTTCCAGCGACTTCGGCAGCACGGATGAGAAGATTGGAAATATGAATCGCTTAGGAATGAACTATGTTCGTGCGCGTGTAAGCGGCAATACAGCAGGTATATATACGCCTGTTCTTAATGGTAAACAGGTATCACTTTGTGAGCCAGAAGAAGTAAAGAAAGCATTAGGTTTGACTGATGATGACGTTAAGAATCCGCTTGTCTGTGGTTACCTTGAAATGTATAAGGGCGAAGACAAGATTAAGATTCGCGTCATCTTAGATTCTCATTTCTTGATTGGCCCAGATGGTGCGCACATCAACATCTCAGGTATCTCAGGTTTGGCAGCTAAGACATCTTATTCTATGTTCTTGCTCAGAGCCATTCAGAGTAAGTTTCGTACAGACAACGGTGACACATGTGCTTTTGTATTCTTCAACGTGAAAGGCCGTGATCTGATGGCAATTGACGAGCCAAATCAAGGCCTTAGTAGCGACGATAAACAGATATATTCAGATCTTGGTTTAACAGACACTCCCTTTGAGAATGTCCGCTATTACTATCCCTATAGCAAAAGCGATGTGGCAAAGGTTCAGTCATACGCTGCGCCAAGTGATATTGAGCAGCAGAAGAGGAATAAGAAAGCTTTTATATATAAGTTCACATTCGCCGATAACAAAGACAAACTCGATCTATTACTTGCTAATGAAGAAGACCCCACAAACACTTTGGAAGCATGTGCCAACTTTATTATGAACGAAGAAGGCAAATTTAAGAACATTGAAAAGTGGGAAACTCTGAAAGAAACTATAGATGAATATACTAAAGCGGGTGGTACTACAGACGAGAAAAAAGAAATACAGGTTGTGAGCTGGAGAAAATTTAAAAGATGCATTCGCAAAGCCATTTCAAATGATGTTTTCGGTAAAAGCCTCGTTAATGAAGTTGACTTGACAAACGAGATTCAAAACCATCTTAGGGCAAACAATGTTATGGTAATAGATATTGCGCGACTTGACGGCAATACCCAAAGTTTTGTGTTCGGTACAGTAGCTCGTGCTATCTATGACTTGAAACTTGATGGTGATAGAAATGATATCCCAGACAAGATAATCCTATTTGTGGACGAGTTAAACAAATATGCTTCAAGCGATTCTCCGAAGAACTCTCCTATTTTGAAACAATTGCTTGATATTGCAGAACGTGGCCGCTCATTGGGAATCATTCTTTTCTCTGTCGAGCAATTTCGTAGTGCCATTCACGATAGAGTGAAAGGCAATTGTGCCACACAAGCCTACGGTAGGACAAACGCTATTGAAGTTTCTAAGCCCGACTACAGATATATTCCGAAAGTTTATCAGAACATGATGACCCGATTATCACCAGGCGAATACATCATATCCAATCCAGCATTACGCTCTCTCGTGAATGTGAAATTCCCAAGACCCGCTTACAAACAATTTCCCAACGGCTAAAACACACCAATTATGGAAAATAACTTGAATTACTCCTCCGAAGTAAGGAAAAGAATTTTAAGTATGCTGATGTTTCAACTGTACTCCGATGAAAAAACAATTTATCGAGAGTATGTTCAGAATGCCCTTGACTCTATCAATAAGGCCATAGACGCTCATGTTTTGGCCCAAGCTAAAGATGGTATTGTTACCATCGACATAGATGAGAGGCACAAGATAATTAAAATAAGAGATAATGGTGCAGGCATAGAATCTGCAAATGCCGTACGCACTTTGCTCGACATTTCACCGTCAAACAAAGACGGTGTTAATCAAGCGGGAATGTATGGCATTGGTCGTTTGGTTGGTGGTGGCTATTGTCATGAACTAATTTTCCGTACTTCCGCAAAAGGTGAGGCTATTGGCACTCAGATTACTTTTGATGTGGATAAAATATGGCAGATGGTTGAAAAGGAGGAAGAAGACTACCTTGCGACCTATGTCATTAATAAGTGTACAAAGAGAGAATCTATTCCTGCTGAGGAATCCGACCATTATTTCGAAGTAGAATTGAATGGTGTCAAAGATGATGCTGCGCCATCACTATTAGATGTAAATGCAATCATTGACTATTTAAGAGAAGTCGCTCCTGTCGAATATAAGCCAGAATTTAAGAATATGCTGATTTATAAAAGTACAGCAGATAATCCAGAATTCAAAGAACGACACGAAGGTCTAGAGAAAATTCAAGTAATTGTTGGCGAAACAAGAATTCAGAAGCAATACGGCCTGTCTATAAAGGGGACGAAAGACAAAATAAACAATCTTGAATATTTTAAAATTGAAGATAGAATCTTTGGAATTTTGGGTTGGGGATGGTATGCCCTCACAAAATACACTATACAGATACCTAAAGAAGATAGGCTTGCTGGTATTCGTCTCAGAGCTCATAACATACAGATAGGCGATGCAAACCTGCTATCAGGTACAAATTATTGGAAAGAAGATAGAAGTAACTCGTATTTTTATGGAGAATTTTTTGTAACTCATCCTCATATTCGCCCTAATGGTGCCCGCGACGGACTAGTTCCGACTCCAGAAACCAGGGCTTTAGAAAATGGATTGAGGACATATTTTGAAAATCTGAAAACCCTTTACACTAAAGCCAATGAAGCTAAAAAGAGTATCGATAAAATCTATGACGGTATTAAACGCATAGATGATCACGGCGGTACTATAGATTATAATGCGAAGGATCTGATTAATAATCGAGGTATAGGAAAGTTTGAAAAACTCATGAAAACCTCATTCGGTTTTGAAGCTATCAAACGAATGCTTCTTCTCTATCAGCCAGAGTTTATTGAAGCAAAGGCAAAAGGAGAGGAGAAGTTAAGACCTATAGTGCCAGTCCAACAAGAGCCTATAAGTATTAAAAAAGAGATTCCTACACCTGCACCTATTGACATCCAAACGGACAATGGGGAACCCGCGACAACGCTAGTTGCGCCAAGTTCTCCAACGGAAGCAAACATTGATTTTTCCTCGGCTACTGATAACACAGTAGAACCTCCAACAACAGCCAATCAATCGGATCCTGTTTCTGTTCAAGAACCAGCAACCTATCAGCATGAATCTCTAATTCCTGGTCCGCGTATTGTGACACCTACATCAACGCCGCTACTTGGTCAGCAGGATATTATTGCACAATTGAACAATGTGCTTGATCCAAGTGAAATATGGTTGCTACGTCGTGTGTTTAAGGTCTTGAACTCATTCTGCCCAGATAATGAACACGACCAGAAGTTGATTGCCGAAATGGAAAGGCTAATTGTGAAAGAATTTAATGATGAAATCTAAGAGAAAAAAAGTACTCCTGATAGAACCTAATTATGCCAATAAGTACCCTCCTATTGGTCTAATGAAGCTTTCTACTTATTATAAAAATTTAGGTGGATGGGATGTTACCTTCTATAAAGGTGACTTAAAAACATTTGTTATAGAACGTATAGCCGACCGATGCATAGAAGATTTTGAAAAAACCGATAAAAGTATTGATTGGTGGTTGAAGCGTGACGAGTTTGTGGAGTATATAAAGACCAGAAAAAAAGAGACCGTTGAGAAGATTGCAATTGATAGGTCTGATATGGAATTGATACTGTTAGCAAAACTAACAGAGTGGAAAGACTTCTATTGGAAGGGTATTTGGAAAAAAGAACCTGAATGGGACAGAGTGGGCGTAACCACACTGTTTACATTTTACTGGGATATTACAGTAGAAACTATCAACTTTGCAAAGTTGCTTGTCAAGAAAAAAAAAGATTTGATGGTTGGCGGTGTTTTGGCTTCCATTCAACCCAAGGAGCTTGAAACCGCAACAGGCATCAAACCTTGGGTTGGTATTCTTGGTGCTCCTGGAATATTGGATAAAGGCGACACTCAGATTATTGACAATCTCCCTCTTGATTACTCGATTCTTGACGAGATAGAATACAAATACCCGATGGCAAACGCTTTCTACGGATATATGACTCGTGGTTGCATACGGCATTGTGCATTTTGTGCAGTACCTACTCTTGAGAGCAAGTATATTTCATATATTCCGATGCGCGAACGAGTGGAAAAAGTGCGCGAAGTATATGGTGACCAAAAAGATTTGCTCCTGATGGATAATAATGTCCTTGCCTCAGAGAATCTGAAAGATATTATTGATGATATTGTAGCTTCTGGATTCGGCAGAGGCGCAAAGTTCATTCAGCCCAATATGCTTGCGATTTCCATTCGCAATCTTAAAAATGGAATAAATGATCGAGCTTATATCCGTAAGAGCCAGGGGTTGATACAGGAGTTCTATCAGAAGCTGAAGCCACTGAAAGGTGACGAATCTTATGAGGTGTATAAAATTATGAGCCGTTATCATATTAATAAATTGTCTACAACTAAGAAAGAAGCATTGATTGCCGCATATGAGGAAATACAACCTATTTACGACAGGCATCAGCATCCACTACCAAAAGCAAGGTACGTAGACTTTAATCAGGGAGTTGATGCGCGTTTGTTCACGGAAGAAATCGTTTCTCAGTTAGCAAGAATTGCTATACGACCTCTCCGTATTGCTTTTGATGATATTAAGACTTATTACTATTACAACAAGGCAATTCGTATGAGTGTAAAGGCTGGTATGAAAGAGTTCTCAAACTACCTGCTTTACAACTTCATGGATAGACCAGTAGATTTGTATAAACGCCTGCGTATCAATGTGGAATTATGTGATGAATTGAATGTGAACATCTATTCATTCCCGATGAAATATCATCCGATACGCAAAGGAAAATGTGATAATGAAGACTATTCACACAACCGTGACTATATAGGAAAATACTGGAATCGTAAATATATCCGTGCGGTTCAAGCCATCTTGAATAGTACAAAAGGAAAAATTGGTAAAGGAATGTCTTTCTTCCTTGAAGCTTTTGGCAAAACAGAAGAAGAGTATTTCGAATTGCTTGAAATGCCCGAGACATTTATTCTCTATCGCTTCTTCTTTAAATGGCTGGATGAAAAAGGTTCAATGGGAACTGCCCATTGGAGACAATGTTGGAGGCATTGTATGGGAACATTGGACGAAGTGGAAAAGCAGAACGTGCTTAACATCATTCACAGAAACATTTTCTCGCAAAAGGAGATTGATTCTGTTGATTCCGAAGATGCTTTAACACTCCTGACCTTTTATACTAACTACAGAAAAGATATTATTACACCTGGTACAAAACTCTATAAGCTAAAACAGGAGTATGATGCTCACCCAACAATTGAATTAAGACGTAAAAAACAAGAATATGAATAAGGAGAGTAGACAGACCGCTAGCATTTATTGTAGAAAATGAGGTGATGTCTTAACAAGAGCGTCGGTCGAACTTAACAAGAAAATTATGTAACTCGTTGAATTTTAACGCTGTTGATGAATTTAGAATTAACAAGAATAACAAGAAAATACAAGAGATATGACGGAAAAAGAACTACATGAGTTTCTAATGGAGAATTATCCGGAAGAAAATGCAAAATGTGAGTGGAAAGAGTTTACGAATTTGAAGCACCAATTTAATGGGAAACCTAAGGATGACGTAATCTCTTACGTTTCCGCCATTGCAAATATGGAGGGCGGATATATAGTGCTTGGTGTTAAGGATAAGACTTTGGAGATTGTGGGAATCCAGAACTTCGAGAATTATACTCGTCAGAATGCCACGTTCAGGTTGACGGAGAACTGTACCAATCTGCCAACGGAAGGGTTGCAAATTTTGGAGTTCACAACCGATGATACACAGTTGACGGTTTGGGTAATTTGCATTCCGAAACATCAACCTCGTTGCCCTGTATATGCTCACAAAAGAGCTTGGCAACGCATAGAAGACTCTCTCGTGGAGATGAAGCCGTCAAGATTGGGAGCTATTTTATCTGAGTACCTGACGGAGGATGATTGGTCTGCTGGTATTATTGCTGATGCCACTATAGACGACCTTGATCCTGCGGCAATACGTAAAGCTCGAGAGAAGTTCGTGGAGCTATTCCCACAGAAAGAAGCAGAGGTTGCCGAATGGGATGACGCTAAGTTTTTGAATAAAACGGGATTCACCGTAAAGGGAAAAATTACGCGAACAGCCATTATCATTTTAGGAAGAAAGGAGGCGGAGTATTATCTATCGCCGTCTGTCTGCAAGATACGTTATAGAAGGAAAAAAGAAGTTGGTGGTGAAGATGTTGATTTCGAGATTTTCAATATTCCAATGATACTTGCCGTAGAAGAACTGGGGAACAAGATCTCCAATACTCAGTACGTGTATACGATAGAGGGAAATCTATTTCCTCAAGATATGAAGCGCTACGATGTTTTTACCCTACGCGAACCTTTGAATAATGCTATTGCCCATCAGGATTATTCGAAAGGTAGTATGATTGATGTGATAGAATATGAAGACGAGAAACTGGTTTTCCTGAACAAAGGGCAGTTTATTCCGAAGTCGGTAGAAGATGTTGTGACGGAAGATATTCCGGAGTCTTTTTACAGAAATCGGTATTTAGCTGAAACCATGCGTAATGTCAAGATGGTTGATACAGAGGGAGGTGGTATCAGGAAACTTTATATGCAACAGAAGAAGCGTTTTTTTCCTATGCCAGAATACGATTTGACTGGTATGCAGGTAAAATGTACGATACAAGGTAATGTGCTGGATGAGAACTTTGCCAAGATACTCGTCAACAATCCCGACCTGAGCGTCACAACATTAATATTGTTGGATTCGGTTCAGAAGCACAAGCCACTCACCGATGACAGCATAAGCTACTTGAGAAAGAAAAAGTATATCGAGGGTCGGAAGCCACATATATATCTTTCTATGTCTATCGCAGGCAAATCGAAACATGTGGGGTTGAAAACTTCATATATCAAAAACAAAAGTTTTGATGATGACTACTTCAAAAAATTGATTATCGATTACATATCGACATTTCACAAAGCTTCTCGCAAGGAAATTGAAGCGTTACTGTATAATAAACTATCGGATGCATTAACTGAGCGTCAAAAATTTGATAAGATAACTAATCTGTTATCCTCGCTAAAACGCAAAAAAAGAATAGTCGTGGATAAGAATCGCAATTGGGTTCTTGTTAAGTGACGGATTAACAAGAGATTTGCATAAAAACTAGCAAACTATTCTGCAATATGCTGATAAACAATATATTGCTAAATATTTGAATAACAAGAAATTTTAAGCAATAGACTCAAAAATAAACAGAAATATGGAGTTTAATTTAGATACGAACATCAAGGAACTGCTCACACATGGTGTCATTTCTGTTCGCACTTTCAATTGTCTGAATACTGCAGGATATGAAACGCTGGGGGGTATATTAGATAATATCGAAACACCAGTGGATTTGCTAAAACTGCCCAAGTTTGGCAGAAAGTCGTACACAGAGGTAGACGCAATTCTGAATCAGATGATTCGGGAACATAAATCAATAGTTCCTGAACAGAAAGAGTTGCAGTTTGCTGCATTAGGAAACACAATTATAGCGATTATTACAGAAGCATATAACGAGGTAACTACAGGTGATTCTGAAGTGAAAGCCTATTTGCAAGCAGCTTATCCTCATCCCGGCAGTATGCATTTCCTTGTAATGGGGAAGGTTGACAATATGCTTACTGTAGTAGAAGAATACTCACGCGATGAGAATTTAGAAATACGCCACTCTTATAAGCAATTTATAGAGAAGGTGCTGCATGAAATGGAAAATGCTCAAGAGGCTGTAAACAGCATTTATAAGGAATATAAGCAAAAGAACATGGAACTATCTTTGAGAATGGAAAGTTTCACCTATGAACAAATTGCGAGATACTTCCTATCAACTATTGCATGTGACTACTTGGAGAGGACTTATCAGGAACAACGTTCCACGACTATGAGCGTAAGGAGCAAGAATTTCTCTGACAAATTTCTTCCTCATTTTACAGATCTCATCAAGTATGCCGATGAACCTTTGACTACCTATCGTAACATTTGCCCAGGGCAAAATATGGTGAAAACACTAACGGAAATATTCCAGTTTAATCAACGGTTTAGACGTGAGTTTGACAGGGTGGCAATGCTTTCTGACGATGAGATTCAAACAGAATCCCTGAAGCGTGACTATCCCTTCTTGATAAATAAACAACGGCAGTTTGTATTCAACTTTATAAAGGAGCATGGTCATGCACCGTTGTTTTTCCTACTGTATTATTATCTTCGTTTGTCTGAAAACAAGTCAGATAAAATATATAGTATTGCTAAGGGTATCTTTGACGGAAAGCGGCGTTCGTTAAACGAAATAGCTGAAGCGATGAGTCTTAGCAGGGAAAGAGTTCGTCAAATAGTTTGCGGAACAATAGAAGTACAGAAATCGACACTTGTTAACAACGATGACTGGGATTACTATAATCAAATGTTTGAATTAGCATTCATTTATGAGAAAACGGAAGAATACGTTAAACTGATAGAAGTCGAGCATTTGCCCATTAGCTTTGATGTATTTGCCTCTTTGTTGGTGTTGGTTGCAGACTTTAAAATTGAAGAAGTCGATGGACATTCTATTCTTATAAACAATAAGTACCGTGAATTGAAATTTACCGATTGCATTGATACTCTCTTTAGTATTATTGATGGTAAATATTCTACAGACACATTCGTTCCTCTTGAAACTATCCTATTTACAGTTCCTAACCAGTACAAATCATCAACGAAAGAACTCATTACACACATTGCATCAGATATTTTTAAAGTTCATATTACTGAGGACGGAAGACTTTTTTTGCCTCAGAACTACATTGACATACCAGAAGAGTTATACGATATATTATCGAAAAAAGGTGAGCCTATGCATGTCGAGGATATTTTCAAAGAATTCAAGACGCGATACCCAGACCACAAATATTCCGATGCTTCACAGATAAAATCGTTTTTGTATAGGCATAAGCATATTAAGGCCATCGGAAAAACTTCATGTTATGCTCTTGACTATTGGGAGGGAATATACTTCGGAAGTATTCGCGATTTGCTTATCAATTTATTGGAAAGGTCTAACCTGCCTCTTCATATCGACAATTTATACGATGGAGTAACAGAACACTATCCTAACACCACAAAAGCGAGTATTGCAGCCACGATGGAAGATGAAGACTTACAGCGCTTTGTGGAGTTTGAGGGAAACTATTTTGGATTAACGTCGAAAGATTATCCGGCAGAATATGTTGTTGCGTCGTCGGTTCAGCGCTATCGTTTTGAGGCACGTTTTGAAATGTTAAAGAATTTTATAGAGATGTATCATCGTTTTCCAAGCTATAATGGAAGTGAAGAAGAAGCCTCGCTGATGCGATGGCTATATAATGCCACAAATGATGTCCTTGTGCTTACTGAGGAGCAGAAATTGCTATTAGATGCAACTATGAAAAAGTACGATGATCTTGGCTATCCCCGTTCTGCAACTGAATATGAATTCTTAACAAAGTGCTTGGATGTGAAGGATTATATCCGTCAACATCATACGCTACCCACTAACAAAGAAGCGCCAGAACTATATGCTTGGCTTCGTCGCTCACGCGATAACTACGATAGCTTTACAGACAAACGCCGTCAGTATATGACAGATTTACTGAATTATGTGCTATCTTTCGGATTTTGTATTTAGCGATATAGAAATAGTACAACATTATTATGATGTTGTATTGGCTCAAATTCGGTGAAGTACATTAGTTATGTGGGAAATTCTGTAGGCAAAATCATCTTCCGCGACAAGGTAAGGGACGAGGACATAGAAGATTGTCGCTGCATCAGTACGACGTGATTTAACTTGCTGGCAACTTGCCAAGAAGTTAATCACGCAAGTGCAACAAACTGGAAATCAATAAATATTATTTTAATTTTAACTTGCTTGTAATTTGCCAGATAGTTAAGAATAAGTGCGAATAGTTGCCACTATCGGATTGCATTCCATATAAACTTCATCTAACACAATATACAACCAGTCCCAATACCACCGTATAAACGAACAAAAATATCACCAATACTCTCATCCAGAAGTCAGAGAACCAGACGCCTTCATTTCGTTTGAGGATTTTGCGCATATTGGATTCATGTTCCGTTAGCATCTTCGCCTGTTCGGAACGATGATTTTCCAGCATGGTTTTCCATGTCTCAATGGTTTGGTTTAAGAGTTGTTGAAGTTGGGCAAGATGTTCGCATTTTATAGTTGCCTTAAACTGCATGTTTTGCTCTGCTTTTACAATCGCATTACAAATTCCGTTGATAATATTATTGGAATTACTAATTGCCTCCTGTAATGCCACCGCAGCCTCACCCTCAGCTTTAATAGCATCCTGAAGGTCTTGATGGATTTTCAACAATGCCTCTTTTGCTTCACGGATTTCTGTGAGCCGCTTGTCTGCATCCTGCTTTTCAACCTCTAATTCATGATTGCTTTCAGCCTTTTTCAGCATATCATCAACGTTTATTGATGGAGTGATTTTTGATTTTCCAATTCCCATGATTCCTACCTTTTAATAGTTCGTTTATCTATGAAGTCCCTTTTTGCGCTTGCACATACTGTTTGCCATTCTTGCACAGCGGCGTGCCCATTCAAGTTCGTCCTCATCCTTGTCCCGTCCCCTGCCGCTTGAAGCCGCCATACTTGTGGCTGCGTCTATATATCCGGCAAAGAGCAAAAGAGCCGTGTGCTGTATTTCTTCAATCTTAGCCAACGGATGTGCTTCTTCTAAAGAGCAATCCTGACGTATGATATTGTCTGCGGATTCTGGTATCGCCACATGGAAACTGTGATATTCGTCTGTCGCTATATCGTAATGCTTCATAACAGGCTGCGAAGCAGTCGGAGGTTGTATAACAGGAGTCGTGTCTGCTGTCCGTATTTGTTGGGGAACAGGCTTTGCCGGATCGGATTTCCTTTCCTGCGGATGTAGTTTTGCCCAAGTAGCCTCAATCTTTGATGGAGTCAGGTTTCGCCCGATACCCAACACGATCCGCAGACAAATGGAGTTGCCACGCTTGATAGAATAGCCATAAATTCCGCCACCGTCTTTTTCTTGCAGGTGCACTTTATAGCCCCGTTTCACCAGTTCCATTTCATACCTCTGCCAACTGAATTCATCCATCGTGCGGAGTATCTCCATGCAACTGCCTGAGATTTCTTGTCTGTGACGTATGCCTATTTCTTCAGATTGTACCCAGCCTCGTCTCTCGTTGATGATATTCGCAGCCATGACAGCCCTCTCGCCAATCTTATGACTGTCATTGATTTTTCCGTCCATATCCACACGGTTGGCATCAATGTGCAGATGGAGAATGCCACTTTTAGAATCACGATGCAGGGCGACTATGTATTGAGACCCTTTGAGGTTGGTCTGTTTTGAGGAGACCCGTTTGGTCTTGCCGGAGAGGTCAATAGAATCAAATACGCGGATGAACTCATTTGACAAACGTACCCAATCGTCCATCGCCCAGTTCCGGCTTTCTTCCTCGGATGGGGAAATCTCAATTCTTATCACATTCCTGCCAAGCGGTCTGCCCTTATTGATGTTCTCTGCAAACTTTTTCTGCACGAGCATCATACGACCGTACATCGCTTCCGGCGAAATATCATCGGGCAAGAAGTTGGCTTTGACTATATCCGCTTTCTCCTTGTTGACGGAATATCTTATGGCATTTGCGCCATGCGATATGGTAGAGGCTTTTGCTATCATAAAATTTATTCAGTAAGGTAATTTTCTATCTGGCTCCAGCGGTTGATAAGCTGAGTAGCGGCTCTCATCCATTGTTCCACAAATCGGGTATCGCTGAAATACATTGCTCGTTTGTCCGCTTGGATGGATTTCACGGCTGCTGCAATACGGATAAGGTCACCCCTTGCATCCGTCAGACTACACAAGGCTTCCACCTCACGTTCAGACAACCGTTGCCGTGGATGTTGTCCTAAGGCAGTACGGCGCACATAATCGCTCATGGATAAGCCACAGGTCTTGGCAAGTTCTGCCGCTTGGGTATATTCCTGCTTTGTTACCCTAGCTTCAAGCCGCAGAGTGCGCCTTGTAACTTTCTTCTCGTTTTCTTCATCAACTTCCTTGTCGGTATTCTTTTTCTTCTTCATGTTCTGTTATGGGTGAAACATCAATAAAAAGGGTCAGCACGGTGGGAGCTTGCGACTGCCGGAATATGCCTATGTGGTACAAATAAGCGAAGCGAATTTGTGCGACATAGGAACTTCTTGCAATACTGCATACAACAGCTTCGGACACACCAACTTTCTGATACGGCTATATCTGGTTGTCAGCTGGAATATCTCCGCCGGAATCTTCCGTTGCCGCAGTCTGTGGGAAAACTGAAACAGAAGGGAAAGAAGAGGGAGAAGGCTGTTTGCCTTCATCTGATATAGCTGGCATATCCTCCTTATCATTTTGCCGGTCTTTCAGTCGGACATAGAAAGGATTGTCTATGCGGTTTCCGTTCTGCATCCATGCCGATATACATTTCAGTGTGTGGATACTTGTCCGGTTACTTTGCGTAGATACGACAATTCCCAACTGGTTCATCTTATCAAGCACACGGGATATGGTCTTTTTGTCATAGCCCAACTTGTTAGCTAAATCCACTTCTGAAAGAATGGCTTGCCCCACTTGCAAGGTTGTGGAGAAACCTTTTATGGCATAATCGGTTTCTTTCAACAATGCCTCCTCAATAAGTCGGTGCAGAATCTTCATGCGGTCAATGCCGTATTTGCTTCCTGCCAGATACGCAAGCTGCTCTGACGAAAGCACTATACAATAATTCAAGTCTGTTTTCATCATCTGTCTGTTTGAAGATATTTTATAAATGGTACAGCCAAAAGAGAAAGTCAGCGGTGCATTTCATGTTCTCTCTCCGGCATATAATACTCCCTATCGTACGCAATATGGTCAAGTACGTCTTGCAGTCTGTCAAGTTGGCGACTATCCAATACACGGATGGCGGCAATAGTGATGTTCTGCGAAGCGATACGTCGATGTTCGCGGTTCCTCTCTGACATGCTGCCGTCCCCATCTGCATAGACGCTCTGCAGATAATCGTTCACAGATTCGGTCTGTGCCTTGCTTGGATATGCCGCAGGGTAACGGTCTTGAATATACTCCACCATGTGGCTGACCGCGTTTGCCAGCAACGGTTCACGATTTTGTAGTTGTTTGATAAGTTCTTCCTTTCTCATGTTTTCAACTATTTTGTCCCATGTCCCAAGCATTTCTTATAACTTTCTCTTTTATTTGTTTTTTGTTTTCATCCTTTTTTTAGGGGAAAAGAGGGACAAAGGGACAGATATTCTTCTTTTCCCTTAGTTTGACATTTAAAATGGCAGCTCCTGTTCACTTGGTAATGAAGTACAGACTTCTTCGTTTGGTGCGTCCACTCTCACCCACGGATGCTTTGCCCGTCCGGTCTTGTCACAATAGGCAGGATGCAAACCTTTGACCTTTTCCTGATCACTCCGTTTCCAGTTAGGAATCATGGACATCAGGCGATTGATGTATTGTGAAGTGTATTTGGCAGGATTACGTCTGACCAAATCATTGGGCATTTCCTCTATAATCTGCCGGGCACAAACCATGTTGAGCGAAGTCATTGTTGAGTTTGGTTCTGAGTATGCTCCCTTTTGATAAGCCTGTCGGATCGGAATGGTCCAACTTGCATATTGGACGGGAATCTCACGCTCCAAATACATTTCCAGATCTTCCATGATGGGGTCAACAAGGATGTTGGAATGTTGTACCTGCACTTCATTGGCTTGAATTTCCATATCGGGTGTCAAATAAAGTTTCATCCCTTGCTGGTAATAGGCGTATGCTTCTGCCCAAAGTTGAGGGACAGCACGTTGCAGAGTATCCAACCATTCCGATACATGGCCGTTGCCTTTAACCGGGATTATCCACCAGCGGCGGTTCCCGTTGTCTCCTTGCAGGAAGTTTGTCTCATTGGTAGTAGCCGCAAAGACATTATGCCGCATAAACTCCACAACCTTATGTCCGTATGCAGGGCGCATATAGTCGCTGCAACGGCTCAGGAAAGCTTTGGCAGCCTCTGCGTCATTCGCCCGCTTCAAACCATTCAATTCGCTGATTTCAATAATCCAGCCATTGGTTATGGTTTCTACCTTCTCCTTGTCACCACTGGCAAAAGAGAACGAATCGTTGAACCACTTTCCACTGATGGTCTTGAAAAAGGTGCTTTTCCCGATACCTTGCGGACCAGGCAGAGTCAGTACGTTGTCAAACTTGCAACCGGAGGTGAAAACCCGGGCAACAGCCGCCACGAACCATAGTTTTGTCTGTTCCCTGACAAGCGGCGTGTCCTCCGCTCCCAAATAATCAATAAGGGTTGTAGCTATGCGGGGCTGTCCGTCCCATGTCTCTTGGATGATAAAATCCTGTACAGGGTTAAAACTCCGTTCCGAAGAGGTCGTTTTTAGCATTTCAAAAACTTTATTCTGCGTCAGATGTAATCTGTATGTCCTTTCCAAATAGTCTTGTATCTTTCCTGCCGATTCCTCATCAACCTTGTTACCATTTACATTGCGAAACAAAGGGCTGAAACATACATCGTCCTGACAAAAAGTATCATATCTTATCCGACTAAGATTCTCATCCAAAGTGAAAATAAGTCGGAGGTTACTGATGGAACGGACTGGATTTCCATAGCTGTCTGTTACCAAATCTTTTTTCCAATTATCTTCCATATTACTGCTCCTTAATATGGATTCCACCTGACTCTTTTGCCAAAGACAGTGCAAGGTCTGCATCCACCACAATTTTTCGCCCTATCTGTGTGATAGCCTTGTCTATGATGCCGCTCTTCTTAATGCGGTTAGCCGTGGGTACGCTGCATCCGAACACACGGGCAATACCCTCTATGCCATAATAGTTGCCTTTGGAAGCCATTGGGGATGTAGACTTTTCGGTGGACGCTACACTCTTTGTAATGAGAAAGCAAAGCTCCTCGCCAGTCATCATGGCGATAGGCTTTTGAAGTAATTGGTTAAAATTGAATCTTTCTTCCATACCTTTACTTGTTTAGTTATTAGATACTTTAAGCTTCGGTTCAACTCTGTGAAACCGATTTCACAAGCAAAAGTAGTGTATGAAACTCTGCGTATCGGTCGGTTTATTTATAGCTTAATTTTACCGACCGAATTACAACAGATGTTTGCAGTAAAAAACGAATAGCTAGATTTCCCAACTACCCGTTATTGATGAAAAAGTCCGTCCATCGGTCTATTATTCGTTTTGCCTTGACGAAGCTGTTCCCTCTTTGAGGCAAGTCTAAAACCATATCCTTGATTTCGCCATATCGCTTCTGTGGTATATCGTGTCCGTAATGCCGTTGAGAGAACTGTTCTATGGCACGATGGAATGCCATGTACTTTGTAGACGCTTTTATTCTGCCCGCTTTCGCCAATGATTTCAACAGATAGGCAAGGCTTATGTCCTCGGTATTCTCTTCAAGGAATAAACAGATTCCTTGCTTGATGCGTTCCTTGTCCCCAATGAGGATATCATCCAATGATTGCATAACCTTTTTGTTCCCACGTCTACCTTTGACTTTTCGCAAGGCAAATATAACTTCCTTCCATATTTCAGGGTTACACTTCTCTACAGTATCTTCCCAATCCGCTTTGGTTTCTGTGCCCATCTCTATACTTCCATTGACAAGCATGGTAATGCATGACTTTACCAAAAGCATATCACCATGGTCAACCTCTTCACTGTTCAGCAGATGGTCAAGTAACTTAGCCATACGTGAAAGACCGTGGTCAAATACCACGAAATAGTACACGCAATAAGCCAAGTCTTCTTTCTTTTCCATCACACGGTCATAGAGGTTAGCCATAAATCCACCAATAAACACCGCATGGGAAAGGAAAACAATTTGAGAGATATAGGCCAGGAACTGATAGACCATTTTTCTTTCCAGTTTACTCAACAGATAACAACCTTTGCTGTTTCTCATAAGCAAGTCCAACTGTACAGTCAAGTAGGTTCTCATTGCCAATGGCAGGTGATTCCAGATTTCAATAGGCGTTTCAGAATGAACCATCAGCAGCCCTGATTTCGGAGAAGTAAGCAGTTCAATTGTCCCCGTTTTTACGTTGATACCTATCCACAACCGTTTGTTTGTAATACATTGGGCGATGGTCTCGGTATATTGGCCAGCCCATTGTCGGTTTGCGATGTCTGGTACATCCTTCCCGTTGGCAAAATCTGAAAGCCAATTGTACATCATCAAGGCTTCGGGTGGTGTGCAGTCCCGCATCATCTGATACATGTCCATCAGAACAGTTATACCACCTTTAGCCACAGCATCTATGCGCTTACAAAAGTTGGTATATACTTCTTCATTGACTGATTTCCATGCACGGATAGCCATATCTGCAGTGTCCTTTCTCTTGGAATAGGATTTTATCCTTTCTATGAAATTTTTCATTGTCTTATGGTATTAAGGTTGTCTGAACAGTTTGAGCAATTCTTCTGTGGACATGCTTGCCAGTTTTGCCAACAGAGCATCCCTTTCAGAAGTATTACCCAGGTTTAGTAGCTTTGAATTGTTCTGTATCTGTATGTCGATAGGATAATGCTCGATGTAGATTTGAGTAATGGCATGGTCTGAAGAAGCATGTCCCATGCTCTCCGAGATATAATCCATATCCACTCCGGCATTATGCAGGTTGGTGGCAAACGAGTGCCGGCACCATGTACCGGACGGACAGATGGACTTGTCCCAATTCAATGCTTCATGGCATATCCTGATAACACGGTCTTTTACGTTTGAGTTTTCCTGCATGGTATATTTACGGCGCAACTCTTCTGTTTCCGCACCTTTTAATATATGAGGAAAAACAAAGCCACCCCGAGTCGGAGGTGCCGCCACTTCATCTAACACATATTGTAAAGGAGGGATAATGGGAACGATTACTTCTGAACCGTCAGCACTTCTTCGAGAAGTTTTCTTTCGGTTGAAACGGAAAGCCTTGCCATCTGTCTGATAATAATAACTATCGTAAGTCAATCGTCCTGCATCTGCCATGTTAAAGCCGTTGCACAGGTACTGGGCAAGAAACAACCCCAATGAGTAGTGGGCACGTTGGGTATATTCTTCCGACCAATGTTCGGGATATTTCTTTGAGACAAAAAGGTTGTAGAGCTCCGTCATCTGACAGACATTCAGGAAGCTCTGTTTGCGCTTTGCACTCTTGGGTATGCTCACAAGCCCTTTCTCCTTCTTGTTAGAAAAAGGATAAGGAACATCTTTGAGATAGCCTTCATGTATACACCTGTTCCATACAGCACGGCAACAACGGAGATAAATCCCGGCGGTAGTATCGCTGATTTTCCCGACTATCGCCCCATTCTCGTCTTTTACTCCATCATGCATTCCGTCTTTCCACTTCTGAATTTCTGCAGCACTGATGCAGAATCCTCTAATCATATTGCTTCCGAGAATTTTTCTGAATGATTTGAGTGCGCATTCGTAGCTCTCTGCTGTGGTAAAACGTGCGCCACCATCGTCTGTCCGTAATTCATGGATGATTTGTTCCCATACACCAACAAAGGTTTGTGCCTTGGTCGTATCTTCTTTGAATGGCATCACTCCATCGCTCATGATACATTGGCGTACCATTTCAAATGTCAGAATGCCACCTTTATTCAGGTTCATCAGAATTTCTTTGTATTTGGGGACAAAGCTATCTTTCCACTCTTTTTGAAGTTTGTAGTTCTCGCTCTTGCATTTAGTCGCATTACAAATGTCTGAGAACTTTCTTTCAGTGAAAGAACTTCCGACAGTAAGATAAAAGAATTTGCGGTCTATCGTGAAACGGAGAGATAACGGAAACTCACACGCGTTTTTCCTGCGAGTGCGTGAGTCCAACACGACAGAAACAGAACAGTTCCGTTCCTTGAAAAGCGACAGGGACTTTGTCAGTTTTTCCATTGCATTCATTGTTTATGTTCAACATAACCTCTGAATACAGACGCTTTGCAATGTGAGGCATACATATACAAAACACTGCATATAACCACAGAGTTCCTATCCCTAGACGGATAAAAACATTGTCGTTATATGCAGCGGTGCAATCTCGCTGTCTTCTGTCGCTGACTGGTAACCGGGCTTATGCTAATCGGTCTCAACCCCTGAAGCAACTCTCGCGTTTCGTTTGTCATAGAGTACCCTCCGACTGGTACTCCCTCTACGCATTGATTCATCGGAATGGGATAACCCTCCCACGGCGGTTAGACAAACTCACTTTTCTTTTCCAAGAAAGAGCACCACCAAGGTCATGGCTTGCCACAAATGCATTACGCGATACAAAAGTACGATATTATTCTATAAATCAAGATGCAATAGAATGTATTTGAGTTTATTTAACCATCAAGTATCGTCAGATTAACAGTATATCTTAACGGGTATGTCTTAGGATTGCACGGAGTTTCACGGAGATTCTATGCGTAAACAGAACCAACTCAAACCGTTTGTTTACGCATTGTTTACGCAGATAAAGAAAAAAGCACTTGCGATTTCTCGTAAGTGCTTGATTTTTAACGTGGACCAGCCAGGGCTTGAACCTGGGACCTCCAGATTATGAGTCTGTTGCTCTAACCAACTGAGCTACAAGTCCGGTGTATCCATTTACTGGATGCGGTCACAAAAGTAGTGCTTTCTGTCGAATTATGCAAATTCTTTTGATAAAAATCTGCTATTCTTTGCCTTCAAAACTTGTATTTGCGTTTCGGATTCTTGGGAAACCAGCCTTTCCGTACCCGTTCTTCCTGTTCAAAGACCTCTTTAATGGTCCAGAAGGAAGAGAAAGCGAATACGCCTAGCAGGGAGGACAGAATTACATTGTCAATGCCCAATGACGCTATGACACCGCCTATACCGAGTATCAGG
>OAVD01000557.1_pt1 | contig 23359 bp, 20 predicted proteins | sample 1476351 | NCBI WGS metagenome assembly OAVD01 (sample SAMEA2580075, study PRJEB22360) | human gut metagenome | biome: human gut; feature: human-associated habitat; material: faeces | place: Denmark | collected 2008/2010 | reverse complement strand
TGGCGGCCGAGGCCCCCCGGGGCGCGGGAAGGCATCCAGCCGCCAGTCGACGGAGGGGCTCCAGAGCAGGGGCAGCGTCAGCAGTAACGCCGCCAGCGCCATGCCGCGCAGGAACGGGCTGCTGCGTAGCCTCTGATGCCGCAAAAACCAGGCGCAGCCGACCATCGCGGCCAGCAGCACGCACCAGACCAGCAGCGGTTCCGGTAAATCGGCGCCGCTGCCGCCGGTGCTGGGCAGGACAATATGCATAACGCCAAGCAGGATCAGCGCCAGCATCATAAGGAGCCAGCGGGAGGCCGCCGTTACCGGCGCCTCCCCGAGTTTTGTTTGCATCTTATTGCCCCTTCCTGGCCTGCACATCGGGCGAAATATGCATGGCCGGCATGGCCCTACCATAGTCGTTAAGGGTCTGCCACTGCAGCGCGCAGCCGCCCTGCGCCGGACACCACGCCACCGAGCGGCTGGAAAGCGGCGCGACCATCCCGGCCCCGGCGATACTCTGGCCGTTGGCCTGCATATTCAGCAGCGTGACGTAAAACGGCGTCGGGTTCTGCACCGTTACCGTTTTACCCTCGCGCCGCCAGGTCAGCTGGCGATAAGCCTGCTGTGAATCCCCTTGTACGCCTTTCGGGCGATAGAACAGCTTCATGCGGCTGCGCACCGCAATCTGCAGGGTATTCTGCTGCTGACTGTCGGCCTGAGGGATATTGGCCACCGTGACCCAAAACAGACTTTCGCGGTCCGCCGGCAGCTGGCCGCTGGTGTACATCACGCGAATTTCATTTTCTTTATGGCCGTTTAGCGCAAAGACCGGCGGTGTCGCCACAAAGGGTACCGTCGCCTGCGGGTCGCCATCGGCGACGATTTTGCTCAGAATCAAGTAGCGCGAGGGCGATTGATTGATCACCCGGAACGATATCGACGGCTTACCCTCATTATAAATAAAGCGGGTCCCCCCGATCACCACGCCCGCCTGCGCCTGAAGGGATAAGGCGCTGAGCGCCAGCAGTACAGCGATTTTTCTCAACATGGACAGGCTACTGATAGGTCAGGCTAAAGGTGGTCGTGGCGTCAACGCTGCCGGCGGTAACCGGGCTGCTCGTCGCTACCATCTCACCGTAAAAGGTGAGGTTCTGGCTGGTTTGCTGCGGGTCGAGCGTATACTGGCGGCTGGCGCTGTTCAGCGGCACCAGCGTACGCTGGCTGTCTAAGATCGCCACCCCGACGCCCGCGGCGCTGCCCGCCTGGCTGGTTAACGCCAGCAGGGCGCTGTTGGTCGTATCCGCCTCGCCGGTAAAGGTTAATGAGACCGCCGACGCCGCGCTGCCGCAGTTTTCCAGCCCGATGGTGAACGCTATCGGCTGGGAGGCGCTGCCGGCCGCGGTAAACTGTTTCGCCGCAATGTCGCCCAGGGTCACCTGCTGGTTCGCGGTATCGGTGGTCACGGTACAGGTGTTTCCCTGGATCGTGCCGGTAATGTTTACGGTGCCGTCGTGGGCCAGCGCTGAGCAGGACAAGCAGGATAGCGATAACAGCAGGATCGTCTTTTTCATTATTGATAGCTCACATCAAAATAGAGTACCGAAGAGGCGTTGCCGGGCGTGACCGGCACCGCGGTAGCTTTATAGCGCAGGCGAAACGTCAGGTCGTTATTGCCCTGGGTAATCGGGTATGCGTTATCGGTACTGTTGATCGCAATGGTGTTCATACTGCTGTCCAGCAGCTCAATCGCCACGCCGCTGGCCATTCCGCCGCCGCCGGAGGTATCGGAGAGGGCTAACAGCGACGGGTCGGTACCATCCGCCGTGCCGCTGAACGCCACCGTCGACTGGCTGATCGCCGAGGTGCAGTTATTTAATTTGATATCAAACTGCTTCCACTCCGAGGTATCGCCGACGTTTTTAAATATCCCGGCGCTGAAATCGCCGATATGGATAGTCTGGTTCTGGCTGGCGGTGTCGATATCGCAGCTTTCCGCGACGATTGTACCGGTCATATCCAGCTCGACCTGGCCGCTATCAATATCGTCGGCGATAGCGCTATGCATACCCGCGAGCGCCAGCAGCAGGGGAACGAGTTTTTTTGCCGCTTTCATCTTTTTTCCTCAGGCGAAGTCAACGCGAATATAGGCCGTCGCCGAAAAGGTCCCCTCTGCCGGGGCGTTTCCGGTGGTGCTAATCGGCGCGGCGTGGAAGGTCACCGTCGCCTGCAGGTTATCATCCAGCTGGAACGGGATCAGGCCGCTGTTCGGCTCAATCACCTTGCCGCTGTCATCGGTGATCTGCACGCCGACATCGTCGTTGCTGGTCTTAATCGCCGCCGGTTCATCCGTCGAGGCTTCCGCCTGGAAGCGCAGGGTTAAGCTGGCGTTAGCATCCATCCCGTTACATTTAATCGGCACGGTGATGGTTTTCGGCGTATAGCCGGCGGGCATCTGGCCCTTGTTTTTAAATTCGCCCGACATAAAGGAGCCAAAATCGACGGTCACGATTTGCCCGGCATTAACGGAGCAGGTTTGGGGGACAATAACCTGCCCCTGGATATATAAACTAACTAATGATGACCCACCAAAACTTCCACTTATGGTGGAACCATAAATATCAAGCACCTTTGTATTTATTGTAGATGTGCCAACAAAAGGTTTTGAAATATATAAACTTAACTTTCCTTTCGATCCTGTAGTAGCATTATCGACGTTATTGCAGGTTCGGGTATTACTAGAAGGCATGTTATTACTCAAATTATCCCATGGAGTTGGAACATATGCCTGGCGTCCACCTGAAACGAAAATATTTGTAGCAACTTCAAGGTAATCGTTAACTTTATAGTATTGATATGTGCCGTCAGAGTGCCCCAGCGGTAAGTCAGTTTGCGTGTGAAAATAAGTAACGGCATAAAGTTCACCAGCATCACAATCACAAATAATCGAATAGTTTTTACCTAAATCCCATGTGTAAGCATCGAGAAATACTGTCCCTGCTGAATTTTGTGAAGTATCAGAAATTTGTTTCGTACCAAAATCATAATTAAAATTATTCAGGGTAGAAGAACTACACCATCCCGTACTGGCATAAACTGGTGAAGAAATAAATCCGCAGAGAAACCACAGCATTAATAGCCCGGTAAAAAACCCTTTTACTTTCATCACTGACACCTTTCACTTAATTTATTCACCGGCTGCTGCTTCGCGCTCTCCGGAAGTTGATATTTCACCACGCAGTGCTGTCCAGTGCCCTCGCCCCACTGCACTTCCAGCATGCCGCCCAGCGGCAGCCCGGCAAGGTACGCCTGGCCGTCGTCGCCAACGATGGTGCTGTTACCCGCCTTCTGGCTGACCGTGGCGCCAAACGGCACCGGCTTACCGTTATGCATCAGGGTCATCAGCGCGCGCACCCCGACGTGGGCGTTAAATTCGGCGCGCACCAGCGCCCCCTGGGTCGGCACCACGTTGGTGACCGCGTCGTCAATATCGACGTTCTGCCCCATGGAGTTGGTATTCAGCGCCACGCGGTTCTGGCGATAGGTGGTGGCGTACGGGATCACCGCGTAGCCGCGCCAGTCGGTTTTCACCCCGGTGGCATTTTCCAGCTCGACCCCGGCCGCCCCCGGCGCTTTCACCAGAATGTTGGTGTCGCCGAGCGGCTGGCTAAGGGTGACGCCGTTGCGGTGGACCACCACGCCGCCGCTCACCCCGTAGTTCACCTGGTGGTAGCCGTCGCTGTAGTTGTAGCCGGCCTGCAGGTTACCGTAGGTGCCCTGATAGCTCATGTTAGCGTTGCCGCTGTTGCTGGTGCCGTGGTTGCCGTCGCTCTCCTGCACGTTATAGCTCAGGTTGTTATCCGCCAGCAGCGTCCCGTTGATGCCGGTGGTCCCGGTGGTCTTACCGTGCTGGTCGGTGGTGGTGCCGAAGCTCATATTGGTGGTATTGGCCGAACGGTAGATATCCGCGCTATGGTTGCTGGAGAGCCACTGGCCAATCGGCAGCGAAATATTAAAGGCGTAGATCTGATCCGCCTCCTCTTCCCCCGGCGACTTGTCATAGTTCCACGTCAGGCTATAGGAGATGCCGTTCCAGCTGCCGTTATAGCCCACCTGCAACATGCGATCTTTCTCATCGGTGTGCCAGTAGGTCTGCTCGGAGCCGGTGACAAAAATCGAGCCGATTTTGCCGACCTGCTGCGAAATATTGAGCTGCGCTTTGCCTTTTTTGGTGTAGTAGAGATCGTAGTAATCGGTCCACACCGGCTTATCCTGCTTGCCGTCGTGATCCTCATCCTTCCACTCATTGTCGCCGGTATAGCCGCTCATGTTTTTATACGTCGTCTCGTCGAGGGTGTAGAACCCCTCCGTCGAGTAGCGGTAGCCCAGCAGCTGGAAGTTAGTGCCGAGATCGTTCAGCGCCTTAGCGTACAGGAAGCGTACCGACTGGCCGTCGTGCTGGCTGCCGTCGGCGAGGGTGCTGTTGGCCTGGGTGATATCGGCGGAGATCGCGCCGAAATCCCCCATGTTCAGCCCGGCGCCCAGCGCGAAGGCGTGGTAGTCGTTGCTGACCTGCGAACCGCCGTAAAGGGTGAAACCATGCGGCAAACCATAGATCGCCGTTCCCTGGGCGAAATTGACCTCATCCTGATCATCGTTGGTGCTGCGGTATTTACCGGCGGTCAGGGCGTATTTCAGTCGTCCTTCGCGCTGCAGCAGCGGCACCGCGGAGTACGGCACGGTAAAGGTATTTTCGCTACCGTCGCTCTCTTTTACCGTCACCTGCAGGTCGCCGCTCGACGAGGTCGGGTAGAGATCGTTAATGGCGAAGGCGCCCGGCGAGACGTAGGTCTGGTAGATAACGTAGCCGTTCTGCTTGATGGTGACCCTGGCGTTGCTCTTCGCGATACCGCGGACCGTCGGCGCAAAGCCTTTCAGGCTGTCCGGCAGCATGTTGTCATCGGAGGCAATCTGGACGCCGCGAAAGCCGAGGCTGTCGAAAACGTCCGACGGGGTGTAGCTTTCCCCCAGCGTAAGCTCCGCCTTCAGCGGCGCGATCGTGCGCTCGACGTAGGTGCTGATATGCTCCCACTTGTTCTGCGTGTCGCCCTCGCCGCTGGTGTAGTTCCAGGTGGAGTAGTCGCGCAGGCGCCAGGCGCCGAGGTTCAGGCCGCTTTGCAGGTTGAGATAGTAGCTGTCTTCTTTGCTATCACCGCCGCTGTTGCCGCCGGTGAAGTCATAGTTCAGCAGCAGCGCGTTGATCCCCTGATCCCACTCTTCCGGGGGGATATAACCGCGCGCGCTCTGCTTTAGCGCCGCCTGCGGCACGCTGATGTTCAGCTGCTGATGCTCAAAGTCGAATTCGGTGGTAGCTTCCGGTATGGCGGCAAAGGGCACGCACTGCTCCGGCGCCAGCTTCGCTAGGTCCGGGAAGGCTTTGGTATTGACCCCCATCTGTTCCAGACGCCCGGTGGTAAAGCACGGCGCCAGCCCGGTATCATCCTGGCCGCCTTTTGTCGCTTTAAAGTTCACGTCTTCCGTGGAGACCAGCTGCTTATTCAGATAAATATCAACGTGATATTTACCGGGGGCCTGGCTATCGCCCTTTTCGAAATGCGAAAGATCGGCCACCGCGTTAGGATCGTCCGATAAAAACGCAGGGTTAAAATAGTTATCCGCCAGCGCGGATAACGGTATTGCCGATAAGGTTGCCGGCAAAATAATACGGTATACCCGACGCCGGGCAAATAGAACCTGCATCACCGCGAGGGTGATATATTTTATTTTTAACGTCATTATTTTGCCGACCTGTTTATTATTCTATTATGGCTTTCTGTTCGGGCGAGTTTGCCCCGTAATCATTAATGGTCTGGAAGGTGATATTTCCCTGCGCGTTCGCCGGCAGTTTTAAATCCGCCTGCGACATCGGCGCCACCATTGTCGTCGGTAACGTTGCGGTACCGGCGTGAATCTGTACCAGCGTCATATAATAGGGCGTGGGATTTTTCACCGTCAGGGTATTACCGCTTTCGTGGAAGCGCAGCTTCGCCGGCGCATCAATCGAGGCCATTGGCAGATTTTTCGGGCGAACAAAAAGTTTAATCCGGCTCAGCACCGCGATCTGCAGGGTATTTTTCCCTTTGGTGTCTTTTGCCGCCGAGGGAATCGCTTTGACGTTAACCCAGTAGAGGCTTTCGCGATCCGTAGGCAGATTATTCGGCCCGACGTACATAATGCGCAGCGTATTTTCTTTCTGCGGCTTCATCACAAACAGCGGCGGGGTGATGACAAAATCACTGCTTTTGCTTTCGCTGGCGTTTTCCACCCATGACTGAATTAAAAAGGTGGCCTTCGGGTCGGTATTATTCACCGCCAGTGAGACCTGATTATTGCCCTGCGGATAGATGACGCGGGTGGAACCTAGTGATACCCCGCCGTTCGCCGCGGCGTGCGCCTGCGCTTCGGTTTGCGCCTGCGCCGCGGGCACGGCCAGACCTGCACCGGCTAAGGCCAGCGCCACCAGAGACAGGCGGGAAAAAGAAATAACGGACATAAAGTGCCTTTCACAATAAAGATTTGCCGCGGACGGCATCAGGAAATTACAAATAGGTTAACGTGAACCAGGTTTGTGCGTTTGCATCCCCTGCCACGACGGTTCTCGAGGTCGCGCGATATTTGGCGACAAAATTGAGTACGGTCGTATTGTCCTGAATAGCGGTAAAATTCATCGGCTGCGTGTTCGGGATAATTTGATTTCCCTGATTATCAAAAATGCCTAACCCGACGCCCTGCGCGCTCTGCGCACCGTCGGTCACCGCCAGTACCCCCGGATCTTTGCCATCCGTCAGGCCGCGAAAGGCCACGCTGACTTGCTGGCTTACCGTGGTATCGCAATCCTTCAGCGTAATGGTAAACGCCTGCGGATCTGTCCAGCTTCCCAGCCCATGAAATTCATTGGAGCGCACCTGCCCCATCTCAACGGTTAAATCCTCGCTACCGGCATCCACCGCGCAGGCGGCATTGACCACGGCGCCCTGAAACTCAACGTCGCCGCCCTTTACCGTTACCACGTGGTGGTTGCCCGCCTGTGCCAGAGCGGGAAACAAAAACGCCCCCGCGAGGGAAAACGCCTTCAGCCGTTGTGTAGTGAAATTCATATCTACTCCTTTCAATGACACAGCCGCCGTCCCTGGCACAGGATCCCTAAATGAAAATGACTGACGCGACCTTACTGGTAAGTCACGTTAAACGTGGCAGTGGTGTCCACGCTACCGGCAGTCGCGGTATCCGCAGTCTGGTAGTAGTCAGCGGAGAAGTTCAGGGTGTTGTCGCCGTCGATCAGCGTAACAGCCTGAGACGCGGTGCCCAGATCCAGCGCAGAGCCGTCTTTGTCATAAATCTGGATGCCCACGCCCGCCGCGCTACCCGCGCCAGAGGTGTTGTCCAGCACGCCAGCTTCACCCGCCGCCGCGTTGCCGTCGAAGGTCACAGATGCCTGAGAAGCGACGGTGGTATCACAGTCAGCCAGCTTGATGCTGAACGGGGTTTTCTGGTTAGCAACGGAGTCTTTACCGGTGAGGGCAGCCAGACGAACCTGACCCATGTTCACAATCTGGTTGCTGGTATCTGCGGTTACCGCACAGGCCGCATCGACAACAGAGCCTTTAAACTCAACGGTGCCGCCCTGAACGGTGGAAGAAGACCCGCTGGTCGCTGCCATCGCAGAAGAAATACCGCCAGCCATAACCATTGCCAGAACGACGCTTTTTACCATAAATGCTTTTTTCATTTTTAATCCATACACATTAAATTGATTTTGTATTCCCTCATTAATTACCGTTTACTTTTTTATGGCCGAAGTTATTACCAGGGAACGTTCCCTGCGGCGATAAAAAAGACGGTTTAAATATAAGAAGACACTCCGTGTTGTCCTGGGAATAATTCTTACAGAGAATTTTATTAATCTAAATCAATTTTTTCGTCCAAAACTGGACATTCGAAAATGATGCAAGTCAATAATGATAATTACGTATAAAAATCATGATGTTAATAATTCAAAGAGCTGGTGCGTCTAAAAAACAGGCGTTGTTGTTAATATACTGTTATGGAGTCATTTAAAAATCGATAGGAATTCGTTTATTAATTCCCTTCAGCACGCCTCGATGGACGCTGATGTACTCCCCCTTGCGCAGTTCAGACAGGACGTACAGTATTCCGCTGCGGGAAAGATTGGTGCGCCGCTGGATAAAATTGAGCACGTTGATTTGCTCGCGATATTCCTCAGGATAGGAGCCGAGTTCCAGAATCAACGTCCGGATCATGATGAATGATTCCACGCCAATAAACTCCTTCTCGCGGATGGCCATGACCAATAACCGATGGGCCAGAATCCGGGCGATATCATGCCAGAGATTTTGCTCGTCCATAATCTCTACAAACTTAGCAAGCGGAACCAATTGACCAGAGCAAGATGTTTCCGCAGAGAAAAAATGCTTCGGCCTGGCCTCTACGTCGTAAAAGGTACTATATCCATCAATCAGCCCCAGTACCGAGGGGGAAAATAGTGTGGTTATCGCCATATTATTTTCACTATGGCAAACCACGCCGGTCCCCTCGAGCAGGAGGAATATATTCGCGTTATTTTCAGTATCGCAAAATTCAAATCGCTCGTCCGGCTGCAGCTCAAGCGGTGTGCTCACGGGCAGCAGCGCCTGCAAAATACGCTGAATCGCTAACGCGGGCTTGGTATTACGGCCAAACGAAAAGGAACGTAAGGAGCCACGATCAAAATCATCATCGATAATAAACATTATTTATTCTCATATTTAGCCTACGACATTACTTAATTAAAATACTAGCACCAAAAATCGAGGAAATAAAAAAAATTAAAATATCATTATAACTCAACAGGTTAATTTCATTTTGCGTTTTTTACACTAGTCATATCCTACTGATATATCAGCATAAAAACTCTCATTTTCTGCATGGATAAAATACCCTACCCAAGGTAAAAACCATTACTTTTTCTACTCATGAACTATAAATTTATTCACATAAAAACCACATAAAAACGCTATAAAAAATCACATTATCATAAAAAATAATGGCTAAAATGATAATTAAAAAGCCGCTGAAAAAGCATATTAACGCTTGTCATCCTCAGCTGAAAAAGGCTGAGGAAATGAATAAAAAAAACGAGAAAATAACGATGGCAAACGTTTGTCTGATTATGATGGAAGGGGCTAAGTTTCACGAAAAATTAGCATTCAGCGTAACGCGAGAAATGCCTGGGCAATGAATAGTCAGGCAAAAGCATCATGAGATTCAGCGGAAGCACGTCCCTGCTGGCAAATTGCCCGGCATCTTCCCGCGCGGAGCATGAAGCGGGCGCCCTGACTTCGCGATGCCCGCCCGGCGCCATGACAAGTTACTCTGTAAACAGCTGAAACTTCTTTTTATCGCTGTCGTCGATCGCTCTTAATACCCGGCAGGGGACCCCAGCGGCGACCACGTTCGCCGGTATGGAACGGTTCACCACGCTGCCGGCGCCAATGACCGAGTTTTTTCCGATGGTGACGCCTGGGTTGATAATCACCCCGGTTCCTAACCATACGCCGTCTTCAATTATCACCGGCTGAGAGAACTGCTGCTGGGTATGGCGCAGATCCGGATGAATCGGATGGCCGGCGGTGGAAATGGTCACGTTGGGCGCAAACATCACGTTATTGCCGATGATAATGTCGGCATCATCAACCAGCGTCAGGTTGAAGTTCGCGTAAAAATTATCGCCAATGGTGGTGTGGGTGCCGTAGGCCACATGGATCGGAGGCTCTATCCAGCACTGCTCGCCCACGGCGGCGAACATCCGCTGAATAATGTCGTTTCTTAATTCCTGATTAAAGGGGTGCGAGTGGTTGTATTCGTAAGCTCGCGCCTTGCCCATCAGCCGCTGCTGCGGTAACCCATATCCTGAATCAAGATAAAGCTCGCCGCTGTTCATTCTTTCCTTCATATCCATGGTCAATATTTCCTCATTTATCAATCACATCCTTGTGAATTATCGGACTGTTTTCTAAACCGTCATCGCGCTATCGCTCATCTTTTCCGACGTTGCCTTACCCGATAAGGTAAAGGCGGAGATTAGCGTGACGCTCAGCGCAATGCCGCCAAGGATCATATAGGTATCCTGGAAACCGATACGGTCATACATATTCCCGGCAAATGCGGAGAGGAAGATCGCCGCCACCTGTTTGGAAAACTGGAAGCCAACCAGGTAAATCGTCGCCGACAGGCGGACGTCAAACACGCCGGTAATATATTTAAACGCGCCTACCAGCAGGAACGGGACTTCCAGCGCATGGAGCATTTTCAGCGCCACCACTTCAGCGGCCGTCGTGGCGAACGATGACCCGATCATCCTTGCCGCCATCACCATGCCGGCAATCAGCAGGGTATTCTTCGCGCCGATGCGGTTAATAATCCACGGCGAGCTGAACATAATAATCGCGTTACATATTTCCCCGGCGGTGGTCGCAAAACCGAAGGCGCGGGTGCCCGATTCCGGGGTAGCAAAGAAGGATTTAAAGAAGGTGGCAAACTGCTGATCGAAAACGTCATAGACGCAGGCGACGCCGATGACGTACAGAATAAACATCCACATTTTGCGCTGGCGGAACATGCCCACGGCAGTTTTTAAATCCACCGCCGGGCGATTGGCACCTAAAGAATCCATCACCTGTGCGGTCTGGCTGGCCTGCGGTTTCGCAATGGCCACCAGCACGACCAGTACCAGCGCGGCGGCCGACCCCATCCAGAACACCCACTCGGGGTTAACGCTGAACAGCATCCCCGCCGTGGTGGCGCACAGCGCCCAGCCGAGGCAGCCAAAAGTCCGCGCTTTGCCGTACTCAAACCCGCTGTTGCGGCTCACGCGTTCAATATAGGCTTCCATCGCCCCGGCGCCGGCAGAGAACACAAAGCCGATGTAGGCCCCGCCGCTCAGCGCGCCGAGCCAGATATTGGTTTTCAGCAGCGGTGCAAAAACGTACAGGAAAAAGGGCGCGATCAGCACCAGCAGCACCGTCACGATCCACATCAGATGCTTTTTCAGCCCCAGCTTATCGGAGATCACGCCCAGTATCGGCTGAAAACAGATGGCAAACAGCGACAGGCTGGAGAAAACAATGCCGGTCTCGGTTTTATTCAGGCCGATGACGTCCGATAGCCAGATCGGCAGAAACGGAAAGCAAGTGGCCATGATGAAAAAATAGAGAAAGAAGAACAGCCCGAAAATCCAGAAATTGGGGTTGTTTTTATGGGTACAGACGGTCGGGTTCATGGTGTATTCCTCAAAAAGGGCCGACGCGCGGCCCGTCGTCATTACACGCGTTGCAGGCCAATCAAAATGGCGCTTTCCGGATCGAGGACTGGCAGCGCCAGCCCCGCCTGTTGCAACCACTCACCGCTGACGGTCTGCGGCGTCGTCATCCATTCCGGCAGCTTACGCATGGTATGGCCGCCCTCTCCCGTAATCTGAATATCGGGATGGTCGAGCAGCGTCACCTCATAACGGGCGCCCGCTTCCAGCCCCGCCACGCGCAGCGGCGCCATCAGGGTGTAGTCCGGCATCGCCAGCTGGCTGACGAGGAAAATCGCCCGATGCCGATCCTCGCTCACCACGCCGTGCGCGAGGGTAGTGGCGTCCGGCATATCGATACGCCACTGCACGCCGTGATGAATGACATCGCGCCACTGCTTATGCAGCGCCGCGTATTTGCGATAGCCCGCGCGCTCCTGCTCATCGGCGGTCACCGGATCCAGCTCAAGCCCCATATGACCGAACAGCGCCGTCAGGCCGCGAAACGCAATGCTGTGCTGGCGGAAGGTGGCGTGGCAGCGGCGGTTGCCGATGTGCGCGCCCATTACTTCCGGCGGGAAGAAGTAGCTCATGCCGCGCTGGATGGTGTTGCGCTCAAGAGCATCGTTATTGTCGGAAGCCCAGAAGCGATGGCTGCGCTTCAGCACTTCATAATCGATACGCCCGCCGCCGGAGGAGCAGGATTCAAATTCAATATGCGGGAAGCGGGCCACCAGCGTATCCAGCAGGCGATAGAACTGGCGAGTTTGCGCATCGGCGGCGGCTTTGCCGTTATGGGCAGGCTGCACCAGCTCGCGATTCATATCCCACTTCACATAGTCCACCGCGTGCTCGCCCAGCAGCCAGCTCATCCGTTCCAGCAGATAATCAAAGGCTTCGGGGATATTCAGGTTCAGGACAAACTGATGACGCCCGGGCAGCGGCGTATAGCCCGGCAGCGCCAGCAGCCAGTCGGGATGGGCGCGGTAGAGATCGGAGTTCGGGTTGATCATCTCTGGCTCAACCCAAATGCCGAACTCCATCCCCAGCGACTTCACGTGGTCGATAACCGGCGTCAGACCGTCAGGATATTTTTTCTCATCAAGATACCAGTCGCCGAGCGCCGCCCAGTCGTCGTTGCGCCCTTTAAACCAGCCGTCATCAATGATAAAGCGCTCCACGCCCAGCTCCGCCGCCTCATCCGCCATGCGCATGATGTACTGCGGGTCGTGGTCGAAATAGATCCCTTCCCAGGTATTGAGATGCACCGGACGCGGTTTGTTGTCCGGGAAGCGAATAATCTGTTCGCGCAGATAGCGGTGGAACTGCTGGCTCATGCCGTTCAGCCCCTGCGCCGAATAGCTGGCGTAGAGGTTCGGCGTCCACAGCGTTTCCCCTTCCGCCAGCGCCATTTCTCCCGCCAGATAGAGCGCTTCCGCCTGCAGATAGCGGCGACCGTCGGTTTTCACTTCCGCCCGCAGGCGGTGGTTACCGCTCCAGCCCAGATGCACGCCCCACACTTCGCCCTGCATCTCGCTAAAAGCGCGGCTGCCGGTAATCAGCGCCGGAAAATGTTCGTGAGAAGTGCGTCCACGACGGTTTTCCAGCACAAAGCTGTCGTGTTCAAGGGTCAGACGATGGGGCTGAAATTCGCGGATCCAGCGGCCATGAAAGGCCATGACTTCGCGGGCGCGCTCGGCGACCGGCAGCGTGACCGCCAGGCGGTCCACCTGCCACGGCTGCGGGCGCAGGTTGGTTAAACCATGACGAACGCTGAGCACGCCGCTGCTATCAAGCTGAATTTCACTGCACAGCCGCAGGCCCGCCTGCGCGTCTTCGCTGAGAAGAGTTAAATTCTGCCCATCCTGCACCACCTCGGTCGTGGTAAACATCGGTGAGGCATCCAGCCCCTGGCGGTGGCCTTCAATGCCCGGCGCGCCAAACAGGCCGTGGCCCAGTTCGGCCATCAAGGTCACCGGGGAATCGACGTCGAGGCGGCCATTGGCCACCGGGCGGGCGATGCTGGCCGCATCCTGCGGCGTAAAGTGGCTTAAATGCGGCCCCCAGTAGATAATTTCGGCGAACGGACGGGTTTTGATCACCACATCAGCCGCTGCGCTTTGCAGACGTAAAATCGAATCAGACATGAGACATCTCCACAACAAGGAATGCCTTACTGTTGATCCGAAACGTTTCGGATGCCAACCAAAACGTTTCGGATCCGTGATCGAGTTCAGGAAATTAATCTGACGGGAAGGGAATCAGGCGGTTTCGCCAGGAATAAATTCAGGCTGCCAGAGCACCTGGAGAGAGGCCAGATCCTCGCCGGCGATTAAGCGGCGGACCATGGTGGCAATCTGGCGGCCCACGCCCTGCCGGGTGGACTGAACCACCGCGCCCACCGGGGTTTCGATGATGCTGTCCTGCGGCAAGCCGTCGTAAACCACCAGCGAGACGCGATCGGCGCCGGTGAGGCGTCCGAGCTGAGCCAGAGCCATCGCCGCGCCGTCGCCGTGGGTGTTGCAATCGGTGACAATCGCCGTTGGCGGTTCAGGCAAGCGCAGCAGTTCCATCGTTGCCTGAAACCCGCCGCGGCGGGTGGGCGGTACGCTGCGCAGCCAGGTTTCCGCCAGGCCCGCTTCGCGCAGCGCCTGCAGGTAACCGTTGCGGCGCTGGGTAATAAACGCCTGATTGTTATTTTCGCTCAGCAGCGCGATGCGCTGATGCCCCTGGCTAATCAGATGACGGGTGGCGCGGTACGTTCCCGCCTGGTTATCGAAATCAAACCAGGCGTAGGGCTGCGGCAGGCGGCTGCGCCCCAGGGCGAGAAAAGGAAAGCCGGAAGAGAGCAGCTGAATCAGGCGCGGGTCGTCGTCCAGAGTATGGGCCACGATCAGCGCATCGACGCGACGACTCTGCACCATACGCATATAGCCGTGCTTATCGGCCTGCTCATCGTCGGCAATCAGCAGTAAATCAATCTCATAGCGCGCCAGCTCGTGACTGATTTCTCCCACCATTTCGAGAAAGACGTTGTTATTCAACGGCGCGGGACGCACGGGGAAAACGAGGCCAACGGCGTCGATTTTGCCCATTTTCAGGCGGCGGGCGAAAGTATTTGGCCGATATCCACGGCGCTGGGCTTCGGCCTCCACGCGGGCGCGCGTCTCCTGCGACACGTCATCATAGCCGTTTAGCGCACGGCTGACGGTCGTTACCGAGATCCCAAGTTCTTTAGCAATGGCTTTCAGCGACATAAGTATCCCTGTCTTCGCGGGAGAATGCGGCTAGTGTCCCGCAATACGGGCATGGCGTCCAGCAAGAGCGGACGCCGCGCGGCAATACCTGAACACCGCGGCCCTCGGCGCCTGATGATACGTCACAACGAAATGAGAGGCAGCAAGACCGTTTATTCAATGTGGCGGTAAATTAAACGCCCCCTTCCCCATAAGAAAGAGACGAAGATGCGCTGTGATTCACCAAGCTGAATATATTTGAATCCGACAGGTTTACCCTATACAAATCATATGGTTGATAGATGAATGACTTCATCGCTCAACCATGGAAAAATAACGCAGCGTCTGGAAAACGCACATTTAATCCCCATAAATCATTCGATTTATATTTAATTAAAATATGAAGTATGTATCGGAATTATAATTCGCAGTTAAAACAAACATGAACACGGTCTGTTCATTGATATTTATCAACTAAGAATCACTTGATAAAAGTTTTTAAAAAGAGGGAGTGATATAAAAGCAAAATAATGGAATATGTTAATAACAGGGTTTTATGTATAACTCACTACTGCCTGTTTCTTCACGGCACGCTTTATTTTTCTGTTTATTTCTTTCAACATTCGAGCTGTTAACTTATGTCGCCAGCGATGTAGTAATGCCGGGAATGCTAACGGTTATTAAAGATTTAAATGCTCAACCGCATTACGTACCGTGGTCACTTAATGCCTATTTACTTGGCGGCGTCAGCTTTCAGTGGCTTATTGGACCGGCGTCGGATAGATTTGGCCGCAGGCCTTTATTACTCATCGGCTGTGCGCTTTTTTCTGTTTCCTGCCTGGCCACGCCATGGGTAGACAATATCCAGGTTTTTACTCTCCTGCGGTTTATTCAGGGAATAGGTTTGGGGTTTGTGGTGGTGGTGAGCTATCCGGCCCTGCAGGAAGCATTCAACGAATCGGATGCGATCCGCTTAATTGCCCTGTTTGCCAATATCGCGCTGCTGTCGCCGCTGTTTGGCCCTTTGGTCGGTAGCGTTGTGCTTGCATACCTGTCATGGCGCACGCTTTTTATTGCTATCGCGCTGATGGCGGCGCTCACCTGGTTCGGTTTGCTACGCTGGATGCCGGAGACGATCGGCGTCGTACGCCAGGATGGCAGTAAAATTGAATGTCAGCCGCTCGAGGTAAAAACCCTCGCGCGCGCTTATGGCGATTTGCTTAGGAACCCACGCTGTATATCCGGCAGCGTTGCGCTTGGCCTCGTCGGGCTGCCGCTGATGGCGTGGATCGCGCTCTCCCCGCTGCTGCTGGTGCATCATCTGCAAATGAGTATGCTGGAGTACGCGCTATGGCAATTACCTGTTTTTGCGGCGTTGATTGCGGGGAATATTGTCCTTAACGTTACCGCTGAAAAATTTAAGCCGGAGCAGTTATTATACTTTTCACTCTCTCCCGTATTTATCGGCATAATGCTGGCGCTGGTCATGACGCTAATATGGCAAAATATTATTGCGCTGATTATCGGCATGGCTATTTATGCTTTTGGCCTGGGCATTTGCAACGCCACGCTGTATCGCCTCACGTTATTTTCCAGCGAGCATGGAAAAGGTTCAGTATCGGCAATGATAGGCATGATTTCCGTCGCTATTTTTAGCCTCGGGGGGGCGCTAATGGCCGGATTGGGCGCCGGCGACAGCCTCAGCGCATATATTATCGCGGCCACTATTCCGATGCTGGCAGCATTATTCATTATCGTTAATATATTCACCAGGCAGAAGAGGAGTAAAACGAAAATAACAGCTTCAGGCCATTAATCACTCACGGACGACTTTTTATTAAGGATTAATAAAATGGACACTTTATCCTGCGTCGATGCCCTCTGCGCACTCGACAGCCCTTATCATGAAGATAGCGATTCACAACGGCTCTTTGATGAAGCCATGCGTGAAATCGTTGCATTTCATGTTATGAATACGCCGGGCTACCGCCAGTGGCTGGGCCGCCCCCAAATTTCACCACATGCGGGCCAAGGGCGTTTCCTGGCCCGCCACAATATTCCAGCAGATGCGGCCAATATAGATTCGTGGTCGCAGCTGCCGCCGATCTTTGCCGACTATTTCAAACAGAATCTGCCGATCGGCCGCTCCGGTGAGGATGCGCTTGAACTCACCTCTTCCGGTACCAGCGGGCAGAAAAGTCGAATGCGCTATGATGCGCGCAGTATCGGAGCCGCCCAGGGAATGGTCGATCGCATTTTTCGCCATTATGGCTGGGAAACGCCCGATGCGCCCTGCAACTACCTGCTCTTCAGCTACGAACCCGCCGATATCATCACGCTTGGCACCTCTTTTACCGACCAGTTCTTGTGTAAATACGCGCCGGTCAAACGCGCCGTTTACGCGCTGCGTCACACCGGGAGCGGGCATGAGTTCGACCCTTTCGGCGTGATTCGCGCTTTACAGGAGTTTGCTGAAGAGGGGTTACCGGTACGAATCCTGGGTTTCCCGGCATTTATGTGGTTCATACTTGAACGGATGCGAGAAATGCAGCTACCGCCGCTCCAGCTTCATCATCAATCGCTGGCCTTTTTCGGCGGCGGCTGGAAAACGCATGCCGACCGTGAAATCCCTAAATCCGCGTTCTATGCGCGGCTGACCCAACAGCTCGGGATCCCCGATAGCCGATGCCGCGACGGCTATGGTTCCGTGGAGCACTGCGTGCCCTACATTGAATGCGCGCATCACCATTTCCATATTCCCGTTTATTCCCGCGCCTGGATCCGCGATACCTCCTCTCTGGCGGTGAAAGATTATGGGCAGCGCGGTTTTATACAGTTTGTGTCGCCTTATATCACCTCCTGCCCTGCGCACAGCGTGGTCATGAGCGATCTAGCACAATTGCACCGCGCCGAAGAGTGCGGATGCGGTGTGACAACCGATTGGTTTGAGCTGCTGGGCCGGGCCAGCCATAGCAAAGCACGTAGCTGCGCACTGGCGGCGTCAGAACTGATTAAGGGAAATTAATATGTATTTCATTCAGGGAAAAAACTATTCCTCGCTCACGCCAGAAGAGGCCATCGCCATGTTGACGAGCGGGCTGGATAGCGCGCTGGGCCAACCGCCGCGTCCGGAAACCGTGCTTGCCTGCGCCGGGCGTTTTATCGAACAGCTAAAAGACCACGCTTTCCTTCCCCAACTGGGCCCGGCTTATCGGGAAGAGGTGAGAAAGTTTTGCCAACCTGACGCGCTGCGCCAAAAGCTCGAGCATGAGCTGGGGGATAACCCCTTTTCCGTGCGCCGCATTAACTACCGTGAACCGCAGTTTGAAGGCTGGCGTCCTTTGGGCGTCGTGGTGCATGTCACCCCAGCCAATGCGGAACTGCTTCCCTTCTTCGCAATAATAGAGAGCCTGCTGGTCGGGAATATTAACTGGCTGCGCCCAAGCGCCAGCGAACAAGGAATGACAATCGATCTGCTACGGGCGTTTATCCGCTGCGATTTAACGGACCAGCTGGCTAACTTCGTCGCCGTGGTTCCCGTCGAAACCACGCGCCTTTCCCTGCTGCTTACCCACGCCGATGGTATATCGGCCTGGGGTGGCGATACCGCCCTCGAGGCGATTCGACAACAGCTCCCTGGCGGGTGTCGCTGGATCCCCTGGGGACATAAAATCAGCTTTGCCTGGCTACAACCGGATGCCGTTAATGAAGAAAGCCTTCTCGCGCTGGCGGATGACGTTTGCTGTTTTGACCAGCAGGCCTGTTCCAGCCCGCAGATCGTTTTTGTTGATAGCGATGATTCGGCGGTATTGCAGGATATTGGCGGAAGACTGGCAGAGGCCATGCGGCGCCGTCACGCACGGTGGCAACCGTTAATGCCCGATGAAAAGGCGGCGGCGGATATCACCCGCGCCGTCGCCTTCGCGCAGCTGGACGCCGTATTTGCCGGGGCTGACAACGCTCTGCTGGCAGGAGACGGCTGGCGCATCATTCAGCAACACACCTCGGCCATAACGCCTTCACCGCTGTTCCGAACCGTCCTGCTGCGGCCGCTACCGCAAAATAAAGTGATGCAAACGCTGCGCCCCTGGCGAACCCACCTGCAAACCTGCGGGCTGGTTGCCGCCGATCGGGACAGAATCCCCCTCAGCCAACTGCTGCTGGCAGCCGGCGTCAATCGAATTACCCCCGTCGGTAAAATGCATGACGGCTATCACGGCGAACCGCATGACGGCGTTTACGCCTTAAGCCAGCTGGCTCGTCGCGTCACCGTGACGCTGGATGCCGATGTCCTGCCGCAGCAGGCCACGCTCGATCCGAACCCGCCGCCGCCGATGCTGACGGCGCAGCAGCCGATTATGGATAAAACGGCATTCTTACAGCACGCGATGCGGCCCAGCGCCCAGCTTTTCTTTCGCAGCGGCGGCAGCAGCGGCGTGCCTAAACTCGCCGGGTTTACCTATCGCGACTATCGCCGCCAGATGCAGGCCGCCGCCGCAGGCATGTTCGCCGCCGGGCTGGATCCCGCCCACGACAAAGTGCTCAATCTGATGTACGCGGGCAATCTCTACGGTGGTTTACTCAGCTTCTTCACCCTACTGGAAATGCTTGAAGTGACCCATCTTCCCATGGGCGGCCCCCATGATGATGACTATCACGAGATCGCCCGAACTATTGTGAATCAGGGCGTTACCACGCTCATTGGTATGCCAAGCACGCTGTATCAGCTCTTTACGCGAGAAGAGGCCATTCTGCGCGACTACGGCGGTATTCAGAAACTGCTGCTGGGCGGCGAACATATGGGCGTCGCCCAGCGTGACTATATTCATGGTTTCGGGGTGAAAACCATTCGCTCGGCGCTGTATGGTTCGGTTGATGCCGGGCCGCTGGGACATGCCTGTACGCATTGCCCGGATGGCGTGTTTCACCTGATGACGGATATTCAATGGCTGGAGATTGTCGACCCGCTCGACGATCGGCCCGTCGCGCCCGGCGATGCCGGCCGCCTGCTCTTTACCTCGACGGCCCGCGAAGGTCAGAAGGTTATTCGTTATGACATCGGCGATATGGGCCGTTGGCTGCCGGGCGAATGCCCCTGCGGCGCCCCCAGCCCCCGCTTTGAACTTTTAGGCCGCCACGGCAGCCTGGTGCGTATCGGCACGATGTTTATTCAGCCCCAGCGGCTGGCAACGCTCGCCGCTGCCCCTGTTCAATTGATTCTTCAACATAACCCGCGCAGCGGGCTCGAATGCATCAACATCTTCACCGACGGCAATATTGATACCGTCAAACAGCGGGTCTGCACCGACCCTGAGCTCAAAATGGCATTGGACGCCCATTTGCTGGAGTTAGCCGTGACCAGCCGCCCGTTCAGCGAATTTGAACGGCATCCGCAAAGCGGCAAGACGCCGCTGGTCATTGATAAACGCCGTTGAGCGCACTCCCGCCGATCGGTTCACAATAAGGATATTTGAATATGACAACAGCAAAGATGATGGGTCGCCTTGATCCGCAATCCACCCAAACGGAAGAAGTGGCCGTAAGCCCACCGGGTCTCGAACAGCTTGTCGAGAGGGTTCGCTGCCGCTCGCCTTTCTATGCCGAACACTATCGCCATCTCGCCACCCGCGGCTGGCAGCTGAAGGACCTGCCGCTTATTAATCCCGAACGCTACTGGGAGGGGAGCCAGGGCCTGAAAAACTGGCCCGTCCTCACCGGGCCGGTGGAGGACGGTATTGTCTTTAAGACCGGCGGTACCACCGGCGGCGGCAAGCTGTCGGTTTTTTCCCGCCAGGAGTGGCGTGCGTTCGTCACCAGTTTTGGCCGCAGCCTCTCCAGCCAGCTCAAGCCAGGCGCGCGCGTGGCAAATTTATTTTTCGCCGGTGATTTGTACGCGAGCTTCTTATTTATCCACGGCGCGCTTTCGCACATGTCGATACCGGTATGTGAGTACCCTTTCACCGGATCGCTTGAACCGCAGACCCTCACCGAACAGATCGTCCAGCACGATATCAACGTACTGGTGGGCGTCCCGGCGATGCTGCTGCAATATGCGGCAGAGCTCGCTGGAAAAAACCGCTGTCTGCCCGGTATCGAGACCATCCTTTACGGCAGCGAGAGTCTTTTTACTGAACAGCTACAGCTGCTGAAATCCGCCTTTCCCAACGCCCGTATTGCTTCTATCGGCTGCGCCTGCGTGGATGCCGGGCTTATCGGACTCAGCACGCCGGATTGCCTGGCGGACGAGCATCGGGTCTTTGAACCCGAAACTATCGTGGAAATTATTGATGAAGCGACGGGCGAGCCGATCGACGAAATCAATCGTTCCGGAATGCTGGTGGTCACCAGCCTTACGCGCACGCTGATGCCGCTGATTCGCTATCCGGTAGGCGATTTGGCCGCCTGGCGTGAACCTCCGGGAAGCAAACATCGCAAGTTTATTTTGCAGGGACGCAGTAGCCTCGGGCACCGCTTGCGGGTAGGTTACGCCTCGCTGTTTCCTGATGAAATAGCGGCCCTTATTACGGAAGAGATGGGGCATCAGCAGTGGCAGCTGATGCTGGAGCACGCCGATAACCGGGATCGTTTGAGCTTACGTATCGCCTTTTCCGGTACCCGGCAGCAGGCCGACAGGCTTTGCGGTCAATTACTCGCCAGGGATCACGCTCTCGCAGAACTACAGGCTGCCGGCCAGCTGTGCGTTCAGGTTCACTGGTGCAGCCAGGCGGAACTTATCCGCAATACCCGAACAGGTAAGCTGCAGCGGGTGATCGACAAACGCGCCTACCTCGCGCAGGAGGCGGTGAAATGATTGAAATCAGAGCGTTCCAGCGACAAGACGGCGAAGGCATCAGCGCCTTATTTCGCACGGTTTACGGCGATCGCTATGTCTATCCTGATATCTATATGCCCAGCCTGATTGGCTGGCGCAACGCCCGGGACGAATGGCACAGCGCGATAGCCGAACAGAATGGCATCATCATCGGGCATGCCGCCTTATGGCGGCACCACGCGGATAAGCAGACGGCCGAACTGGCCATGTTCGCGGTGCACCCCGCCTTCAGAAACCGGGGCGTAGCCACCCAACTGGGGGAATATTTGCGTCTTGCCGCAAGCAGGCTTGGCCTGGGCACGCTAACCATCAAAATGGTATCCAGCCATCCACACTCGCAGCGCCTGGCGCAGAGGCTGGGCTTTTACTCAACGGGGTTGCTCAGAGATTACGTCCCCTCCCCCTTTCAATCCGGCCTGCGTGAAAGCATTATCCTCGGCGTATTACCCTTGCAGCCACGCCCCGTCCCGCTCACCGCGGATGATAGCCGTGATGATGGTTGGATAAACTTGCTAAAGGAAAAATTTGGCGCGGCGCAGATCCCGCCCGCCAGGGAAACTTGTGCAGCCCCCGTTGAAATTGCCCTTTGTGATGATCGGGTGGACGTCACGATGAATATATCAACGCAACAGATGGTCGACGAGATTTCCCGACTGCCGGCCCGTAAACTGATTTATATCCGGGCGCGCGTGGATGGCGCGCTGATGTCGCTACGACCCAGGCTGCGGCGAGCAGGTTTTACCGATATGGGGCTGGAGCCAGCGGCCGGAGGCGAGTGGTTCTGGCTGCTGCAGCGCGGCTATCATCCCCGGCAGCTCGACCTCTCCTGCCCTATCGCTATTGCCCTGCAGAAAACGGCCGATGGCGATATCAATCATAACGCGCGCGCCTGACAATCCCTTTTATCTGACGCCTGTTTTTGGCACACCGAAGGCCCAGTGTCGGGCCTGACTAGTTCTGCTCGGCGACCAGCAGCGCCTGGGTATCCGGCTCCAGCGCCTGGAAAACGTGCTCCCGATCGGCGGGATAGCAGATGTAATCTCCCTCCCCCAGCTCTTCCGGCGCTTCCGTCAGGCCGACGCGCGCGCGCCCCTGGGTGACAATAATATGCTCCACCGAACCCGGCGGATGAGGGTGGGAAATGCGGTCCGCGCCCGGCTGGGTCAGCAGGAGATAGATATCGCGCCGCGCGCCCGGCGGGCAGGCGGCCAGTAAAATCGCCTGATAGTTTGCCTGCTCGGCGATCACTTTCGTTCCCTCGCCGCGGCGGATCACCTGGGTGGTATTCACCTGCGGCTCCAGCAGCCGGGCAAAGGGAATATCGAGGGCCACGCACAGCGCCCAGAGGGTTTCCAGGCTCGGGTTACCGTTGCCGGACTCCAGCTGCGATAACGTTGATTTGGCGATTCCCGCCCGTCGCGCAACTTCGGCAAGGGAAAGACCGGTGCGCGCGCGTTCCCGCACCAGGCTTTTGGCAATCAGGCTAATTGGCTGAGTCATACAGCCCTCCGTGTTTTTTATAACGAACGTTTCGTTCGTCTTGAAATGCGATTCTGTTGCGTTCATTATAATGGAAATTCGTTCGATATGGCTAAAGAGTATGAAACAACACTTCGCCACGCTTAAAGGCGACACCCTCAGAGCAATTGTTTTAGTCTGCCTCGCGGTAGGCATCGTCGGGATGTCCTACGGTTCGCTGGCCGTCGCCTACGGCTTCCCGATTTGGGTCCCCTTTGTGCTTTCGGTTTGCGTCCTGGCGGGAGCCTCAGAGTTTATGTTTATCGGCATTGTCGCCAGCGGCGGCAACCCGCTGGCGGCAGCGGCGGCCGGTTTGCTGGTCAACGCGCGGCATATTCCCTTCGGCGTGACGGTTCGCGACCTGGTCGGCCAGCGCGCCGCCAGCTTCCTCGGCTGCCATATTATGAACGATGAAAGCGTGGTGTTTGGTCTGTCGCA
>OAVD01000549.1_pt1 | contig 23693 bp, 17 predicted proteins | sample 1476351 | NCBI WGS metagenome assembly OAVD01 (sample SAMEA2580075, study PRJEB22360) | human gut metagenome | biome: human gut; feature: human-associated habitat; material: faeces | place: Denmark | collected 2008/2010 | reverse complement strand
CTCGATATGTTTGTCGACCTCACTAAGGATTGATTGTATTTTCGACTCCAGTTTTGAACCGAAATAGAATTTGTATCAATCTGATAATCAATCTTGATACGATGTTTTAATTGCTAATTGATACCACAAAGTTCCCATAAGATATATTTTTTCGGATATCAAAATATCCCTTTTAATATGTCTGGTATCATGCCTATGATGATTCTTTATTTTTCAATAATACAGGTACTGGTATATTAATCAGATAGAACATTGACAAATTCCGTAAAGGTTTGGTGCACAATTTATTCAGATTCCCATTTATAAATGGATTATACACGTCATTGCCCTCTTCTGGATAGATTATCACACATGGAACAGAAGGAACAGGAGAATCTTCTTTAAGATTATCATATCCCAAATATTTTAATATTGGCAAATCCCTACTGTAACCACTCAACTGCCTGATTACATAAGAGTCGGGAAATCCTTTTTCGTATTTAGGGATGTATTTGGTGTCAAGTATTGCTTTAAAGTCTTTTGACTTATATAAGAAATCTGGATAGCCGGTCTTGCCCTTGAATTGGTATGTTATTTTGTCATGATATGCCTCATGTAATAAACCATAAACATAATGTTCGTATAGCAAAGACATGTCCAGTACAAAAGGTGTTATCTTGTTATTGGAAACACTTGCTTTGTTAATGCTGTAATCAAAGCATTTGAGTATTGTTTTCGCCAAACGTACAGCCTCCGAATATTCGTTGAATAGCTTACTTGAACGTATTTGCCTTACAGATTTCATGTCTACATAATCACTCACATTTTCAAACTTTTTCAGAGATTTTGCTGTCAAAATTTTAAGATACGACAGGTGATTGTTGTCCATGTTGCCGATTAACGTCTTTGAGAAAAGAAGAACTTTTTTCAAAAGACGGTTTTCAGGAATATCAGTAGAATATTCATCGTATTCACAGTATATCCTGTCATACCTCTTTGTCGCTATATTCAGTCTCTCGTTTTTGAGTAATTTAATATGTCCTTTTACTTTCTTGAGATTCTCATGACGATGAACATATCCCCTTTTTAAAGATTTAATACGATTCACCACGCTAATAAAATGAATCACAATAAGAGAGCTGATTACGCTATTCAGTGACGGTGATTCTATTTGCGGCTTGTCTAAATTAATCTTGTATATTTCGTTAAACGAATCCAACGCAAGGTCGGAAGTGAAACAAGCCATAAACATACTGAGGAAATCTATATTCTCCATTCCTCGTTTGGGTGTCACAATCAAAGATTCCTTATTATCAATCCATTCGGCTCCAATTTTAAAAGAAGCATAATATCCATAAGACTTACTATCCATGGGTTTATCCCATTTAATAAGATCAAGATTGTTGTATCTCTCATCATATTCAACGGGAAAACCATCCAATATCAATTTTTCGTGTTCTCGTAGTTGTATCATATCAAACTTTCGTCTTCTGTATCCACTGCTTCTTCCACAACTTGCATTGGTTGTAAATTAGACCATGCTTGAAAAGCTTTAGTCTTCTCTTCATTCGAGACGTTTATAATACCATCGCTAATGTATTCTGCAATGAGTGGAAGTATCTCAAACTCTACTTTATTTGCCAATTCATCTTCGGAAGAAGCCATAAAATAGCTATGACCCACCATTAAATCATCTACACCAAAATCCCCACATTGATGTTTAGGATTCATGATAAAGAACTTAATATCATTGAACAATCCTATAGCCTTTATCTTTAGCTCTTGATTATTCAATTTGTCATAATATTTTTCAATGACATCCGGATTAGATTGCAGGGTGATGAATGCAAAACGCCTGCGAAGAGCATAGTCTAAAGTTCCAGTACTTCTATCAGTCGTATTCATTGTACCGATAATGTAAAGATTACTTGGAACACCAAACAATGTTTTTGAATAAGGTAACAATACTTTTAACGGATGATGTCCTTTGTCGCGTTTGTCAGATTCTAACAGTGTTATTAATTCGCCAAATATTTTTGAAACATTACCTCTATTGATTTCATCAATAATGAGAACAACTGACTTATCTGTCTTTGCATGATATTCCTTTTTAACAGCCTCAATGAATGCTTGAGCATATTGCTGCCAATTATTTTCACTTCCTTTACCTAAAGCCTGAAGTTTTATTTTTTCGATATTTAAGGGAGAAGGAGTATACTCTTTCTCTCGCTGGCTGGTTGATTTTGTACTTCTACAGCTTATCGTTGTATTTCCATCATTCCACCAGACATAAAGAGAAGATCTTCCAGAAATGGTTGGTATTTCCTTTTTGTTTTCGAATCCGTTGATTTGTTGGAGGTAATCATCTATACATTCAATAATATCCTTGCTTTCGTCTGTAACTACTGCACTGCATGCACGTTTAAATATACCATCTTCAGGTTCGTATGCAACACCTATACTATCCCCATTCGCATTTGCCTGAACATGGGGTTTTAATCCCTCAACAAAATCCTCATAATCAAGTGATTGGTGAAATGTAGTAAAGAATATTCGATTATCAAGTAACTCATTATACCTATTCATAACTGCAACATGATCCGTCAGATCTACATCACTAACCCCAAGCACATTAAGAGCTATTGCTGCAGTATTGTAAGTTTTTCCTGTACCAGGTGCACCTTGTAATATTATATTGTGCTTTGATCTAAGCAAATTAGCACATTTATCTGTAAATGCCTTATTATTCATATATGCCAACCAGTCTTTTATATATTTATATTGTTCGGTATTTTTACCACACGATGAAAATGTCCCTTGTGAGAAAAGCCTAGACTGAGGCTGTTTGTAGTTATCTGCCCATGATAAAATTTTTACCTTCCTAAAATTTACGTTTATATATTTTGCTGTTAGATTAGCGTCAGTAAAGTTTTCTCCTATAATCTGACATAAGGCAATTGCCTGATTACCTTTTCTGACAAGAACGATATTGCCATTATCTATGTTTTTGAAATTTCTACATTGACCATCATCCCACTCGCCAGTACCAATAACCGGCTCTAGTTCTAGAAGCATTAATGTTGAGTTAATTTGAGTACCACCTTTTCCCTCAGGGAGATGCATTTGTATATGCCAATATTTATCAAATTCCAAATTTTGTGGAGCATACTTAGTCTTATTTCTTGATATCCGAATAATGTCATCAACCGTTATATCATTAGATATCCAGTATTTTTTTTGATTAGATGATACTCCATATTTTGATAGTTCATTTTGGAATAGCAAATCAAGTCTTTCATCTTGCGCCTTTTGATAGTAAGCTTTGATTTTCTCATCAGTCTGAGTCCCATCACCATGGTTCTCTTCGTGTTTTTCTTTTGAATTCTTAAGATACCCAACGAATCGACTTGGGGCGAAACATATTATCGAGTCGATAATCTCAACAACATAATTTTTACCTCTAATCATTTTTTCAATAGCCCAAGACTTATATTCATCGCCTTGTTCTCCTTGTAAATATGAATAAAGAGTCCTTATGTTGGAAACTATATCTTCTTGCGTTTCAATGAAATCATATCTGTCCATAAATATCAAGTGTAATATATTAAGTTTAGATGAATTAATCAAATCATCATTTTAGATTGTGCCATTGCCATAGCCGCGAGTTTTAACTCGTTTTCATTCTCTACTACATCCAGTATTTTGTCTGCCAGCCATAGTGTAAGAAGTTCATTTTTATCAATCTTAAAATATTCAGCTAATTGTATTACTTGTGTTCGTTTAGCATATCTATCGCCACGCTCTATTTTGCTAAACATCGGAGTGTCTATTTCAAGCAAAGCAGCCAATTGCCTTTGTAGCACACCGTGTTCATCTCTTAACTCTTTTATTTTGTCTCCTAATAACATATTCTTTCTGATTATAAGTTTGATATAGATTAGCAGGAGTGTCATTATCCGCTATAATATGACGGAATCCGTCATAAATTCCGCTATAATTAGCAATCTCCGCTATATCTTCCGTTATAGTTATTCATTCAAGAACCAAGTTCGTCCATTGGCAAATATAAGTTTATCAGCACTTAGAGCATTAAGAATATCTCCCAATATCCTCAATTGCTGTTCTCGTGTTTTAGCTTGCGGCATTACATCCTTGATATATTCGTAAATACCATCACGTTTAGCACCATCTGAACCGGCATTCTTTAGATATTGCAAAACCATTTGTTTAATCTTATCCTTATCGAGTCCTTTTTGTTTGGTATAACCTTGCAATTGACGGGTGGCTTTGGCAACTCCTAAAGAGATTGTATAATTGGGAGCATCGCCTTCAATAAGCCCCCTGTTCAGCAAGTCTTTTGCAACATCTTCATGTATGAATCGGCCTTTCTGCACAGCATCGAGTGATATGCAATCCCATAATGACAGAGTGTTGTCCGTCTTCAATAAATCCGTGTATTGCTTATTGATCTCATTACCATATATGCGTACTACAACTTTCTTTTTTGATGCGTCAATCTCGTAGTCCGGCATTGGGAAGTGTCTGCGCCATTGCTCGTTAAACATCTTCTTAATGCCACGGCTTACGGTATCTATCATGTTGAAGTCCACCATTGCCTTGCATAGGCACTCATTGCGGAAATAGGTCTGAGATTCCTCGTTTTTCAAAGCATTCTCCAAAGTTCCAGGGATGAAAGTTCCGGCGTTGGAATAATACAAATAGCCGGGATTCTCCACAAAATTGATACGCTGCTGCATAGTATAGTCTTGATGTGCAATACAATTATGAAGTGCTTCGCGTATGGTATAGTCATCATACTGCTTCATTGTATCCGGGAAAAGCGTACCACCGGGCATTTCACGCAAAGTCAGATTCTCTATTTTTGAGAGGATTTCATCCACTGTTAATATGAATGGGACTGTGAAATGTTCGTAATCAACTACATCTTGATTTGCATCTCTGCGTGTCCAAGTCACTTGTGCAACGGCTGGGCGTAGTTTGAAAGACGATTCATATTTGCCTAACAAGATGATAGCGGCACGAGTAATACTTCCATTTCTCATTAGTCCGCATTTGCCGAGAAATGTCTGTATTGACCAAGAGTTTACCTCTGATTCAGGAATACGACTATGTACCTTCTTAAACATTTTGCGAGCTTTGGCAATAGCAACCTCGTCAAGGTCGTCTATCGTAGCATCAGGAACAATCTGTGCAGACCAATCTGTTTCGCCAAGAATTGGCTCGTCAAGAATAGCATTCATGCGTTCGGTTGTCATCTCTACAAGGGAATCTTCAATTCTCTGCCATGCTTTGTTATGTGCATAAACAGGACGTTTGGGTTGATGTTTAGGAATATGGATAACCCAAACTTTCTTGTGAGTATCGTCAGTAACAAACTCTTCAATATCGAGACCTTCTGTTGAAAGATTGACACAGCGTTCAGTCAGACGAAGAATAGCTTTCTGTCTGTCGTAATTATATGTATCCGTTCCGACAATTTCCAAAGAGCTGTCATGTACACCAATCACCAAATGTCCACCTTCCATATTGGCAATAGCCGACACGTATGAGATAACATCATTCTTCTCGTCCCCACAGAACGAGTTCTTCAAATTCTTAAATTCCTTCCATTCGCAACGAGCATTCTCTTGTGGATACTTGCGAAGGAGGTATTGTTGTAGTTCAAGTTCTAACATATGACAATTCAATCATTGTGACTGGTGCTTCTGTAAAGCATATATAACCGCAATTATTTACATCCTTAACTCCTTTATCTGAAATGATAGTTTTTAATGTCAACAATGCATTACGTCCTTTCGTAAAATGGAACAAATAATCAGATAAATCTTCTCTTGATTGGAGTATTTTGATTAACGTGTTATTCATTACTATTGGATATTTTATTGAATAGTAAATGAACGTTCCACATCCAACTCTGATCGAGTCAATAAAATAGGCATTTCTTTACGATTTTCAACGGGTATTTCAACAGATGCATTTTTAGCACGAGTTGAAGCCCATTGCCTCAATGCGGAAATTTGCTCTTTCATTGTTGTTGATAAAGGAACTGTACTCGCAATGGCATCCAATAGATGCTTAATCATAAGTTGTGGTTCGTCGCTATTTTCTACATATGCGGAAAACATCGCCTCTTTTACACACTCTTCTATCTCTGCGCCATTGAACCCGTTTGTCTCTTTTGCAAGGCGATCAATTGCTAAATCATCGGGATTTTGGCCACGTTTCTTTAAATGAATTCCAAAAATTGTTTTTCGCTCCGCATCCGTCGGAAGATCTACGAAAAAAATCTCATCGAAACGCCCTTTTCTAAGCAGTTCTGGCGGGATCAATGAGATGTTGTTTGCCGTTGCCACTACGAAAACTGGTCTTGTTTTTTCTTGCATCCAAGTCAATATTGTAGAAAAGATGCGAGATGTTGTTCCACCATCAGAAACCCCGCTTGATTGAACGCCACTCAAACCCTTCTCAATTTCATCAATCCACAAAACACAAGGAGCGATTGCTTCAGCAGTCATAATAGCACGACGAATATTTTCTTCACTACTTCCTACAATACCATGAAAAACCTTGCCAATGTCTAAGCGCAACAACGGCATATTCCAATATGAGGATATACACTTGGCTGTTAAACTTTTACCGCAACCTGGAACACCTAACAAAAGAACACCTTTGGGTTCAGATAAATGCCATAACTGCGCTTTGAAATCATAGGCAAGGCGTCGTTTTTCTAGCCAAGATTTCAAGTTATCCATACCACCAATAACTTGCATATCCTCATCAACCTTTATATAATCAAGAAGACCGCTCTTTTTAATTATCTGTTCTTTCTCTTTAGAGATAATTGCCGGAGCATTCTCATCAAAATTAGATTTTACCGCCGCAAGACAGAATGCAAGATCAGCTTCCATAACAGTCATACCCAACGCAGAATCGATTAACTTCTTTTTTAAATTCTCATCTATGCTTTTGTTACAACTCTTCAAAACGTTATCCAACACGATTTGCAACTCATCACGATTAGGAAGGTCACAGTTGACTACAGTCACGTACTTCTCCAACTCAACGGGCAAAGTGAGAATCGGGGAAACTATGATAATATGCTTATGAAAGAAACGTAATTTTTCAGCAAGTTTACGGAGCCTAATCTTTACTTCTTTTTCCTCCATATACTCATGAAAATCTTCCAAAATGTAAACATCAAACGAATCAATCTGTGATTGCGACTCAATATACATAAGGACTTCCGTTGGTTCCTCCATATTATCAATCTTCGAGATTTTATTAACCTCAGAAATTGGGTACTTGGATAACCCCTCTATAAAACTCCACTGATAAACCGAATAATTAGAACTGGTTTCCCTTATGATATTTCGGATTTGTTGAATGGTCTTTGAATATTCAAATGAGGTGACATAAATTATTGGATAGTATGCGCGAAGCATATCATGAATTGGCGTTAAACTATTCATAGCTTTTAATGTTTAATATTTACAACATGATTATTAACATCACGCATAACCTTGTGACGATATTTTGCAGGTATTTCTTTACGAGTCATGACACGTGTAGAACTAAAATTTTCGTCAATATCATCCATGGACGCATGGGCTCGTTTGTTGACATCCTCAGGAAGATAATCTGAATCGCTAATAATAGTTCCGTCAAACAAAATTGTGAATTTAACTTGTCCGATAGGCTCGTCCTCACCCTTTATAGAACTACGGCCGACCATATAGAAACATTCTTTCTCCGTTTCATTTGGGACAAAAGAACGATTTGACTTAAAGGTAAAACCATGCTTCTTGAACGAGTCTATAATAACCATTTTAGAATACGTGACATTTAGAGCGTTGTACTCTGATTGAAGTTTTTTTACATACTCATCAGTCTGGCCAAAATAGTATGTGTTATAAGTTACATTGGAGCCGTCAACTTTAATTGCATATTCGTATCCAAAGGAAACTCCAATACCCAAATCTGTAACTAATGTAACGCCATTTTGTACGTTATATTTCCAGCCCAGCTTCTCGCACGCAGCAATGAGGCACTCTTGCCTCATTACTGCGTTATTCCGAACAAACTTTGAAGATTCAAAACGTGACATGTTATTTCTTGAATTTATTTTTAAAAGATTTTGCAGATTTCGATCTTGTAGTCTTAATTCTTCCTAATTCCGCTACTAATTCAGCACGATTCGGATCTGTATTCATCTCGGGGAACTCATTATCCAAAGTGTTCAACCTGCTTTGTATTGACTTCTTTTGCTCAAAAGATACTAACACGTTTTCCAAGCCTTTGGCATCCTTCAGTAGTTTTAAAACTTCTGATTGGAAGTAAGACGTTCTGAAATATTTGACATTTTCTTCCTTTGTTAACAGAATCTCTTCATACTTATCATCCAAAACTTGTATGCCTTGTCCAATGAATGGTTTGAGTTTACTGAAGTTATACATATTTAGAGTTTTAAGTAAGGATTTATCAATCACTTGGTCTTTCAATTTGTTTAAATCCTCAATTGCCATGTTAAAGTATTTTTGAGCAAATTGCAAGAGGAGTGTTTGATATTCCTCATCATCTTCACGAACCCAGTCCAACTTTGACATTTCTTCTTGACGATAATTCTGCATTCCTTGATCAACGAAGAAGGAAAGTATATTATAACTTCCAGTATAATTTATATTAAATTCTTCTTGCCTCAGCCAGACGCGTTTGTAATGGAATGCCGGGAGTTGGAAAATGTAAAAATTATGATATTTTTCCTCCAACTCAAGTAATCTCTCCAATGCCTTCTTGTCTGCCATAATTTCCTCTTTCCCTTCCGAATTGGTTCGTGAAACTACATATCCTTTATGATAGTTCCAATTACCTTCTTTTTCTGGATAAGAAAATGCCACGAAAATTCTTCCTCCCTTTTTCAAATACTGTTCAAAGAAAGGTAATCTTTTAAAGGTAGCAGACTTAATCCAAGGGCTAATAATCCACATCTCACCCTTAGTTTCATCAAAAAGACGTTTTAGCTCTATTTCAAATTCAATAGAATTAAAACGACGTTTTGAAATGAGCAATTCTTTCTTAATTTCTTCTGCTTTATTTACATCGTTATCTGCTAATGCTTGATCTATTTCATCCTGCTTTGCGATAAGTTCTTGTTCGACAACAATCTGATTTGTATTTTTCATCTCCTCCGTTGGTAAAACAGGTGATTCATCAGAAGCAGTCTCTCGAATCAACTTCTCTAAAATGAATTGCTTCTGATCTTCCATTTTACTTAATGCGGTTGATAATTCATCTATCATTTTTCCGCTTTTCTCATCGTAAATCAAAATACGATAATCATTAGTTTTGAAGTTCTCTAACAATATAACCCAAACTTTCCCAATAAATCCCTCTGGACATCCTTCTGGTGCACATGACTGCAGAATGTAGTTCTTGTTAGGATAATGAATTTCAGGAGCTTGCAATTCCGCTATTGGTTTTACATCTTCAATGTTATTGGGGAGATTATCCCTCTTAAACGTGGACTGCTTCTCACTAACTAAACTGCTAAATATAGACTTGGCATTATCTCTCACATCAGCAATCGCATCTATATATAATTCAAAGGAACGAATATATGTGGAAAATTTTACGCCATTAGCAGCATACTGCATACCTAAATCAGTAAGCCAGTAAACGCTGTCGTCTCCTGCAATCATTTGATCCTTTTTTAGCTCCTTTATAGCATTTGACAGAATATGTTTCTCTGCAGGATCACGTTCAACATCAAATCCAAGAACTGCCCCCATCTTCGCAAGAGACATCTGTTCAATCTCAAGAAGTTTACATATAACCTCATCAAAAAGTGTAAATTTGACAGGTTGTGAGCACTCTCCTCTAAATTTAACAACTGTATAATGCCAATCAAAATCAGTAAAGCCAATGATTCGCTCAACCAATTTCTTCTTTTCGTTAGCGGCTTCAATGAGTTTTAGTTCCAAGGGAACGTTCTCAACGGTTTTAAGAAGTTTCTTCTCTTCTTTTTTGTTTTTTGCATCTGCAAGAATACCAGATCCTGTGTCACCCAAATATGCCTCTATGTTGTTCTTAAGGAACTCCACGACCTCTTCCGAGAGAGACTCAGTTGGGTCTTCTTCACATTTATAACCATTGCTGTTCAGGAATGCAGCAATAGTAGAAATGCCGACGTTTAATTCTCGTGATATTTTTGATAGTCTTTTACTCATAATCAAAGATTTTTAAGTTGAGCGATGTCTACTCTATGCATTTTTTGAATAGCTTCCGCATATTCTGGTTTATTAGCAAAATGCTTTTCATTACCAATTACAACAAGAAGCCTTTTTGCACGAGAGAATCCAACGTTAATACGTGGACACTCGCGAGCAAATCCTAATGCATAAGGATATTTTTCGTTCTTAATGACTTTGTCATCTGCAATTTTCTGACGATTACTACGCACAGTCGAAATAATTATTATATTTCGCTCCATACCTTGGAAACGGTCTACTGTGTTAATACGGAACGGAACGTGAAACTCGTTTTCGTATTTATGCAATTCAAAATTGCGCCAGTCATTTCTTGAGAAGTTAGGATAAAGAGCATTACGGATAGCGGTCATTTGTGTCATATAGTATGTAATGACACCAACTTCCCGGTCTTCCTCCTTTTTGCAACTATCAAAGTACTCCTTGAAACCTTTTGCATGTATCAGGGCATGTAGAACTATTTTGATTGCATCTACCTCACCCATATTCTGGTAGGAATGATTTTTATGAGGGTCCTCTTCCGGGGTGTCTACATTAACCCAAATTGCATGAACTTCTGGACTAATAAACGGAGCCAAATTCATTCCATGCCATCGGCTCGCCTTTTTAGTGAAATCAGGAATGTCCATATCATTCTTAATACCACAAATCAAGCCATTCTCTAGTTCCTCTTGGTCTTGATAGAACTGAGAGATGCACTTCATTATTTGCTCATGCATACGGAACTGCGTATCAAGACTTGTTACAACTGAACGAGGTGCATTGATAAATAATTTCTCAAACTGAGATGTTTTGTAATCTGTTTTTGTCCAGTCTTCTACAAGTTTCTTTGCACCTACCGCTTCAAGGGCTTCTGTAAATTCATTCTCGTCTATCATTGGAGGCAGCTGCTTATGATCACCAATCACAACGACACGTTTACCTAATGTCAAAGGTAAAACCAATTCTGGTGGAGTTGCCTTACTTGCCTCATCCATAATAACCAAATCGAATATTGGATCTCCTTGAATTTCCTTATCTTTCAAGAATATTGATTGATAAGTTTCACTGAAGTTTCGACTACCACATTCACTACATGTAGCTGCAAACACATTAACTTGTTTGAGATACTCGGTTGCAAATGCAGTCTTCACCAACGGATATCCTTGAGTAAGACCTTGTACCCATTTTTTTACTATAGGTGCAAAACGTTCATCGCTACTACTTTTAACAATAACACTGTTTATCCACTGACAAACTGCATTGTCTGCGTTATTATGTTCATCGTCAGACCCGATTCGAGCGGCAAGCCATTCTTTGATTCTTTTATCTGAATATATTTTGCCTTCATCCTCAAATTTCTCAGTATTCCCAATACGTAATGGGCGGACAAGTTTCTTCCCTTTTAAACGTTCAAGAGCATTGTCTACAGCTAAATTAGTTTGCGAAGTAATCAAAATTTTAGCGGCTGGATTCCGTAATAAAGATTGCCAGATAATTTCAGCAATAACGGTAGTTTTACCAGTGCCCGGAGGACCTTGGATAATTGCAATATCTGGCGAAATAAGTGCTTTCGCTACCGCGTCCAACTGTTTAGGCTGGTCTCTCAGCAATGGTTCGTTTAGATTACTCAGAATCTTCTGTTTCTCAGCCTCTATATCTGCCTGAGGAAGCCTTGCCATATTAGGATCAAAAAGGAAGTTTGAAAGATTTACATTTGCAGGATACCCAGTATTCTCTGGGTCGGTAACCTTTCTCATCGCCTTAATCATTCTACTGATGTTAGTTAACTCTCCAGGGAAAATAGGCTTTATAAATCCTTCTTTAAGTTCCGAAACATCTTCTCTATCTAATAAATCTTCAAATCCAGGATGCAAACGGAATTTGAACTTTTCTCTATCCTTACGAACAAGTGTTCCTATCGAGACGCCACCTTTAAATACAGCATTGTCTCCATACTTGTTCACCGCATCATTATATGACTTACATTCTTCCTTTGTCAAATAAATGAACAATGCTTGCTTGATATTATGTGTAACCTCCTTCTCTCTTTCTGCTTCCAGTTGAACATTCTTATTGAATTGGAATGAAGTAAAACCCTCTTCGTTTTCAAAAGAAAGTTCAAGAGAGCCTCCGATTTCCTCACATATCTTCTGAAGATTGTCAACAAATAGGTCACGTTCTTCCTCTGTGTCATAAGTAAAATCGAACAATGTACGGGAATAATTCCTAATCGGGTCATAAGTGACTCTATCGTAATCTCGCCTTCTGAGTTCGTTTTGTATCTTTAATATAGCTTCACGATGTTCAGAGGCCAGATCCTCCCTTAACTTTACATAATAAATAGGAAGATACTTTTTTTCTTCAATAGAGGCTCCGTTAAGTCCTTGTACTTCCGAAATCAGTTTTTTATATTCATCTGCGTCATTAGCATTCACAATCAATTCAGCGGTGTCTAACGAGAAGACACGGCTACCTTCATTATCAACGGCAGATTTGTAATCACGGAGAGTATCAATATCCACCTCTGGGGTTGGCAACTCAAAAACATATCTTGTGGGTTGCATTCTAAATGAGGTATCAGATAATGTGGACTGGATAATCTCAAGTAATTTCTTCGCTTGATCAATTCTGATATCATCAGCACAATAACGACCATTTTCTATATAAAGACCATCTATAGGTTGTGAAGCCGTTTGATAGCGAGACCCAAAAGAGAATACATTCTTAACATGTTTCAAACCTAATTTAGCAAATGCGTCAGATCGAATAAAAGAATTTACATCAATTGCCACCTGCTTACCATTATGTGAGATTCCAACTTTTACTCGGTCTAACGATAAGCCTAAGTTGATAATCTCATCTTTTACGGCAGACAAATCAATTCGTTCGTCATTTGAAACATAAAATGAAACTTTCAAATGCATCGTTGAATTTTTTCTGACTATTAATGATTCACCATACCGACGTTCTGCGACCTTAATTACATGAGGTAGGTCTTTCTCTGAACAATTAATCCTTCCATCGCCACCTATTGACATAACAATTTTATAATCAGATTCCATGTATTGACGGAAGTCTTCATATATTTCACCTATATTCTCCTCACTGACCTGATTAAATTTGATTTCACCTGAGATAAAATAATTCGGTTGAGGAACGAATTCGTAAAAATACTCTAAAGCAAGAGATTCCAGTTTGTCTCTTTCTGTTTGGCTTAGTTCCCGAAAGGAGGAAAACTCAATAAAACCATTCTCATCATTCACACCATAGTCTTCAAGTTCATTTGAAAAAAAACTTTCAAGCTCTTTCTCAAAAGCCTTGCTCATCTCTTTCTCGTTGATGTATATATCAATATACGAAGGGCGTTCTTCCCCCACATAATCTTCTTGATATGGCTTACTAATTTTCTTTATCTTCCAAACTTGTTCTTTCTCCTTAACAAGCTTTTTTAATGCCGTCACGTAGTTTTTCCAAATAGACTTGTCTTTCTCTTTATTCAATTCAACTACAGGGAGATTAAGAGATTCGACATACTTATATAATTGTTGGAAATCTTGCGATGTAGAGCCTTCTCGTTGTGAAAAAGTGATAACATGAATATTGCACTCAACAGCATATACTTCATTATCTGGAACTTTAATAAAAGGGACCTCTTTTGACTTACTAACAAAATAAGAATACAACGAAGTAAAGTCATCTATACGGAGTTGACCTAGTGATACTCTAAAGACAACAGCTTTCTCTTCATTTACTTGTATAAAGATTGAGTGATGAGAACGACTGTTCTTTACATCGGATTTTGCTTTTTGGAAATAGCACATCCTCGGACCGTTCGTAAGAATAGACTTAAGCTCAACAAAACGTATCGTATTGTTGGCATTATTATCCCATCTATCTGCGATATCATCATGAAATCGCAGATAAACATCAACCTTGGAAGGTTTGGAAGATTCAAAACTCACCGGACGAAAACCTCTATAAAATTCGTTAGTCATATTTTTATTTTAGATATACTATGCAAACATTTTTATCATGCAAATTAAGTTGTGCGCGAACAATTTCACCGTCTTCTATCATTAGTACAACTCCATAATTCTCAAACGATGCCATTTCTAGTGGTGCACCCATAGCCAACGCATTTTCATCGTAACCATAGCCACGCAATTCAACAATGTTGTCATCCACGTTAACAATCTTCATCCGTTTAGGAGCCATCTGAACATTGTTCTGCCACAACGGATGCATACCGTTAAGATTATACATAGTGACAGTATAACCTTCATTGCCTTGAATATCTTTTTCAATTACAAGTCTACGATTACACCCATAATTGTGCCCTGTAACATCGTTCCCATTTTGAAAACGTATATGATCAGAAGAATCGAACACAACTTGTCCATCAGAAGGTTGGTTATTTTCTTCCAAAAGGTATTTAATAAAATCACTCATTGTTGGTGCTATTTTGAATTGTCAATATTTGACCACAAAATTACAAAAAGAAATGCAGACTCAAGCCATAACAAACAAAGAATCTGTATACAAAAAATGTATATACGAGGTTTTGTTATAATATCAGTGTGTTTATCTCAATAGCCTACCTTCGGTTTGTATGCTTGTTTTTCTTTTCTCCCCATGGTAATTCTGAAGATGAACCACCTGTTCCAGTTCCGACATGAACTTGCGCCTGTCCGCCTATGGCGATTTCAAAGGCTGCTCCAAGTAGGTTTATTTGTGCTTCATTCACTTGTTCTTGTGGTTCAAACACGGCATTGACAAATTCCTCGTCCGTTAATTGTCCTTTAAGGTGGGCTTGGGCTGTATTGTAATCTATCAGGAATTTCGTATCCTCAAAAAGAGCATCACCTACCCGTGTCCAGATATGGAGCGAGGGATGATGATAATTGGCGACATTGATACGGAGAAGTTCAGCACCTGAGGATAGTCTGTATCGCTGGGGATTTGACTTTCGGTCAAGAGCCTGAATTTCTTTCTGCTGGCGTTCAATGGTCTTTCCCTTTTCCGTGATATTTTTCTCGGCCACTTCCGCACGATGAATGGCTGCGCTTATTTCTTTCTGATAACTGTTCTTCAATTTTGCGATGTCGGAAGCGTGTTTCTGCATCAGGAAGGTTTTCTCTGCTTCCAGTTTTGCAATCATAGTTTGGAGTTTTGTCAGTTCATCGTCTTTTGAAGCCAGTTCTTTTTTAGCTTTTGCAAGGTCTCCTTTCCCGAAAAGGGCGAGGATGCTGTTTTTGCCCTCCTTGGTTTTCTCCACCTCTTCCTGTAACTTGGCGATGTCATCCTCATACTGATGCATCTGCTGTTTGTAGTAATCGGATGTGGCAATATGTCTGGCAGTCGAACCGACAATTCCACGTTTCAGCCCGAACTCTTTCATGGCGACAGCGTAGGTATCCTGATACTCACGCAGTCTGGCACGCTTGAGCACATCATCTGCTGACAGCCGTGGCCCGGACTTTGTGTTATACTTCCGCTCTCCCTCCCGTTCCCTTCGCTGCCTCTCTGAGGTGACGATGGGGACTATGGTCGCATGCAGATGTGGAGTCTTTTCGTCCATGTGCAGCACACACGATACTACATTCTCCTTGCCATAAGTCTCGTGCAACCATCTGAGGTTGGCCTCAGTCCACTTGCCCAAGCGCCCTTCATCCTGTAATTTCATCATCTGCTCGTGTGTTCCTGTCAGGATGATTCGGATTGCCTTGCACTGGTTGTTGGCGACTTTGCGTGACAGTCCGGCATGGTCTATGCGGTACTGTATGGCTTCAGTCCTGTTCCTTACTCCATCGGGGAATGATACCAGCTCCCTGTTCAGATGCGTGCGGCTGTGGTCGGCATTGTCCGGCACATACGTCTTGCTCTGGGCATCCTTTCTCTCGATGTGGCACGACATTCCACTGTCGTTACCACTGCCACGCTGAAGGTGGCATACTGCATATTGTTCTTTCATCTTTCCAATTGTTTTTGTTGGTGATACATTGTTGTCCGTAGGGTTTATAAAATGCCGTCTTTCCGTTGTAGATGCTGCCGTCCATCCACTTATGGGGCTTTTTCACTCCGCCACTCGCAGAGGGGGAGGTGATGAAAATGCCCTAATAAGCTACGGCATTTTATAAAATCCCTTTCTTCAAGACAGCAAGCTGTCCCGTTACGGCTCCTCCACGAGTTCCAGACCAAGCTCGTCAATCAATGTCTGCAAGACGGGGTTCTGGTTAATCATCCGTTGAAGTATCATCTGAGGCGTATCCTCCATCAGAAGGAAGTCCGCAATGTCCAATCCCTGACTGCGCTGTTCATCGGTTGCCATATCTTCCAGTACCGTACTGACCGATACAGACCGGCAGACATTGGCAAGTATGGAAGCCTTCTGCTGCCACAGCTCCATTGCGCCAAGGTCAGGCATCAGCACCACATCCCGATGCGCCAGTACACGAACGGCCTTTTCGTTGAAACATCCGTTCTTTCCTCCTGTCGCCAGCCACAAGCCGTCCGGCATGAAGTGGGCTGCGATGAGTGCCGTCTTCTCGCTTTCCGCAATGAAAACTGTCTTGTTGAGATAGCGATCAAGAAGGTGCTCGCCAAAGAAACACTGACACAAGTTGAAGTCGGGCAAACGCAGCTCGGTATGCACCCAGCATATATGCGGATGTGGAACTTTCTGCCGATGCCCGGTCTTCGCATCATATCCCATAATCTTACCTGTGTGTACCTGTCCGTTGGAATCCATCTGCCAGAACACTGCTGAACCGTTCCATTTCCTGGAAGTCCCGACCCGGTAAAGTTTGAAGAGCCTTTCGGTATTGCTTCTGCCAATCGTGTCGGACAGGAATGTGTACAACGGGTTGATGTCATAGTGTGACAATGAACGCTGCATGACAGCCGAATCTATAAAAGACGGAGGACTGACTGGCTTCTTTGGAGTTACGGCTTGCGGTTTCCACTCCTGCCTGAATGAATCCAATTCATCGGGATGTTCCCGAAAGAAATCCTTTGGTGTGTAGTGATAGCCACAACTGTTTTCGTGGTCGCATTTGCCGACATGTGGAGGAAAGGTTATCTCTCCCGACTCATCGATATAACGAGTAAAACAAGCCTTGCGCTTGCATTCGGGACACGCTACCTTGCTGCCCCGATGATATTTTTCAAGATGAAATCTGTAGTTGTCCATGATAATTTCTGAAATGGATTTGCAGTAATTTCAGTTTTCAGTCCTTTCAGTTTTGCAGGAATTGGCAATTTGCTCCTTAACGAAACTGAAAGGACTGAACATTCTGAAAGCTGCAAACGGGGGTTACACATTGCAGTTTCCGTCCTCTGTCTGTTCTACAGATGTATATGACACTTTTTCGTAAACTCCCTGCCTGACCTTATGGATGAGCCTGTTTTTTGCAAGTTCTTTAAGATAGTTCATCACCGTGCGCTCTGTTACCATAAGTTGTCTTCCGGCATCAAGGGCTTCGGCTGTGGTAAACGTATCTTTCAGCAGGGCGAGCAATTCCAGCGATGGCTCGTCACAGGCATCGTTTGCCACATATTCGCGTATGCGCCTGTAAGAACCTTCGAAATAGTCATTCAGCCGGATAGCACCTTCAATGGCGGTCGTTGTCACGAATTGCAGATGGCTCTCGCCGCAGGCATAAGACAGGACTTGGAGAACCAGTGCTAGACGCGCCACCTGTATCGGGCTTTTCATGGGACGCGATTCCACAAGGGTTTCATCCCTGATGGCATTGATGCGTTCGATCGTATTGTTGTGCCAGTTGAAGAAAACCCTTTTCGCTTCTGCTTCCATGCCTATCAGATGAGGGATATTCCCTTCATCATTCACTTCATAGTCAAAGGCGAATACCTTTTCCATGATTGCCTCCCATGTCCTCCATGCAGATGCCGGATTGCTCCCGGTACCCTCCTCTTCGCTTTCCGTCCACCGTGCCACCAGATACGACTTGGGCATCACGAACAGGATGCGGTCAAGCAGCCCGTTATCCTCGTATCCCTTTTTGAGCAGCTCATGCACACGCCTGGTCTGTGTTGTGCCGACCATGTTGATGCACGGATTCTCTATGTGTATGGGAATGGGATTGCTGACACGGGTCACATCTATGGCACTGTTGCTCCATGCGGACAGAAGCTGCTCTATCAACTGCCCGTTATTGTAGCGGTTGGCGGAATTGAACATGCCCATAATCTCGTCCGCAAGTATGGTTATGCCACGGGGACAGTTGTGATGGGCAAGCATCAGGGCTTCAGGCGTGAAATCGGACACGATGGTTCTTCTCAATACAGGCCTGTCCATATCGTTGTTGCCCTTGCTCTCTTTCATTGTATTCTGATAGGCGGCCATTTCAGCCTTGAATTTCTCCAGTGCTCGGCAATCCCTTTTGCGGAGCGGACGGAATACGGCTTCAAGCGGTGGTGTCTTGCCGAGTCCCGGCCGCCCCACCATGATGATATAAAGGGCAGCGTTGGTTGTCCAATGTCCTTTTACACGGATATTGTAAGTGTTCCCCAACGCGGAAGCCGTAGCCGACAGCATGGCTGCGGCAAGATACTCCACCTTGAAATTCTCATGTCGCACCATGTTAAGGATGACGGACTGTACTTTGGCAGGGAAAGCGTCAATCGGGAAATCCGATTCCGCAATGCCCTGCGCCTGTGCCATCACCCTGTTGCATATATCCAGTTGTCTGATACCCATAATCACTTCACCTTTCGTTTGCAATAGGATGTCACACTCTCCGACTTGCCTCCAGTCTGTACCCTGCGGATGTCGGACTTGGCATACATGTTTTTGTTGCCAACCTTGACGGGAACGAGGTAGCCACGCTTCGCCCACAGGTTGAGCGTGCCTTCGCATACGTTCAGCAACTCGCGGACTTGTTTTGTATTCAGGTATGTCTCCTGAGCTTCACGTAGCATCGCAGCCTGCCTTTCTTCCTGCTGCGCCATAATAGTGCGCTGGATAATTGATTCTGCAAACATCTTCAGGTCTGTGGGAGTGACTTCCAGTCTCACATTCGCTCCCATATCGACCAGACTTTCTATGGTAATCATAAAATCATTTGTTTTGGAATTTACAATGACCATCTGAATCTTCCCTGATGCCCCGCTTCCGATGGCTTATAAAAGTGAAGCACCGCCAAACCCTCGGGAAAGGATTGACGGTGCAAAGGTATAGGTGAATTAAAAGTAATTGAAATAAAACGAGTTGGCATATTTGTCATGACAAAAAAGACAATTATGACAATACTAAAATGGGCTTATTTTACTTCATTTCCTGTGGATTGGCAGCTATCTATTAACGGCTTCGGTAAGTTCGGCTTTAAGCTCAGAAAGTAATGTCTGACAGGAATCACCATTTAGCATTACGCACATTCTGTTCACTCCGTTTTTCATAACGTGCTGCGTTGTAGTCAACAGGTGGATAGCCTGACGATAGGAACTTTCGCTCTTAATTCCACCCACGCCATCAAATTGAATGATGAGCGCAGTTGCATACTCTTTCGCACTACCTATGTCTGTTAGCAGTCCAAGTTCATTCAAGGCATAGTAGGTTAGAGCCTGTTCCGCTGCCGTATCATATTTTGAGATGAATTTTCGGATAATATCAATGACAATGTCTTTATTGGCACAGTTGAGATAATTTACAAGGGGCATTTCCTTTGCTTTCTGCCGACCTCTTGATTTTGGGGCATCGTTTATTGGCATGTCGCCAAAGTATTCTGTGTTAGCTTGTTTTGTCGTATGCTGTTGCTGCTGTTCAGGTTCGTCTGTCATATCGTTGGTTACATTCTCATTTGTTGCGGATTGCAACGCCCATTCACCAATGGTTCCATTTTCAATGGCTCTGTTCATGGAAAAGTATCTGTCCCAGTCAGCCTGGGTTCGGAAGCCGTTCTTGATGGATACCTGTATTATCCGTTCGGCTACCCAAGAACAACTCTGCCTGTCCATTCTGTCCGCTTTAGGATTGGCTGATTGTTTGTTGACCATACTGACCATTGCCTCGAAACTCTTTCCGTAATACAGCCAGCTAAGTACAAGCGGTGCGGAAAGGATAATGCCATGTCTTTTGGACTTGCTTCTAAAAAAGGATTTGACCTTGTTCCAAAAGGATGATGAAGCTCCGTATGATGCATTATTCTCTTCCCTCTGCTTCTGGAATGCTTCCACAATCTGTTCCGGGACGGATTCTTCACTGAACAGCAGGCTTATGTTGTCAAAATCTTCCACACTGTCATCGCCCCAGCACAATTCCCATTCCGTCTTGACCTTTGGCAGCTGTTTGAAGATGGCACGGCAGATAGCGAGATATTGCCTCTCGTCCCCGTTTGTCATCAGACGCGCGAAGCGGTTGTATTCTTCCCTGTGGCTGTTCTTCCACCGGAGAATGTCAGCCTTGAACTGGTCGTATGTCAATCGGGATTCAGTCATAGTGTTATCTGCAAGTAGTTGATTATAAATGGAACATAGGGAAAGAATAAAATACAATGAACAGGTGATTCTAATCCAGCAGGTTTACCAGTTCTTTCTTGATTTCGTCATCGATATGCCTGTAACGAGCAAAGGCGCGGCTTCCTTCTGAATGCCCCGACATGGAGGCAATCAGGTTCGGGTCTTTGACCTGCTTGTAGAGGTTGCCGATAAAGGTCTTTCGTGCCGTGTGGGTGGTCGCCACTTCATATAAAGGTTTTGCCACATCCTCGCGTGTCTTCGGGTCAAGGACTCTCACCATGCGGTCAATGCCCACATACTTGAGAATCTCCTTTATCTTCTTGTTATAGCCGAAGTGCGAGAACCGGGGAAGTAATGCGCCTTCCAAGTCCTTATATCTCTCCAGTATGTCCAACGCCTTTTGGTTAAGCGGAACTCTGACTGTGTTGGCATGTTCCAGCTTGGTCTTTTGTGGAATGTATTCCACGCAACCGTCCACGATGTTTGCCTTGGTCAGTCTGTTCAAGTCACTTACACGGCAACCTATCAGACACTGGAACATGAATATGTCCCGATATACGGAATAGGTTACCCCCATGCCGCTCAGGTCGGCATAATAGACCTTGTCCCTTTCTTCGAGAGTAAGGTAAAACGGATCGCCATACATGGGCTGGGCTATCTGGTACTGGTCAAAAGGGTTGTTTCTTGTCAGCCCCCGTTTGATGCACCATTTGATGACGGTGCGGATGCGGTAGAGTGTCCCCGACATGCTGTTCTCGGAGCGTTGCTGGGCTACATCACGGGGCAGCTCGTCTTTATAGAATACGGGATACATTTCCACATACCTGTATTCTTCCTGCATCCACAACTTGAAATCACGGATGTCGTCAGCGGTAATGGAATCTATACAAAGGTGGAAGCCCCGCTGGTGCATGACCTCTTGATGGAAACGCTCGTAACGCAGTACCTTTTTCAGATTGTCGCGGTGATGCTTCCAGCTTTCTGCGGCAAGGGGTGTCTCGTCCATGTACTTCTGTATCTGGTAAGATAGCAGATACTCGTCTGCCGGATTGCCGCCACGGAAGTTGATGTTGGGATGATGGTATTCCTCTATCAGCTCCTTGAGCCAGCTGCCGTCCACTCCCCGGTGGTACTCTTTCGTGATGAGATGGGTGATCTGCTGCACGTCCTTGTCGAAGTTCATCTTCTTCTCCTCCGACACCAGTGCCACGCGGGGCTTGTAGCCCTGCCGTTCCGGGCTCCAGTGGTTGGGATTGATGGAGAGTTCGCTTGCTGCCTTGATGTCAACGCCTCCCACGTCACGGACTCTGAAATAGACTCGTGCCTGGTCAGTGACATTATTCTTGGCGGCGGTCTTTCTTATAAATGCGGTAACTTTCATTATGCGTCCTCCTTAGTTTATCATATCCACAAGTTTACGTTTCATCTCATCGTCAATCGTGCGGTAGCGGTTGAATGCCCGACTGCCTTCCACATGTCCCGACATGGACGCTATCAGGTTGGGGTCGGGAACCTGCCTGTACAGATTGCCTACAAAAGTCTTCCGTGCCGTGTGGCTGGTGGCTACCTCATATAATGGTTTCTGCACGGTATTGTAGCAGTGCGTGTCAAGGATGGTCACTATCCTGTCTATGCCGCAATGTTTCAACAGTTCCCGTATGCCGAGATTGTACTGGTGTATGGGTTTGAACGGTAACAATTTGTCAGTACTTGATTCATAACGCTCCAGTATTTTCAATGCCTTGGGATGAAGCGGTACTCTGACGACTTTAGCCTGACACTTCTTTGTCTTCTGCGGCATATACTCCAGAAATCCATCTTTGATGTTGTCTCTCGTCAATCTGTACAAATCACCCACACGGCAGCCGATATAGCAATGGAACACGAATATGTCCCTGATAACTGCCAGTTTAGGACAGTCATTCAAATCCGCATCATACAGGACATTCCTTTCTTCGGATGTCAAATAGAACGGATCACCGTATGTCGGTTCCTTGCATCCGTAAAGCTCATACACCTCGTTGTCGGAATACTTCATTTTCTTGCACCAATGGAGAAAGGTGCAGAAGAGGTTCATCGTGTTGATGATGGTCGTGTTCGACAATGGTCTTGGCGCATGGTTGATAAGAATCCGGGACGCATAGAAGTCGGGGTGCTGCTGGCGCAACAGATATTCGTTGGTCACATAATCCCGGAAACCGTTCATCTGTTCCAGTGTGACGGTTTCAACAAAGAGGGTGAAATCGGTATTACCTAATATCTCACGTTGATATTCATGGTAACGTATCATCTTGCGCTCGAAGCGGATGATATGCTCCTTGGTTCTGTCCGCTCCGTCATATTTTTCTAGATACTCCTGGATACGGCAAATCAGATTAGGATGGTTGCGCTCGAAAGCCCGTGCAGGGTACAGCACATCCTCTATGGTCTGTTTAAGCCATGCGCTGTTTGCCTTGTTCGAAAAGGTCTTCTCCACTTTCTCGATGATGGCGGCAATCTGTTCGGGCAGCAGTTTCTGCTCAACGGCAGGTACGACTGTCGTGCGCTTGTAACCGAGGGTGTCGGAATCCCAGTACTTGTCATGGACTGTAAGAGGCGAAACAACCTTTATATCCACGTTCCTCTCACGGACACGGAAACAGATGTTCGAGGTCGAGGAACTGCTCTTTTTCAGATAGACGGAAACTTTCATCGGCAATGCGTTTTTGAATTACATTGCAAAGGTAAATAAATTCCCGTATATGTTCCCATATATCCCGAAAAAACTTGCAGCGGATTAAGACAAATTAAAGAGTACGTCCCGAAAGTGATACCACATAAAACGCTGTATATTAGTGATTATATTTTCTTTTGTTATGCTTTTCTTTTCATTTTCGACTTTCCCAATCCGTTATCAAAACACATATTGCAGTTCCACGTTTACCTTGTTCTTTTCCACGCTGCCACGCCAGACAAAAGTGTAGCGGTTCGATG
>OAVD01000529.1_pt1 | contig 24620 bp, 23 predicted proteins | sample 1476351 | NCBI WGS metagenome assembly OAVD01 (sample SAMEA2580075, study PRJEB22360) | human gut metagenome | biome: human gut; feature: human-associated habitat; material: faeces | place: Denmark | collected 2008/2010 | reverse complement strand
ACAATCGCCAGAAGACCGGGACCTCTATGCGGTTGGAGGTCTTGGATACGGCGGAAGCTATGTATAAGGAGTTGGCAGGTGAGAGGGCCGGAAATTCGGGCTATTTATTTCCTTTTTTAAGTGGGACGAAGAACGGTCATGAGGCATATCTCGAATACAATGCGGCCTTGTCCCGGTTTAACCGGAACTTGAAGACGTTGAAGGAGGTTGTCGGAATAACCTCGGATGTGACTTCCTACACAGCAAGGCATTCAAAATCTATTTTTCATTTGAAATCCAGGTAATTAAATGGTTTATTCCCCTAAAAGGGTAACGATTTAGAAACGAGCCAGCTATACATATTCGCTATATTTTGCATTAAGTCAAAAGAACACTTTATTGTTTTGCAAAAATAGTATTTTTTTATTTATCTGCTATTTTTTTCTTACCACAATTTAATAGCAATCAATTTTTCTCTTCCTAATTTATTACAATTCTAGTTCAGGACATTTATTGACAGAAGCATCGGAGAAGCAGAATTTGTTTATCAACTACACATGGGCGCAACTCGGGCATAATATCCTTTGGAAAATGTTTCTGAACGGTATGATTAAACATCACCGGCTATTTCTGAATTTGGGAACAATGAAAGTGAATCCGATAAATATAATCATATATAGTCTTATCAAAAAAATTGATGAATTACAAATCTAAGAAATAACGTATTATTTTAGGTAAATAAAACTGGTTACAGAATGTAGACCGATATAATAAGATGATTTGATATTCAGAATAAAGATATTTTGTATTGAAAAGTACTTATATCGTCCGGCATTTAATCCCTATTTTTCAGCCGATTGTCACTAACTTTGTACCCATAAAATAAAAGTGGTTTTATGGAAAACAGCAGAGATTTAAGTAGAGATAAACTCGATTTCGGCAACGGAAAAATCGGAGTATTGTTCCGTGCCTTGTTCTTTCCGACACTCGTCGGTATGTTTTTTACGGCAGCCCTCACGGTCATAGACGGAATATTCGTCGGGCATGGCGTCGGCGCAGAGGGACTTGCCGCCGTAAATATCGTTTCGCCCGTCTATCTGATCAGTACGGGTATCGGTCTGATGTTCGGTATCGGAGCCTCGGTCATTGCAGGCATCCGGTTGTCGGAACGCAAACTGAAAGCAGCCCGCATCATCATGACGCAGGCATTTCTGGCAGGACTGCTGCTGATGGGGCTGATTTGTATCGGTTGTCTTGTTTTTCACCGACCACTCGTCTATGCGCTCGGATGCAGCCCACAACTCGAACAGAATGCAATCAGTTACCTGCTTTGGGTGTTGCCCGGGTTGTTCTTCATGTTCATCCAGTATGTCGGCATGATGCTGATCCGCTTAGACGGTTCGCCGAAGTATGCCATGTGGATGCAAGTCGTAGCCGCCGTGCTCAATATCGGCCTGGACTGGTATATGGTCTTCCCGTTGGGGTTGGGTGTAATGGGAGCTGCTTTGGCTACTTCGATAGCCTGTACGGTCGGCGGAGTGATGGTGCTCGTCTATTTCCTTCGCTTCCCGAACCGGTTGCGGTTTTATCCGTTGAAATGTTCCGTCACCTCGTTGCTGCTGACCCTGCGCAATACTGGATATATGGTCAAGATAGGCTTCGCCACCTTCCTTACCGAGTTGGCTATGAGCGTCATGTTGCTGACAGGCAACCGGATGTTCCTCTCCATGCTGGGCGAGGACGGTGTGGCGGCCTATGCGGTGGTGTGCTATCTGTTTCCTGTTGTCTTCTCCATCAGCAATGCCGTCGCGCAGTCGGCGCAGCCGATTATCAGCTTCAACTACGGCGCACGTCAGATAGAGAGGATTCGGATGGCACTGAAACTGTTGTTGCAAACGGCAGTGGTGGCCGGACTGTTCATCTGTTTCGCACTGATTGTCGGAGCCCCGAAAATCGTGTCGCTGTTTCTGGATTCGCGTGAGGCTGCGTATGGGCTCGCTGTCGAAGGGCTTCCGCTCTTTGCTGCCTGTGCCGCCTTCTTTTCGGTCAATATCGCCTTTATCGGTTATTATCAGAGCATCGACCGTTCGCTGGCCCCCACCGTCTTCACTTTGTTGTGCGGGGTGTTGCTGCTCGTACCCTGCTTCCTGCTGCTGCCGCGCATTATCGGTATTCCGGGTTTGTGGCTCGCCATTCCGGCTGCGGAGATCCTGACCTGCGCAGTGATCGGCTGTTTCTATTTTTGGAACAGGTTCCGTCTGGATAGAGCGTTAATGAAATCGGAACCTTAATCTGTCGGCGGTATGAAACTGGAAACGAAACGTTTGGTTATCGCCGGCATCGCCCCTGAAGATGCCGGCGGTGTGTCGGAATATCTGTTCCTGCTGCGTGTCGAGTATTTCGTCAACGACTGGCTTTGTCCGGATCGGACGGTATCGGCTTATACTGCGGAGGGTGCTGCGAATGCAGTACGAAAAACGGAGAACAGGCAGTCTCATCATTTTGTGAGCGACTGGTTTTGTTACGAGGTTCAGACGCCCGTATATATGGTCTATTCCGCCGACGGCATCTCGCATTATACCGTGAGTTTGAAAGATAGCGGCGATGTCGTAGGTCATTTGTTCATCGTACGGGAAGCGGGTGACACATACAATGTCGGATTGTGTATAGACGCGGGGATGAGAGGACGGGGCTATGCCACCGAAGCGATGGCGGTTCTTCTGGACTATCTTTTCGGGTGTGCGGCCGCACGTCGCATATATGCTTTCGTGCAGGACAATCACCGGCAGTCCGTCCGGCTATGCAAAAATCTCGGAATGAGCAGAGAAAAGTACTTCCCGGGACGAATGAACGCACGGGAAGATAAGTCGAAATATAAAGATATTGACGTCTATTCTATCGTTAAGTAAAAATGTAGGTTATGACAACAATCAATAAACAGATTATTAAACAGAACAGCGTAAAAGTATTCAATGTCATGAAGCGGATGTGCCGGTATTCTTTTCAGGAATTGCAGTGCTGCACCCAGCTGGGGACAACGGAATTGTGTCTGGCCCTGCTCCAGCTTTTGCAAGAAAAGTTGATTGAGCAGGATAGAGATGCAAGGGGTATTTATTATGCCTTGAGTTTACAATAGTAAAGTCATTTTTTACTGGTGAAAGAAAATAAATCAGCCACCATAGCATAAACCGGAGGCCGGTTAGGGAGCAAGCGTTCCCGACCGGCTTTCTTATTTGTTCCGGAAGTCCAACGGCGCGAGGCCTGTCATGCGCCGGAAGAAACGGGCCATATACGACGGGTCCTCGAAATTGAATTTCCGGGCGATATCCTTGACGGACAAGTCGGTGTCGGAAAGATACTGCTTGATTTCGTTGACCGTGAAGTTGTCGATGATCTCCTTCGGCGTCTGATGCTGCACCTTGTTGCAGGTCTTGTAGAGGTAGTCGGTCGTGATGCAGAGCTGCTGCGCATAGAATGCCGTTTCCCGCGTTTCGTGGCAATGCTTGACCAGCAGCGACATGAATTTGCCGAAAATCGCCCATGCGCGGTTCTTCTTGTATTTCCGGCGGACGGCGGGTAAGTGGCGGTGCGCTTCGCCATCGAGTACGACGAGCAAGTTATAGACGTTGCTTTGCAACAGAGATAGGCGATTGCCCTCTTCCGCATGTTCTTTGAGCCATTCCATCTGCCGGAACCACCCCTGTAACAAGTCGTATTGCTCCGCCGCCGGACGGAAAATATTTTGGTTTGTCATTAACTCCCAAAATGATTCGGAAGTCAGGTCGAAATAGACTTTCTCCATCAGTTTCTGCGAAAGGCACAGATACTCCGCACGAAAACCGGGCGACAGACGGACCGGCGAGAACAACACATCGGAAAACAAGACGACCAAGTCGCCCTTGCGGAGCGGTTGCCGACGGGAATTCAACGTGACGACGGCACGTCCCTCCCGGCACAACAGCAACATGCACTCGTTGGGAATATAGGAGCGGCCCGATAATTCGCCGAGGTCGGTCACTCCGGCAATGCAATCGCCTTCCCAAAGCGATGCGAGATTCTGAATAGGTGTCATACAGTATTTGTTTTTGCTGCAAAAGTAACTCTTTTTATCGGTAAAATAAATAGTTTATATTGATAAGTACTTATAATGTCCGATTTTAGATTCCAAGAAAAATCTCTGAACATAGTACCTTTGTATGCTTAAAAATAAGCCTTTACGGCACGTAGTGGTTTTGGAATATCAATAATTAAACGAAGGAAATATGAGAAATGGTATTGAATACTGCATGGCAGTTTGCGCCCTTGTTCTGGTCTCCTGCAAAGGAGCGGCACCCGAAGGGCAGGTACAGAGTTATCCGGCGGTTACGGTCGGCAGAGAATCCGTAGAAACGGCGGAATATTACTCCGCTTCCATCCGCGGACGTCAGGACATCGAGATTTACCCGCAAGTCGCGGGAACCATTCACCGCGTTTGTGTGAAAGAGGGGCAGCGGGTGAAGCAGGGTGAAATCCTGTTCGTCATCGACCAGGTGCCCTATCAGGCGGCTTTGCGCACGGCAACGGCCAATGTACACGCCGCCGAGGCGCAAGTGGAAACGGCACGGCTGGACTACGAGAGCAAGCGGGCACTGCTGCGCGAGGAGGTGATTTCGGAATACGACCTTTCGATGGCGAAGAACGCGCTGGCGGTGGCCGAAGCCGGACTGGAACAAATGAGGGCGCAGGAGATAAACGCCCGCAACAGCCTTTCGTACACCGAAGTGAAAAGCCCGTCGAACGGCACGGTCGGCACGCTACCGTTGCGGACCGGTGCGCTGGTTTCGCCTTCGATGGCACAGCCGCTCACCACCGTATCGGACAATGAGGAGATGTACGTTTACCTTTCTATGACGGAAAACCAGCTCCGCGCCCTGATTCGGGCATACGGATCGCCCGACGAGACCATCCGGCAGATGCCTTCGGTACGGTTACAGCTCAACGACGGAACCGTTTATGACGAACCAGGACTCATCGAGACCATCAGCGGGGTCATCCATCCGCAGACGGGAACGGTGTCCGTGCGCAGCGTCTTCCCGAACGGGAGACGGCTGCTGCTGAGCGGCGGAATCGGGAAAGTCGTCATCCCGCGCTCCGTTCCGGATGCACTCGTCATTCCCCAGTCCGCCACATACGAGTTGCAGGATAAGATTTTCGCCTATAAGATAGATACCGGGAACCGGATTCGCTCCACGGAACTTGCCGTAGAGAAACTGGACGACGGCAAACGTTATATCGTCCGCTCGGGACTGCAAGCGGGCGACCGGATTGTCAGCGAAGGCGTGGGCCTGCTGAAAGATGGCATGGAAATCAGTGTGAAGGAAACGGAGTAGAAATTAAAGCCGTAAGAAACATGAACTTAAGATATTTTACGGACCGCCCCGTCCTGTCAATCGTGATTTCAGTCGTCATCGTGCTGGTGGGCATCCTTGCGTTGACATCGCTGCCGGTGGAGCAATATCCCGATATCGCCCCGCCTACGGTGCAGGTATTCACAAATTATCCGGGAGCGAACGCCGAGACTGTGCAGAAAGCCGTCATCGTGCCGTTGGAGGAGGCCATCAACGGAGTGGAGCACATGAACTACATTACCTCTACGGCATCGAACACAGGAGATGCCTCGATAGACATCTATTTCCGTCAGGGAACCGATGCGGACATGGCCGCCGTGAACGTGCAGAACCGCGTATCGACCGCCCTCAGCCTGCTGCCCGCCGAGGTGGTCCGCATCGGGGTGACGACGACCAAGCAGCAAAAGGCCGAACTGAAGAGCATCGCCCTCTATTCCCCCACGGACAAGTTCGACCGGCAATTCCTGAACAACTACATGAAAATCAACGTCGAGCCCCGCATCAAGCGAATCAGCGGCGTGGGCAACGTGCAGCAGTTCGGAGCCAACTACAGCATGCGCATCTGGATGAAACCCGAAAAGATGGCGCAATACAAACTTGTTCCCGGCGATATCACCGCCGTACTGGAGCGGCAGAATATCGAAGCGGCGACGGGAGCTTTCGGCGAGAACCACGACAACACCTACCAGTACACGATGAAATACCGGGGGCGTTTCTCCACGCCCGAAGAGTTCGGCAATCTGGTCATCCGCTCGCTGCCCGGCGGCGAGGTACTGCGCTTGAAAGAGGTGGCCGACGTGGAGCTTGGCGCGGAAGCCTACAACTACACGAATCAGGTGAACGGCCACGAAGCGGCGATTGCCATGATTTACCAGACGGCGGGTTCCAACGCCTCGTCCGTCATCAACGAAATAGACGCCACGCTCGAAGAGATGGCACGCGACCTGCCCGAAGGCATGGAGTTTATCACGCTGAACGACACGAACCGCTTCCTTTATGCCTCCATGCGCGAGGTGGTCGTTTCGCTTGCCATCGCCATCCTGCTGGTGGTGCTGGTGGTGTATATCTTCTTGCAGGACGTGCGTTCGACGCTGATACCCACCATCTCCATTTTCGTCTCGATTATCGGTACGTTCGCTTTCATGTCGGTGGCGGGATTCTCCATCAATCTGCTAACACTGTTCGCACTGGTACTCGCCATCGGCACGGTGGTGGATAATGCCATCGTGGTGGTGGAGGCCGTGCAGGCACGTTTCGACGTGGGTTACCGGTCGTCGTACATGGCCACCAACGATGCCCTGAAAGGCATATCGTCGGCTATTCTGACTTCCACATTGATTTTTATGGCAGTGTTCATACCTGTATCCATGATGGGCGGCACGTCGGGTGCGTTCTATTCCCAGTTCGGAATCACGATGGCCGTAGCCGTAGGTATTTCGGCCGTCAACACCTTTACGCTGGCTCCGGCTCTTTGCGCGCTGTTGCTCAAACCTTATATCGATGAGCAGGGACAGCAGAAGAATAACTTCACCGCCCGTTTCCGTCGGGCGTTCAATGCCGTGTTCGATGCCGTGACCGCCCGTTATGTGCGGGGCGTCGTGCTTTTCATCAAACGTCGCTATTTGATGTGGGGCACGCTTGCCGCCGGTTTCGTGCTGCTGGCGGTGCTGGTGCGGAATACGAAGACCGGTCTTGTGCCGGACGAGGATACGGGTATGGTCTTCATCAGTATGAACGCCAAGCCCGGTACGTCGATGCAGCAGAACGAACGGGTGATGGAACAAATCAACGAGCACCTGAAGGAGATTCCCGGAATAGCCTATAACGCCAACCTGACCGGATATTCGTTTTCCGGTGCGGGTCCTTCGATGGGTATGTACTTCCTGTCGCTCAAGCATTGGGACGAACGCAAGGAACCCGGACAGTCGGCAACGGACATCCTGAACCGTGTTTATGCCTTCGCACCGGAGATTCCCGATGCCCACATGTTCGTGATGAAGCCGCCGATGATTCCGGGTTACGGCATGGGCAGCGGTTTCGAACTGTATGTGCAGGACAAGGCGGGCGGCGACCTCAACACCTTCAAGGAGACGGTGAACAAGTTAGTGGCAGCCCTCAACGAACGCCCGGAGATAGAGATGGCCTATTCGGCTTTCGAGACGAGTTATCCGCAGTATTGGGTGGACATCGACGCTGCCCAATGCGAGCAGGCAGGCATTTCTCCCGGTGAGATACTCCAAACCCTCGCCGGATATTACGGCGGCGGTTATGTGTCGAATTTCAACCGTTTCTCGAAACTCTACCGTGTGATGATTCAGGCCGAACCGTCGAGCCGTGTCACACCCGAATCGCTGAATCACATCTACACCCGTGTCGGGGAAGAGATGACGCCGCTTTCGCAGTTCGTAAAGCTGACCAAGACCTACGGCCCGCAGGATTTGGCACGTTTCAATCTCTATAACGCCATTGCCATCAATGGTACACCTGCCGCCGGATACAGTTCGGGCGATGCGTTGAATGCCATCCACGAGACGGCCGCACGGGTCCTGCCGCATAACTACGGTTATGAATTCGGCGGTATCTCGCGCGAGGAGAGCAAAACAACGAACAACGTGGCACTGATTTTCGGAATCTGTCTGGTGCTCGTCTATCTGATTCTGAGTGCGCTCTATGAGAGTTTCTTCATTCCGCTGGCCATCATCCTCTCCGTGCCGTGCGGACTGCTTGGCAGTTTTCTGTTTGCCCGGTTGTTCGGGCTGGAAAACAACATCTACTTGCAGACGGGTGTCATCATGCTTATCGGCTTGCTCGCCAAGACGGCGATTCTGCTGACCGAATATGCCACCAAACGGCGTGAGGCGGGCATGTCGCTCACACAGGCTGCTCTTGCGGCGGCACGGGTGCGCCTCCGTCCGATTCTGATGACGGCACTGACGATGGTATTCGGAATGCTGCCGCTGATGTTCGCCACCGGTGTGGGAGCCAATGGAAGCCGCTCGTTAGCATCGGGAGCTGTCGGTGGTATGCTTGTGGGAACGCTGGCGCTGCTGTTCCTCGTGCCGGGACTTTTTATCGTTTTCCAGTATTTGCAGGAGAAGTTTTTCCCCGTACAGGCGTCCCGTCGGGATGCGGACTGGTCGATTCAGGCAGAGATAGAACATTTGGATACAAAAACGACAAATGAATGAAGATATGAAGAAATTGATTATACTCTCTCTCGCAGCCTGCCTGATGGCGGGTTGCGGGATATATAAACCCTATTCACGTCCGGAAGTCGAGACCGACGGTCTGTACCGGGATATTCCGACGGAAGATACCGTAACGCTGGCTTCGCTGTCGTGGCGCGAATTGTTTACCGACCCGCAATTGCAGACCCTTATCGAAACGGGGCTGGAACAGAATACCGATCTGCGTATCGCCCGCCTGCGTGTCGAGGAGGCAGAGGCCGTCCTGCGAAATGCCCGTCTTTCCTATTTGCCGTCCGTGTCGTTGACTCCCGAAGGGGGCGTCAGCCGCCATGACGGCATTACGGCGAAAACCTACAATCTCGGAGCATCGGCAAGCTGGGAAATCGACATCTTCGGCAAGGTGACCAATGCCAAACGCGGCGCACGTGCAGCCCTTAAAGGCAGCCGGGCTTACGAGCAGGCCGTGCAGACGCAGCTCGTAGCGACCGTTGCGAACAGCTATTATACGCTGCTCATGCTCGACCGGCAATTAACTATTCAGAATCGGACGCTCGCCACGTGGGAACAGTCCGTCAAAGTGCTCGAAGCCCTGAAACGAGCCGGTAAGTCGAACGATGCAGCCGTGTTGCAGGCGCGGGCGAACCGGATGGCTCTGGAATCGTCGGTGCTTGCGCTGCGCCAAAGCATCCATGAGACAGAGAATGCTCTCTCCACTTTGCTCGCCCTGCCCGCCGGAGCCATCGAACGCGGAACGCTGGACGGGCAGCAGTTTCCCGAGGAGTTGTCCGTCGGCGTGCCGTTGCAGTTGTTGGCGAACCGTCCTGACGTGAGGCAGGCGGAATATAGTCTTGCGCAGGCGTTCTATGCCACCAATGCCGCTCGTGCAGCCTTTTATCCGAATCTTACGCTTTCGGGGGCGCTCGGCTGGACGAACAACGGCGGCGGTGTCGTTTTAAATCCGGGAAAATGGCTGTTGGGGGCTATCGGCTCGCTGACGCAACCGTTGTTCAACCGGGGAACGAACCGTGCCAATCTAAAAATCGCCAAGGTGCAACAGGAAGAGGCAACCTTGCTGTTCCGGCAATCGCTGCTCGATGCCGGAAAGGAAGTAAACGATGCCCTGACGGCATGGCAAACGGCACGGCAACGGGTCGCAATCAACGGCAGCCAGGTAGCGACCTTACGGAAAGCCGTACGGAAAACAGAGTTACTGATGCGCCACTCGCCAACGACTTATCTGGAGGTGTTGACGGCACAGCAATCGCTACTGGTGGCGGAACTGGCCGAAGCGCAGGACCGATTTGATGAGATACAGGGTGTCATCGACTTATATCATGCGTTGGGAGGAGGCTTATAAATATGATTAAAGACAATGCCACAGAGGCCGTAATGCGTGAGTTGAACGCAAGTTACGGCATCATGACCTTTGACGAGTTGCTTGCCTTGACCGGATATTCTCCGGTCGAGCTGGCTTCCGCCATAGGGGTATTAACAGCAGAAAGAAAAATCCAGATACGTGTGAATTGTCTCCTCGATTTCCCTTCGGGCAGGCATTCGTGCAAGGAGCTGTTGTTTATGAGATTCAGAAAACTGGTTTCCATACATTTTATGCAACATCGTGAGGTGGATTTCTACGCGTCCAAACTGTGCATAAGCCCCAAACATTTGTCCACGTCCGTGAAAACGACCAGCGGAAGAACTGTGCGGGAATGGATAAGGGATGCCGTCATCGAGGAGATGAAATACCACCTCCTACATTCCGGGCAGTCCGTCAAGGAACTGGCCGCCCGATTCAACTTCCCGAACATATCCTGTTTCGGCAAGTATTTCAAAACGCAGACGGGAATGTCTCCGAAAACTTATCGAATGAGTGGTGAAGATGTTAATTTGATAGTAAAAAGTAAAAAATGAAATACATTTTACAACATAGGCGGATTTGAATTCTCTTTTTTATCATTAAAGAGTAATCGACTAATATCATGCGTTAAGAGGAGGAATTTAATGATAATACCTATTTAGTCAAATGAAATTATTATTGCATTATAAAATACTTCTTAATTACACAACATTAATGGTGATCATAGGATTTATGGTCGCCATTGTTTTACATGAACGTAAGCGTGTGGCAGAGATAGAGCAAGAGTCGATAACCATATCCCAGACACAAAGCAATATTAGCACTACTCATCGCCATATTACCGTGCTTGCGACTTTCGGAGAATCCGTCATGACGTGGACCGAGGAAGATTGTGAGTTATATAGTATACGTCGCCTGAAAGCGGATTCGCTGTTGAAAATCTTACGCGAGCAATGTAAGGAGTTTGTGCATCCGAAACAGGTTGATTCCCTTCGTATCCTGTTGCTTAACAAAGAGGAACATCTATTGCGAATGAAAGAAATTTTCAGACAACAAAAGCAAATCGATAGTCTGTTGGTAGTCAATCAATATTCATTCACGGCATCACAAGCAAGTGGGCCTCGCACCGTTACCCGCAAGAAAAAAGGGATAGCAGGTTTTTTTGGAGGCAAGGAAACCGTGCAAGTACCTCCTGTTACAACCAGACAAAGTGCGGTAGATAAAGAATTGCTTGCTCTAAAAAATGAACGACAAAGAAATATAGAGACCTATACGGACAGTTTGCGGTTGCACAATAAAGAACTCAACCGGAAACTACGCATGTTGATTACAAGTCTGGATGAACAGGCATTGATCGCACTTCAAAACAAAGAACTCCGTTTGAAAGGTTCATACGAGCATTCCACTTTTGTAATAACCGGCCTGATAATCTTCTCCATAATCTTGTTAGTTGTCTCGTACTTAATCATACAACGGGATATACGGGAGAAGGCGAGAAACAGAGATCGTCTTGAAGAAACAATAGAACAGAACAATGCGTTGCTGGAAATGCGGAAGAATATTATCCTGACCATTTCTCATGACATCCGCGCTCCGCTGAACATCATCAGCGGCAGTGCCGAGCTGGCTATGGATACCCGTGAAAAGAAACGTCGGAACAATCACTTGGACAACATCCGAATTGTCTGCAAACACGTGGTACACTTGCTCAACAACCTGTTGGACGTGTACCGTCTGAACGAGGCCAAAGAAACCTGCAACGATGTGCCCTTCAGCCTTAAAGACTTGTTGGAACGTACCGTTTTCGGATTCTCCCACGTGGTCAATAACAAGGGAATCCTGTTCTGCCACGATTTTAAGGATACCGATGTCAAACTTTACGGCGATGTGGACCGCATCGAGCAGATTATAGACAACCTGCTCAGCAATGCTGTCAAGTTTACGGAAGCTGGTACAATCAGTCTGAATGCCTGTTATAATGAAGGAAAACTGCTGTTGGAAGTCAAGGATACCGGTATCGGCATGACAGAAGAAACTCTTTCCCGCATTTTCCGGCCGTTCGAACGCTTGAGTTCAGTGGTTAACGCCCAGGGATTCGGATTGGGTCTGCCAATCACGAAAGGACTTGTCAACCTGCTTGGCGGAACCATCAATGTGACAAGCAGTATAAACCAAGGCAGCACCTTCCGCGTGACACTTCCCATGAAGATAACGGATGAACCGATAGAAAGCGAGAACCGGATAATCCCACACCCGATGCACCTGCCCCAAAGTGTACTTGTCATTGATGATGACACCATGTTGTTGGATGTGATAAAGGAGATGCTGGAGCGCAACGGAATGAACTGTACAACTTGTGCAACCACCAAAGAGGTTGTAAAGGCAATGCGGGGCAAAGATTATGATTTGTTGCTGTCCGACATCCAAATGCCTGGTACGAACGGCTTCGAGCTGCTGACACTGTTGCGTAACTCGAACATAGGCAATTCCAGGATGATACCTGTCATTGCCATGACCGCACGTGGCGACCGTGACAAGGAAGCATTTCACAACGCGGGATTCACCGACTGCATCTATAAGCCGTTCTCTTCATCAGAACTGCTCAGCCTGCTTTCTACCGTAAAGAGGTGCCGTAAGGATGACAAGGGGATTGATTTCAGTGCGGTGTTATCGGAAGTGAACGACAAGGTAAAGCTGCTGCGTTCCTTCATTGACCAGTCGAAAAGGGACATTGAAGAGCTTGATGTAGCGGGGAAAAATTGCGACCGGGAAAAATTGCGTGAAATCACCCACCGGATGCAGCCGATGTGGGAATTGCTGCAAATGGAAGAAACTTTGTCGGCTTATCGTGTTTTACTGAAAAATGAGACTATAAACGATAAAATATTGAATGAACATACCCGGCAGATTATGAATTACACAGCCATACTTATTAAAGTGGCGAACGCCGAGATAAAAAGAGTGACGAATGAAACGGAAGATACTGATAGTTGAGGACAACGTCGGCTTGTCACAGATGCAGAAAGACTGGTTTGCACAGGCAGGTTATGATGCCGTGACGGCCATGAACGAGACGATAGCACGCTCGTTGATACGCAGAACGCAGTTCGACCTGATATTATCGGATGTGCGCCTGCCGGAGGGTGACGGTATTTCCCTGCTGGAATGGTTGCGCAAGGAAAAGAAAGATATCCCGTTCATTATCACGACCGAATATGTTTCCGTTTCGGATGTGGTGCGTACCATCAAGCTCGGAGCCAGGGATTACCTGCCCAAACCGGTACACCGGGAGCATCTGCTGGAGTTGGCGGAAGATGTGTTCCGCCCGGTGGCTACGGTGCGCAAAAAAGAGAAGGCGTTGTTTCACCGTACAAGCCCCAAGATCCTACAAGTGGAAAAGTTTGCCAGGCTGGTCGCTCCGTCTGATATGTCCGTGATGGTACTCGGTGCAAACGGAACCGGTAAAGAGTCGATAGCACAAACCATCCATAACAACAGCGAACGCTGGAATATGCCGTTCGTCGCGGTAAACTGCGGGGCGTTGCCACGAGAGCTGGCCGCCTCGCTCTTTTTCGGGCACGAGAAAGGCGCGTTTACCGGTGCCGACAGCGCCAAGACCGGATATTTCGACATGGCGAAAGGCGGCACGCTGTTTCTGGACGAGATAGGGACGATGTCCTACGAGATCCAGTCCTTGCTCCTGCGGGTATTGCAGGAGAATACCTATGCTCCGGTAGGCGGCAGGGAACGGATAGCCGATGTGCGGATAATTGCCGCCACGAACGAGGATATGCAACTGGCCATCCGGGAGGGGCGTTTCAGGGAAGACCTTTATCATCGGCTGAACGAGTTTGAGATCCGGCAACCGTCGTTGGCGGAGTGCCCGGAAGACATCATCCCGCTGGCCGAATTCTTCCGTGAACGCTATACCAAAGAACTGAAGCGGGAAACGCACGGATTCACGGATGATGCCAAACGCAGGATGCTCGCCTATCACTGGCCGGGCAACGTGCGGGAGTTGCAGAACCGGATCAAACGTGCCGTGCTGGTCACAGAAAATCCTTTATTGGAACTTCCTGACCTAAATACCAACGGTCAAACGGAGCGTGTGAATGAGGAGATTGCCCCTGTCATATTACCATTGAAAGACGAGAATACAGAGAAGGAATCCATCATCAGAGCCCTGCAAATATGCAACGGACACCGTGAACAGGCGGCACGGTTGCTGAAAATAAATCCCGCGACACTGTACCGGAAAATGAAAAAATATGGACTACGGTAGATTGGAAACACGAATAAAGCTCATTTCCTTTTTCAATAGTGGTCATTTTTTGAGAGACGGTTGTATATTACGGCGGCCATTTTTCCAGTTTTTGTTCCTGTTTTTCCGCTTTCAGACGCAACGACTTTGGAGTGGAGCCCCTCCCGAGCCTTTAGGCGAGCGGCAAGTTGTTTTGGGGTGCCGGAAATAATTTCGGGCGCCCCAAAACACAACTTGCCATGTTCGCTTGAACATGAATTTTTCTATCGAAAAATTGTAAGATAGCGGTCTATTCTCTTCCATACGAGAAAATTCTTTCTCCGCCATCTTTATAACTCCTTGAATCCCCAAAACCGGCACCATCGGGACACCGGAACGGTGTAACAGGATGACACACGGTGTCACAGACCGTCAGCAGGCTGTCATAATGGTGTCAATCCGGAAATTTTATCGTTATTTTGGCGCATGTCCGAATGCGTCTGCTCACATAAGTACCCATGTGTGCGTCAGGTACGGGGTGCATGGTTACATCATACCTTTCGGTAACGGGTAAATGTGAACATACAAGAATATAATAATGTAACCGTCCGCTTATGCGTGAATGCGTGACCGGCCTGATGTCAGACGGAACACGTGGGGGATTGGGTACATGACCGAATTGCCGGACGGATGTATATACCCGTCAGATGATGCAAACATATAATAACGGTCGTATTCTCGCATTCACGACATGATAGAAATGGAAACGAATTGTTCAACTATCTAAAATATGAAATTATGGTAAAGAGAAAAGAGGTTAAAATCAACGAGGAGCAGATACGCAACATAATGACGGGGGATATTCCTGCCGCCGTCATGGACAGTCTCTATGGGGATAACACTCCCGGCTCCGAAAAAGAAAAAGACAGCGGTTCAGAAACGGCGACCGTTCCCGACAAGGTGGAGGCTCCTGGTTCCGGTATGCCTGACTGTAAGGAAGAAGCTCCGTCCCCGGTCATCTGTGAGAAAGCCAGCCGGAAAAGGAACGGCTTACAGGAATACCCCGGACATCTGTTTGACAACAACGTTGTGCGGGAACGTCGCCAGACCTATGTCAGCAGCAACAACTACGAACGTGTGCGTACCCTGCTTTCCGTGATAGCACCGACAGTCAGCATCTCGTGTTATATCGACAATATCCTCACGGCCCATCTGGAGCAATACCGTGACGAGCTGAACGCCATCTACAGCAGCCGCATCAACCTGAAACCGTTATGATACATCCCGCCGCATGAAAAAAGGGACACCCGGCGGTCGGAATCTCTTCTTTCCGCCGGTCATCCCTCTGTTTCCCTTACAGGTATGCGCCTATCCCGCATTTATGACCCTCAGCCCTTTCGGTATCGGGTTGTCGAGAATTATCCGGTAACATAGCCTGCCATCCACATTCACCGGCTCTTTCGCCACCATGAAACCCGCGGATTTCTCGACCTTCGCCGCATCGAGTATCATGCCGGCTATGAAGCTGTTCGAGAAACGGGCGCAACGCGGGTCGTTCCATATCGTGAAACCGTTCTCATCGTCCGAGACGAACATGTACCAGTCTTTCGGCCTGTCGTTGTCTCTGGCGATGCACAGCCTGTTTCCGGCGTGCAGCCTCAGCTCCCTGCTCAAAATCTTGCTCAGGTACATACTGCCGTCACGGCATACCGTGATGATCCGTTTCCCCTTGTAGGTCAGTGCCGGATGGGAATTGCTCTTGTCATAAACTGTCAGTTTCATAATCATTCGCATTTTATATTATACATTGTCTGTCATTATACTTGTCATGCCGCCTCTCCGGCCATTATCAGCCTTCTTCTGGCGATGAACTTCCGGTTTGCCCGGACGGATTCCATCATCGCCTGTGCCCGTTGTGTCACCGCCGATATTTTCTCGCCCATGTGCCTGGCAATGGTGCGGAACGAGCTGCCGGTCTCGTAGAACCGCAGCATGAATATCCTGTAATCCTCGTAGGAGAAATGCCGCCTGAGGAAATTCTGTATGTCCCTTACCAGTCTGTCACATCCGGTAAGCACCTCTTCCCGTTTTTCCGGTTCTTCCGCATCGTCGGTCTCTCCCAGTCTCACGAAATACTCGTCTCCGGGAAAGTAATAACGGTTGCCGTCCCTCGCTCCGGATTGGAGTATTCTCCGGTAGCACCCGAAGAAGTAGGATTCCCAGTCCCCGATTCCACCGGAGAACATTACCTGCTTTCTGACTGCCAGATAAGCGTCATGGAACGCGTCCTCGTCAATTTTTCCATAGATGGAGAGTCTTTCCTTCAGCCTCGCGTATGAACGGTTAAACCATCCGTTGAAGTCTTTCACGTCTTTTGTTGCCATATCCTTTTGTTTTTATCTGTTAGACATCCGGCCTGCGGTGCAGGCACTCTTGTTTCTTTGTATGCCTTACAGCCGTTCTCCCGCCGGAAAGGCGTCAAGGCCCGGCAGGAAAAAATACCGGAGCGCAGCGAGGATGATTTTTTCCTGACCGGCCCGCAGGGCTCCGGCCTTGCACCCCGGAGGGGAACGGCTACCTTTGCTTCAAAGAAATAAGGGTGTCCTTTTCTGTTTTCACCTTCGGAATTACAGCCGGCCGGTGAAAAGGGATGTCTGCCGGTGACACGTGCCGCCCGTTTTGCCGCCCGTTTCCGTTTTTTTGCTTTCTTCGCTTCCGAAACGGTCGGGATAGCATTATTGCCTCGTTCCGTTTTACAGTAAAAATCAATGTCAAACTTAAATTTACAGGAATATGGAAGTAGTGGTCATAGAGAAGGCGACTTTCGAGAGGATGCTCTCGGGGTTCGAGGATTTCGCTAAAAAGGTGGAACGGCTCTGCCGGGAACATGAGGACTTGGGAGAGAGGGAATGGCTTGACAGCGACGACGTTTGCAGGCTGCTCGGCATCAGCCCGAGAACCCTGCAAACGATGCGGGAGAACGGCACGCTGGCTTACAGCAAGATAAGCCACAAGGTGTATTACAGACCGGAGGATGTGAAAGCCGTCTTTCCCGTGGTGGGAATGAAACGGCGTATGACCGCCGATAAGGGAAGAGAATGTAATGTAATCAACCATAAATATCGTGCTTATGACTGAAAACGACAACATCCGGCTGCTGACACCGGAAAACGACATGCGCGTGAGAGCCTTTTTCTCGTCGCTGGAAAACCTTTCAAAAAGAGTGGAGAAAATACGAGACAACAGCAAACCGTCGCTGGACGGGGAACGCTATTATACCGACAAGGAGCTGGCCGTGAAACTGAAGGTCAGCCGCAGAAGCCTCCAGGACTACCGTAACAACAGCATACTGCCATACACCCAAATTGGCGGCAGGATTTTGTACAGGGCTTCCGACATAGAACGCACTTTGATGAACGGGTACAGGGAGGCGTACCGTCAGAATGGATGAGCTTGAATCTAACCCCGTAAAGCTGCTTTTATTCGTGATTTCTATACTCAAAAGGTAGTTTTACGGGTTAAAAGCAACTTGCTTTATGCAATGATGTCAAAACGAAAAGCAGGGAGAAAAACGCAAAAAGTAGGGAGAAAACAATAAATAGGTGGGGAGAAAAACGTATCTTTGCACCCAAAGAGAAAGCCGTATGCAAACGAAACTCGAAAAACTTGTGTCCCTGTACAGGGAATTGAGAATAGACAAGCAGATAGACTATGACAAATTCTATCTGTATTCCCTTATTACCCATTCCACGGCCATTGAAGGCTCTACCATTACCGAACTTGAGAATCAGATCATGTTCGACCAGGGAATAAGCCTGAAAGGAAAGAGCATCGTGGAACAGAACATGAACCTCGATCTGAAAAACGCATACGAGAATGCGATAAAATTCGCCAATACCCATGCTGATATAACCGTTGACTTGTTGAAAAGCCTGTCGGCTCTTGTCATGAAAAACACGGGGCAGGAGTACAAAACCGTATTGGGCGATTTCTCGTCGACACGGGGTGATTTGCGTTTGCTGAATGTCACAGCCGGCCCCGGTGGAAAATCGTACATGAACTACAGCAAGGTCCCGGCAAAACTATCGGAATTTTGTACCCGGCTGAACAAGGAACGTGAAAATTATACTGCCAAAAGCATGGCACGGTTATACGAAATCAGTTTTGATGCCCACTATGATTTGGTGACAATACACCCTTGGGCGGATGGGAACGGCAGGATGGCCCGCCTGCTGATGAACATGCTGCAATTCGAGTTCGGGCTGATACCGACAAAAATCCTCAAGGAGGACAAGGAAGAATATATCAAGGCACTGGTGGAAACCCGCGAGAATGGGGAACTGAATATTTTCAGGGAGTTTATGACATCCACCATGATCAAGAATCTTACCCATGATATAGAGGTTTATCGCAAATCCATTGACGATACTTCCGTAAGTGGGGAGAAACCGGTTAAAAGTAGGGAGAAGAAAGTGAAAAGTAGGGAGAAAATCATCGCCCTGCTTTCACAGGACAACACATTGAGCGCAACAGCACTTGCCAAGCGGATAGGGATAACCCCCAAAGCTGTGGAAAAACAGATTGCTGGGCTGAAAGCGGACGGGGTACTCCGACGAATCGGGCCGGACAAAGGCGGATATTGGCAGGTGGTCGAAAAAACGGATTGATTTTTCTGGAGGGAGCGCAGTTTACCGCCTGCCCGCTTCATTAGGCTGTCAAAAATATCCCCCCCTATAGAATATCGGAACAGCATACGGATCGGTAGTATTCTACTGGCTGTATGCTGTTTCTCTTTTGTTTTTTGATCGACTTTTCCGTCGGTCGCTTGTTTCCGCTGCCGACGGCATCCATTGTACAGACGTGAAAGGGAAAAAGTTTTCGGGCTGAATACGCTCCGAAGGAGGAAGATTCTGCCCGAAACGGCTTGCCGCTCGACTTTTTCACTTTCAATGAAGTCTGTACTAACTTCCATGGGCGGCGAGGAAGCGGGCGACCGCGAAACAGGAATTCTAATTGGAAGATGCCCCGTTTTCACGTCTCCTTGCCATCAGCTTATCCATATCCTCGGAGATTTTATCATCGGTCACTTTGGCATAGCCCTGCGTGGTTCTGATGTTCGTGTGCCCCATCATTTTGCTGATGCTCTCGATCGGCACACCCGCCGAAAGCGTCAAGGTTCCGAACGAATGTCTGCTCGCGTGGTAGCTTAAATATATCTTCTAAAAAGGAGGAAAGAGTGATTGATTTATCTTTAGCTGTCGGTGCTGACTGTTATGTTTCTGGTAATGGCGCACGTGTTTACCAAATGGAAAAACATTTTGTAGATAAAGGATTACTTCTTGAGTATATAGATTATAAACCAATAGAATATACTCAATTATGGGGTGGTTTTATTGAGGATATGTCTGTTATTGATTATATATTTAATTGTGGATATGACTTTGAATCTGTGATTTATAAAGTGAATTTATTAAATGGAAATAGGTAGTTTCCTTGAGCTGGATTTTCGTAATACAGGAGAGTTATTTAGCGATGTAAGTGTTTGTCGATTAAATTCGAATAGAGCTGGTATTTATCATTGCTGTCGATTATTGCAAGTTGATAAAGTCTTGTTGCCTTATTATGAGTGTTTTACAGTGCGTGATTTCCTTTTGAGAAAAAATATAGAAGTAGCATACTATTCTATAGACTCAAATTTTATGCCTATAAATGTTGAGCAAGATGAAAACACAGCTATAGTGTTGGTGAATTATTTTGGGCTTATCTCTTTCTCTCATATGTGCTCATTAGCCAAAAAGTATAGAAATGTTATTGTGGATAATGCACAAGCTTTGTTCGCAAAGCCCCTTGAGGGTGTTTATAATGTGTATTCTCCACGTAAGTTTATAGGAGTTCCTGATGGATGTTATGTCGTTGGTCCTGATGCAACAAAATTGAGTGAAGAATATACAGTAGATACTTCGTCTTTTACCTCGGGATTTTTATTGCAGCGTGTTGAGATTGGATGTGCTTCTGCTTATCAAGCGAGATTATTAAATGAGGAGCGTATAAATAAGTCGGATATATGTAGGATGTCTGCTTTATCACATACTATTTTAAAAAATGCTCCTTATCAATTCATTCGTGATAAAAGAGTCAAAAATTATGAGATAGCATCAAACCTGTATCGAGATCTGAATCGAATAGATCCCTCTATATATTTTGATGATACTTGTGTCCCTTATGTTTACCCACTGCTTGTTGAGAGAGCTGATATGGTAGATTTATTGAATAAAGAAAAGATTTATACGGGACGTTGGTGGAACTTTTTATTAAAGGAAACAAGTTCATCTTCTTTTGAATATTATTTATCCTCTTTCATGTTGCCAATACCAATCGATCAACGTTATGGGAGAGATGAAATATGGTATGTATTTAAGATGATTGAGAAATATTTATAGCGGATAATTATGTTACGAAATATATTGTTTGTCGCTCCTCATGCAGATGATGAGGTTTTGGGATGTGGAACAACTATTTATAAGATGGTGCAAGAAGGACACAATGTGTATGTGTTGATTATGACAAATGCCAGTAAATCAGATTCAAGTATATTTCCTTTGGCAGGTATTCAACGTGTCAGAAAGGAGGCGTTGGAGGCTCATCGATTGTTAGGTGTAAAGCAAACCTTTTTCTTTGACTTCCCGGCTCCGGCATTGGATCAATATCCGGGTTATATTATGTCGCATGAAGTCTTAAAATGTATATCTGATAATCAAATCGACACGGTGTTTATTCCTCATAGAGGAGATATACATAAGGATCACCGGATAGTTTTTGAGAGCGTGTTGGTGGCTTGTCGTCCCGTTGGGGCTTATTTGGTCAAGCGCATTTATGCTTATGAGACATTATCTGAAACAGAATGGGCCGCTCCTTATGCGGATGATGCGTTCATCCCTACCGTATTTATCCCTAGTGATTTGAAAGGAATGGAAATGAAACTGAAGGCTATGGCCTGTTATCAGTCTCAACTAAGGCTATTTCCTGCTTCTCGTTCTCTAGAGGCATTAGAGGCATTGGCGAAATACAGGGGAGCTACGATAAGTGTAGAAAGAGCGGAGGCTTTCATGTTGATACGTGATATTCAGTCGTAAATTCACATTAGGGTTCAATACTAAATAGAGTGCTTATGGCGTAACGTGATGAAAAATAAGTGCTACATATAGTGCGGAAGAATTATGACGGAATGTTTGGGAAACGAACATAAATTAGGGGAAAAGATAAAGTTGTGAAAGGTAATTTTAAAACGCCAGAGAAGTGGCAAGCTGTTTTAGAGGAGCATTTCTCTTATCTTCCTAAGGAAGAGAGGAATAAGATGATCTGTGGGGATGAGTTCGTGGAAGTTCTGGCAAAGGAGTTGGAACGTTTGTTCATTGACGTTTATAATGTGCGAGTTATGCGCATCCTCGTGTGTGAAGAAATTATCGCTTGAGTCTTTTAGTTTTAGATATGAAGATTGTGTTTAAAACGATCAGAAACGTCTTAATGCGTAAAGATGTAAATCTGTGTAAACAATATATAATGGGAGATTTGGACAAAGAAAGAATGCGACAGAATGGAAATAATATATAGTATACAGAAACCGGGAGAAAGTGATTATAAAGAACTGTTGGCGCATTTGGAGGCTATGGATGAGTACTATACCACACGGCTAAGTACCCGTGTTGATTTAGAAAGTTACGCTCAAAAAATTGTATCAAAGGCTTATGTGTTCACCGCAAGGCACAATGCTCAGCTTATTGGTATTGTTGCGGTCTATTTTAATCTTTCCCCATTGTATTCTTTTTGTACGGATGTGTCAGTTTTGCCTGAATATCAGAGAACTCAAAGAATAGGTTACTCTTTGTTGAAGAAAGCCATCTTATTTACAAAAGGAAGTCAGAGTGCGGGTTTTAGTCTTGTCGCAGATGTATCCTTAGTACGTTTTTATACCCGATTAGGGCTTATGGTCAAAGAATCTGCATTTTTATCCTTACAGGAAGAAGAGCGTTACATGCAACTTGATTTTTGATAAGATATAAAAAAAGATATAGATGTTTAAAGTGTTAACGTTAAACGATTCCACGGTTTGGGATCGCGTTGTATTTACATTTTCAGAGTACGATGTTTATTATCTCTCAGGTTATGTAAAAGCTTTCCTGATCCATGGGGATGGGGAACCGCAGTTATTCTTTTATGAAGAAGATGGTTTAAGGGCTATTTACGTGTGTATGAAACGTGAGACAGCTATCAAGGGTATGTATGATAGTATCACCCCTTATGGCTATGGAGGGGTGTTGTTCGACGGTGACATGAGCATAGCGAAACTTCATGTGTTCTGGAAAGCGTATATCGAAAAGATGAAAGAACTCAATATTATTGATAATTTTGTTCGTTATCATCCTGTATTAGCCAATGCTATACTCATGAAGGAGATTTCAACCGTGATAGATTTAGGTAAGACGATCGCTCTAGATATTTCCTCACCCGATGTGATTTGGGAGAATATCGTAAGGCAAAACCGAAATAAGATCCGTAAAGCGGAAAAAAATGGTGTCACCATTCATCACGCTCATAACTATGGTTTGTTTAAGGATTTTATCCGTATTTATAATGCGACAATGGATAAGGATAATGCCGAGGAGTATTATTATTTTGAAGAGGAATTTTATAAATCGATTCACGAGGATTTATCTGGTCATTACGAGATGTTTTACGCCGTTTATGAGGGGCAAATTATAGCTATGTCGATTATTTTATTTGCCAATCGGCAGATGCATTATCATTTGTCTGGTTCAATGATTGAGTACCGTAATTTGGCTCCGTCAAACTTGTTGTTGTACGAGGCAGCTCTTTGGGGATGTAAACAAGGTTATAGAACTTTTCATTTAGGTGGTGGTGTAGGTTCGAATGAAGACAACCTATACAAGTTCAAGGCAGCGTTTAATCGGAAATCTAATTACCAATTTTCTATAGGCAAGCATGTTTTTAATCAAGAGCGGTATGATGAATTGGTAAATGAACGTATTGCTAGAGATTGTGATTTTGATAAAGAATCGAAATTTTTCCCATTATATAGAAGCTGATACTTTATTACAAAATAATCAATGAACAAACGTATTTACCTTTGCCTTGCTCACATGAGCGGCAAAGAACAAACGTATATCAAAGAGGCTTTTGATACGAACTGGGTCGTGCCTTTAGGTCCGAATGTGAATGGCTTCGAGAAGGATCTGGAGGAATTTGTGGGTGAGGATAAGCGTGTCGTGGCTCTTAGTGCGGGTACTGCTGCGGTACATCTGGCGCTGATAGCCTGCGGCGTAAAACCTAGGGATGAGGTGCTGGTGCAGAACTTTACTTTTTGTGCTTCCTCGCACCCGATCTCTTATCTGGGGGCTACGCCGGTGTTTGTGGACAGTGAGCCGCTAACGTGGAACATGGATCCGGTACTTTTAGAAGAGGCTATTAAAGATCGTATCCGTAAGACGGGCAAGAAACCGAAGGCGATTATTCCTGTGGCCCTTTATGGTATGCCGTATGACTGCGACGGGATCATGGAGGTGGCCAACCGATATGATATCCCGGTGATAGAGGATGCGGCGGAGGGCTTTGGTTCTAGATATAAGGGGCAGGTATTGGGTACTTTCGGACGTTATGGTGTATTATCATTTAATGGAAATAAGATGATTACGACCTCGGGAGGTGGTGCGCTGATTTGTCCGGATGCTGAGCAGTGGCAGCGGGTGATGTGGTATGCCACGCAAGCGCGGGAGAGTTATCCCTATTATCAGCACGAGGAGATCGGATATAATTATCGCATGAGTAATATTTGTGCGGGTATTGGTAGGGGGCAGATGACGGTGGCCAATGATCACATCGCTCATCATAAGCACGTGCAGGCTCTTTATGAGAATTTGCTTGCGGATGTGGAGGGTATCACGGTACATCGGCAACCGGAAGGTGGTGACTATGACAGTAACTTTTGGCTAAGTACGATTACACTGGATGAGCATTTGAAAGTAAGGGGGCAGGAGAATGCCTACCGACAAGTGATAACAGGTGCCGTAGGAGGTGCCGCCGGTGTGATTCACACAGCGAAGGCGGCTACAACAGACTGCCAGCCGAATGATAATGTGGAGGCGATGCGTATGGCATTGGACCAAGCGGGTGTGGAGGCTCGCCCTGTATGGAAACCAATGCATAAACAACCGGTATACAAAGACGCTCCGGCATATGTAAACGGAGTGAGCGAGGCTATCTTCAAGGTGGGGATGTGTTTGCCTTCCGGCCCGTATGTGACAGATGAGGATGTGGCCTATATCGTGGATTGTATAAAGAAGAATATACTATAATTATCATGAACCCTTTTTCTCGACTATCTACCTGGTACTTTTCTAAGAAATCCTTACCCTATTGGGGTATTATCTTGCTGGATTGCTGCTTGATCTTAT
>OAVD01000499.1_pt1 | contig 26035 bp, 19 predicted proteins | sample 1476351 | NCBI WGS metagenome assembly OAVD01 (sample SAMEA2580075, study PRJEB22360) | human gut metagenome | biome: human gut; feature: human-associated habitat; material: faeces | place: Denmark | collected 2008/2010 | reverse complement strand
ATTAATTGGAAATTTTTGATACACATCATCCCCGCTTACAATTAAAAGGTATGGGTTTTCACGGGTGCTTACAGGAATATAATAACTTTGCGGAGAACTTATCGATAATAATCTCTCAAAGAGGGGAATCCCACTATCATCAACAACCTGTATAAACACATTGTCAAAAGAAACCATAAAATGAAGCATTACCCCATCATTTACAATTTCCACTTTTACCGGATCATGAGAAATAGAACGATCTTCCTCTTCATCTCGATCCCCTTTCTTGTCCTCTCCAGCCATTACTTGCGTACATAAGCCCACACAACTCAATAAAGTCAAAAATAAAAATCTTTTCATCCCATTCATTTTTTGACTGCAAAAGTATCCGATAAGGTTGGATTCGGGGCTAAAACACTGTTCGCTTTTTGTTCGCTTTTTGTTCGCAGAGTTGTATAAGGCTAAAGACCAGCGATTAATTCATCCAGTTCATTCGGGGTTCCATCCTCTCCCTTTATTTTTTTATAAAGCCGTTTACGGGATGAGGATACGGAGGGTTTGGAGCGACCCAAGATTTTTGCCATATCAGTTACCTTGACTGATATCTTTATCAAGTAACAAATCCGGAGTTCTATCAATGACATTCCCGAATATAACTGATATAGACGATTCGTAAAATTATTGTATGTCTTATCTAACTCCTTCCGTAAAGCATTCCAATCTTCTTCCCTGATTATCTGATCTGCCTCATTCGTGGAATGGAATTTCATATAGATATCCGAATGCCTTAAATCCGACTCTAACAAATCACGCTCGGTACGCCGCAACTGTATTTGTTCATTGGTCACTTGCAAAAGTTCTTTTCGCACATGAAGCAATGAATTTGTATCTTCATGGTCTTTAGATAGTAAGGTTCCCAATTCATTCAATTTCGCGTTATTCGCTTCTACATATTGAAAACTTCTCTCATATTGTTCTTGCTTTTCCCGCTGAAGCGCCTCAAACTGCCTAGCCAACCGCTCTTTCTGCCGTTTCAGTCTATATATAAACAATAAGGTTATCGAAAGCCCCAATCCGAACAAGGATAATATCCGGTAAATACGAATCTGCATCCGGTCATTCTCGCCCTTTAGCCGTAAATTCTCAGTTTCCCGCTTTTGATAATTATATAAAGAGGTCATTTTACGGATTTCCTCCGAATCGGTTATCTTGCGGATGGAATCTTGCACTTGCTGGCCAAGACGGACATAGCGAATAGCCTCCCGATAATTCAACCGACGCTCATACAAAAGCGACAAGTACTCATAAATAGCGTCTCTAACATATAAATCGGGACTATCCAAACATCTCCTTAAATAGTAGTCGGCAGAGTCCAATCTTCCCACCTCTAAATAAATATGTCCCAATGTAGAATAAGTAGGATACATATTCCGGCCTACGGAATCTTTTAATGATTCAGACAAACATTCCAAAGCTTTATCATACATTACCAATTCCCGGTAAAGATCACCCAGCTCAGTCAATATACCGGAATATCGATGTCTATTTCCTGTTTCATTCGCTATAATTGCCGCTTTTTGAAAATAGAGAAGCGCACTGTCATTCTTATCGACCATATCATATACTCGGGCAATATCTCTCAGCACAAGAGAAAAACTAGTACTATCTCCTTTCAGTAATTTATACTCAGCCGCTTTCTCATACATACGGATCGCCTCTTCATATACATTCTGATAATCATAAAGCATCCCCATCTGCGAATAGACATTGGACAATAATCGGTACTTTCTCGTATCCCCCGCCACATCCAATGCCTTTTGGAAATACTTCAACGCTTCCGGGGCATCATTCAAATCCCGGTAGACACGGCCCATATAGTAATAAGACTCTAGTAATTTGTCTCGATCGCCATATGTCTCATAGAAAGCGGTGATTCGTTTGATCAAAGAATCAGAAGTATGCCGGACATACATCTTATCATTGACCTTCAAGTCGAGCAAGTCATAATACATACGCTGTTCCTCATCAAAGGACGAAAGGCTATCCCGCAATCGATCCAACAAAGGGCGGGCTTCCTCCGGATTTGTATCCGCAAGGGATTCGATCCGTGACAGGGTAGCGGGGTAAGGCTTCCCCCGATGATCGCAAGCATAAAAAGCCGAGATCAAGACCGACATCAAGAGGATGTATATACGAGGCATTGGAAATCAGTTTTATCACTTAAACGCAACAAAGGTAAAAAATTAAAGTGTAATAGTTTCATTGATATTTATACAAACTTTTGAAAGCCAATACGCAAAGTACGCTACGACCGGATACTTACAGGTTTTGCTTTTTACTCTTAACAAAAAAACACCAGATTTGCTTTTTGCCCTTAACAAATCCATGTACTTTTTGCTATCTATCTTGAATAAATCGTATATTTGTCATTCATTCAATCAGCGTATGGATAGTCTATTTATTAAACAAGAACGATTACTGGCACAAACGAGTACCCATATCATAAGGGAACTCATGAACCAAATTCACTGGGATAATCCTCTGATCGCCATCAGAGGATCAAGGGGTGTCGGAAAAACAACACTCATGTTGCAATACATCAAACTGAATTTCCAGCCGGGAAGCAGGGAGGTACTTTATTGCACGCTCGACAGCATCTATTTCAGTAATCACACCCTATCTGAACTGATTGAGCGGTTCTATTTGCAAGGAGGAAAACAATTATTCCTTGATGAAGTACATAAATATCCCACTTGGAGTAAAGAGATAAAAGAGGCCTACGACCTGTATCCATCTCTACGAATTGTTTTTAGCGGTTCTTCCCTATTGAATATATTGAATGCGGATGCCGATCTTTCCAGACGTTGCCTACCATATAATATGTACGGACTTTCCTTCCGGGAATTTCTCATGTTCTATAAGCAAATTGATATACCTGTCTATTCCCTACAAACGATACTGGAAAATCCAGGAAACATTTGCCGGGAAATAAATGAGAAATGTCGCCCCGTACAAATGTTTAACGAATATCTCCACGAAGGGTATTACCCCTTTTTTACGGGTAACAGAGAAGATTATTATATTAATATCGAGAATGTGGTCAATCTCATTATTGAGCAGGAACTCCCGTTGCTGTGTGGCGTAGATCCTGCCTATACACGGAAGCTAAAGGCTTTGATGGGTATCTTAGCTACCTCTGTTCCTTATGAGCTGGACATCACGAAACTAGCGGGAATGATCGGACTTTCCCGAAACTCTGTCATCAATTACTTACAGAATTTGGACAAGGCGGAATTGCTCAAGTTATTGTACTCGGATTTACTATCTGTCAAAAAGATGCAAAAACCGGATAAGATTTACCTACAGAATCCCAACCTATTGTACGCCATAGCTTCCGCTCCCGTACAGATCGGGACGGCAAGGGAAACTTTTGTCGTCAACCAGTTATCCGTAAATCATAACGTGGAATATGGAAAAACAAAAGGTGACTTTATCGTAGACCATACCTATACCTTCGAGGTAGGAAGAGCGGATAAAACATTCAAGCAAATAGCGGATCTCCCCGATTCCTTCATCTTGGCTGACAATATGGAGTTCGCCTCTGGCAAGAAACTACCGCTGTGGATCGTGGGATTAACCTATTAAAAAAACACGTACGACTTTTTTTTAAAAAAAAGCGGTATCCAGCTTGCCGCCGGATACCGCTTTTCATTTATCTTTACCGATCAAGAAATCAGCAACGAGGCTTGATCTGCTTGAAGAAGTCATTACCCTTGTTATCTACCAAGATAAACGCGGGGAAGTTCTCTACCTCGATCTTCCAGATCGCTTCCATACCCAATTCCGGATATTCCACGCACTCGATGCTCTTGATATTGTTCTGAGCCAAGATAGCCGCAGGGCCACCGATAGATCCTAGGTAGAAACCACCGTGGTTCTTACAAGCGTCCGTAACTTGCTGGCTACGGTTACCCTTCGCCAACATGATCATGCTACCGCCATGGCTCTGGAACAAGTCAACGTATGAGTCCATACGACCCGCAGTCGTCGGGCCCATAGAGCCACAAGCCATACCTGCCGGAGTCTTAGCCGGGCCCGCGTAATAAATAGGATGATCCTTGATGTATTGGGGAAGATCCTCGCCACGATCCAGACGCTCCTTCAACTTAGCGTGAGCGATATCACGGCCCACGATGATCGTTCCGTTCAATGACAAACGAGTAGATACTGGATATTTATCCAATTCCTTCAAGATATCCGCCATCGGTTGGTTCAAGTTGATCTTGACAGCGTCGCCCTCACCCGCTTGACGAAGTTCCTCCGGAATCAATTCGCCGGGATGGCTATCCAACTTCTCGATCCAGATACCTTCCTTATTGATCTTACATTTAATATTACGGTCCGCGGAGCAACTTACACCCAAACCTACCGGGCAAGAAGCGCCATGGCGAGGCAAACGGATGATGCGAACATCATGTGCCAGATATTTACCACCGAATTGAGCGCCCAAGCCAATATTCTGGGCGGCGGCCAATACCTCTTTCTCCAACTCCACGTCGCGGAAAGCACGGCCACCCTCGCTACCGGTCGTAGGCAAGCTATCATAGAAACGGGTAGATGCCAACTTCACCGTCAATAAATTCTTCTCAGCGGAAGTACCGCCAATCACGATCGCTATATGATACGGAGGACAAGCGGCCGTACCCAATGTCTTGATCTTCTCTACGAGGAAGGGAACCAATGTACCCGGATTCAAGATCGCTTTTGTCTCTTGGTATAAATAAGTCTTATTGGCGGAACCACCTCCTTTTGTCACGCAAAGGAACTCATACTCCATGCCTTCCGTAGCCTCGATATCGATCTGGGCCGGCAAGTTACATTTCGTATTTACCTCATCGTACATATTCAGCGGAGCGTTCTGGGAGTAACGAAGGTTCTCTTCCGTGTAGGTCTTGTAAACACCTAAGGAAAGCGCTTCTTCATCACAGTAACCGGTCCAGACCTGCTGACCCTTCTCGCCGTGGATAATAGCCGTACCGGTATCTTGGCAGAAAGGAAGTACGCCTTTAGCCGCTACCTCGGCGTTGCGAAGGAATGTCAAGGCCACGTACTTATCGTTGTCCGTAGCTTCCGGATCGCTTAGGATCTTTGCGACCTGCTCGTTGTGAGAACGGCGAAGCATGAATGATACGTCGCGGAAAGCGGCGTTAGCCATAGCGGTCAAACCTTCTTTAGCGACTTTCAAGATCGGTTTTCCTTCAAACTCAGAAACGGAAACATAATCTTTTGTAAGCAAATAATACTCTGTTGTGTCCGGTCCCTTTTGGAACATCGGCTCGTAGTGAAACGGAGGTGTTGCCATATCTTTAGAATTTAATTATATATTGGTTTTATTTAAGTTTGTCCGTACTTTTCGATTGGCAAACTTAGCGAAAATCTCTGGAAAAGGCTAATGAAAAGGGCGAAAAGTCTTCGTAACGTCTGTTTATAAGGCGTTTGCGAAGACAAAAGAGGACAGACGAAAAAACGGGGTAACGCAAAGGAAAGCGGATTTATGAAGCCGTTAGGTTTTCAAATCATTACCCGGCGAAATGCTATTTTTAACACGTGGCACTGACATTTTCTCCGTATGGCTGTGTTTGGCTTACAAGGTCTAACTCGTTGATACTTAATTTTGCAATCAAAAAAAGACGAGTATGGCAAGAAGCACATTCAAAGTGCTGTTCTACGTGAACGGCAGCAAGGAGAAGAACGGTATTGTCCCTATCATGGGACGGGTGACAATCAACGGGACTGTGGCGCAGTTCAGTTGCAAGCAGAACATCCCGAAGACACTTTGGGACGTGAAAGGGAACAGGGCGAAAGGCAAGAGCCAGGGGGCACGGGACATCAACCTCGCCCTTGACAACATCAAGGCTCAAATCATCAAGCACTACCAGAAACTTTCCGACCGTGAGGCGTTCGTGACGGCGGAAATGGTGCGCAACGCCTATCAGGGAATCGGTAGCGAGTATGAGACGCTTATCAGGGCGTTTGACAAGGATTGCGCCAACTTCCTCAAACGTGTGGGCAAAGACCGCACCATCGGCACATACAAGGTGATGATGCGTGCGAGGAACTATGTGGCGGCTTTCATCAAGTCGTTCTACAAGCGCACGGATATGTCGATGCTCGAACTGACACCCGACTTCATCAAGGAGTTTGCGGCTTATCTTACCGCCGAACGGGGATTGAAGAACGCCACGATATGGCTCAACTGCATGTGGCTGAAGGGAGTGGTGATGCGGGCGCATTATAACGGGCTGATACCGAGAAACCCTTTTGCACAGTTCCATATCAGCCCGAACGTGAAGGAACGGGAGTATCTGACAGAAGACGAGATAAAGACCATCATGACACACGAGTTTGAAAATCCCACACTCACACTGGTGCGTGACCTTTTCATCTTCGCCTGCTTCACCGCCCTTAGTTTTGTGGACATGAAGGAACTGACTACGGATGAAATCGTGGAAGTGAACGGCGAGAAATGGATAATCGGCAAGCGGCACAAGACCGATGTCTCGTTCCAAGTGAAACTGCTTGATATTCCCATGCAGATAATCGAACGCTACAAGAACCGTTCGGGAGACAAGTCCGTGTTCGGGAAAATCAACTACTGGACGATGTGCAAGCAGTTGAAAAAAGTTATCAGTGAATGCGGTATAGAGAAGCAAATCTCGTACCATTGTGCGAGGCATACATTCGGAACGCTGGCTCTGACCAAAGGAATGCCAATCGAAAGCGTGAGCCGTGTATTGGGACATACGAACATTGTCACGACCCAGATATACGCGAAGATTACCACGCAGAAGCTGAATACCGACCTGACGATGTTCGGCGATAAACTGAGTAAGACATTTAACGGTATAACGGTGTCATGAGCATGGAAAGAAACATCATAACAATGAGTGAATCCGGCAATATCATCATACTGGATAATGTCGCTTACATTTGGATGAGCGAGCCGGAACTGGTGGAGCTGTTCGGGGTAATCGCCCCGACACTCCGTGCCGCCATCAGAGCCGTGTATAGAAGCGGTGTGTTAAATGAACACGAGGTGCAGAAATATGTCCGGTTAGAGAACGGTTACCATGCCGATGTGTTCAGTTTCCCGATGATAGTCGCGCTTGCTTTCCGCATTAACAGTTCCGGTGCGGAACAGGTGCGTAAAATCCTGTTTGAAAGGCTGTTCTTGCGAAAAGAGAAAACAAGCATCTTCTTTTCGCTGGGTGTGAATAATATGGAAGCACCTAAATATCAGGCATAAAACACATTGATATGACGACATGAAGTAATGAAACCGATGCGTATTTCCATTGCCAACAATATAATTATTCGTTTATTCGAATAGGTGTATTGCCATTCATACGTATGATTACGACAAGTCCGAAGAAGAACCCGTCAGAGTGGCACTTCTTCGGACTTTATTTGTATGTATTTGTACCAAATCCAAGAAAATCATACGTGAGTCACGCGTGAGTTGTCAATCCGTCTTATCTGAATTGCCGAGCTTTGCATTGTTTAAAACAAAATGAAGTGCTTATGAAACAAGGCAATATCAGAAAGGAGGAGTTCATACGGGTAGGTACGACCCTCTACAAGTTAGTGAACCAGCCCCGGCTGAACGGAGGCTATGTGAGGAAACGCATCGTGTGGAACAACGAGACACTCCGGCAGGATTATGGCAAACACTATCTTGCCAGCGTGCCGAAGTATGATGGCTTCTGCACAGTCCCCGACCATGTGAATTACCGTCCGATAGTGGACAAGTTCCTGAACCTCTATGAACCGATAGACCATCGACCGCAGGAGGGCGACTTCTCGCACATCCAATCTTTGGTGCGGCACATCTTCGGGGAGCAATACGAGTTGGGCATGGATTATCTGCAACTGCTATACCTGCAACCCATTCAAAAGTTGCCTATCCTGCTGTTGGTATCGGAAGAACGTAACACAGGCAAAAGCACGTTTCTGAACTTTCTGAAAGCCCAGTTTCAGAACAATGTCACATTCAACACCAACGAGGACTTCCGCAGCCAGTTCAATTCCGACTGGACTGGCAAGCTGCTTATCGTGGTGGATGAAGTGTTATTGAGCCGCAGGGAGGACAGCGAGCGGTTGAAGAACCTTAGCACCACACTCTCCTACAAGGTGGAAGCCAAAGGCAAAGACCGTGATGAAATCAGCTTCTTCGCCAAGTTCGTGCTATGTTCCAACAACGAGTATCTGCCAGTCATCATAGACTCAGGGGAAACACGCTATTGGGTGCGCAAGATAGACCGCCTGCAGTCCGATGATACCGACTTCCTGCAAAAGCTGAAAGCGGAGATACCTGCTTTTCTCTATCATTTGCAGCACAGGCAGCTATCCACCAAGAAAGAGAGCCGTATGTGGTTTGCCCCGTCACTTCTGCACACAGAAGCCTTGCAGAAGATAATCCGCAGCAACCGCAACAGATTGGAGATTGAGATGTGCGAACTTGTACTTGACATCATGGCAAGCACAGGTATCGACACTTTCTCTTTTTGCTGCAACGACATTCTCACGTTGTTAGCAAACACGTATGTCAAGGCGGAGAAGCACCAAGTGAGAAAGGTGTTGCAGGAGTGTTGGAAACTGACACCTGCCCACAACACCCTCACATATACCACCTACCAAGTGGACTACAATCGGGAATGCCGTTACTCCCCGCTTCGCAGGACAGGAAGGTATTACACCGTGACAAGAGCGTTTTTAGAAGCACTGTGATTATTTTGATGAAATGATGAATAAGTATATAAAAATATTGGAATACAGACTATTACTTTCTCATCAACCTTTCACCAAAGACATTTTGCTGATGAAAAGAGAAAGAAACCATCAATATCCTTTCTCTTTCGGTGAATGTTTTGATGAAAGCATGATGAGAGGCTATCATGTTGATATACAACAAGAATATCATCCCATTCATCAAATCATCGCTTTATCAGCCATCATCAAATCCGTAGGAATATACATTATGAACATTCAAGAAGCAAAAACAATCAGACTGGCGGACTATCTGCAAAGTTTGGGCTACTCGCCCGTGAAGCAGCAAGGAAACAACCTTTGGTACAAATCCCCGTTCCGGCAGGAGACAGAAGCATCGTTCAAAGTGAGCGTGAAACACAATCTGTGGTTCGATCACGGACTGGGCAGAGGCGGCAACATCATCGCATTGTCGCAGGAACTTTACTGTTCTGACTATGTACCCTACCTGCTTGGTAAGATAGCGGAGCAAGTGCCACACGTCCGCCCTGTATCTTTCTCTTTTCATCAGCAGGCATCCGAACCGAGTTTCCAACATCTGGAAGTGAAGGAACTTTCCCATCCGGCATTGCTCCGTTACTTGCAGGAACGGGGGATAGATACCGCCTTGGCAAAGCCGGAATGTAAGGAATTGCACTTCACCCATAATGGTAAGCCCTATTTCGCCATCGGGTTCCCGAACGTGGCGGGAGGATATGAAGTGCGCAACCGTTTCTTCAAGGGCTGCATCGCACCGAAGGACATCAGCCATATCCGGCAGGCGGGAGAGCCGAGAGAGAAATGCCTCGTGTTCGAGGGCATGACGGACTACCTTTCATTCCTCACGTTGCGGATGAGGAACTGCCCGGCTATGCCCAGCCTTGACGGGCAGGATTACGTCATTCTCAATTCGGTTGCCAATGTTTCCAAAGCCATAGACGTGCTGCATGGATACGAGCGCATCCACTGCCTGCTTGACAATGACGTGGCAGGACGGAAAGCATATTGGGAACTGGAAAAAGAGTTTGCCGGACGCATCCGAGACTTTTCCAATAACTACAACGGACACAAAGACCTGAACGATTACCTGTGCGGAAAACGGCAGAATTTAACCGTTAGTCCACCGCCACGAAGCATCGTAAAACCGAAGAAGAAAGGATTGGGATTGTGACATTACGAATGAGAAAAACGGGAGATGCCCGAAATTCATCCGATGGAATTGGGGAGGTAGCAAGTTTGTGTTTCGGGTATACCGAAACCGCTTACTACTCACTTTCCAAATCTCGGAAAGTGACATCCCGTTGGTCTATACAGTATAAACAGTAACAGCATTGAAAACAGAAATATGGAACATAAGGGACGTAACAAGGGCGGTCGCCCGAAAAAGGATACGGCAGAAAAACTGAGCTATCGCATCGGTGTGAAGATGGCGGCAGCCGACTACTTCCGTCTGCTGACACGGGCGTATGAGGCGGGCATATCGCCAAGCGAGTACATGAGGGAATGTTTCCGAAACGGATATGTGCAAGAACGGTTGTCGAAAGAGCACTCCGATTATGTGCGCCAGCTTTGCGGCATGGCGAACAATCTCAACCAGCTTGCGCATAAGGCAAACGTCGGAGGATTCTCGGAAGCCCGTTGGGATTGCAAAGTGGCGGTAGCAAGGATTCATGAACTTCTGAACAAGATAGGGATATGATGGCGAAAATCGTAAAGGGAAGCGACTTCAAGGGTGTGGTGGATTACATCCTTGACAAAGGCAAGGGGACGCAGGTGGTGACATACGACGGCTTGTTCATGGAAAACAAGGAAACCATCGCCATGAGTTTCAATGCGCGGTCACAGATGAACAACAAGGTTACGAAACCTGTCGGACATATTGCATTGAGTTTCTCTAAAAAGGATGAGCCACGACTGACCAATCGTGTAATGGCTGGTATCGCACTTGAATATATGGAAAGAATGGGCATTCGGGACACGCAGTTCTTCATTGCCCGACATTTCGACAAGGAGCATCCGCATGTGCATATCGCCTTCAACCGCATAGGCAACAACGGCAATACCATTTCGGACAGGCACGAGCGGCTGCGCAGCACCCGTATTTGCAAGGAGCTAACCATGAAATATGGGCTGTATATAGCTGGCAGTAAAGATAACGTCAAGCGTAACCGCCTGAAAGAGCCGGACAGGACAAAGTATGAACTATACGACATTCTCAAAAAAGAGGTAGGCAGGTGCGGTAACTGGAACGTGCTTGTTGCCAATTTGAAACGGCAGGGCGTGGAAGTCAGTTTCAAACACAAGAGACAGACAAACGAGGTGCAGGGCGTTGTATTCACAAAGAACGGCTACCGTTTCAACGGCTCCAAAGTGGACAGACGTTTCAGCTATACCAAAATTGACGCAGTCTTGCAGCGCAACAGATATAATGAACGTATGGGAATGACAGCCAAAGTACATGATGTTGCCACGCCAAACGCACCGTCCGGTTCAGCACGCAATGAATTATTCAACGGTTCGTTGGGATTACTGAATGGCAACGGATCGTCTTACAACGCCGCTGATGCGGAAGCCAATCAGGAAATGGCAGAGATGCTTCGCAGGAAAAAGAAACGCAAACGGGGAATGAGGTTGTAATTTACAGTTCAAGCAGTAACGGTTTTATTGCTCGTTACTGCTTGAACTTTTTGGGCAAAGTTAAGTATTTTCACACAGATATTGCTTTCTATATTTAGACGGAGATGTTCCTATTGATTTAGTGAAAATTCTTATAAAATGCGGCAGGTCGTTGAATCCGACAAGATAACATATCTCCGACACTCCTTTTTGCGAGTGCTTCAACAACTCACAAGCGGTATTCAGACGGTATTGCGTGACGAACTGCGAAAAGGTCATCCCCTTGCACCGCTTGAAATAGGAGCAGAACGCTGAACGGTTCATACCCACCTCCACCGCAATATCGTCCAACGCAATGGAATGAACGTAGTGCTTCATTACGTATGCGCAAATCTGCTGCATACGCCGAACGTCCTTCTCGATACGCATAGGTTTCCCTGCAAATATATGGTCGGACGAGGTAAAAATGACAGGAAGCAGACGGAACATCGCACTCAGACGTCCCAGTTCGTCCATACCGTTTATTTCGGATAATGCCTTGCGGATTGTCCGTGAGCTCTCCGGTCCGAACTTCAACGCATCAGTCGGAAACATCACGCTCGCCAGTCTGTTCCGCAATTCAGGAAATACTTCCATGCACCGCTCCACCAACGAATGGCTGAAAGCCACCATCAGATAACGGACACAACCGTCCTCGTCCACATTGTCGGCTGCGTATTCCCAGCGATGAAGCATCGACGGCGGAATCAACGCCACATCGCCCGCTTCAAAAGGCTGTAATGTGTCGCCTGCCATTCGGTTGCCCTGTCCATGAACAACATAATACAATTCCCACGCATCGTGCCGGTGGAGTTTGGCTTCGAGGCTCGGCTCCACATGTTGGTCGATGAAGAAAAACGAATGGTTCTCCACTTCGGGAAGCTCATATGGTATGGCTGTATCTTCCATAAATAATTGCTTTAATTTAGTGATTGCAAATTTACGACAATTATATGAAATGATAAAACAAATTTAAAACAATAAAGCGACATAACTTTGCAACCGGAAACAAGAAATGTAACTTAAAAATGTATTGTTATGGAATTATATGAAGTATTGGAGAAACGCCGCACTTACCGCGACTACTCCGACCGTGAAGTAAGTGATGAGATACTTAAAAGAGTAATCGGTGCGGCATTCAAAGCCCCGACAAACGACCACCTGCGCCAGCTTGAATTCATCGTGGTGCGCGGGCGTGGAAACATTGCCAAGATTATTGAACCACTTGCTAAAAATATGGCTGCCTTCAAGAATTTGGTGCATGAAGTGGATGAATCGGGCGACAAAGACAAGATGGCTATGTTCGCTGATGCCCTGCCCAAGCAACAGCGTATGCTGATGCAGAGCGGATTGCTTATTATTCCGTTCTTCCGCCAACAGACATGGCCTTTGCTCAAACCTACAGAACAGAGCTCGCTCAACTATTTCGCTTCGGCATGGTGCGCCGTGGAAAATATGCTGCTCGCCGCCACCGCCGAAGGATTGGGAACCGTGTTCCACATTCCCGTTGCCGACGAAGTGAAAAAAATCAAGGAGATTGTCGGTGCTCCCGAAGACTACGAATTCACTTGTCTGCTGACGATGGGGTATCCTGCAGAAAACGCCTTTCTGCCCAAACAAAAAGAAATCAACGTCGAGGAGCGGATACATACGAACCTCTGGTAACCCGGAATATGAAAGGACATATGCTGATATTGTCGGCAAACATCCTGTTCGGTGTCAGTATGCCGGTATTCAAATACCTGCTGACTTCGGATGTACCACCGGAAGCAATTACCATCATGCGGGCGATTTTCGCCTGCATGATGTTTTGGTTCGTATCCCTCTTCATGCCGAAAGAAAAAGTCCTGCCGAAAGATTTGGGGACACTTTTCATCTGCGCCTTGTGTGGCGTGGGCATCAACCAATGGCTGTTTGTCATCGGGTTGAAAAGTTCTTCGCCTGTCGATGCCTCCATTATCGCTACCGCAGTACCCATTTTCGTGTTGCTGTTGGCAGCCGCCGTCCTCAAAGAACCTATTACGGCAAAAAAATCATTCGGCGTATTTCTTGGTGTAAGCGGAGGGCTGTTGCTCGTGTCCAGTTCCATATATACTGCCAATGGAACTAATAGTCTTTGGGGTGATACACTGATGCTCCTGAACCAGTTGATGTATTCCGTCTATCTGGTCTTGTCCAAACCTTTGTCCCGACGCTACTCGTCCGTGACGATGATGAAATGGATGTTTCTGTTCTCTGCATTGGCACTCGCTCCGTTCTGTCTCCCACACGTGCAGCACGTCCCCATATTCCATCGGGAAACTTTCGACATAACGCAACTGTGCGCACTCCTTTATCTGCTGTTCGGAGCCACGTTCGTCGCATTCATGCTTATCCCGATGGCATTGAAACACATCCGTCCCACTACGGTCAGCATGTACAATTATGTGCAGCCCATTGTCGCTTCCGTAATCACCATTGCTGTCGGGCAGGATACCATCTCGATACAAAAACTGTTGTCTGCGGCTTTGGTATTTGCTGGTGTTTACTTGGTGACGAAGAGTAAGAAAAAGGAAGAGGTGAAAAATTTAATATTGCATAAGACATGATTATAAATACAGGAGGACGGACAGATACCGTCAATTATTACAGCGATTGGCTGTTGAACCGATTCGAGGAGGGATATGTCTATTCGCGCAACCCGCTGTTCCCGAATCACATTACAAAATACACGCTCGACCCTTCGGTAGTGGATTGCGTGGTGTTCTGCTCCAAAAACTACCGCCCGATTCTGCCGGAGCTTCATCGCATTACCGACCGTTTCAACGTATTTTGCTACTATACCATCACGGCATACGGCAAAGACGTGGAGCCGAACGTACCGGACATCGACCGGAGTATCGACACGCTTGTCGAACTCTCTGAAAAAGTCGGAAGCAAACGCGTTGCATGGCGTTACGACCCTGTACTGCTGACCCTGAAATACACAGTGGATTACCATCTGAGAATGTTCGATTACATGGCTTCACGCCTTGCACCGTATGTGAACTTCTGTGTATTCAGTTTCGTGGAAATGTACAAGAGGCTCGAATACAATATGCCGGAACTGATTCCGCTGACAGATAGGGACAAGGAAAAGCTGGCAGAGGGAATGGGCACAATCGCCCGGAAATATGGATTGCACCTGCAAACCTGCGGGACATCGGAGCATTACATCCGATACGGAATAGCCGTTTCAGGCTGTATGACTACCGCCAGTCTTGAAAATGCGTTGGGATGCCGGTTCAAAAATATGGCGCACAAGGGAACCCGCATCGGATGCAGTTGCATGCCTACACGCGACATCGGAGCATACAACACGTGCCTGAACGGTTGCAGATATTGTTATGCCAACAAGAAACCGGAGCTGGCAGTGGAGAACCACAAACTCCACGATCCTGCATCACCGCTCTTGATAGGACACGTGAAACCTACCGATATTATCAAAGAAGGAAACCAAAAGAGCTTCATCATCTGAAACTATGCAATGGAAAAAATAATTGTAACGGAAAAAACGGTCGAAAGCTATCTGACCAAATCCAAAATCGGTCAGTTTGCCATCAACCCTTACGTGGGCTGTCCCCATGCCTGCAAATACTGTTATGCGTCATTTATGAAACGCTTCACGGGACATTCCGAATCGTGGGGCGATTTCATCGACATCAAACGGGCTAGACATACAATAAACGGGTCTCAAATAACTGGAAAAAATGTCTTTATGGGAACCGTGACGGATTGTTACAACCCGTATGAAGCAAAATACGGTATCACTCGCTCCATCTTGGAACAATTGGTAGGTGTGGATTGCCATCTGCAAATCGCAACCAAAAACAAATTGATACTCCGTGATTTGGATTTACTCAAAAAGATGAAGCATCTGAGTGTGGCATTGTCTGTTAATACGCTGGATGAGAATTTCCGCCGGGACATGGATCGGGCGAGTATGGTACAGGAGCGGTTGGAAACACTTCGGACGCTTCACGAGAACGGAATCTATACCATACTGTTCATGTCACCGATTTTCATAGGTATTACGGACTGGAAAGCGATAATAGAAACCAGCCGTAGTTTCGTCAGCGAATATTGGTTTGAAGACCTGAATCTGCGCGGAGGCTATAAAAACGTTATCATGCAATACGTTAAGGGACATTATCCTGATTCCTATCCACTCTTCAAGCGAATATATGTACAAGGCGACAAAACACCTCTGACGGAAATGGAAAATGAAATCATCGCCTACTGTCATGATAACGACATTTTATTTAGCGATTATTTTCATCACGAAGAGGTAATCCGAAATCCTAAGAATAAAATTTTGGGTAAAAATCATGTACTAACTCAAAGTTAGAAGCATTATGATGAGATATATTCAAAAAATAGTTGCTTCGGGCTATTTGCTGATTTCATTGTTAATCGGCTGCATTACTTATGTCTGGCATTCAGAATGGCAGGATATAGAAAATTTGGAATATGATAATCGACAGATTGACGAATTCCGAAAAGACATAAACAACATCCATATTCAACTGATAGAGTTTTCCCTATTGGGTGAAACGATATTGGAATGGAAAGATGAAGATTTGGAACATTACCATACTCAGCGTATGGCAATGGACAGTATGCTCTGCCGTTTCAAAGCTACCTATCCGGCAGAGCGTATCGACAGTGTACGCCATCTTCTCGAAGATAAGGAACGGCAGATGCGTCAAATCGTGCAGATATTTGAACAGCAAGAAACCATCAACAATAAGATAACCCGTCAAGTTCCCATAATCGTGCAAAAGAGTGTCCAAGAGCAGCCCAAGAAACCGAAACGGAAAGGGTTCTTGGGCATTTTCGGCAAAAAAGAGGAAGCAAAACCCACCGTGACCACCACGATGCTCCGTTCATTTGACCGGAATATGATAGCTGAACAACAGGCACAAAGCCGCCGTTTGTCAGAACACGCCGATAGTCTTGCTGCACGAAATGCGGAACTCAACAGACAACTGCAAGGATTGGTAGTTCAAATAGACGAGAAAGTTCAAGCAGACTTACAGAAACGGGAAGCGGAAATAGCCGCCATGCGTGAAAGGTCTTTTATTCAGATAGGTGGCTTGACAGGATTCGTTGTTTTGTTATTGATAATCTCTTATATAATTATCCACCGAAATACCACCCGTATCAAACGATACAAGCGAGAAACTGCGGATTTAATAGAACAGTTGAAACAGTCTGTTGAACAGAACGAGGCACTGATAGCTTCCCGCAAGAAAGCCGTGCATACCATTACCCATGAATTACGTACACCGCTGACGGCAATAACCGGTTATGCCGGACTGATGCGGAAAGATTACAATACGGATAAAATCGGGATGTATATCCAAAATATTCAGCAATCCTCTGACCGTATGCGTGAAATGCTTAATACTCTTCTGAGTTTCTTCCGGCTGGACAATGGCAAGGAGCAGCCTAATTTCTCCACGTGTAGGATTTCATCAATAGCGCATACGCTCGAATCAGAGTTTATGCCAATTGCCATAAACAAGGGACTTGCTCTTACTGTGACGAATCACACGGATGCAGTTGTCTTGACTGATAAGGAACGCATTCTACAAATTGGAAATAACCTGCTGTCAAACGCCATCAAGTACACGGAAAACGGCGGCATTTCTCTGACGACAGATTACGCTAACGGGATGCTGACACTTATCGTTGAAGATACGGGTACAGGTATGACCGAAGAGGAGCAGCAGCGTATGTTCTGTCCATTTGAAAGACTTTCAAATGCCGCAGCAAAAGATGGCTTCGGTCTTGGGCTATCCATTATACAGCATATCGTGGCAATGCTTGGTGGTACAATCCGGCTGGACAGCGAAAAAGGCAGGGGGAGCCGTTTCACAGTGGAAATACCCATGCAGACAGCCGAAGAACTGCCGGAGCAGTTCAATTCAAATTCCGTTCGTCACAATGAAGCATATCATAATGTAATTGCCATCGACAATGACGAGGTACTTCTCTTGATGCTGAAAGAAATGTATGCACAGGAAGGGATACACTGTGACACCTGCACCGATGCTGCGGAACTGGTGGAAATGATACGCCGGAAAGAATACAGTCTGCTTCTGACCGATTTGAATATGTCGGAGATAAACGGCTTCGAACTGCTGGAACTATTGCGCACTTCCAACGTGGGTAATGCAAAGACGATTCCTATTGTCGTAACAACCGCTTCGGGTAGTTGCAGCAAGGAGGAACTTATAGAACGTGGATTTGCCGATTGTCTGCTCAAACCGTTCTCCATATCGGAACTGATGGAAGTTTCCGACAAATGCGCCATGAATGTGGGGCAAAATGAAAAGCCGGATTTCACCTCCCTGCTGTCCTACGGCAACGAATCCGTTATGCTGGAGAAACTGCTAACAGAAACCGAAAAGGAGATGCAGGCAATCAGGGATGCGGAAGGGCGTAAAGATCTTCAAGAGCTGGATGCCATGACACACCACCTGCGCAGTTCGTGGGAAATACTCTGTGCCGACCAACCGTTGAAGAAACTTTATAAACAGCTTCATGGAAGTGCCACTCCCGACTATGAAGCATTGAACAAAGCCGTGACTGCCGTATTGGATAAGAGTTCGGAGATAATCCAACAGGCAAAAGAAGAAAGGAGAAAATACAACAATGGATAAAACAAAAATCATCGTGGTGGAAGACAACATCGTGTATTGCGAATTTGTCTGCAACCTGCTGGCACGTAAAGGCTTCCGCACCGTGCAGGCTTTCCACCTCTCGACAGCGAAGAAACTTCTGCAACAAGTCTCGGAAGAAGACATCATAGTTTCCGACCTTCGTTTGCCTGATGGTGACGGTATCGACCTGCTGCGCTGGATGCGCAAGGAAGGCATGACGCAGCCGTTTATCATCATGACCGACTATGCCGAAGTACATACGGCGGTGGAAAGCATGAAACTCGGTTCGCTGGATTACATACCCAAACAACTCGTGGAGGACAAGCTCGTGCCTTTGCTCCGCACCATACTGAAAGAGCGGAATATCGGGCGGAGCCGTATGCCCGTCTTTGCCCGTGATGGTTCCGCCTTTCAGAAAATCATGCACCGGATAAGGCTGGTAGCACCAACCGATATGAGTGTGCTGATATTCGGGGAGAACGGCACGGGCAAGGAGCATATTGCCCACCATCTGCATGATAAAAGCAAACATTCCGGCAAGCCATTCGTGGCCGTGGACTGCGGTTCACTCACCAAAGAGCTTGCGCCGTCGGCTTTCTTCGGACACGTCAAAGGGGCGTTTACCGGTGCGGACAATGCCAAGAAAGGATATTTCCATGAAGCCGAAGGCGGCACGCTGTTTTTGGACGAAGTGGGTAATCTCGCACCGGAAACCCAGCAGATGCTTCTTCGCGCCATACAGGAGCGGAGATACCGCCCGGTGGGTGACAGAACGGACAGGAGTTTCAATGTCCGCATCATCGCCGCCACCAACGAGGATCTGGAGAAGGCGGTTAGTGAGAAGCGTTTCCGGCAGGATTTGTTATACCGCCTGCATGACTTCGAGATTATCGTTCCGCCGTTGCGTGACTGTCAGGAGGACATCATGCCACTGGCGGAATTCTTCCGCGAGATTGCCAACAATGAATTGGAGTGCAAGGTTATCGGTTTCAGTTCCGAAGCACGGAAAGCGTTGCTGACCCATTCATGGCCGGGCAACGTGCGCGAGCTTCGGCAGAAAATCATGAGTGCGGTGTTGCAGGCACAGACCGGGCTTGTCACTAAAGAGCATCTGGAACTTGCCGTGACAAAGCCGACATCGCCCGTCAGTTTCGCCCTGCGCAACGACGAGGAAGACAAGGAACGGATTTTACGTGCTTTGAAGCAGGCGAACGGAAACCGCAAGGTTGCCGCCGAACTGCTTGGAATAGGCAGAACAACACTATACAGCAAACTTGAAGAGTATGGATTGAAGTATAAATTTCAGCAATCATAGTCCATAATTCGCTGAATTTAAATATCCCTACTGAAACAAATTTATTTAGTGAATATAAAAAACGTCCTGCGATAAAAATCATGGGACGTTTTGATATATTTCCGATTTTTATTACTACTTTTGCATCAAGACGAGCGACATTGATAGCAACTCACAGAAAATCGCAGAAACAGACACGGTTGCCAATTCGTTACCTCTATTTTATCCTTCCATTCAAACCTCTTATAAATAAAGAGGTTATAAAAGTCTTCCAGAATTACGAAAAAAACTTGATATATAGATCATGGGGTAAAGAAATATAGTTATATTTGCCCGATATGAAAAAGTTGACCTCTTTATACATTATATTCCTGCTAACGATGCTCGGTTTTCAAGGAAATCTGAAAGCGCAGGTTAGCCACGGAGGCCGCCCGCTTCCGCTATCGCTCATGCGAAGTACAAACGGACAGATGTTTAAAGAAATGCCTCCGTTCGACGTTCAAGAGGAATTGCGTATCGACTCGCTGAATGAGAGCGACCTAAGAAGCGGTTTCCGTTTTGCCTATAAATTCATAACGGATTACAATCGGTACAACTCGGGCGTAACTTTCACCGGGCCGGATGGGACACGTGTATGGAGACTCGGGATCTACTCGCCCGGGGCCCTTTCCATCAACGTGCTCTTCACGGAATATGAACTGCCCGAAGGCGCCCAGCTCTTCCTATATAATGAGGACCAGACACAGATATTAGGCTCGTTCAATCACCTAAACAACTCGGAGTTAAACCTATTGCCGGTCTCTCCTATCCAAGGGGATCGCCTGATCATAGAATATCAAGAACCGGCTAACGCCTCTTTTCAAGGAAGACTGACCGTCGGGGAAGTCAACCATGGCTACCGGAGCTTGCGGGGGTTAGAACCGGGAGACAACACCTCACTGATCGGTAAAATTCCACCGTTAGCTTGCTATCAAGATGGGACAAACGATTACGCCCAATGGGGGCAAAGCGTCGTTCTCCTGATCATAGACGGAAGCGTAGGGTGCACGGGCACCCTGATAAATAATACGGACAATGACGGAAAGCCTTATCTACTCACCGCCTCCCATTGCCTGAACAAGCAATTCACGATGAAAAACCCCGATTATGAGAAAATAGCCGGAAGTATCGTCTGCTTTTTCAACTTCAACAGCCCTTTCTGCGACCCGATCCTAAGGGGAACGGAAGAGATGTCTACCGCATCCACTTACTTCAAGGCGGTCAATGAAATGGCAGACATGGCCTTGTTGGAACTTACCTCCACACCTCCGGTTTATTACAGGCCTTATTACGCGGGCTGGAACACGCAAAAGGTAGGACCTGCCCCCTATACGTGCATCCAACATCCCCAATACTCGGTAAAGCGAATCAGTATATCCGATGAGGATCTGGCTCCCTTTACCTTGACAGATCCAAACATGATTTTTTACGAGAACGCTCATTGGCATGTCAAGACTTGGGAAGTAGGTTATACGGCCAGCGGTTCCTCCGGATCTCCTTTATTCAATGCCAACGGAGAGATTATCGGAGCGTTATCCGGCGGGCAGTCCAGTGAGAATAGCCCGAAGAATGATTACTTCTTCTCTTTGAAGAAACCCTGGGACGCGATCGATACCCCCGGGAAACAGCTCAAATATTGGCTAAACCCGTCCGATGACGGGACCAAGGTTTGTGCGGGACTCGATCCGTATAAATCGGCCCCTTGTTTCCGGTTGAGCAACATCTATGACTCCGGTAATCAAGAAAACGCCGAATGTACGCTCTATCCCGGGTCTGAAAAAGCGTATTTGTTCGGGAACAATCCCGCCAATATCACAGAATACGCGGAAGCTTACCAAGTAGCCCAAGCGGGTACCTTATACGGAGCTTATTTCGTAACACCCCCTGCCGGAGCGAATTACAAACAAATGGAAGTAGAAGTTACCGTTTACAGCGGCGACTCTAAGCCCTCTACATTATTATATACGGAGACATTCCAACCCACCTACTGCAATAAATCGATATTGGACGATACGTTTATTGAGACCGCCAAATCCCTGAATCGATCACAGGAAAGTTATATCCACTTCTCCAAGCCCGTGAATGTCAGCGGAAAGTTCTACATCGGCTATAAGCTCAAGAGCATTCCGGAGAACACGTATTTCTCCGCTTACAATCTGCCCAAAGGCAAAACGACCCGGAATACGGCTTGGGTTCATGATAAAAACGGCTGGAGACAAGCTACCGAATATACGCAAGCAGGTTTTAACACCTCCTTGTTTATCGATCCCGTCATTCAATATGGTAACCCCGTCAGCAACGAAAAGCTCGAGGCGAACGAGCAGGTACTCATTCATCTCGGTCCGGAGAAAGGCATGGTACACCTTGTTTTGCCGGATGGAATAGAGAAAGCGACTTATACACTGCACTCGGCACAAGGAAAAGTGTCGGAAAACGGAGAGATCACGGACAGGCAAGCTACACTCCATTTCCTAAAATTAACATCTGGAGTCTACTTTCTAACCGTGCATTATGGCGAGGAGCATTATACACAAAAGATTATATTTTAATCAAAAAATATACAATAAGAGTTCTGGGAAACCATCCATTGAAAAGAATGGCAAGAGGTACACAGCCATATTTTTTCAATAATTCTACCCATATTTTATGTATAAAACAAGCCTAGGATTCATTAATAAGTATTAATTAAAAAGATTTTATCGCTTCTTTGCTATCCATAACAAAAAAATACTTTAGTTTTGCACGATAATGGCTAAGGGATAATTTGGAAGTGAATATATTAACATAGTAACATTTTAAACTTACATCAAGATTATGAACAAAAAGTTTTTATTGCCATTCTTCGTATTGGCAGCCATTTTAACTCTTTCTTCTTGTTCAAACAAGTTGAAACCGTTGGCAGAACAGTACATTAAAGCAGAGCCGCAGCCGCTAGAGGCTATCGGAGGCAAAGTTCCTGTAACGATCAATGCGACTTTCCCCGCTAAATGGTTCAACAAGAAAGCTGTTGTAACTGTAACTCCGGTATTGCGTTACCAGGGTGGCGAAGCTTGGGGCACTTCTTACACTTACCAAGGTGAGAAAGTAAAAGGTAACAACCAAGTAATCCCTCAAAAAGAAGGCGCTAACGTAACTATGAAGTCTTCTTTCACTTACAAACCCGAGATGAAAAAATCAGAATTGTATTTGACTTTCGACGCAAAGATCAAAAACAAGACTGTTAAATTGCCGGACGTAAAGATCGGTGAAGGCGTTATCGCTACTTCCGAATTGGCAGACGCAGCTACTGCTACAGCAGCTATCGCAGCTGATAAATTCCAACGTATTATCAAAGAGGCTCATGACGCTAACATCATGTTCTTGATCCAACAAGCTAACCTTCGCGCTCAAGAATTGAATTCTGACGCTATCAAAGAATGGAAAGATCTTGTTAAGAACGCAGACGAGGCTCCGAACCAGAATGTAGCTATCGAGATCAGCGCTTACGCTTCTCCTGATGGTGGTTTCAAATTGAACAACACGTTGGCTGAAAATCGTGAAGGTAACACTTCTAAATATTTGAACAAGGAATTGAAGAAGATGAAAGTTGACGCTCCGGTTGACGCTCGTTACACAGCTCAAGACTGGGAAGGCTTCAAGGAATTAGTTTCTGCTTCTAACTTGCAAGATAAAGACTTAGTATTGCGTGTGATCTCTATGTACCAAGATCCTGAGACAAGAGAGAAAGAAATCAAGAATATCTCCGCTGTTTACTCTGACTTGGCTGAGACTATCCTTCCGCAATTACGTCGTTCTCGTTTGACCGCCAACATCGAGATCATCGGTAAGTCTGACGACGAGATCAGCGCTTTGGCTAAGAGCAATCCTTCTGAGTTGAATATCGAGGAAATCCTTTACGCCGCTACATTGACGAACAACGACAATGAAAAGATGGCTATCTATACAAAAGCTTCTGAATTGTATCCTAACTGCTACCGCACTTGGAACAACATCGGTATGATGGCATTCAAGGCTGGTGATTTGGCTAAGGCTGAGCAAATGTTTAACAAGTCTAACTCTGTTAAGAATAACGCTTCCGCTAACATGAACTTAGGTTTGATCGCATTAACGAAGGGTGACCAAGCTAAGGCTCAACAATTGTTCGGTAACGCTGCCGGCGTAAACGAATTGAGCGAGGCTCTTGGCGTTCTTTACTTAGAGCAAGGCGAATATGCTAAGGCTGTTAACTCTTTCGGTTCTGTTAAGACTAACAACGCTGCTTTGGCTCAGATCTTGGTTAAGGATTACAGCAAGGCTTCTCAGACTTTGAACGGTGTTGCTAAACCTGATGCTATCACCTCTTACTTGAAGGCTGTTGTTGCTGCTCGTACAAACGACGCTAACGGTGTAGTAAGCAACTTGAAGGCCGCTATCGCTGCTGACAAGAGCTTGGCTAAGGAAGCTGCTATCGACTTAGAGTTCGCTAAATATGCGACTAACTCTGACTTCTCAGCTTTAGTAAAATAATTAGAAAATATTCTTTCTAAATAAGAAAAAGACCTCATCCTTTTGGATGGGGTTTTTTTATATTCCACCCACTCAAGCCTATATTTCAGAATATTGCAACACTTCAAAATAAATATTGATTATCAATGACTTTTTTATAAAATAAATCCGTAGATTTGCAAAATTCAATAAAGTTGTTGTAAATATTAATCAAATAGGGTAAAGAAATTATGAGATCACAAATCTGGAAACAAATGGTGTGGGTATTTTGTCTGCTCTTCCTTATGGAATCATGCGTTAAGCATGACATTTATCAAGGAGAAGACCCCTCGGTATATCCTCAAGAACCTACCAAAGAAGAAGAAGATTACATAGCCCAGTTCGAGAATTTCGAGAACATACAGGTTAACATATCTTCTCAGCATGAAGGGACCCTATATTCTATTTATTATGAATATCCTTATGAGGAAGGCTCTTTAGTCAAAGATCCTTATTTAATTGGTAAAACTCCGATCCATATGGCTCTGGAAGTACCTACACACGTAAAGAAACTCTATATCCTAAGAGGGGATGGGGAACTTATTGAGAGCGATGTAAAGGATATCACGATCGGTAGCGGAACCAAAAGCAGTTTACGGGTTACAAATGCGATCAGTGATGAAGTCCTTCATCTGATCAATAACAAATACTTCCCGGAAAAGTCATACAATGTGAAAAGCGAAGATTTATATAGATGTTCTGATCTAAAAATCACGGAAACCGTTTTTACCAGTAGCTTTGAGAAAGCGGATATTTGGCTAACCTATATAAGCGACGGAGGAATGTCCAAAGGCAACAGTAATATGCATGGTAAAATTTGGTTCTATACATATCCCTCCGAGAAGATGGAGAACCTTACTTTAGATGACTGCACCTTCTATGGAAAAACTAATGGTGCTATCCAAGTCACTGACTTCAATACGATCAACCAAGGCGATAATTATATATTCTACTCCAAAGAAGAACAGCCAAAGGCCCAAGCAGGAGAATATACCCGAATACCCTTGGGAAGATTCGACAAGGGGCTCAACGTCGGCTTCGTATATCGAGGCACAGACCGTCCACAGTTCTCCACTCCGGCATTAAATGGGCCGGATAACAATAAAGTACCAGATAATGGGACATTCTCCCATAATTACGTAGGCCATACCTTAAAATATGGTAATTCCTCTTTCAAAATAGAGAAAAACGTAGCAAACGGCTTCATTCACCACATTCAAGAAGGTGATTTTGAAGGAAATGTACTGGGAATGGAAAATCGCTGCCCAAACTATAGGGCCTATGATGGAGACTACAACGATATGCTTTGTCTAATCGAAAGTAATCCCGTTGCCATCGAGCCGGCAGAGCCGGTAACCCCTCCCGTCATAGAATCGCAAACGAACAAGAAAGGATTCCTCTTGTTCGAAGATAATTATCCAAACCAAGGCGATTTCGATTTCAATGACGCTGTCATATATTATAGCATCACAGCATATACCGATAAGAGTACCGCAGATGTTTATGCCCAGTTACTGGCTAAAGGCTGTACATTCCACAACCAATTTGGATTTAAGGACGCCAATGGACTAACTCCCTTTTTCTCCGATGTCAATGGATATGTCAATGTGAGAAAATTCGACAAGGAACCGGAAAGTGGGATTACAAAGACATTAACATATAGTGCGACTCAGCTGATCATGCCTTACATTGATAACGGGAAGGGACCGGTAAGTAAAAACGTCAAGAATACGGATCTATACCCATATGTATTGGATATTCCTTATTCGGAAAATCAACCTTTCCGTTGGTGTATAGAGAATAAAAGCATCGACGAAGCTTATAATTTTGACCAAGATTACCGAAAGGCACATGGAGATTGGTATGAGACTCCTAAAGATGAATCGTTAGTGATACAATTTACCACTCCGGATGAAGAGAAGAAAGATCCGGAAAATAAAGAATGAAGGATACACACTCATTGAAGGATCTCTAAAATCCTAACATCATATAAAAAAGAAGGTGTCTGAAAAGGATGCCTTCTTTTTTTGTTATGCTGCCCGTTTATTAT
>OAVD01000495.1_pt1 | contig 26165 bp, 18 predicted proteins | sample 1476351 | NCBI WGS metagenome assembly OAVD01 (sample SAMEA2580075, study PRJEB22360) | human gut metagenome | biome: human gut; feature: human-associated habitat; material: faeces | place: Denmark | collected 2008/2010 | reverse complement strand
GCATGCAGGTCCGGCGTTCAAGGAAAAGGGCGGGCGTAGCCGATGACTGCGACAGGTTCGCAGTCCGGGTAGCGTTGAGCGATCGATGCATCAATGGAATCTGCTGTTGGCGCAGAAGAGAAGCGCAAGTTATCCATAATCGGTCCCGTTTCCTAAAATTGACAAAGTCAGTGGCGCGCCATGCGTTAGCGATGGCGTCCGGGAAAAGTCAGTTTGTTTCGCGTCAAATGCGCCGCTGACGACGGCGAACCGGCCGCACGCGTTTGGTTTTCTCCTCCAGGGCTACGCCGGCGAGATAATTGGCCAGCGCGACAGGAGAAGGGTGAGTGAACAGGTCAAGCAGCGTCAGGGTGGCGAATTCGTGACGTTGTAACAAGACGTGCAGCTGCACCAGATTCAGCGACGTGGCGCCCGCCTCAAAAAAGTTCTCTGCGGGTGCGACAGGCTCGCCAACCACCTCGCGAAAGGTGTCGCAAATCAGGCTGACGCTGCTCTTGTCCGCCGCGATCCGCGGCTGAGCGCGCTCAGGGCGCAGCCGGCGGGCGCGTCGCTCCGTGACCTTAAGCGGGGGAACCAGGTCGGCGAGCGGCAGCTGCCAGCTGCTGTCATCCTCCGCCATTCGGTTAAGCAACGCGCAATACTGTGCAAACTGGCGCTCCACCTGCCCGTCAGGAAACAGGGCGGCGACAAAATCCCAGTTAAAGCGCAGTTCCCCTTCGGATTCATAAACCTGGTGATCGAGCCAGACCTGCGGCGTCTGGGATATACCCCACACCGGTTTGAGCAGATTGCGCCGGGCAAGGAAGTTATCCTGCTCAAAGCCCAGCGCGCTGGTAAAGACGACGGGCATTGGGACAGCCGGTACGTTTTGCCGCCGCGCCAGTTGCCGCATCACGCGTATTGCCGACACATCGCGGTGGTTGAGGCTCTCGCTTAGTCGCTGCTGTAATAACCGCGCGCTTTGCAGCCAGCTCTCGCCGGGATGCCAGCTCAGCAGCATCAGCGAAGTAAAGTCGCCCAGGATCTGGTTGATTTGCGGGTGCAGCGGTCGTCTGTCGAAAAGCGTAAGGTTAAGCGTGAAATCGGGCTGTGCGCTCCATGCAGCAAGAACCGTTGACCACACGGATAACAGTACGGCCGACGGGGTGAGATGAGCATCAGCCGCCCGCTGTTTCAGGCGACGCCAGCGCGCGCTGTCCATTGCCCCATAGAGCCGTGCGAAGCGCGGCGTCTCAACGTCCTGAGGCAAGCAGCGTAGCGGTAACGCAGGCGCCGGAGGAATATCATCAAGCTGCGTTTGCCACCATGCCAGAGAGTCGGGATTGGGCGTCCGCAGCGCGGGTTGCTGCAGATAATCCCTGAAGGTAACGGGAAGCGGCGGCGGCAGCTGCTGCGGATAGCGATAGCCGTGTTCCAGCTCTGACAACAGGATCTGCATGCTCAACCCGTCAAGCAACAGGTTATCCAGACACAGCCACAGGCGGGCGGGCATCCCGTCGACGAACCCGACCTGGAGATCGAATACCGGCCATACTTCAGGGTTGAGAACCTGATGCGCCAGTCTGTCGCGTACCTGCAGCGCCTCTTCGGGGCTGTGCAGGATGTGCGCGGGTATCACCCACGGGGGAGTCTGTTCGAGAACCCGCTGTTGTCCATCCCGCACCACGGCGCGCAGCATATCGTGGCGGGCGATTAACCGGTTCCAGACCTTCTCCAGCCGGTGAATATCCAGATCGGCAATTTCAAATTCAACAAAGAAGTGTGAGCCTACGCCGCCAAGGGCAAAGCCCGGCTGACGCCCGACCAGGTAAGCCTGCTGCACATCAGTCAGCGCGAAAGGCCGGTAGCGTTCTTCAGGGGAGTGGACAAAGGGTTGTTCAACAGGGAGGTCGGTTTTACGCAGCGTGGCGGCAAAATCAGCCAGCCGGGGGTGATTAAACAGGTCGCTTAATCGTGCTTCATAACCCGCCTGGTGGAGCTGTCCGATCAGCCTGGTGGCTAGCAGGCTATCACCGCCATGCTGGAAGAAGTCGGTTTCTCTGCTGACGGCGCCCATCGACAAGAGCGGCTGCCAGATGACGGCAACCTGCTTCTCAATATCGCCCAGGGGTAAATCCGCTTCAGTCCGGTTTTCAGCTTCCGGGGTATGACAGCGCTTTAGCGTCTGATAGTCAATTTTGCCGTTCGCCGTCAGCGGTAAGGCGTCAAGTAAGAAGATCCGTTTCGGTACCATCCACCCCGGCAGACGTTCGGCGAGAGCGGACTGCAGCTGACGAGGATCGCGGCGTACCTGGCTAACGGGGCATTGTACGAGGAAGCGCTGCAATCCCTCGACTTCATCGCCGTGCTGGCAGTTGAAAGCGGCGGCGGTAAATATCGCCCCCCAGTCAGCGCTATTGTGAAGTAAGGCTTCGGGCTGACCATCGGTTAACAGAAGCGTGCTGAGCAGGGCGGAGGGCGTTAACTGACGAAACTCCAACACGTAGAGCAGCGCGCCTGGAACGGCCAGCTGCTGTAATGCCGCGAGGAGCCCGGGCTCTTCCGGCAGCAGACGATGCAGGGCGTTATTCAGCCAGATAATGTCCGCCGAATGAGCATGCGCCGTCAGCGTGTCTGCACTCCAGAGGGCCAGACGGGCGTCAGACCACGGTGCAAGCCGCTGTCGGGCGCTCAGCAGCAGCTCCTGGCTGTGCTCAAGCCCGACATACTCAATCTCGTCAGCGCTGAGCCGGGTTAGCAGGCACTCTGCGGCGCGGGCGGTGCGGACACCCACCTCTAGCAGGCGTACCGGGCGCTGTAAACGCCGGGAAAGCTGTTGACAGATTGTCGCCAGTTCCTCGATATACAGGGCGCTGGCCGGATGGTCGAAAGCCAGACTTTCCGGCGACCACCGCGCATCGTTCAGTAATGACAGTTCGTGGCGAGCGCCGCGAAGGATCTGCGTTAAGGTGAGGTCATGCCCGCTGAAAGAAGGAGGGTCATTCTCCGGCGCTTCCCCCGCACAAACCTGATAACCCTCAGCGGCGGGCTGCAGCCGCTGTTGGGTCACGAGAAAGGCTAACCAGCGTTCCACCACGGCCCGCCAGCGAGGCTGGATAGCGAGAGCATTCATCAGGGGAAGAGGATCGGCGCCAGGAGTTTGACCCGGTTTCAGTTTTAACAGGCGATGCTGAAGAAAATCAGCGACCTGGCCGGCGGAGATTTCCGGGGGGCAGACGCAGCAGGGCAGCGTTCCGGCAAGCCCGCGCCACGCCTGGGGCAGCGCCGGGTCCCGATGATGGGTAACACAGAAAGCCGAACCCTGAGGCACAACCCAGGCCGCCAGGGTCTTTTCTTTTTCGCCGATCGCCACAACGGTTGACTGTTTCACTCCCGCCAGCTGGCTGAGCGCGCTTTCGATTTCACCCAGCTCGATGCGATATCCCCCGACTTTGACCTGCTTATCGCGACGACCGAGGAACTCTAACGTACCGTCTGGCCAGTAGCACCCGAGATCGCCGGTGCGATACCAGCGCGCGTTCGATTGCGTTACAAACTGCTGCTCGCTGCGTACAGGATCGTTAAAGTAGCCTTCCGCGACCCCGATACCGCCAATCCACAATTCGCCCGGTACCCAGTCCGGGCAGTCCCGGCCCAGTTCATCCACCACCCGGTAACGTTGGTTGGCCAGCGGAAAGCCATAAGGGATGGCGCGCCAGTGGTCGGGGACCCGGTTAATTTCACAGGCGTTAGACCAGATAGACGCCTCGGTGGCGCCGCCCATGGCGATAAACTGTCCCTGGGGGCGGAAGGCGTGATAGCGGGCAGGGAGATCGAGGCCGATCCAGTCGCCGGAAAGCATGACCGCCCGCAGTTTCTCCGGCGCGGCGTCGGCGAAACCTTCACACCAGGTCAACAGCATATCGAACAGCGCCGGGACGCTGTTCCAGAGCGTAACCTGATGACGCTGGATCAATTCGCACCATGCGCGGGGATCGCGCCGTTGATTTTCCATAACGATAACCAGCGAGCCGCCGGCGCTCAGAACGCCAAAAATGTCGTAAACCGATAAATCAAAATGCAGGGCGGAGAGGGCCAGCACTCTGTCTCCGGGACCCACCTGGTAACGGCTATTGATATCGCAGCAGGTATTCAGCGCTGCACGGTGAGAAATGACCACGCCTTTCGGCGTGCCGGTCGACCCGGAGGTATAGATAATGTAGGCCGGCTGCGTCGGCGCGCGCGCCGCCTGGTCGGCTAGCGGCTCCGCCTCAATGGCCTGCTGCCAGGTCAGGTGGGGAATATCGTCTGACCAGGCGCTGGCGTCGTGCTGGCAGGTGAGCACCAGCCGGACGTTGGCGTCGGCGTAGATTTTCCCGCGCCGCGCGGCGGGCTGGTCGAGCGAAACCGGAACGTACACCGCCCCGGACAGCAGAACGGCGAGGACCGCAACCAGCTGCCCCGCGCCTTTCGACATTGTAATAGCGACATTGTCGCCGGGCTGAACCCCGCACGCGATTAACCTGCCAGCGCAGCGGCGCGCGTTCTCGGTCAGCTCACGATAATTCCACTGATAATGCGCGTCCGTTACCGCCAGCGCCTGCGGTTGCCGGAGGGCGATGCGGAAAATGCCTTCATGCAGCAAGCCCTGAGGAACGGGTGCGTCGGTTGCGTTAACCCGTTGACGTATCTCCCGCTGGCTTTGGGGCATCCTGTCCGCGAACGGCTTCTTCCAGGCGCTTTCATCATCGCAGAGTTGGTTAATCAGCTGGCAGTAGGCGTTGAACAACGTCTCGACCAGCGCCGGAGGGAACAACGCGTCATTGCTATCCCATTGTAGCCAGACCTCGCCCCGATGCTCGAACGCCAGATGATCTATCCAGACCTGCGGCGTCTGCGAGATGCCCCATTCCGGTTCGCCCAGCGGCGACTCGGCGCGGCTGCTGTACAGGGAGCGCCCCAGATTGCTGGTAAATACCACCGGGGCGCCGTGGGGATGGCTTTGCTGGCGTTTGAGTTCACGAAGGAGCTCGACGCCGGACCAGTGGCGATGCTCCCAGTCCTCAGTAAACGTGAGCTGGTTTTTACGCGCCAGGTTGCTGACGGTATCGCCATCGCAGGCGGTATCCAGCAGAAGAATATTGGTGAAGTCGGCAAGCATTTCGTCAACCGCCGGGTGCAGCGGCTGGCGGTCAAATAACGTGATATTGAGCAGCAGCCGCGTCAGGCCGCCCCAGCGCCCCAGAACGGCAGCAAAACAGGTCGCCAGCGCCATTGTCGGCGTCACGCCATTCTCACCGGCCCGTTGGCTAAAGGCGTTCCAGCGTGTTGTCGGGACAATCATGCGGCGTCGGGTATTACGGACTTCACGCAGCGTGGCGGGTTCGCAGGCTAGCGGTAAAACCGGCGCGGGTGGCAGCATTGATGCTTTCGCCAGCCAGTACGCGCGCGCTTTGTCGAGCAGCGGCTGATTGATCTTCTGCTGGTGCAGCAGATAAGCGCGGAAATCATAGCGGGGGTCGCCGGGCGGCAGCGACTCTCCGGCCAGCAGGGCGTTAAGTTCATCGAAAAACAGCGTAAAGCTGGAAGCATCCATAATCAGCAGGTCGATATTGACATGGAGGCGGTGGCGATTGTCCGGCAAGAGCGTCAACTGGAAATCAAAGGTTTCGCCCATTTCCACGCGTAAAAGACGGTGGCTCAGGCGCTGGCGCAATGTTTCCAGATAGACCTGGCGGCTTGCCTCGTCGGTCTGGCGTAAATCATGAACGGTGACGCCGTTCCAGTATGGCTGCGGTAGCCAGACCTGCTGCCCGTCGGCGCGAAAGGCGATATGCAGCATCGGGTGGCGTTGCAGTAAGATCGTGATGGCCTGCTCCAGCTTTGGCGCCGTCAGATAATGGCCGGCAAGCTCCTGATACAAATGGCAACCGACGCCGCCCAGCGTCTGTCCGGGCATTCGGCCCGTCAGATAGGCATGCTGTACCGGCGTCAGCGGGAAGGGGGTACCCTCGCTCATGACTGGCCACGCCGCGTCCGCCGGGGAGCTTGCATCATCCGGTTTTTCACCCGAACGGCTGCGCATGAGCTGGCGCCATGCTGCCAACGTGGGGGCGGCATACAGCTCGCGAAGGGTGAGGCGGTAGCCCTTTTTACGAAACCAGTGTAACCATCTCATTAATCTTATGGAGTCCAGGCCCGCCTGGATCAGATTGCTCTCTTCCTGTAACTGCTGCGGCGCTACATTCAGTTCCTGTATTAACAGTTCGCGTAATTGTTGATAATCGGCCGCTTCGCCGTTGTCCGATAACAGCGGATCCTGAGAGGGGGCGCCAGAAATCATTCTTCCTCCTGATGGCACGTCATACCAAAAGCATTGCTTATATGAGAATAATTATTATTAACAATTGAGCGCTACCCGAATCGGGTTTATTTGTGCCCGTTTCGGTTTACGGTCGGCAAAAAACAAGGCCCGGATGGCGAATCCGGGCCTTGTTAACGGAGGAGTTTCTGGGGTAAGCCCTGGTTAGATCAGACGTTTGAAGGTCGACGGGGTGACGCCAAACTGCTTCTGAAATGCGGCGGAGAAATGGCTGGCGTTGGCATAGCCTAGATCCGCCGCCACCGTCATAACGGAAGTATTGCCATTGGCCAGCCGTCTTCTTGCCTCCTGCATGCGTTCAGCCTGAAAAAGACCATAGACGCTGTTGTTGAACAGAACGCGAAATCCCCGCTTAATTTTAAGCACGCTTAAACCGGACTCTCTGGCGAGTTCGGTGACCCCCGGCGCCTGCGTCAAATCGGCCAGCAGCAGATCCTTTGCCCGCAGCAGTTTCTGGCGTTCCATCGGATTGAAGTGGCAGGAGGAACAGCTGGCGTCCTCGCGATGTTCATCCAGCACCAGGCTGAGCATCACCAGACTTTGTCCCTGTAGCCATAACGTCGACGGTTTTTGTTCATGACTGAAGCCGCCGTGCATCCGCATCAGCGCGTGCCGCAGGGCCTGAGCCGTTAGGTGAGTTTCGGCATTACAACGCTGCTGCTGGCAACAGCAGTGGGAGTCGATCTTATTTTTAATGACCGAGCTAATATCCGGCACCCACAGCGCGAGGGCTTCAGGGCTGAAAGAGAGCGTAATGCTCTCGAACCGGCCGCAGTAGGAGGCGCTGCCGCGGCAGTCTGGCGTATGGGTAATGTAATGACGATCGCGCGCGAGTTCCCAGTCGGTGTGGCGGCTGAGTCCCTGGATCGCAAAGCGCGATGTGCCTTCCAGAATGCAAGAGAAGTTAATCCTGCCCAGGTCGTCGTGCAGCTGCAACGTCTCGGGCTGAGCAAAGTGGCCCCGCCAGAGCAAAATATCCATACCTTCCTGCAACGAGCAGCGCAGCAGCTCACACTGGGCAGGAATAGTGCCGTCGTTCGCGGGTTTTCCAACCACTAGCTGGTGAACAGAGATTGCAGATTGCGTTTGTGGTGACTCCGTCATGACCGGGTTATCTCCCTGTGGCTTAGACCAATGCGGGTATAAATAGAACCGAATGGGGTAGATGAGTAATTGATAATGGTTATTATTCACATTAATTCCCGGAACGCCACCTTGAAATAGTGTTTTTGGCGTCCATAAAAATTCATCAGGAAAATCAGTCGCTCCCATGTCATCTCACTCATCCAACACTGAATCGCTGTCCCGATTTCCTCTTTGGCAGGTGATTACCCCGGTTCGCCGGAAGGTGCTCCTGGCTATGGCGCTGGCGGGGCTGGCGGCCTTCACCAGCCTGGGGGCGCTGCTTTTTCTGGCATGGTGCCTGCGCGATCTGCGCGGGGCGCCTGACATCATCCCCGTCTGGCCGCTGAGCGGCGTAGTCGGCTGCGTGATAGCGACCTTTATCCTGCGCCTGCAGGCGTTCAATACCTCTCATTATGCGGCTTTCCATCTGGAGAATATTCTGCGCAGCAGATTAGCCCGCAAGACCCTACAGCTTGCGCCGGGCGCGTTACAGCAAATGGGCAGCGGATCGGTGGCGAAAGTAATGCTGGATGATGTGAAGTCGTTACATATTTTTGTTGCTGACAGCACGCCGCTCTATGCCCGCGCCATAATCATGCCGCTGGCGACAGTTGTTCTCGTATTCTGGCTGGACTGGCGACTGGCCATCGCGACGCTGGGGGTACTGGCGTTTGGTTCGGTGGTGCTGGTACTCGCCCGTCAGCGCTCGGAAAACATGGCTCAGCGTTATCATCAGGCGCGTGAACGGGTCAGCGCCGCGGTGATTGAGTTCGTACAGGCCATGCCGGTGGTGAGGACCTTTGATAGCGGCAGTACCAGCTTTTTGCGCTATCAACATGCCCTCGAAGAGTGGGTCGATGTGCTCAAAAGCTGGTATCGACAGGCCGGATTTTCAGCGCGCTTTTCATTCTCAATTCTGAACCCGCTGCCGACCATATTCGTTCTTATCTGGTGCGGATACGGCCTGCTGCACGCTGGCAGTCTCGATTTTATCGCCTGGGTAGCCGTTTTACTGATAGCCAGCGGAATGGCCGAAGCGGTAATGCCGATGATGATGCTTAATAACCTGGTCGCGCAAACGCGTTTAAGCGTTCAGCGTATCTATCAGGTTCTCGCGATGCCGGAACTCTCGCGCCCGCGAGCCGATCGACAGCCGAAAGAGGCGAGTATCACCTTTGAGCAGGTAAGCTTTCATTATCCGCAAGCGCGGACTGGCGCCGCGTTGCAGGAGGTGAGCTTTCACGTTCCTGTCGGGCAAATTGTGGCGCTGGTAGGGCCAAGCGGCGCCGGGAAAAGCACCGTGGCGCGGCTGCTGCTGCGTTACGCCGATCCCGACAAAGGCCATATTCGTATTGGCGGCGTGGATCTGCGCGATATGCGGATAGAGACCCTGATGAAGCAAATCTCGTTTGTGTTTCAGGACAACTTTCTTTTTGCCGACACGATCGCCAATAACATCCGTCTGGGCGCGCCGGATACGCCGCTGGAATCGGTGATAGCGGCGGCCAGAGTGGCGCAGGCGCATGAGTTTATAAGCGCATTGCCGGAGGGGTACAGCACGCGGGTCGGGGAACGAGGGGTATTTCTCTCCGGCGGGCAGCGGCAGCGCATCACCATCGCCCGGGCGCTTTTGCAGGATCGTCCCATTCTGGTGCTTGATGAAGCGACGGCGTTTGCCGATCCGGAAGGTGAAGCGGCGCTTATCAAAGCCCTCGCGGCGGCCATGCGCGGCCGGACGGTCATCATGGTCGCGCATCGTCTCTCCATGGTGACTCAGGCCGATGTGATATTGCTGTTTTCCGACGGTCAGCTCCGGGAAAGCGGGAGCCACGGGCAGCTGTTGGCGCAGGGTGGCCTGTATCAACGGCTATGGCAACGCTATCAGCAGGCGCAGCAGTGGGCGCCGGGTGGAACGCAGGAAGAGGCGGTGCAAAATGAAAGACACTAACCCGGCGGATAATCTGGCCTGGCGCGCGATCTGGCGCCAGCTTATCTCCAGCGTGGGCAGTCAGGCGGGAACGCTGCGGCGCAGTCTGGTTGCTCTGCTGCTGGCGGCATTGATGCAGGGGATCGCCTTCGCCTGTCTCTATCCGATCGTTGATGCGCTGCTACGGAATGAAGCATCGCGGCTTCTTCACTGGGCTTTGGCCTTCAGCATTGCGGCGTTGGTGACGCTGGCGCTCCGCTGGTATGGGCTGGGCTTTGAATACCGCGGGCACCTGGCGCAGGCCACCCATGAGCTGCGCCTGCGCCTGGGCGAACAATTACGCCGCGTGCCGCTGGAGAGGCTCCAGCGCGGCAGAGCGGGCGAAACGAACGCCTTGTTGCTGGGCTCCGTGGATGAAAACCTCAATTATGTGATTGCGATAGCCAATATTTTACTGCTGACCATCGTCACGCCGTTGACGGCGTCGCTGGCGACATTGTGGATCGACTGGCGGCTGGGGCTGGTGATGCTGCTGATCTTCCCCTTGCTGGCGCCGTTTTATTACTGGCGCCGCCCGGCGATGCGTCGACAAATGCAGACCCTGGGCGAAGCGCACCAGCGGCTGAGCGGGGATATTGTTGAATTTGCGCAGGGGATGATGGTATTGCGTGCCTGCGGTAGCGATGCCGATAAAAGCCGGGCGCTGCGGGATCATTTTGATGCTCTGGAAAACTTACAGACCCGCACTCACCGCCAGAGCGCGGGCGCGACGATGCTGATCGCCGGCGTTGTGGAGCTGGGACTACAGGTGGTGGTGTTGTGCGGAATTATCTGGGTGGTCACGGGCACATTGAACCTCGCCTTTCTGATTGCCGCCGCCGCGATGATTATGCGTTTTGCTGAACCGATGGCCATGTTTATCAGCTACACCTCGGTGGTGGAACTGATTGCCAGCGCCTTACAGCGTATTGAGCAATTTATGGCGATCGCGCCGCTTCCCGTTGCCGAACGCGGGGAGATGCCGGAACGTTACGATATCCGCTTTGACAATATTCATTACCGCTATGACGACAGCGGCGATCCCGCGCTCAATGACCTCTCTTTGACCTTTCCGGCGGCCAGTATGAGCGCGCTGGTGGGCGCTTCCGGCGCAGGTAAAACCACGGTCAGCAAACTGTTAATGCGCTATGCCGATCCGCAGCAAGGGCGGATTTCTATCGGCGGCGTCGATATTCGTCGCCTGACGGCGGAGCAGCTCAACAGCCTGATTTCCGTCGTTTTCCAGGATGTCTGGCTGTTTGATGACACATTGCTGGCGAATATCCTGATTGCGCGCCCGCAGGCGACCCAGCAGGAAGTGGAAGAGGCCGCCCGCGCGGCGCAGTGTCTTGAATTCATTACCCGCCTTCCTCAAGGCTGGCTGACGCCAATGGGCGAGATGGGCGGACAGCTATCGGGCGGCGAGCGCCAGCGGATTTCCATTGCCAGGGCCTTATTGAAAGATGCGCCAATCGTCATTCTTGATGAGCCGACCGCCGCGCTGGATATCGATAGCGAGCTGGCGGTACAGAAAGCTATCGATAACCTGGTTCACAACCGGACGGTGATTATTATCGCCCATCGCCTGTCTACCATCGTCGGGGCCGGAAACATCCTGGTGATGGAGGAGGGCAAAGTGGTTGAACAGGGCACCCATGCGCAGCTGCTCTCTCTTCATGGGCGTTACCAGGCGCTGTGGCACGCGCAAATGGCCGCCCGCGTCTGGCGCGCCGAAGGGGGTTCCACGTCAGAGGAGGTGGCGCATGAGTGACGTTCCGTCGAATGTGAAACCGCTGACGTTAACCACCGGGCGGGTGATTTTCGCCATTGCCGGCATCTATGTGACCCAGAGTCTGGTATCGGCGCTCTCGATGCAGTCCTTACCCGCGCTGGTGCGCGCTGCTGGCGGATCGCTTGCGCTTGCCGGGGCGACAACCCTGTTCATGCTGCCCTGGGCGCTGAAGTTTATTTGGGCACCGTGGGTCGAGCGCTGGCGGCTACCTCCTGGCAGCCCGCAGCGCCGTTCCCGCATGCTGATCCTGCGCGGGCAGGCTGCGCTCGCGGCGATCCTGGCGATTGCCGCCGCGATTGGCGGGACAGGGCGAGAAGGCGGATTGCCCGAAACGCTAGTCGTCGCGCTATTTGCGCTGTTTATGGTGGCAGGTACGGTCGCCTCCACTATTGATATCGCCAGCGACGGTTTTTGCGTCGATCAGCTGACCCGCGCAGGGTACGGTTGGGGAAACAGCGTGCAGGTCGGCGGCAGCTATCTGGGAATGATGTGCGGCGGCGGGGTGTTTCTGATGCTATCGGCGACCGTCGGCTGGCCTGCGGCCATGCTGATGATGGCGGCGCTGATCCTGGTCTTATCCGTACCCCTGTGGCGCATTGCCGAACCAACGCGCGCAGCATCTGTTCCGCATGTTCCGGCACTGGGTTATGCGCTTAGAAGGCGACAGGCTCGTCTGGGCTTAATGCTGGTATTGATGCTGAATTCCGGCATGCGGTTTGTGCTGCCTCTTCTGGCGCCGCTGCTGTTGGATCATGGTCTGAGCATGTCAGCGCTCGGCGCGCTGTTCAGCGGCGGTAATAATGCGGCGGGCATAGCCGGAACGCTGGCGGGTGGATTGCTGATGAAATACCTCTCACCCGGCAGAGCGCTGTTTGCGGCTTATGGCGTGCAGGGCATCGCGCTGCTGGCGGTAGTGATGACGCTGCTGATAGCGCCGGGTCCTCTACTGCTGCCGATTCTCCAGGGGTTGATCGTTGTTCAATCTGTTTCGCTGGCCTGCGCGTTGGTCTGTCTTTACGCCACGCTGATGGCGCTTTCTTCGCCTTTGCAGGCCGGTGTCGATTTTACGCTCTTTCAATGTACTGACGCCGCCATCGCCATTCTGGCCGGCGTAGTCGGCGGCGTTGTCGCGCAGCGCTTTGGCTATGCGGCCTGCTTCCTGTTTGCCGGCGTATTCACGTTGCTGGCGGCGTGGATTGTTTCTATCCGACTGCGTTCGGCAGAAGAACTGATGACAAGCTCAATTGATTGATCCGGGAATAACACAGAGAGGTAAGGGATGAAAATCAGTGAATTTTTACACCTGGCGTTACCAGAGGAGCAATGGCTGCCGATGATTTCTGGCGTCTTACGTCAGTTCGGAGATGAAGAGTGCTATGTCTATGAGCGCCAACCTTGCTGGTACATAGGTAGAGGATGCCAGGCGCAACTGCAGATTAATGCCGACGGCACCCAGGCGACATTCATTGATGATGCCGGAGAACAAAAGTGGGCGGTAGATTCGATTACCGACTGCGCGCGTCGTTTTATGACGCATCCGCGGGTGAGAGGATGCCGGGTATATGGCCAGGTTGGGTTCAACTTTGCGGCCCATGCGCGGGGAATGGCCTTTGATGCCGGCGAGTGGCCGCTGCTAACGTTAACCGCTCCCCGTGAAGAACTTATTTTTGAGAAAGGAAATGTTACCGTTTACGCGGACTCCGCCGACGGATGCCGCCGTCTGTGCGAGTGGGTAAAAGAGGTCGATACGGCGACACCATGCGGGCCAATGGTTGTGGATACCGCCCTGGACGGTGAAGCGTATAAACAGCAGGTTGCGCGCGCCGTTTCGGCGATCCGCCGCGGCGATTACGTTAAAGTCATCGTCTCACGCGCGATTCCTCTGCCAGCGCGAATTGATATGCCCGCTACGCTGCTATATGGACGACAGGCCAACACGCCCACCCGTACGTTTATGTTTCGCCAGCAAGGACGCGAGGCGCTGGGTTTTAGTCCGGAACTGGTGATGTCGGTGACGGGAAAGAAAGTGGTCACTGAACCGCTGGCGGGCACCCGCGATCGCATGGGCGATACGGCGCATAATCAGGCAAATGAGAGGGAGCTGCTGCGCGACGGTAAAGAGGTGCTTGAGCATATCCTCTCGGTCAAAGAAGCCATTGCCGAACTGGAGGCGGTTTGCCAGCCCGGCAGTGTGGTGGTCGAGGATTTGATGTCGGTTCGCCAGCGCGGCAGCGTCCAGCATCTGGGGTCTGGCGTCAGCGGCCAGCTCGCGGAAGATAAGGATGCCTGGGATGCGTTTACCGTGCTGTTTCCGTCAATTACCGCGTCAGGTATCCCTAAAAAAGCGGCCCTCAACGCGATCATGCAAATTGAAAAAACGCCGCGGGAGCTCTATTCAGGCGCAATCCTGCTGCTGGAAGATACGCGCTTCGATGCGGCGTTAGTGCTGCGTTCCGTGTTTCAGGATAGCCAGCGCTGCTGGATACAGGCGGGGGCGGGTATCATCGCGCAATCTACGCCGGAACGCGAACTGACGGAAACCCGGGAGAAATTAGCGAGCATTGCGCCCTATTTAAAGGTGCCCGCATGACGGTTATCGACCCTGTTTAAGGTTAAAAGTGCCAGTAAGCTGGCACTCTCTTTTGCCGGGTTCAGGCGCTTATTGTGCGTCGGCCAGCGCCAGCATCCATGGGCTGCACGGAGGTCAGAAACTTCGTCATTAGGCACAACATCTTTCACTATCGTGATCGGGCTATGAACGCGCGTTCCAGTAAGTTTGCCCCAACTGGGGTCTACTGGAATGGTTACACCATGCGAAAATGATTTTAATTCGATAGAACCTAAACGCAGGGACATTAAACAACTGCCAATAATCGGCGATCCGTTTTCATCTTCAAGTCATAAATGAGCGGGAGTAGACATATAATTTCCTTATCAGTGATGATTTAAATAACAGTGATATTCACCCTGTCACCATTTACAATAACGCGTAAAAACAACAATCATAATCATGGCAAATACGCCTATAGGCCAAACAGGGCTCTCAGGAAAAAAATACCCCTGAAGCAGCGCAAAAATAATCGTGAGGATCACAGGTCCGTACAACGATGATAAAAACCTGAGTTGCCACAGTAGAAATTTCTTTAGTGATTGAATCATGATTATCTAATCATCCGGGTGATAATATTTGCTATGCCAGAATCAGACACCCATTGCGCTTCAAAGGCACCTGCGCGCTCGAATAGGGGCTCAATCAAATCTTGTTGGCTTGTAGGTAACTGATGACTTCATTGTTGTTGTACATAATCGCTCCTTGCTGATTTTTATTAAATCCGGTTTTCCATTATTTCCCCGGGAAAGCGTCCGATAGACCGTGGGGCGGGAGACGGAGAATAATTCAGCCAGATCGCTGATAGAGCATTCACCGCTTCCGTGCATCCTGCAAAGCTCTTTCTGCTGTTTATCTAACAGCGTCGACTGCTTCCCCCGCAGTTTTCCTTGCCCCGGGGAATAGCCATGTCTTCGCGCGTGCGAAGACGTATCAAGTCTCCTTCGAATTCGACAAACGTTGCCAGCACGTTAAAGAACATCTTAACCATCGAATCCGCAGGGTCGTAGAGGCTGTTGCCCAAAGCAAGTTCTACGCCACGGGCCTTTCTTGTCCGTCATTTTATGGCCTGAGTAAAGAGCACTACAAGAGCTTTTAGCGAAAATTGAGGGGGAGGGCGTTTATTTCCTTGCCCCTGATTTTTTTGCGTTTTATTAATCGTATGACAAATAGTGGTTGTTATCTCTGCACGTGAATTATATAAATATCCAGCAAGTTAAGCACACCCATATAAATAATAACGTATTAAAAATGATACTTTAAAAAATAATAAGATTTCAGTATTAATTTTGATGCGTTAAAAGGTGCCACTATAAATCAGGTTATGTGATCGCTGTTAGTGAATCAGCATAGTTGCATTTTATAAAATAGCCAAACAAACACAGCGTTTTTATTACCTGAATCAGAGTCAAATTAATTTGACCCTACTCTATATTACTGAGGCCATATTATGGAAACCGTTCAAAATACCCTCGTTGCTCGCGAGAGCAGCGGCTGGAGAAAAAGTGATACCGTGTGGATGCTGGGCCTGTACGGTACCGCAATTGGTGCAGGAGTGCTTTTCCTGCCAATTAACGCCGGGGTCGGCGGTTTAATTCCGTTAATCATCATGGCCATTCTTGCCTTCCCGATGACCTTTTTTGCCCACCGCGGTTTAACCCGTTTTGTCCTGTCGGGCAAAAATCCGGGAGAAGATATTACCGAAGTGGTGGAAGAACATTTCGGCACCGGTGCTGGTAAGCTTATCACGCTGCTTTATTTCTTCGCTATTTATCCGATTCTGCTGGTTTATAGCGTTGCTATTACCAACACCGTCGACAGCTTTATTACTCACCAGCTTGGTCTGGTGTCTCCGCCGCGCGCTATTTTGTCGCTGATTTTAATTGTCGGCATGATGGGGATTGTCCGTTTTGGCGAAAAAATGATTGTTAAGGCCATGAGCGTGCTGGTGTTTCCGTTCGTATTCGCGTTGATGATATTGGCGCTGTATTTGATCCCGCAATGGAACGGCGCGGTACTGGATACGTTGTCGCTGAGCAGCGCTTCGGCAACGGGAAATGGTCTGTGGATGACCCTGTGGCTGGCCATCCCGGTCATGGTCTTCTCCTTCAACCATTCGCCGATTATCTCCTCATTTGCGGTGGCTAAACGTGAAGAATATGGCCAGGACGCCGAGCGCAAATGCTCCCGTATTCTGGGCTTCGCCCACATCATGATGGTGCTGACGGTGATGTTCTTTGTGTTCAGCTGCGTACTGAGCCTCTCCCCGGAAAACCTGGCGGAAGCGAAAGCGCAGAACATCTCCATCCTCTCATATCTGGCGAACCACTTTAACGCGCCGGTGATTGCCTGGATGGCGCCGATCATCGCGATGATTGCGATTACTAAATCCTTCCTCGGCCACTACCTCGGCGCGCGTGAAGGCTTCAACGGCATGGTGATTAAGTCACTGCGCGGAAAAGGGAAATCGATCGAAATCAACAAACTGAACAAGATCACCGCGCTGTTCATGCTGGTGACCACCTGGATTGTTGCCACCCTGAACCCCAGCATCCTGGGGATGATTGAAACGCTGGGCGGCCCGGTCATCGCGATGATCCTGTTCCTGATGCCAATGTATGCCATCAACAAAGTACCGGCCATGCGCAAGTACAGCGGCCACATCAGCAACGCGTTTGTGGTGGTGATGGGACTGATTGCCATCTCCGCTATTTTCTTCTCTCTGTTCAGCTAAGTTTTCAGCGCCGCCTGTCACCGGTGGCGCATCCGTTTTGCTATGTAACCGCGTGGGTGCCATATGATTAGCGTTTTCGATATTTTCAAAATCAGCATCGGGCCGTCCAGCTCACATACCGTTGGGCCGATGAAAGCGGGAAAACAGTTTGTTGATACCCTGCAGGAAAAAGGCCTGCTGCATAAAGTGACTCGGCTGGTGGTGGATGTGTATGGTTCCCTCTCATTGACGGGTAAAGGTCACCATACCGATATCGCCATTATTCTTGGTCTGTCAGGGTATCTACCGGATACCGTTGATATCGACGCCATTCCGGGCATTATTCGCGATGTCAACACCATGCATCGTCTGTTTATTGAAGAAGGCCAGCGCGAGATACAGTTCCCGGTGGCGGAATGCATGCGCTTTCACAATGAGTTTCTGCCGCTGCACGAAAACGGGATGAGCATTACGGCGTTTTGCGATGGCAAAATCGTCCACTTCCAGACTTACTATTCCATCGGCGGCGGTTTTATCGTCACGGAGGAAAACTTTGGTAAGAACCTGGAGGCGGAGGTTGATATTCCGTTCCCGTTCTATTCTGCCCGCAACCTGCTGGCGCACTGCCAGAACAACTGCCTGTCGATTTCCGCCGTGATGATGAAAAACGAGATCGCCTGCCACGGCCGGGAGAACGTTGAGCAAAATATGGCGAAAATCTGGGAGACCATGAGAAACGCCATTAACCGGGGGATGAATACGGAAGGTATTTTACCGGGGCCGCTGAAAGTGCCGCGCCGGGCTTCTGCGCTGCACCGCGTGCTGGCGCCGCAGAGCCAGTCGATTACGCCACTGAGCGCGATGGATTGGGTCAATATGTTCGCCATGGCGGTGGGGGAAGAGAACGCGTCGGGCGGGCGAGTGGTAACCGCGCCGACCAACGGCGCCTGCGGCATTGTTCCGGCGGTACTGGCCTATTACGATCGTTTTATCAAAGAGGTGACGCCGGAAATCTATATGCGCTATTTCCTGACGGCGGGCGCAATAGGCATTCTGTACAAGATGAATGCCTCCATTTCCGGGGCAGAGGTCGGTTGCCAGGGCGAAGTGGGCGTGGCCTGCTCGATGGCGTCTGCCGGACTGGCCGAGCTGCTGGGTGGCAGTCCGGAGAAGGTGTGCATCGCCGCGGAGATCGGCATGGAGCATAACCTCGGCCTGACCTGCGATCCGGTGGCCGGCCAGGTGCAGGTGCCGTGCATCGAGCGTAACGCGATTGCGGCAGTGAAGGCGATAAACTCGGCCAGTATGGCGATGTATCGTACCAGCGATCCGAAAGTCTCCCTGGATAAAGTTATCGAAACGATGTTTGAGACGGGCAAAGATATGAACGCCAAGTACCGTGAAACCGCCCGGGGCGGTCTGGCGATTAAAGTCGCGGTGTGTGAATCCTGAGTCCCCTAAAAACCGCCTGCCTGAGCCGCAGGCGGTTTTCTCTTCCCTGATCTTTAAAATCATCTGAAGCCTGTTAGCTTTTTTTCTCTCCGTCGGACGGCGTAAAAGACCACACCACGCTGTTAGAAGCCGATGAGGTGTACCATTCGTTAATCGTGGCATCAGCCTCGTTGGTCTGGGCAGCGGCGGGCAATTTCTCTTTTGGCTGATGCGTTTTTTTCCGAATACGGATACGGGAAGGGGTTCCGGCATTGAGCTGTGCCTTAAATGTACGCATGTGCGAGTCAAATAAAATCGACTCCAGCTGATGCAGCCGATCGAGACCGCGCAAAATACCAATCAGCGTACTGAGGGTAACGGATTCGCCTAATTCAACGCGTTTAATGGTTGCCGCGCCGACCTGAGCGCGTTCGGCCAGCTCAATCTGTGACAGGCCCAGCTGTATACGCGTTTCTTTAATTCTTCGGCACAGTTCAGAAATAATTTCACTGTCGGGCATGGTACTGAAACGCATCTTAATTCCTCTACTGCGTAATAAAACCTGACTAATTATTTAGCAAGCCAATTTATAAATAAAGCGAATAATTTCTCTTTTGCGATAGCGGCGACAATGTTTTTTGCCAATGTCATCAAAGAGTTGGGTATAGGGTCGTTCCTGCGAATCCTGCGGTTTCAGGCGCCGAATATAGAGGCTTCGGATCAATCGCCTGGGCGAAACTCCGTGGCGCAGGGATGAGCCTCCGTCTCTGCCATAATGCAATTACGGCGAATTATGGTTATATATATCCCTTTCTGCGGCCCGGTTTCGCCGCAGCCACTCTTACGGATGATAACGATACGCCATGAATCCGTGACGACGGTAACCGGGCATGCCAACCATCTGGTGCATGCGGCACTGGCTGGCGTTGAGCAGATCGTTACCGACAGTTCAGCTTCGCGGCAGTTACGCTTCGTGCAGTGGCGGGAAACGCAACCTCCGATTGACGCCGCGGCGGCAAAAGCCATTCTCTCAGATACCCATGACGCCAAACTGCCAATTTACCGGCTGGCTGCCGACGATCCGGATGAGGAGAACACCCTCGCCACGGCAGTTTTCACCCTCGATGCCAACCACGTCAGGTGGCAAATTTTCGACATTAACCGCGACGATGCTAAATTTCAGGGAGAAGTGCGTGGGTGAGATAGCCGGTCGTCAGTCATAAAGGGCAGGGTAGTACCGTTGGCCCGGCGTTCGATAGTACCGTCCGGATACTGCCCGCTATCGGCGTCTTGAGCGATGTCCTGAAGCGCGGTGTCCGGAATATTCAGGTTTGTGTCTCTATACGATTCGGGCCATCGCCGTTTCTCATTTTGGTGTTGTTGTTGACAGGGAAACCAAAGACTAGCTGTTAGAAAAACTCATCGAGCATCAAATGAAACTGCAATTTATTCATATCAGGATTATCAATGCCATATTTATGAAAAAGCCGTTTTTGTAATGAAGGTGAAAATTCACCGAGGCAGTTCCATAGGATGGCAAGATCCTGGTATCGGTCTGCGATTCCGACTCGTCCAACATCAATACAACCTATTAATTTCCCCTCGTCAAAAATAAGGTTATCAAGTGAGAAATCACCATGAGTGACGACTGAATCCGGTGAGAATGGCAAAAGCTTATGCATTTCTTTCCAGACTTGTTCAACAGGACAGCCATTACGCTCGTCATCAAAATCACTCGCATCAACCAAACCGTTATTCATTCGTGATTGCGCCTGAGCGAGACGAAATACGCGATCGCTGTTAAAAGGACAATTACTAGCAGGAATCGAATGCAACCGGCGCAGGAACGCTGCCAGAGCATCAACAATATTTTCACGTGAATCAGGGTATTCTTCTAATGCCTGGAATGCTGTTTTCCCGGGGATCGCAGTGGTGAGTAACCACGCATCATCAGGAGTACGGATAAAATGCTTGATGGTCGGAAGAGGCATAAATGCCGTCAGCCAGTTTAGTCTGACCATCTCATCTGTAACATCATTGGCAACGCTACCTTTGCCATGTTTCAGAAACAACTCTGGCGCATCGGGCTTCCCATACAATCGATAGATTGTCGCACCTGATTGCCCGACATTATCGCGAGCCCATCTATACCCATATAGATCAGCATCCAGATTTGAATTTAATCGCGGCCTCGAGCAAGATGTTTCCCGTTGAATATGGCTCATAACGCTCCTTGTATTACTGTTTATGTAAGCAGACAGTTTTATTGTTCATGATGATATATTTTTATCGTGTGTAATGTAACATCAGATATTTTGAGACACGACGTGGTTCCCGCCATGTGAAAATCAGGCCAGACCAACATCATTTTCAGGTGGCCGATGCACATCAATGTCATATTGATTGTCTTAACCACTCACTTTGCGTGATCAAGGTCAGATTTAGTTACGGGACGAAGATGCAGTCGGGTGGGGTGAGGTTGCAAAAGCATTTCCTTAATAAAGAGTTCATCAGCATAGTTGGATAACTGTTTTTATAGTAAGTAAAATCACGGGTTTTACGTCGCAAGCGCCGTAAAACCCGCTGATGGGGTTAGCTGAATCTTTCCGGGCGGAAGGTCGCCAGCATCGGGTGTTTCACGCCAGTGAGCATCTCCTGCGTAAGCATCTCGCCAAGGATTAACGCCAGCGTGGCCCCGGAATGCGTGAAGACCACAAAACAGCCGGGAACTTTCTGCAACTCGCCGACCACCGGTTCGCCATCGCCAGGAATAGGCTTCAGGCCAATTTTGCAGCTGTTGGCTGTTAACGGTGCGCCGTCACCTATCAGGTTACCAGCTTCCGCCATCAACTGGTTAATGACAGACGTATCAATCCTGTACTGACCGTCGCCCTGCGCGACGATGTGCTCTTCATACCAGTCATGATCGACGGCGATAGTATTGCCGGGATTAGGCCGGACAGCAGCGCGCGGCGTATTCAATACCACCTGCGGCGCGAGATCGCAGGGCTGGCTGGTCACCAGCATTGAGACCGGAGAACCATTGGGGATCTGCACGCCGAGTGGGGCAACCACCTCCGGCGTCCACGGGCCACACGCCACCAGTACCTGATCCGCCAGCAATGCACCGTGTTTTTCGCTGCGAATACCGCAGGCCCGGCCGTCTTTGGTTATCACGCTGGCTTTACCGGTGTTCTCAATGATTTCCCCGCCCAGCGCGCGAAACGCCTGAACCAGATGATCAACCAGATGAGGCAAGCTGACCCAGCCTTCACCTGGATTGGCAATCGCGACCTGACCCAGGCTGGCCGGATTCACCTGCGCATCGACATCACCGACCGTGGCGCGATTGATCAGCTTTGAGTCATAGCCCTGCGCCTTTTCATAGTGATGACGAGCTTTGGTGCCAGCGTCATCGTCTGCGGCCCAGTAAATAGCGCCGTCGAAACGCAGCCAGTCGAGTTGCGGATGGCGGGCAAACAGCGTGCGATAGCGGTCAATGCCCGCTATCCGCAGCGCATGATAAGGCTGCGAACGTTCGCCAGCGGAGTTGAGCCAGGAGAGTGAGCGGCCAGTGGCACCGGAACAGAGCGCCGCTTCCGTCACCAGCGTGACTTGCGCGCCCGCCTGCGCCAGCTGCCAGGCGGTTGAGACGCCGAGGATGCCGCCACCCAGCACAATGACGGTTTTTGCTACGGTTTTGTCAGACATCATTAATTCCTTCTGTGAAAAAATGTTCGCCCTTCAGGCAATGCGTACACGATGCTGCCGATGGAGTTGCTCGATAAGCTGTAAAACGTTGAGCGCTTCACGTGCATCAACCGGTGGTGACCCGCCGTGTAACAGCGCGTGGGCTAACAACTGATAGAAAGTGGGGTAGTGGCCACGTTCAATGGACACCATTGTGGTTGCCCCGACCGTGCTGGCCCTGGCGAAATTTTCTACCGGCGCGACGCCGTACTGGCTATCCTCTTGATGTGTCATCACAGCACCTCCGACAGAAAACGCTGCAGGCGCGCAGATTGCGGGCGATCAAAGATTTGTTCCGGTGTGCCAGCTTCCACGATCTCACCTTCATCCATAAACACCACCTGGTCGGCCACGCGCCGGGCGAAACCCATCTCATGCGTCACTACAACCATGGTCATGCCGCGCTGGCACAAATCAGCCATAAGTGTCAGAACACCTTTCACCAGCTCAGGATCGAGAGCCGAGGTTGCTTCATCGAACAGCATCACTTCCGGCTCCATCGCCAGTGCGCGCGCTATCGCTACACGCTGCTGCTGGCCACCAGAGAGATCGCGCGGACGGTGATCGGCTCGCTGAGCAAGGCCGACCTCAGCCAACCGCTGGCGGGCAATCTCCAGCGCTTCGGCCTTCGGGCGACCTTTCACTTTCCACGGAGCCAACGCCACGTTTTCCAGCGCGCTATGATCGGGAAACAGGTTGAAATGCTGAAACACCATGCCAATTCTCAGTCGCAGCGCATCGGGCTTATCCTTCAGGACGGAACGCCCGCCCAGTAATACATCGCCGTTCTTCGGTTCATGCAGGCGATTGATGCCGCGCAGTAAGGTGGATTTTCCCGATCCCGAGGGACCGATGATGCAGGTGGTGGTGCCCGGCTCGATGCTAAGCGACACATTCCGCAGCACCTCAATCGGGCCGTACGCCAGGGTCAGATTACGCAGCTCGAGGCTCGCGCCGTGAAACGCAGAAGGTATAGCCATATTAGTGTCCTTGCTCGCTGGTAAGGGAGACCGTCGTAACCACGTTGCGCTTTTGCTGCACTTCATCGAGCTCCTTCAGGCCGCTTTGTGGCGCAGTGGCGCGGCGACGTCCGGTACGGTAGCGGACGTCGATATAGTTCACGGCGTGGGTGAGCGGCACGGTGATCGCCAGATAGAACAGTCCGGCCAGCATCAGTGGAGACAGGTTGCCGCTCAGCACGGCGGCATCCTGACCGACGCGGAACAGCTCACGCTGACCGGTCATCAGACCCAGCAGATAAACCAGCGACGAGTCTTTGATGATGGCGATGAACTGATTGACAATCGCAGGTAACACGCGGCGGATGCCTTGCGGAATGATCACCAGGCGCATCGCCCGGCCATAGCTCATTCCCAGTGCCCGGCACGCTTCCATCTGTCCCTGTTCCACGCTCTGAATACCGGAGCGGAAAATTTCGCCCATGTAAGCGCTGGCAATCAGGCTCAAGGCAAAAATGCCCAGCGGATAAGGGGTAGGGCCAAACAGCTGATAGCTGAAACGCGCCAGGCCCTGACCAATCAACAATATGGTGAGTATGGATGGCAAGCCGCGAAACAGATCGGTGTACAGCCGCGCGGGCACGCGCAGCCAGCGCGAGGGTGAGATGCCCATCAGCGCCAGTATCAGGCCGAATAGCGTGCCCAGCACGGTGGCCGCCACGGAGATAATGATGGTGTTAACCAGTCCGGTTGCCAGCAATTGAGGCAGGACGTCCATCATCGATGGAATATCAAAGAACGTACGGGAAAGAATAGTGATCAGATCCATAGCCGATTCTCGGTTGCGGGTGACGGACACGCGCCGTCAACGGATGCAGTCTCACGCATAATGATGCGCAGGGTTATTGGCCGCCGGGCAGATACTGTTGCGGCATTGGCGAGCCCGGGAACCACTTCTGGTATAGCTGTTTCCAGGTCCCATCCTGCATCGCCGCTTTGATGGCTTTATCCAGCGCAGCTTTGAACTCGGGCTTGCCTTTGGCGATGGCGACGCCCGCTGGCGCGTCGAAAGAAGGGATATTCGCCGCCGTGACCAGCCTGAAGCGGGTCGCATAATCTTTGGCCGCTTCGTAGTCGAGGAACATGGCATCGAGCGTGCCGTTGTTTAGCGCGGACACCGCTGCGTTGTTATCGGGGAAACGCACCAGATCGGACAGTTTGAAATGCTGCAGCGCATAGTTCTCCTGCAGCGTACCCTGAATCACCCCCAGTCGTTTATGCGCCAGGGTTTCAACGTTCTTCACGCCTGAATCACTGCGGGTCAGCACAGTTAGATATCCCGCGAGATAGCCGGTAGAGAAGTCGACTGTTTTTTCACGCAGCGGCGTGATTCCAATGGCGGCGACACCGGCATCATACTGGCCATTTGCCACAGCCGGCAGAATGGCGGAAAAATCCTGGCCGATAAAGTCGACCTGTTCAATTCCCATGCGATGTGCCACATTTTTGAAGAATTCGACGTCAAAGCCAGTAAAATTGCCGTTTTTGTCGGTGAAGGTGTAGGGCTTCGCGTCTCCCAGACTGGCTACACGTAGATGACCCGGTTCGATCAAACCCCAGGAATTGCTGTCGTTGGCAGCGTAAGCACTCCAGCTGGCTGAAGCCAGCATAGCCGAGCTGAACAGAGCAGCGGTCAGGTGATTGAAGCGTTTGTGCGATGTCATAAAGCTCTTCCGTCTGTGCAGGTGAAACTTCAGAGTCCGTTGAGCCGGTTTATTGTTATTGAGACCGGTCTCAACGAGGAGTAAAATAAGACCGATCTTGGTGTTGAGACCGGTCTCATTTTGGTATACAAATATTAGGCACACGGTGTCAGCAGCGTCAATAATGTTGTTATCAACTTGTGATTCAAAATAATTATGACCAACGAAAATGCTCGTTTACGAAGCCCGACCGTCGCCGATGTCGCCCGCGCCGCCAATGTTTCCAAGGCTCAGGCGGCACGTGCCTTGGGCGGATATGGTTCAGTGAGTAATGACGTGCAGACACGGGTGAATCAGGCAGCTGAAGTGCTGGGATACAGGCCGAACGAGTTGGCTCGCAGCATGAACACCGGCCGCTCTAATACTATTGGGGTGATTGTCGGTGATATTGAAAACCCACACTTTGGTCTCGCGCTGCGCGGAATGGCAGACGTCGCCCGGCAGGCGGGATTCCACTTGTTACTTAGTAACAGTGATGAAACGCTGGAGGAAGAGCGGGAAGCGGTACGTGTGATGCTGGATAAGCGCGTCGACGGTATCATCGTCGCACCCTGCAGTTCGTTATTTAAAGACAACGAACATCTCCGGCAAGTACTGGCGGAAGGGCGTTCATTAATCATGTTCGACCGGGCAGTGCAGGGGATGGAGGTTGAGACCATCCAGGCCAACTTTGTCTCAGTGGCTAAACAGGCTACAGAGCTATTACTGACGGCCGGACATCAGCGTATTGCTTATATTTCCAGTATGCACAGCGATGAACCTTATTCATCAGTAATATCGCTGGGCCCAACACCGGTCGCACAACGTGTCAGCGGAATGATTGACGCCTACCGTGCCGCCGGAAAAGAACTGGATCCGGTGATGATTCAGCTTAATGCGCTAAATGAGGCCTCTATCGAACAGATTCTGACTGGGTTACTGGCGCTTCCCGAGCCACCCAGTGCGCTGATTGCCTCAGATAATCTTATTGCGGTGGGAATTCTGCGTGCTCTTGCCAAACGCGGTCTGCGCGTACCAGATGATATCTCTTTCGTGATGTATGACGATTTTCCCTGGACCGAGTTGATGTCACCCCCGTTGACCGTGGTCGCCCAGCCGGTATATGAAATGGGGCGCGAAGCGGCGCGGCGGTTAATTTGCCACATCCGTCAGCAATCTGCTGGCCGTTTGCCCGAGTTTAACAGTTGGGTAGTTGTGCGGAACTCGGTGCGGGAAAATCCTCACGTTACATAATAAAGTGACACTCAACGACTGCACCGATGATGATTGTGTTTACGCAGATGGTCATCGTGAAGTTCTGCGAGTTTTTGACACCGCAGAGTTGTTGCAAAAACTGTATGGCGTTTGCGGATTATGCACCGGGCCAGAGCATTGGGGAAAACTGATTGGTGTCGGGTGGTGTTCGGCGACGGCGAGTACATGGCGGCACAGATTCACATAAGCGCAAGAGAAGATGCCGGAACTGACGACTGCAAATCCGCAGGAGCAATGTGACTCTTTGTTTAACCAGACGCCGACCAGATTTAAAATGCGGGTTAACTTTATCCAGGAGGGATAACTGCGCTGAATGGGCCATGAGCAGAATCCCGGGATGGTTAACTGAGTTCTGATCAAAACTGCGTAATCTTGCTGCCTCTATATTTGTCTAGCCAATGTTGAAATGTCGTGCTGAAAACAAAGCTGACCTGACGTCAGTG
>OAVD01000492.1_pt1 | contig 26321 bp, 20 predicted proteins | sample 1476351 | NCBI WGS metagenome assembly OAVD01 (sample SAMEA2580075, study PRJEB22360) | human gut metagenome | biome: human gut; feature: human-associated habitat; material: faeces | place: Denmark | collected 2008/2010 | reverse complement strand
CGATGCGGTACGGCGTTTTTTCCGAACCTTTCGGCGGCTACCCGACGCTGAATCCATCCGCACTGACGCTTAACAACCTGCTGCCGCCTCCCGTGCCGACTTACGACAGCACCATCTACCGCGACAGCATTACTGAAGAAGTGACCGAATAAGGCTTGTTCAAATCAAAAGGCCGTCTGAAACCCAGTTTCAGACGGCCTTTTTATATCTTCATCTTAACCGTAACGTCGTTGGAAATCTTTCATAAATTCGGCCAACGCGTTCACACCTTCAAGCGGCATCGCATTGTAAATACTGGCGCGCATACCGCCGACGGTTTTATAACCCTTGAGCAGGCACAAGCCCTGTAACTCGGCTTCCAACACAAAGCGGCGGTCCAAGTCTTCGCTTGCGGTTTTGAAGACCACGTTCATTTTGGAACGCGCATCAGGATGAATATCGTTGATGTAAAAACCGCCGCTACCGTCTATCGCCTCATACAAGGTTTGCGCCTTCATTCGATTGACCGCTTCAATTTTTTTCACACCGCCCTGAGTTTGCAACCAGCGGAACACCAAGCCCGACATATAAATCGCATAGGTGGACGGCGTGTTGTACATACCGTCGCGGTTGATGTGCGAACGGTAGTTGAACGCATCGGGAATATCGTTCGGACAACGCTCCAGCAAATCCTCGCGGATAATGACCACGGTCGCACCGGCAGGGCCGATATTTTTTTGTGCGCCGGCATAAATTAAGCCGTAATCGGATACATTAAACTCACGCGACAAAATCTCGCTCGACATATCGCACACCAGCGGCGGCAGGCCGTCTGAAAGTTTGGGGACGTTTTGATACTGCAAGCCGTTTACGGTTTCATTAATCGCAAAATGAACAAACGCGGAATTCGGGTTGATATCCCAATCCTCAACCGCAGGCAGGTTTTTATAGGCATATTGCTCGCCGCCATGCGCGGCCAAACGGATTTCAGCATTGCTCAAACGGCTCATCTGTTCATAGGCAATACGGCTCCAGTTGCCCGTTACCACCGCGTCGGCAGTCGCAAAACCGTGCGCTAAATTCATGGCCGCCATATTGAATTGCGTGGTCGCGCCGCCCTGTAAAAACAGGATTTTATAGTTGGATGGAATATTCAAAAGCTGGCGCAAGTCTTGTTCGGCATGATGCAGAATACTCAAAAACATATCCGAACGGTGGCTCATCGCCATCACGGGGAAACCCGTACCGTTGTAGTCGAGCATTTCCTGTTGTGCAGTACGCAATACCGCTTCCGGCAATACGGCAGGACCTGCGGAAAAATTGTAAATCGGGTGTGCGGACATGGCGGCCTTCTTTCTTATTCGGTGGGTATGAAGAAATTGTAGAACCGCCTTGCACATTGTGCAAGCACGAAAAATCAGGAAATACAAGGCCGCCTGAAAACAAAGCAATACCAATTCTTTGTTTTCAAAAATAATTTTATAAGTACTATATCAAAACTTGTCAACAATTTCCTTTTCAGACGGCCTCACCCCTCCCCTTTACATTTAAGCAATCACTTCAAAAAATCCACGCCAAATCAACACTTTTCTTTTATCTTGAAAACAGTTATAATAGGCCAATTTTTCAAATCACACGAAAAATGGCCGCGCGGCCATTTTTTTGTTTATGTACTTCTGGAGAAGCATGGATATTCAAAGCATTCTTGATAAAACCCTGCCCGGCTTGGGCTACGAACTGGTCGATTTCGAACTGACCGCACAAGGCGATTTGCGCGTTTTCATCGATAAAGAAGGCGGCATCACCGTCGAAGACTGCGCCACTGTCAGCAACCATCTGAGCCGCGTGTTTATGGTTGAAGACATCGACTACAAACGTTTGGAAATCTCCAGCCCTGGCCTTGACCGTCCGCTGAAAAAAGCCGCCGACTTCGTGCGCTTTGCCGGCCAGAACGCCAAAATCAAAACACGCCTGCCGATTGATGGTCAGAAAAACTTCATCGGCCGCATCGAATCTTGCGAAAACGACATTGTTACCGTCTCTTTCGACGGCAAAACCGCCCAAATCGAATTGAGCAACATCGACAAAGCCCGTTTGCGCCCCGAATTTAAATTTTAAAAACCGATTACTTGGAGATTCTAGAAAATGAGTCGCGAAATGTTACAGCTAGCCGAAGCGCTGGCAAGTGAAAAAAACGTTGAAACGGAAGTCGTATTCAAAGCCCTTGAATTCGCCCTCTCTACTGCCGCCAAGAAAAAAGCCGACCGCGAGCACATGGACGTGCGCGTCGAAATCGACCGCGATACCGGTGAATACCAAACCTTCCGCCGCTGGCTGATTGTTGCCGATGAAGACTATACCTACCCCGACGTAGAAAAAACCATCGAGGAAATCCAAGAAGAAATTCCCGGCACAACCATCCAAATCGGCGAATACTACGAAGAGCAGCTGCCAAACGAAGGCTTCGGCCGCCAAGCAGCTCAAACTGCCAAACAAATCATTCTGCAACGCATCCGCGATGCAGAGCGCGAGCAAAACCTGAACGAGTTCCTCGCTTCTAAAGAAGACATCGTTTCCGGTACGGTAAAACGCGTCGAGCGCCACGGCATCATCGTTGAAGTCGTAGCAGGCAAACTTGACGCACTGATTCCGCGCGAAGAAATGATTCCGCGCGAAAACTTCCGCAGCGGCGACCGCATCCGCGCCCTCTTCCTGCGTGTGGACGAAATCGGCAATACCGGCCGCAAACAAGTCATTTTGAGCCGTACCAGCGGCGACTTCTTGGCCAAACTCTACGCCAACGAAGTGCCTGAAATTGCAGACGGCCTGTTGGAAATCCGCGAAGTAGCACGCGATCCCGGCCAACGCGCCAAAGTTGCCGTTAAAGCCAACGACCAACGCATCGACCCGCAAGGTACTTGTATCGGCGTGCGCGGTTCCCGTGTTAACGCCGTGAGCAACGAATTGTCCGGCGAACGCATTGACATCGTATTGTGGTCTCCAGAGCCTGCCCAATTCGTAATGAATGCGCTGTCTCCTGCCGAAGTGAGCCGCATCGTGATTGATGAAGACAAACACGCTGTTGACGTGATTGTTGATGAAAACCAACTGGCGCTGGCCATCGGCCGCGGCGGTCAAAACGTCCGTCTGGCTTCCATCCTGACCGGCTGGCAGCTGAACATCATGACCGTTGAAGAAGCCGACGAGCGCAATGCCGCCGAAGACGCGGTTATCCGCAACCTCTTCACCACCCACTTGAACATCGACGACGAAACCGCCGATATCTTGGTGGAAGAAGGCTTTGCCACTTTGGAAGAAGTTGCTTACGTTCCAGCGGCAGAATTACTCGCCATTGACGGCTTTGACGAAGAAATTGTTGAAACCCTGCGCAACCGCGCACGCGACGCTATCCTGACCATTACCATCGCCGCAGAAGAAAAACTGGGTGAAGTGTCTGAAGACATGCGCAATTTAGACGGCGTAAATTCCGATATGTTGCGCAAACTGGCCGAAGCCGGCGTTACCCAACGCGATGATCTGGCCGAATTGTCTGTTGACGAATTGGTCGAAATTACCGGTGTTGACGAAGAAGAAGCCAAAAAAGTGATTTTGGCTGCACGCGAACACTGGTTTACTGAAGAAAATAACTAAGGGGGTACTGAATGAGTAATACAACCGTAGCGCAATTTGCCGCCGAACTAAACCGCCCCGTCGATGATTTGCTTAAACAATTGAAAGAAGCCGGGGTCAACAAAAACAGTGGTAATGACAGCATAACCACTGACGACAAACAACTGTTGACTGCTTACCTGCAAAAGAAAAACGGCAGCAATAGCGGCACCATCAGCATCCGCCGCAAAAAAACCGAAGTCAGCACCGTTGATGGCGTAAAAGTGGAAACACGCCGCCGCAGCCGTGCCGTTACCATTCCTTCTTCCGAAGAATTGGCAGCGGAAGCCAAAGCCAAAGTAGCAGCGGAAAACCAAAAAGCCGAAGCAGAAAAAGCAGCCGCCCAAGCTGCCGAAGAAAAAGCCAAAGCTGAAGCAGAAGCTGCCGCCAAAGCCGAAGCCCGTGCCAAAGCAGAGGCTGAAGCAGCCAGACTGAAAGCAGCCAAAGCCGCACCAAAAGCGGAAGGCAAACCTGCCGAAGCCCAAAAAGAAGAAGCCAAACCGGTTGAAGCCGTAGAAGCCAAGGCCGAAGCAAAAGTTGAAGCTAAAGGTTTTCCGCGCCCTTTTAAAAATCCCTTTGAAGCTAAAAACCCAGCCGAAGCCAAGAAACCTGCCAAAGCCAAACAAGACAAAGGCGGCAAAGGCAAAGAAGCGAAAAAGGCAGCCAAACCTGCCGCTCCTGCCGTACCGCAACCTGTCGTCAGCGTGGAAGAACAGGCTCAACGCGATGAAGAAGCCCGTCGTGCCGCCGCCCTGCGTGCGCATCAAGAAGCCTTGTTGAAAGAAAAACAAGAGCGTCAAGCACGCCGTGAAGCCATGAAACAACAGGCCGATCAAGACTCAAAACCTACTAAAGAAGCCAAATCAGGCGAACGCAATAAACCTGCCGAGAAAGCAAAAGCGGCATCCGGCGAAGGCAAATCCGAACACAACGCGCGCGGTAAAAAAGAAGACCGTCGTGACCGTGACGAAGAAAACCAAGGCCGTAACGCCAAAGGCAAAGGCGGCAAAGGTGGTCGCGACCGCAACAATGCACGCAATGGCGACGACGATCGCGTACGCGGCGGTAAAAAAGGCAAAAAACTCAAACTTGAGCCAAACCAACACGCCTTCCAAGCGCCGACCGAACCTGTCGTACACGAAGTTTTGGTACCTGAAACCATTACCGTTGCCGACTTGGCACACAAAATGGCCGTTAAAGGCGTCGAAGTGGTTAAAGCCCTGATGAAAATGGGCATGATGGTAACCATTAACCAATCTATCGACCAAGACACTGCCCTGATTGTAGTGGAAGAACTCGGCCACATCGGCAAACCTGCTGCAGCCGACGACCCTGAAGCATTCCTGGATGAAGGCGTTGAAGCAGTTGAAGCCGAAGCATTGCCGCGTCCACCGGTTGTTACCGTGATGGGTCACGTTGACCACGGTAAAACTTCCCTGCTGGACTACATCCGCCGCGCCAAAGTGGTACAAGGCGAAGCGGGTGGCATTACCCAACACATCGGTGCATACCACGTTGAAACCCCTCGCGGCGTGATTACTTTCTTGGATACTCCGGGTCACGAAGCGTTTACCGCAATGCGTGCGCGCGGTGCGAAAGCAACCGATATCGTGATCCTCGTGGTTGCCGCCGACGACGGCGTGATGCCGCAAACCATCGAAGCCATTGCCCACGCTAAAGCTGCGGGCGTACCGATGGTGGTTGCCGTCAACAAAATCGATAAAGAAGCCGCCAACCCAGAGCGTATCCGCCAAGAGCTGACTGCGCACGAAGTCGTGCCTGACGAATGGGGCGGCGATGTACAGTTTATCGACGTTTCCGCTAAAAAAGGCCTGAACATCGATGCATTGCTCGAAGCCGTCTTGCTCGAAGCTGAAGTTTTGGAACTGACTGCCCCAGTCGATGCACCTGCCAAAGGTATCATTGTTGAGGCACGTTTGGACAAAGGCCGCGGCGCGGTTGCCACATTGCTGGTTCAAAGCGGTACGCTGAAAAAAGGCGATATGCTGCTGGCCGGTACTGCATTCGGTAAAATCCGTGCAATGGTTGACGAAAACGGCAAAGCCATCAATGAAGCCGGCCCTTCTATCCCTGTCGAAATCCTCGGCTTGTCCGACGTACCGAACGCAGGCGAAGATGCAATGGTGTTGGCCGACGAGAAAAAAGCGCGCGAAATCGCCCTCTTCCGTCAAGGCAAATACCGCGACGTGCGCTTGGCCAAACAACAGGCTGCGAAACTGGAAAACATGTTCAACAACATGGGCGAAAACCAAGCCCAATCCTTGTCTGTCATCATTAAGGCAGACGTACAAGGTTCTTACGAAGCTTTGGCGGGCAGCCTGAAAAAACTGTCCACCGACGAAGTGAAAGTGAACGTGTTGCACAGCGGCGTGGGCGGCATTACCGAATCTGATGTCAACTTGGCCATTGCTTCCGGCGCATTCATCATCGGCTTTAACGTCCGTGCAGATGCTTCCGCACGCAAACTAGCTGAGAATGAAAACGTGGAAATCCGTTACTACAACATCATTTATGATGCCATTGACGACGTGAAAGCCGCCATGAGTGGTATGCTCTCTCCGGAAGAGAAAGAGCAAGTAACCGGCACGGTCGAAATCCGTCAGGTTATCAGCGTATCCAAAGTCGGCAATATTGCAGGCTGTATGGTTACCGACGGCGTGGTCAAACGCGATTCCCATGTCCGCCTCATCCGCAACAACGTGGTTATCCATACCGGCGAACTGTCTTCTTTGAAACGCTACAAAGACGACGTCAAAGAAGTCCGCATGGGCTTCGAGTGTGGTCTGATGCTCAAAGGCTACAACGAGATTATGGAAGGCGACCAACTCGAATGTTTCGACATCGTCGAAGTTGCCCGTACTCTGTAATCAGACAGGCCGTCTGAAAAATCAGAAGCAGGTTTTGCAATGCGAAACCTGCTTCTTTTTTTCAGACGGCCTTTTTACAACCATTCATAGTTTGAAACTATGGAAATTGATGTGTGGTATATAAGAAACAAAACAGCCGCACAAGGCAAAGCCATTTGGCAAAAGAATAGACGGCAAACTAAGCCTGATAAGGCTCTCTATATATTGTCATATCTTAACGTTTCAGTTGTTTTTCTCAAATTTCGGCACTAGTATATACAGCCTAAACACAATACAAATTAAGCAATACCGGCCATATGCCGGATACGTTTACTTCCTTGTTACTCTCATCAATATCTAAAGAAAATATCATGACAATCGAAAAAGCAATGCGCATTCGCAATGCGCAATTTGAATTACGACATTTAGAGCAATTACAACCTTCCGCCCTTGCACAAGCAACAACAGGTACTTCGAGAGATGACGTTTATTATGTAACCCGCAGCGACGATAAAATCATTGAAAACCCAAATGGAGGCGATGATACGGTTTACAGCAACGTCAGCTATACCCTTCCAAACCACGTTGAAAACCTTGTTTTGACCGGTACAGCCAACATCTTCGGCGCAGGCAACAACAGTAACAACATCCTCATCGGCAATGAAGGCCGCAACCGCCTCAACAGCGGTCGCGGTGACGACATCGTTTACGGCGGCGGCGGCAACGATTTCATCAACGGCGGCGAAGGCAACGACTGTCTTTTCGGCGAAACAGGCAATGACACCCTAAATGGCGAAGCAGGCAACGATGTGCTTGAAGGTGGCGAAGGTGACGACACCTACCTTTTCTCTGCCAAAAGCGAGCAAGACACCATCATCGACAATCAAGGCCACAACAGCATCCGCTTTCATACCGACCTAAGCCTTAACGATTTAACCGTTGAAGCCCGAAACAACGAAACCGGCGGTCAAGACTGGCTGATTGCCGTGAAAAACAGCAACGCCGTTTTAACCATCAAAAACCAATACACTCAAAACGGTACAACACCGGCAGTCTCCCAATTCATCATCGGCACACAAAAACTGGATGTAAACAGCTTTGCCAAATATTTCGATATTTCCCTGACTGAATATACCGAAAGCGGTAAGACCATCGATGGTAGCGACGGCAATGACCACCTGATTGGCACATCCGGCGATGATATTATCGACGGCAAGGCCGGTGCCGACATTATGGAAGGCAGGGACGGCAATGACACTTACTATGTTGATAACACAAAAGACGTGGTTATCGAACAGGCTGGCGGCGGCGAAGACACCGTATTCAGCAGCATTTCCCATACTGCCGCCACCCACGTCGAAAATGTTACCTTGACCGGCTCGGCCAATATTTTTGCCGCCGGCAACAACAGCAATAACATCCTGACCGGTAACGAAGGCCGCAACCGCCTCAACAGCGGACGCGGTGATGATACCGTTTACGGCATGGGCGGCAACGACAACCTCAACGGCGGCGACGGCAACGATTATCTGGATGGCGGCGACGGTAACGATCTCATCAACGGTGATGCTGGCAACGATATTTTGATGGGCGGCAACGGCAAAGACATTCTGAAAGGCGGCGCCGGAAACGATACCTATATCTACGGCGACAACGATACCATTATCGACAACCAAGGCATCAATACCCTCAAGTTTTCAGACGGCCTGAACAATGCCAAGCTCAACCTGAAGACCATTCATAACGATGATGGCAGCCAAAGCTGGGAAATTACTTCGGATCAAGGTTCAGCCTTGATTCAAAACCAAATCGGTGCTGATGGCAGCATTTCCATCGACCGTTTCCAGTTCAGCGACCAAACTTACACTGCCGCACAGTTCCAACAAGCCTTCCAAGCGCTGAAAGCCAAAAACATTAACTTTGTCGGCACAAACGGCGACGACACTTTGCATGGCAATGCAGGCAACAATGAAATCGACGGCGGCAACGACGGCCGCGACATCCTCTATGGCCACGACGGCGATGACATCTTGCGCGAACACAGCGAAACCTATTACGGCAACGAACCCGCTTCCGACGATAAACTCTACGGCGGCAACGGTAACGACAAACTCTATGCCCATGTAGGCACCGACTTACTCGACGGCGGCGCAGGCAATGATTATCTGGAAGGCGGAGAACACAACGACACCTATGTTTTCGGAAAAGGTTACGGCCACGACACCATTTTCGACTACAACTTCGGTTTTGATAGCGAGGCAAGCCTACACAGACTCAACGCTAATGTCGTTAAATTTACCGGCGGCATTACCCTTGACGACCTCGAAATTACCGTTGAAAAAGGTTACGACAAAACCGGGATTGCCGACATACCCGACAGCAACCAATTTGTATCCCCCCCCCTGTTGGATGGCGATACTTGGCATATCCGCATTAAAGGCACGGACGATGTTTTAACCATCAAAAACCAAAGCGGTATTTATGGTGCGATTTCCGAGTTTCAGTTTGACGGCAATACCTCATACAGCACAGGCGAGCTGATCAACCACTTCAAACTGTCTATCCCGCACATGATCGGCAACAAAAACATCGTCCAATACACAGGCCAACCCGTTGAAGAACTCAACCGTGATGTGTACAACAACTTCAATCACACCATCCACGCCGATAGCGACAACAGCGATTTAGATTTGTCGCATTACACTTCTGTTGTCGAATACAGGGGCAACCGAAGCGATGAAACCATTACTTTGGGCCGAGGCATCAACATCGTTGATACGGCCGGCGGCAACGATACCATTACCGACCCGGGTGCCGACAACACCGTTATCATGTTTGGCAGAAACAGCGGCAACGACACCTTTAATCCGTATGGTGGCAGCGATACCCAAGTCCTTTTCAAAGAAGGGCTGACGCTGAAAGATTTACAGTTGAAAACCGGCGATGATTGGGTCTTAACCATCAAAGATACAGGCGACACCCTGACCATCCATGACATTGCCAACAATAATGTCGACAGCTTTGTATTCGGAAACGGTAAGAGCTACACCGCCGATGAAATCAGCAAAGCACTGATTACTGAAAATACACAAAACAACGGTATCCTGTAAAACTCAAAGGCCGTCTGAAACCTTAATTCAGACGGCCTTAGTCCTTTGCTGATTTATTTATCGTTCTGCTATATAATTATTCTCATTCGAATTCACAAGAAAGAATAAAAATGGATGCCTTAAATCTCCTCACCACTCGTCGCTCTTCCAAAAAACTGACTGCTCCTGCACCCAATGCCGAGCAACTGGAACAAATGCTGCAAGCGGCAACACAAGTACCTGATCACGGCAATATGCGCCCTTACCGCTTTACTGTAATTCAAAGCGAGGCCGGCTTACAACGTTTCCGCGAGCTTTTGGGCAAGACCGTTACCGAACTCAACTTCGGTGATGATGCCATGAAAAAGGCCGAACGCGTCGGCAACATGGCGCCTATGATTATTGGCGTTACATTTGCGCCAAACCGTGAAGTGGCGAAACCCAAACCTGAATGGGAGCAAATGCTGACTGCAGGCTGCGCCGCCTATGCTTTACAACTGGCTGCTTCTGCTCAAGGCTTCGACAATGTTTGGATTACGGGCATGTGGGTCAACAGCCCATTGTTGCGCGAAGCATTTGAGTGTGCCGACAAAGACAAAATCATCGGCCTGATGATGATTGGTTCGCCGACCGAAGAAGGAAGCGGCCCGAAAAATACCAACTTAGAATGTTTTACAACTTATTGGTAAAGCCTGAAAATACTAAGGCCGTCTGAAAAACCTGATTTAATGGTTTTCAGACGGCCTTTTTATGTCTCTTGTCAAAATATCAAGCAGGATTCATAAACGCTTCAACTTCTTCCAAAGAAATATCCGCCGTCGCGCCATGACGTGAAGCCACCAATGCACCCAGCGCACAAGCAAAAGCAATGGCTTCTTGAGGAGGCGCATTATTGAGCAGCTTGTAAGTCAAACCACCAAGAAAGCTGTCGCCGGAGCCGACAGTATCCACCACTTTGACGCGGAAACCGCAATGACGGTACAACTCGCCGTCCTTATACAAAACCGCGCCATGACTACCCAAAGTCACACACAAGATTTTGACGCCGGTCAGCTCAACGAGGTAGCCGATATTTTGTTCGATACTGTGATAAGGAGAACCGTAAGCCGCAGCCAACTCATACAGCTCATCATCATTGAGTTTGACCATATCGGACTGTTTCATGGTCTCAAGCAAGCGGTCAATATCGTAATGAGGCTTACGCAGATTAACGTCAAAAATTTTGAATTTGGCTTCTTTCAGCAAAACCGCCAAGCTTTTACGCGAAACTTCATCGCGGGTTGCCAAGCTGCCAAAAACGAAAGCATCTGATTCTGCCACACGTTTGATTGCCGCATCATCAACCGCAATCCTGTCCCACGCGCAAGGATAAACAATCTCATAAGACGCACTGCCAGACTTGTCCAAGTGTACTTTCACCAAGCTGGTCGCACATTCGTGACAAACCTGCAAATAATCAGTATTGACGTTTTTACTTTGAATTTGACGTAGCAATTCCTCGCCATCGGCATCATCGCCGCGACGACTGATGATGACAGCATCGATACCCAAAGACTGCAAACGGACAGCAACATTTAGGGGTGCACCACCCAATACCTTTCCGTTTGGAAAATCGTCCCACAGCACTTCGCCGAAACTGGTTACTTTCATTCTTGGCCTTCCTTTTTTGAGGTTGATTGGCAGGGTCTGCACACCCGACAGATTTTTGCAAATCATGTACTTGTAGTAAAACTCCAGCATCGGGGGCAAAAGTATTATGTTTTAAAATATTGGGACTGACAAGCAATTAAGGGAATATCAGACAATAAACTTGATTCATCACAAAATTATATTGTTCCTATTTTTTCTTTTTCTTTCACATTTATCCCCTCCTGTTTCATTAAAACAAAATATTCTGAAATTTAAATACAAAAGGCCGTCTGAAAACTGATTCAATCAATTTTCAGACGGCCTTTATCGCAGCATTGCAGCGATTAAACTACAACTTCTTCTTTTTTCTTCACTTCTTTGGCAATGTTCTCACGACTCAAGCCAAACATCAGCAAGAGCGGGCTGGCAACCAATACGGAAGAGTAAATACCGAACACGATACCGATAGTCAGCGCCATAGAGAAACCGTGCAAGGCTGCACCGCCAAACACCAGCATAGAAACAACCATTGCCTCGGTCGAACCGTGGGTAATGATGGTACGGCTCATGGTTGCAGTAATCGCGTTGTCGATGACTTCCGGCACAGTGTGGCCGCGCATATGCGGCTTGCGGAAGTTTTCGCGAATACGGTCAAATACCACCACAGATTCGTTTACGGAATAACCCAAAACAGCCAAGATACCTGCCAAGACAGTCAATGAGAATTCCCATTGGAAGAAGGCGAAACAGCCGAGAATAATCACGATATCGTGCATATTCGCAATAATCGCGGATACTGCAAAACGCCACTCAAAACGCATGGACAAGTAAATAATAATACCTGCCACCACGAAGCCCAATGCCATCAAACCATTGGTAACCAATTCTTCACCAACCTGAGGGCCGATGAATTCGACTTGGCGCAAGGTAACGTCAGGGTTGTCTTTTTTCAGCAAATCCATCACTTGGTTGGACAGCTGTGCAGACGTTACGCCTTCTTTGTTCGGCAGGCGAATCATAATGTGTTTATTCGTACCCAAGGCCTGAACCTGTACATCACCCATTTTCAGCGTATCGAGGCGTTCGCGCGTTTTATTCACATCCACGCCCTGCTGATATTGGACTTCCATCACCGTACCGCCTGTAAATTCGACGGAGAAATTCAGGCCTTTGGTTACCAAAAAGAACACGGCGGCGATAAACGTAACCAACGAAATAAAAGTCGTCAGTTTGCCGTAGCTCATAAACGGAATATCACGTTTGATTTTAAATAATTCCATGTTTTACTCCTTGCCTTCTGCCATTTCAGCTTTCGGCTTCCATACCGAACCGATGGAAATATTTTGCAATTTGCGGCGACGGCCGTACCACAGGTTGACCAAAGCACGGAACACGACCACGGATGAATACATCGAAGTCAGAATACCGATACAGTGTACAACCGCAAAACCGCGTACCGGGCCGGAACCGAATACCAACAAAGCGATACCGGCAATCAGGGAGGTCAAGTTGGAATCGACAATGGTTGCCCAAGCGTGTTGGAAACCGAGGTTGATGGCCTGCTGTGGTACGACACCGGCACGCAGTTCCTCACGGATACGTTCATTAATCAACACGTTGGAGTCAATCGCCATACCCAAGGTCAAAGCCAAGGCGGCAATACCCGGCAAGGTCAGCGTTGCCTGCATGGCAGACAAAATACCCACCAAAAACAAGATATTGGTACTCAAGGCAATGGTAGAGAAGAAACCCATCAAGCGATAGTAAATCACCATGAATGCAGCAACAGCGGCAAAGCCCCACAAGGTAGAGTGGAAACCTTTTTCAATGTTTTCTTTACCCAAAGACGGGCCGATGGTACGTTCTTCGACAATCTGCATCGGCGCGGCCAGCGAACCGGCGCGCAGCAACAATGAAGTATCGTTGGCTTCGGCTGTCGTCATGCTGCCGGAAATCTCCACGCGGCCACCGGTAATGGCGGCTCGGATGACAGGCGCGGTCACGACTTCGGATTTACCTTGGTCGATCAACACCATAGCCATACGTTTACCCACATTGGCCGAAGTCAATTCGCCAAAAATGCTGCCGCCCGCACTATCCAGGCTCAGGCTCACGGCAGGCGCGCCCATTTGGTCAAAGCTAGGTTGCGCATCGTTGATGTTGTCGCCGGTTAGTTCAACTTGTTTGTTGACCAAGATAGTTTCCGGATGATCGCCACCGCTTGACAGCAATTCGTAACCGGTCGGCACATTGCCGTTCAAAGCTTCTTGCAGTTTGATCGGATCGTCTTCCACCATACGCACTTCCAAAGTCGCAGTACGACCGATAATATCTTTTGCTTTGGCAGTATCTTGCACGCCCGGCAGCTGTACGACAATGCGGTCAAGGCCGGATTGTTGGATAACCGGTTCGGCTACGCCCAATTCGTTCACACGGTTGTGCAACGTATTGATATTTTGTTTAACTGCATCAGAACGTACTTTATTGATTGCCTCTTCAGACAAAGTCAGCACGATATTGTTACCGTCCGGCAGCAGCGTGGCTTCAGGGAACAATTTTTGCAACTGAGGCAAGGCTTTTTGTACATCGGCAGCATCTTGCAAAGGCACGGTCAGACCGTTTTCAGTCTGATGCACCGTGCCGGTACGGATTTTTTCGCGGCGCAATTCGCGGCGGATATCGCCGGAATAACGTTCAAACGTTTTCTGCATCGCGGCTTTCATGTCCACCTGCATGGTGAAATGCACGCCGCCGCGCAAGTCCAGACCCAGGAACATCGGATTGGCTTTGATTTTCGCCATCCACTCAGGGCTGTCTGCCAACAGGTTGAGCGCGGTAATATAGCCCTCGCCCAAAGTATTTTCGATGACGTCGCGCGCTTTCAGTTGCGTTTCGGTATCTTTGAAACGCACTTTCAGCGAGTTGTCGACGATGAACATACCATCAGTCTGAATACCTGCCTGTTTCAGCGCGGCATCCACTTTAGACTGGGTTTGCTCATTGATAACGATGGCTTGTCGGTTGGTCGATACCTGTACGGCAGGCGTTTCACCGAAAAGGTTGGGCAGCGAGTAAACAGCCGCAACCACAATCGTGAACGCAATCAGCAGGTATTTCCATAAAGGATAACGGTTCATGGTAAACCTTTGCTTTATTTATAAAGGCAAACAGCCGCGCTCGGAAAATGAGGCGGCTTTTTGCAAAAAAACGGATTATTCGGCTTTCGCGGCAATCGCGTTGCGCTCAACTTCCACTTCGATTTTCGCACCTTGACCGATGTCGACAGTGTAGAATTGCTCGCCGACTTTGGTCACGCGGCCTTTGAAGCCTGCCGCCAAAACGACTTTATCGCCGACTTTCAAAGCGGCCAACATCGCTTGGTGCGCTTTGAATTTCTTTTGTTGAGGACGCATAATCAGGAAGTAGAACACCACCATGATCAGCACTAAAGGGACAAATTGAGCCACTGCTTGATTCATAATATATCCGTTCTTTCAAGTTTTAGATTAAGTAAAAAACTGCACACTGCAATCAAATACATTGGTTGGACTGTAAAATTGAGCTATTCTAAAGGTCGTCTGAAAAATTTCCAAGTATTTCCGTATTTATTAACCATATTTAGCAGTCTTTACGACTTGTCCGACACATACTGTTCCATGTTCAAAAAAATCCTTTGGCGCATCAGCACCCGCCTACGCCGTTTGTTTGGCAAAAACGCCCGCACCGTATGGATTTCGCATCCGATATTCCTACAGCACCAGCCGGGGCCTAACCATCCCGACAGGCCCGAACGCATCAGCTCCATTCAAACTGCCTTAAAACAAGAAGGCATTTGGCGTCGCCTGCAAACCACCGAAGCACCGGAAATCAAAGATGCGCAGCTGGCATTGGTCCACTCGCGCAACTATCTGCACGAGTTGGAAGCCGCCCAGCCGCTCCCCGGCAAAATCCACCGCATCGATGACGATACGGTCATCTGCCACGACTCCCTTCAAGCCGCCCGTTTTGCGGCCGGAGCCGTTGTCAAGGCAGTCGATATGGTGATGAATAAAAAAGCCTGGCATGCTTTTTGCGCCATCCGCCCGCCAGGCCACCATGCCCACAGCAACAGCGCCGGCGGATTTTGCCTGATCAACAACACCGCCACCGGCGTGATGCACGCCATTGCCCAATACCGCTTGCAACGCATCGCCGTCATCGATTTCGACGTCCACTTCGGCGATGGAACGGCGGAGATTCTCCAAGACGATCCGCGCGTGATGTTTTTCAACCTGTTTGAAACCGATATCTTTCCCTTCCCTCAGGCGGAACAATACGCCGGCAATAAAAATATGCTGCATACGCCCCTCAAACCAGGCACAGGCAGCCGTATCTTCCGCACGACCATCCGCGAACAATGGCTGCCCAAGCTCACGGCCTTCCGCCCCGAGTTGGTGTTGCTTTCGGCAGGTTTTGACGGGCATAAACAAGACGAAACAGGCCGTCTGAACCTGCATGAAGCCGATTTTGCCTGGCTGACGCACAAAATCGTCCAAGCAACGGCAAGCTGCCAAGGACGTGTTGTTTCCGTGCTGGAAGGCGGCTATACCTTGGAATCCATGTCCAAATCCGCCGCCGCCCACATCCGCGTATTGGCGGGCTTAAGCAAGGCCGATTACGTCATCGCCTACCAAAAGCATCTGAAGCGCGGCAAAAGTAACAATCCTACACCATAACGCATTCAAACTATTGCCCAGGCCGTCTGAAAACAGATTATCCATTTCAGAAGGCCTTTTTTTTCATTTACAAACTTTAATTTGAGCAAAGACAAACCATTTCCATATTATCAGTAGTAAAATAACAAACATAAAACATATCAATAAAAACATTTCACACGCCACACTGCTTCCCTTTCCCCAATTGACCGTCTTTTTCAGACGGCCTCCACTTTAAAAAAGGAGCGTTACAATGAAAGCAGCACGTTTTTATAACAAAGGCGACATCCGCATCGAAGACATTCCCGAGCCAACCGTAGCTCCGGGTACTGTCGGCATCAATGTTGCTTGGTGCGGTATCTGCGGTACAGACCTGCATGAATTCATGGAAGGCCCGATTTTCATTCCGCCTTGCGGCCATCCGCACCCAATCTCCGGCGAGTCTGCGCCAGTCACCATGGGTCACGAGTTCTCCGGCGTGGTTTATGCCGTAGGCGAAGGCGTGGACGACATCAAAGTCGGTCAACACGTTGTTGTCGAACCCTACATCATCCGCGACGACGTACCGACCGGCGAAGGCAGCAACTACCACCTCTCCAAAGACATGAACTTCATCGGCTTGGGCGGCTGCGGTGGCGGCTTGTCTGAAAAAATTGCCGTTAAACGCCGTTGGGTACACCCTATTTCCGACAAAATCCCATTGGACCAAGCTGCTTTGATTGAGCCTCTGTCTGTCGGCCACCATGCTTATGTACGCAGTGGCGCGAAAGAAGGCGACGTCGCATTGGTCGGCGGCGCAGGCCCAATCGGTTTGCTGTTGGCTGCCGTACTGAAAGCCAAAGGCATCAAAGTCATCATCACCGAATTGAGCAAAGCGCGTAAAGACAAAGCACGCGAAGCCGGCGTGGCCGACTACATCCTCGACCCATCCGAAGTCGATGTCGTTGAAGAAGTGAAAAAACTGACCAACGGCGAAGGCGTAGACGTTGCATTCGAATGCACCAGCGTCAACAAAGTGCTGGACACCATGGTCGAAGCATGCCGTCCGACTGCGAAAGTCGTCATCGTATCCATTTGGAGCCACCCCGCTACCATCAACGTCCACAGCGTTGTGATGAAAGAGCTGGACGTGCGCGGCACCATCGCCTACTGCAACGACCACGCCGAAACCATCAAATTGGTTGAAGAAGGCAAAATCAACCTTGAGCCTTTCATCACCCAACGCATCAAACTGGACGAATTGATTTCCGAAGGCTTCGAGCGCTTGATCCACAACAATGAATCCGCAGTAAAAATCATTGTTAATCCTAATCAAATGGATAAAGGCTTAAAGAATAAACAGGCCGTCTGAAACTTTTCAGACGGCCTGTTTACTTGATAAATTCCCGAATGGCCCAATCCTCTGCCAACCATTCACTTATCAAGAGCAAAATCTCATGAATCCAAAATACGCCCCACTCTTTCAAACATACACCCTCAATAACGGCGTAACCATCAAAAACCGCCTTGCCGTCGCCCCCATGACCCATTTCGGTTCACAAACCGACGGTTTAATCAGCGACCAAGAGCGTACCTTCCTCAGCAACCGCGCAGGCGATATGGGCCTGTTTATCACGGCCGCCACTTTGGTTCAAAAAGACGGCAAAGCCTTTCACGGCCAACCTGAAGCCACAGGCGAACACTGCCTCGACAGCCTGAAAGAAACCGCACAAATCCTGCGACAACAAGGCACAAAAGCGATTTTGCAAATCCATCACGGCGGTTCCAAAGCCATTGATGACCTTTTGGACGGTCTCGACAAAATCAGCGCTTCCGCCAACGAAGCCGAACACGCACGCGAAGCGACCGCAGAAGAAGTCGAAGCACTCATCGCCTCTTATGCGCAAGCCGCCGATTTGGCGCTTCGTGCCGGTTTTGACGGCGTGGAAATCCACGGTGCGAACGGCTATTTAATCCAACAGTTTTACTCTGCCCAAAGCAACCGCCGCAACGACCAATGGGGCGGCAGCTTGGAAAACAGAATGCGCTTCCCGCTGGCCGTTGTCGATGCCGTGGTTGCCGTCCGAGAAAAACACCAGCGCGACGATTTCATTATCGGCTACCGCTTCTCCCCCGAAGAGCCGGGCGAAGACGGCTTAACCATGACCGAAACCGGCGCACTGATTGACGCATTGGTACAAAAACCGCTGCAATATCTGCACGTTTCCCTGTGGGAATTTGATAAAAAAATCCGTCGCGGCGGCGATACCGCCCAAACCCGTATGCAGTTTATCCACGAACGCATCAACGGCAAACTGCCGCTTATCGGCGTGGGCAACCTGTTTACCGCCGACCAAATTTTGGCCGCCTATGAAACCGGCTGGGCAGAATTTATCGCCTTGGGCAAAACCGTGATGATTAATCCGCACATCGCCACGCAAATCCGCGAAGGCCGCGAAGCTGAAATCGAAACGCAACTCGACCCGACACGCGCCGACCATTACGGCCTCCCCGACACCTTGTGGGGATTTGCCTCCAGCGGTACGCAATCATGGCTGCCGCCGGTAAAAGGCGCGGAATGGAAACCGATGGATATTTAATCATCGATTCATAGCACAAGGCCGTCTGAAACTTTTCAGACGGCCTTTGGTTTGGTGCAAACATTGAATTATCAAGCATTTTTTTGTACAATTCCGCATCTTTCAATCTATTGCAGGGCGTGTCGCACACGCCCTTATTTTAGCCTGTTTTCCAACACCCATACCCTTCAGGCCGTCTGAAAAAGCGGCCTGAAACTTTTTGCAAAGAAAACCATGTCCCAAGAAATCCTCGACCAAGTGCGCCGCCGCCGCACGTTTGCCATCATCTCCCACCCTGACGCGGGTAAAACCACGCTGACCGAAAAACTGTTGCTGTTTTCAGGCGCGATTCAGAGCGCGGGTACGGTAAAAGGCAAGAAAACCGGCAAATTCGCCACCTCCGACTGGATGGAAATCGAGAAGCAGCGTGGCATTTCCGTGGCATCAAGCGTGATGCAGTTCGACTACAAAGACCATACCGTCAACCTCTTGGACACGCCGGGACACCAAGATTTCTCCGAAGATACCTACCGCGTATTGACCGCCGTCGACAGCGCCTTGATGGTCATCGACGCGGCAAAAGGCGTGGAAGCGCAAACCATCAAACTCTTGAACGTCTGCCGCCTGCGCAATACGCCGATTGTTACGTTCATGAACAAATACGACCGCGAAGTGCGCGATTCGCTGGAACTCTTGGACGAAGTAGAAAACATCCTGCAAATCCGCTGCACGCCCGTAACTTGGCCAATCGGCATGGGCAAAAACTTCAAAGGCGTGTACCACATCCTGAACGACGAAATCTATCTCTTTGAAGCGGGCGGTGAACGCCCGCCGCACGAGTTCGACATCATCAAAGGCATCGACAATCCCGAATTGGAACAACGCTTTCCGTTGGAAATCCAACAGTTGCGCGACGAAATCGAATTGGTGCAGGCGGCTTCCAACGAGTTCAATCTCGACGAATTCCTCGCCGGCGAACTCACGCCCGTGTTCTTCGGTTCGGCAATTAACAACTTCGGTATTCAGGAAATCCTCAATTCATTGATTGAATGGGCGCCTGCGCCGAAACCGCGCGATGCGACCGTACGCATGGTCGAGCCAGATGAGCCGAAGTTTTCCGGATTTATCTTTAAAATCCAAGCCAATATGGACCCGAAACACCGCGACCGCATCGCCTTCTTGCGCGTCTGCTCCGGTAAATTCGAGCGCGGCATGAAGATGAAACATCTGCGCATCAACCGCGAAATCGCCGCCTCCAGCGTGGTAACCTTCATGTCGCACGACCGCGAGCTGGTGGAAGAAGCCTACGCCGGCGACATCATCGGCATCCCGAACCACGGCAACATCCAAATCGGCGACAGCTTCTCCGAAGGCGAACAACTGGCATTTACCGGCATTCCCTTCTTCGCACCCGAACTGTTCCGCAGCGTCCGCATCAAAAATCCGCTGAAAATCAAGCAACTGCAAAAAGGTTTGCAGCAACTCGGCGAAGAAGGCGCGGTACAAGTCTTCAAACCGATGAGCGGCGCAGATTTGATTTTGGGCGCGGTCGGCGTGTTGCAGTTTGAAGTCGTTACCTCGCGGCTGGCCAACGAATACGGCGTAGAAGCCGTGTTCGACAGCGCATCCATCTGGTCGGCGCGCTGGGTATCGTGCGAAGACAAGAAAAAGCTGGCGGAATTTGAAAAAGCTAACGCAGGCAATCTGGCGATAGACGCAGGCGGCAACCTCGCCTACCTTGCGCCTAACCGCGTCAACTTAAACCTGACGCAGGAACGCTGGCCGGACATCGTGTTCCACGAAACGCGCGAGCATTCGGTTAAACTGTAAAACGCAAAGGCCGTCTGAAACTTTCAGACGGCCTTTTTTTCATTCGATATCAACCCAATAAATCCCAAGCAAACTTTCCGATGGTCAGGCACAGCAGCAACATAAACCCATAACGCAGCAGCCTGGTTCCGCCGCGCATTGCCAAGCGCGCGCCGACCACGCCGCCGCACAAATTCGCCACCGCCAACGGTATCGCCCATGCCCACACAACATGGCCTTGCGGAATAAAAAACGTCAGCGCAGCAAGATTGGTGGTCGAATTGATGACCTTTGCCGAGGCGTTAGCCGCTAAAAAATCATAGCCGTAAAAGCGGACGAACACAAAAGCCAGCAGGCTGCCCGTTCCCGGCCCGAACACGCCGTCGTAAAACCCGATTAACGCGCCGAAAAATAAGCCCCATAAAGTTTCGCGGCGCGTCAGCTTTTCAGTGCGCACCGTCTGTCCCAAGTCTTTTTTCAAAAAAGTGTACAGACACATGGCAATCATGATGACCAACATCGTCGGTTTCATGTATTGCACGGGGAAATACACCACCGTTTTCGCGCCCAAATATGAAGCGACAAATGCCAACACCGCGGCAGGCAGCAGCATTTTCCACGGCACGGGGATTCGGCGCAGGTATTGCCCCGTCGCAGTCAGCGTGCCGCAGCAGGAAGCAAATTTATTGACACCCATTACCGAGGCCACAGGTGTAGCGTTTGGCAATAGGTTGAATAATCCGGGAATCTGCAATAGCCCGCCTCCGCCAACCGCCGCATCCATCAGCCCTGCGGCAAAGCCGACCAACACCAGATAATAAAAAAACGAATCTGCAAGCATAATGTCCATCTCTAAAAAGCAAAGCGATTTTGCGCGTATTTGCCTGTCCTGACAACCTACAAGGCCGTCTGAAAAACAAGGAACGATATCCTGTTTTCAGACGGCCTTTCTTTTTAAATTCAACCGCTCAAATTGCGGCTTAAAAATTTTTCCATTAAAATGCCGCCCCTTATCTTTCCTACACACAACACATTTTATGGAACATTCCACCCCGACCAAACGCACAGCCCACGACCGAATGGGCATCTTCGCGCATTTCATTTTTGCCAGCCGCTGGCTGCAACTGCCGATTTATATAGGCTTGATTATCGCCCAAGTCATTTATGCCTGTAAGTTCCTCAAATCCTTGTGGCACTTGGTATCCAATTTCAGCATCATGGATGAAAACACCATCATGATCGCCGTATTGAACCTGATTGATGTTGTGATGATTGCCAACCTGCTGACCATGGTCATTGTCGGCGGCTACGAGACCTTCGTCTCCCGCCTTCACGTTGACGAACATCCCGACCAGCCCGAATGGCTCAGCCATGTCAATGCTTCGGTTTTGAAGGTTAAGCTGTCGATGTCCATCATCAGCATTTCCTCCATCCATCTGCTGCAAACCTTCCTCAACGCCGCCAATCTGTCGGAAAAACAAATCATGTGGCAATGTATTACCCACATCTGCTTCCTGATTTCCGCCCTCGCCATGGCTTTAACGGACAAAATCGTGTACAGCACGACGCATAAAGCGCATTGATAATAAAAGGCAATCAAAAGGCCGTCTGAAATATTTCAGACGGCCTTTTGCTATCTGGCAATGTTTACAGCTTATTGCTTACGCTTGTCCCACCAGGCAAACAAATTGCCCAAAACCGTTCCTGACACAGAGTGCCAAACGCAGGCAACGGCGGCGGCAACGGCAGATTCGGCATTACCGGGGAAAAATTTAGCACTCAAACCGGTGGCAAGTCCGGCATTTTGTACGCCGACTTCGATGGCAAGAGTGCGTTTTTTGGCGGTGTTCATGCCGGTCAGTGCGCCGCTGTAATAGCCGAGGATGTAGCCACCGATGTTGTGGGCAGCGATGGCGAGTACCATAACGAAGGCGGATTCAGCAAAGCGGTGGCCGTGAACGGCAGCAACGCCGCCGACGATGCAGGCAAACGCGACAACGGCAACAGCAGGCATAATCGCGCGCACGTCTTCAAACCAGTGTTTTTTATGCAGCAATATATTGGCGGCAGAACCGATAACCACAGGCAACAAGGTAACGAGCAACATAAATTTGAACATACCCCAGCCGTCCATTTCGACGGTTTGTCCGACCAAATAAGTCATCCACAGCGGCGTCATCACAGGCGCAAGGACGGTGGAGACGGTGGTCATACCGACTGAAAAGGCGACATCGCCTTTAGCCAAAAAACTCATGATATTGGACGAAACACCGCCCGGGCAGGTGCCGACCAAAACCAGACCCAGCGTTAATCCAGGCGAGAGGTCAAAGGCTCTGGCAATACCGATAGCGAGCAGGGGCATAATCGTGTATTGGGCGATGGCGCCGATAAAAATATCGAGCGGACGTTGCGCCAGAATTTGATAATCTTCTTTGCCTAAAGTCATGCCCATACCGAGCATGATGATACCGAGTACAACGACTTGAGTATCGCCTTTTACCCATGAAAACGTAGCAGGTTCGATAAAGGCGATAATGGAGGCAAGGACGATAATCAAGGCGGTGAAGCGGGTCATTTGCCGACTGATAGCGGTCAGAAAGTTCATATTTTACTCCTTTGTATGTTTTTATCATGACAATAATTGCCATAATTTAACACATATTAACTCTTGTGCGCAATGACAGTAACGAAACAGGAAATCCATCATCCAATAATGTTTAAAAACAAACCACACTAACTCCACCCAATATCAACACAAAGGCCATCTGAAACCTTTTCAGACGGCCTTGTTTTATCCGTTCATTATCGATTTATTCGATATTTTGAACCTGTTCGCGCATTTGTTCGATTAAGACTTTCAGTTCAACCGACGCTTGCGTGCATTCGGCGGCGATGGCTTTGCTGCCCAAAGTGTTGGCTTCGCGGTTCAACTCCTGCATCAGGAAATCCAAACGTTTGCCTACGCTGCCCTTGCCTTCGGTAACGATACGGCGTACTTCGGCGATATGGGTGCGCAAACGGCTGAATTCCTCATCCACATCGGATTTTTGGATGAATAAAGCAAATTCCTGTTGCAAGCGGTCGTTGTCGATATTGCCGACGGCTTCTGCCAAACGGGTTTTGACTTTATCCATATGCGCTTGCAGAAGGCTGGGGAACAATTCGTTCAAAGCGTCCACAATCTCTTCCATGCCATCCAGGCGTTGCAGCAGGTGCTCACCCAGTTTTTTGCCTTCGCGTTTGCGGGCGGCTGTAAACTCTTTCAAAGCGCTGGTCAATAAATCTTTAACGCCTTTGGCCAAAGCCTCGGCATCTTCGCCCTGGCCTGCCAAAACGCCGGGGAAACGCAAAACGTCTGCCACGCTCAGCTTGCCGAAATTGTGTTCCTTGCGCCATTCTTTGTTCAAATGCGCCAGTTGGGCAACCAAATCCTGATTGACCTCCAAAGTCTGTCCGCCCGAGGAGGCATCCTGCAGCTGGATGCGGCATTCCAATTTACCGCGCGCCACAGCCGCGGCAATCTGCTCGCGCAACGCGCCTTCCAAATAACGCAATTCTTCCGGCATACGGAATTGAACATCCAAATAACGATGGTTGACCGCGCGGATTTCCAAATTAATCCGCTTGCCTCCGCATTCGCCTGCGGCATTGGCAAAGCCGGTCATGCTGTGGATTTGAATAGTTCGTCTTGTAGCCATGGTTTTACTCCGTTTCCAAATACGAGTGAAAGTATGGACACTATAACACACCCGACCGACGATTTTCAGACGGCCTTTGGTGCCAAATTCCTCTATAATTCAAGGCAACCTATTTTTTATTCCCCCCAAAGGTTCATCATGAGTAACTACACCCGCACCGGCCGCGCCGCCGACAGCCTGCGCGACATCAAAATTACCCCCAATTTCCTCCCCCATGCCGATGGCTCCTGCCTTATTGAGTGCGGCAACACCAAAGTGATTTGCACTGCCTCCATCGACGAAAATGTCCCACCGTTCCTGCGCGGTAAAGAACAAGGCTGGGTAACGGCCGAATACGGTATGTTGCCGGCTTCCACCGCCTCCCGTATGCGCCGCGAGGCCGCCGCGGGCAAACAATCCGGACGCACACAAGAAATCCAACGCTTGATTGGCCGCTCTCTACGCGCCGTCGTCGATATGGAAAAACTCGGCGAACGCCAAATCCTGATTGACTGCGACGTCATCCAAGCCGACGGCGGCACGCGTACCGCCTCCATTACTGGTGCCTACGTTGCCCTGCAAATCGCCGTAGACAAACTCCTTTCAAACGGCCTTATCAGCGAAAACCCCATCCGTGAAGCCGTTGCCGCCGTTTCCGCCGGCGTGGTGGGCGGTGTACCGCTTTTGGACTTGGACTATCCAGAAGATTCAGGCTGCGACAGCGACGTTAACATCATCATGACCGCATCCGGCAAAATCATCGAAATCCAAGGCACAGCCGAAGGCGCACCCTTCAGCATCGAAGAATTGGGCAAACTCATTGCCCTCGCGCATAAAGGCATTGCTGAATTGGTTCAACACCAGCAGGCCGCTCTTTTGGCCCGATAATCAGCAAGGCCGTCTGAAAACTTTCAGACGGCCTTTTTTAACCAAACCCCTTTATGCGTATTTACTCAAAAAAGCGCGTTCTATCCTTGAATTCCATGTAAAAAATAGTAATAATAACCCTTTTTCCAGCAAACCAAGCTGCCCGACAACCCCCACAAGAAAGCACGAAACATGGCGTTAATCGTACATAAATACGGCGGCACATCAGTAGGCTCGCCCGAACGCATCAAAAACGTAGCCAAACGTGTCGCCAAAGCCCGCGCCGAAGGACACGACATCGTAGTCGTCGTATCCGCCATGAGCGGCGAAACCAACCGACTGGTCGCACTGGCGCACGAAATGCAAGAGCATCCCGATCCGCGCGAACTCGACGTCGTTCTCGCTACCGGCGAACAAGTGACCATCGGCCTGCTGGCCATGGCCCTGAAAGACATCGGCGTTGACGCCAAGAGCTACACCGGCTGGCAAGTCGCCCTCCAAACCGACACTTCCCACACCAAAGCCCGCATCGAAAACATCGACGACGAAAGAATGCGTGCCGATTTGGCTGCCGGTAAAGTCGTTATCGTAGCCGGTTTCCAAGGCATCAGCAGCGAAGGCAATATCTCAACCCTCGGCCGTGGCGGTTCGGATCCCTCCGCCGTTGCCATCGCCGCAGCCCTCAAAGCCGACGAATGCCAAATTTATACCGACGTAGACGGCGTTTACACCACCGACCCGCGCGTCGTACCCGAAGCACGCCGCATGGACACGATCACATTCGAAGAAATGATCGAATTGGCCAGCCTCGGCTCAAAAGTTTTACAAATCCGCTCCGTAGAATTCGCCGGAAAATACAAAGTGCGCCTGCGCGTACTCAGCAGCCTGCAAGATGGCGGCAACGGCACCCTGATTACCTTTGAAGAGGACGACAACATGGAAAGAGCAGCCGTAACCGGTATCGCATTCGACAAAAACCAAGCACGCATCAACGTACGCGGCGTACCTGACAAACCCGGCGTTGCCTACCAAATCCTCGGCGCAGTTGCCGATGCCAACATCGAAGTCGACATGATCATCCAAAATGTTGGCAGCGAAGGCACAACAGACTTCTCCTTCACCGTTCCACGCGGAGACTACAAACAAACCATCGAACTCCTGCAACAACGCCAAGACAGCATCGGCGCCGCCTACATCGACGGCGACGACACCGTATGCAAAGTCTCCGCAGTCGGCTTGGGCATGCGTTCACACGTCGGCGTAGCCGCCAAAATCTTCCGCACCCTCGCAGAAGAAGGCATCAACATCCAAATGATTTCAACTTCCGAAATCAAAGTATCCGTCCTGATTGACGAAAAATACATGGAACTGGCTACCCGCGTTCTGCACAAAGCATTCGACTTAGGCAACTAATTCCAACCAGTCAAAAAGGCCTTCTGAAACTTTATTGTTTCAGAAGGCCTTTTTTATTTCCATTACATAA
>OAVD01000470.1_pt1 | contig 27447 bp, 31 predicted proteins | sample 1476351 | NCBI WGS metagenome assembly OAVD01 (sample SAMEA2580075, study PRJEB22360) | human gut metagenome | biome: human gut; feature: human-associated habitat; material: faeces | place: Denmark | collected 2008/2010 | reverse complement strand
TTGGTGTTACAATATCGGCCCAAATTATATAAAAAATTTCCTCTCCTTCCATTTATAATTTATTTAAGTGTACTTTTACAAATTTGGAAATATAAAACATAACACTTCCATAAAGTACCGTAAACTATTGAAAAATAAGGAAATTTATACTATAATTATGAAATAAGGAGAGTATCACACCTTTTCACAAAAGTACACTTTAAGAGATTTTCATCTTTGTAAAAGTACACTTTTCTGAAGTGTTCTGAATTTCGATTTGGTATACAATAAACATTCTTTAATAAAAACCTGTTTCATTTTTTTCAAGTTTCACCGCTTTGGCATAAAAGGTTCCAACCGGCATTTCACAGGCATTTGCTGCCTGCTGAAGTGTCATTTTTTTATTGCGCCAATCTTGATGTACCTGATTAAAATTATCCGGAAGCGGACGTTCCGGTCTGCCAAATTTTACTCCTCTGTTTTTGGCTGCCGCAATTCCTTCCGCCTGCCGCTTTCGGATATTTTCTCTTTCGCTGTGCGCTACGAAGGACAAAATCTGCAATACCAAATCTGCAATGAAGGTCCCGATTAAATCTTTGCCGTTGCGCGTATCCAGCAGCGGCATATCGATTACACATATATCAATCTCCTTTTCTTTTGTTAAAATACGCCATTGCTCTTGAATCTCTTTGTAATTCCGTCCAAGTCTGTCAATACTTAAAATATACAGCAAATCCCCCGGTTTTAGTTTTTTGACTAATTTTTTGTAGTTCGGCCGTTCAAAGTCTTTTCCCGACTGCTTATCTATATATAAGTTTTTTGCCGGAATTTGTTTTTCGTGCATAGCCAAAAGCTGTCTGTTTTCGTTTTGGTCTATACTGGATACTCTGATATAACCATAAATCGCCCCAGTCATATCAATGTATCATCCCCCTTTTTGCCTGATTTTTACTTTCTGTTGATTCCCATCTGTAAGCAGCGGCAGCATGTTCTATTATCTATGAAATATTCTCACAAAAGTATTTTTTGTGTAAAAAATTGACACGAAAAATAAAAGAAAAAGGACAAGCAGCCAATTCTGCTTGTCCTTTTTCAAGAACCGTTTTACATATGACATGAAGCGAATGTCAAATATAATTGGAACTATCATCTATCATCTTAAAGTTGACGTATTCAATTTGATTACTTCTTTTACGGCGGAAACAATGTCCTTTGCCGTCATATGATATTCTTCTTTTAGGAAAGGCATTTTTCCCACTTGGCCGAATCTGTCCTTTACACCCACAGCTCTGAGCGGAACAGGATATTCTTCCATTAACACCTCACAAACAGCGGAAGTCAAACCGCCAATGACGTTGTGATTTTCCGCCACAACCACTGCGCCTGTTTTCTTTGCGGAAGCTACCACAGCGTCGCGGTCAATTGGTTTTATGGTGTGAATGTTGATAATCTCGGCATCAATGCCCTCTTGTTTCAAAATTTCGTTTGCCTTCATGGTTTCCTGTACCATAATGCCGCTGCAAAAAATAGTAACTGCGTTACCTTCTTGGATACAGTCAGCATGGAACAAATCAAATTTATAATCCGCATTGGTAAATACATCATCAATGGTTTTACGGAACATACGGATATATACAGGGCCTTCATAAGCAACAATTTGAGGCAGCGCTTGTTTGAACTGGGCAACGTCTACGGGCTCGTAAATCACCAATTCGGGAATGGAGCGAAGTACGCCGATGTCTTCCATACTCATGTGAGTACCGCCGTTAAACTCTGCGGAAATACCCGGGTCACTGCCGATGATTTTCACGTTTTGCTTTGCATAAGCAATGGAAATTGCAATTTGGTCGCAAATTCTGCGGGAAGCAAACGGAGTAAAGGAAGTAATAAACGGAATAAAACCGTAACTGCTCATACCTGCGGCAACACTTGCCATATTTTGCTCCGCAATGCCAACATCAATTGCACGTTCCGGATATTTTTTTCTCAGAGGGAACGTACCGTTTGGTTTTGCAAGGTCGGCGTCAATGACAACAATATTTTCGTTTTCCGCCATCATTTCATCTAAACATTCACATAAAGCTTGACGCATTTCCATACTCTTATTCCCCCCTGATTTCTGCAATTGCAGCTTCCATTTGTTCTTTTGTCATAGGAATGCTGTGATTTCCAAAGCCCATTTCTTCGATGAACTTTACACCTTTTCCTTTTACCGTGTTCAAAATAATCATACTTGGTTTGTCTGCTTGTTTTGCCTCTGTAATGGCAGCGTCAATGGCTGGAATATCATTGGCCCTGGCTTCCAATGTCATGGCCGTCTTTCAGCTCTATGGTATGCCAGCCGAATGCACGCCATTTTGCGCCAAGGTCGGCAATATCGCAAATATCGCTGACATCGCCGTCAATCTGCATGTTGTTGTAATCGGTAAACGCAATCACATTGTTCAGTTTTTGCTGTGCGCCAAACATGGCAGCTTCCCAAATTTGTCCTTCCTGACTTTCACCATCGCCAATAATGGTATAGATGGTAGCGCCGTCCTTACGGATTTTGGAAGCCAGTGCAATGCCCATTGCGCAGGAAAAGCCTTGTCCCAAAGAACCTGTGGTCATATCAATGCCGGGTGTGCGGTTCATATCGCAGTGGCTTGGCAAATTGGTGCCGGATTGGTTCAATGTCAACAGCCAGCTTTTGTCAAAATATCCTTTACGGGCAAGCATTGCATATACTGCAGGGCCGCTGTGGCCTTTTGATACAATCAGACGGTCTCTGCCTTCCATTTTTGGATTTTTAGGGTCAATGTTCATGTGTTTTTCGTAAAGCACCACCAGCAAATCCACAATGGATAAACTGCCCCCAATATGCCCTACGCCCAAAGTTCCGATGGTTGTAACAACGTCAGCACGAACATCGGCACAAATTTGTTTTAAATCTTCCATTTTTACCTCCCGTAAACAATGACATATCTTAAAACAGATATGTCTTTTCTTTTCCATCACGTTTCATGTTGTTCATGTGGATTCTTACAAGTTTCTTGTTTTTATTATACTGTATCCCTATTGGAAAATCAAACCGAAGGCATGACTAAAATATTGTATCTGTACCGTTATTTTATCATCATTTCTACCAAATCATACTAGAAATGTCTGTAAAAACAAATCGTGTCACAAATGGGATACCGTACAAACACTTCATTTATGCGTTTGCAAATTGACTGTGATACAATTTTGCATAAAAACCGTTGCGTGAAAGCAGGGTTTGATGATTGCCCTGTTCGATAATTTTGCCTTGTTCCATGACCAAAATGGTGGTGGCATTTTGTATGGTGGACAAACGGTGCGCTACAATAAAGCTGGTTCTGCCTTCCATGATGTTTTGGAATGCCGCCTGCACTTTTAATTCTGTTCTGGTATCAATGCTGCTGGTTGCTTCATCCAAAATCAGCATGGGCGGATTGACCAGCATTACCCTTGCAATGCAAAGCAGCTGTTTTTGCCCCTGCGAAAGATTGCCGCCGTCTTCCGCTATGACGGTATCGTAACCGTTTGGCATTTGCATGATAAAGCTATCCGCAAATGCTGCCTTTGCCGCCGCAATCACTTCTTCGTCTGTTGCATTGGGCTTACCATACGCAATATTGTCCCGTATGGTTCCGTGGTACAGCCAGGTATCCTGCAGCACCATGCCGAATTGGCTCCTTAAACTGTCCTTTGTCATGGTGGTTGTGGGAATGCCGTCAATGGAAATCGTTCCTGAATTTGCATCATAAAACCGCATGAGCAAATTGATAAAGGTGGTTTTTCCGCATCCCGTAGGGCCTACAATGGCAACTCTGTCTCCCGGATTGACGTGCAGATTAAAATCTTCTATCAGCTTGGTATCGGGCGAATAGGAAAAGGATAAATGAGAAATATCCACTTCTCCTTTGCAGTGACTGAACGCAATGGCGTCCGGCGCATCTGCCGGTTCCGATGTTTCGTCCAATACTTCAAACAGACGCTCGGCAGAAGCGAATGCGGTTTGAATCTGGGTAATTACGCCCGTTACTTCGTTAAACGGTTTTGTGTATTGGTTGGCATACGTTAAAAACGAGGTAATCCCGCCAATGGATATGGAAACGGGAACGCCTGTGATAGAACAAACGGAACCCACGACTACAACGGCGGCATACACAAGATTGTTTACAAACCGTGTGGACGGATTGGACAAAGCGGAATAAAACTGTGCCTTTTGTCCGTAGATGCGCAGCTGTTCGTTGATTTCCCGAAAATCACGGAACGCGCGGTCTTCATAATGGAAGGTTTTGACCAGTTTTTGATTGCCCACCAATTCTTCCACATGACCGCTGAGCTGTCCCTGAATGGCCTGCTGTTTGACGAACATTTTATGGGACAGCTTTGCGATAAAGGTTGCAACAAAAATGGACAACGGTGTAATCAGTACCACGACCAAGGTAATCAGCGGACTAATGGTCAGCATAAATATAATGGTGCCCACAATGGTAACAATGCCCGTGAAAAACTGGGTAAATCCCTGGAGCAAACCGTCGGCTACCTGGTCCACATCGTTCACCAAACGGCTGATGATGTCTCCATGGGCATGACCGTCCAAATATTTCAGCGGCATGGTATTCAATTTTTGATACGTTTGTACACGCATATCCTGTGTGGTAAGATACGTCAATTTATGAATGCAGTATGCCATAATCCATTGAAAGACCGTAGAAACCACAATGGTTGCGGACAAAATACAAATGGTCTGCAAAATGGCAATATGGTCAACATTGCGGTAGCCAATCATGTAATCCACAGCCTGACCCACGAGAATCGGCCCGTACAGCGTCAGTGAGATTTGAATGATTGCACTGACAATCGCCGCAATGAAAAAGCGATTGTACGGTTTGCAATAGACCATTACCCGCTTTAAGACAGAAAACTTCATATTCTGCACCCCCTTTGATACGATTTCATTCCAGTTCATCCTCACGCATTTGAGATAAGCAAATCTCTTTATAGATGGGACATGTGTTTAAAAGCTCCCGATGGGTGCCGATTCCCATCACATGCCCTTGGTCCAATACGATAATTTTATCTGCATTGCGAATGCTGTTTGCCCTTTGCGATACGATAATCACCGTCATATTCTGTGTTTCTTTTGCAATTGCCATACGCAATTTTGCATCTGTGGCGTAGTCCAACGCACTGGCGCTGTCGTCCAAAATCAAAATTTTCGGCTGTCCCACCAATGCGCGGGCAATGGTCAGACGCTGTCTTTGCCCGCCGGAAAAATTGGCACCGCCTTGACTTACTTCTGTTTGCAAACCTTTTGGCAGCCTGTTGACAAATTCCTCCGCCTGTGCAATGCGCAGCGCCTGTTCCATTTGCTCTTTGGTGGCATGTTCGTTTCCCCATTTTAAATTGCTTTCAATGGTTCCCGTAAACAAGACGGCACGCTGCGGCACTACGCCGATTTGCTCTCTTAATTGTTCAAAGGAGTATTGTTTGATATCAATACCGTCCATGTAAATCGTACCCCGGGTTGGGTCGTAAAAACGTGGAATCAAAGCAGCAACGGTGGATTTTCCCGAACCCGTACCGCCGATGATTCCCACCGTTTCTCCCGGATAAATTGCTGCGGACAAGTCATGCAATGCGCTTTGATGCGCCTGCATATCGTAGGCAAATGATACATGGTCAAACAAAATTTTGGCGTTTTGCCGTCTGTTTTTACTTCTATTTTTTGTGTGGTTTGCTCCGTCACCGCAGGTTGGGTATCCAAAATCTCGTTGACTCTGGAAGCGGAGGCCGCCGCTTTTGTAAAAGTAACCACCAAGTTTGCAACCACGATGAGTGCAAGCAATGTTTGCGTCATATAGTTCACAAGGGCTATGACATTGCCCTGACTGACGCCGCCGCTGTCTACGCGGTATCCGCCAAACCATAAAATGGCCACAACAGCCAGATTCATAACGGCATATGTCAACGGATTGAGCAGCGCCGTTAATTTACCCACACCGATTGCCGTTTCCGTTTGCTCCGAAGCTGCTTGTTCAAACCGTTGTTGTTCCTCTTCCTGCTTGGAAAAAGCACGAATGACACGAACGCCTGACAGTCCTTCCCTGGATACCAAAGAAATTCGGTCCAGCTTTTTTTGCGCTTTTTTATAAAACGGTACGGAACGGGACATGACCATGTACAAAATCAGTGCAATGACAGGTGTTGCCACCAACAAAATCAGCCCCAATTTCCAGTCGATTAACATGGCGGCAATGACAGCACCGATTGCCAAAAACGGCGCTCTGATGACCAAACGAATGAGCAGCGCCACCGCCTGCTGCAACTGATTGACGTCATTGGTAATGCGTGTAATCAAAGACGGTGTGCCAAAGCGGTCAATTTCCGCATGGGAAAAGGTATTGATTTTTTCATACATTTGATTTCGCACTGCAGTTCCAAAGCCCAACGAAGCGATGGAGGCGAATTTTTGACAAATCAGTGCGCTGCCCAGACCAACCGCACCCAAGCCGATTAATACGCCGCCCATATGCCAGACATACGTTAAATCGCCCTGCCGTACGCCTTTATCTATGATTAAGGAGGTGACAATGGGAACAATCAATTCAAACACAGCTTCTATCAGTTTAAAAATGGGTCCCAGTATCACATAAATACGATACTTTTTTAAATATGGAAGAAAACGGAACATTTCACCATTCCTTTATACGCAGTCTTTTCTGTTTAGTATACCATATTTTATCCTTTATCACTAGATAATATCATATTGATATGGTTTGATGTTGTATAGTAAAAAGCAAACAGACCTTGCTTTCAAAACAAGGTCTGTGTTTCTTTATGAGCATTATTCAGCCGCAAGCTGACCTTTGGGCAACACACATGCAGTTGTGCTGTACAATCTGGCCACTGTAAACAGATAGGTGGACAAACCGCCTACCACCGCGCATACAATACCTTTTAGGATAATGGCACCTATAAAACTCATTGGCGTAAAACCGATTCCCGAAACCAATCCCACAAAAAACGCAGGAACAATGCATGTCAAAGCCAATGTTACAACGGTCAGCAAGACCCATTTGTTTTTTGGGAGGACCCTGCCTATGCTGTGATGGAATCCGTTACAAGACAGTGCGGGAGCATTTCCTTTTTTCACAGCTTTTCCAATGGTGGGATATGCAATGGCAGCCATGCACAGCACCAAAATAAAGGTAGTCAATGCAAAATCAAAATATAAGGAACTTGAGAAAAATGCACCTTCGTGTTTCATATTCAGCAAGTAGAAAATTCCCGCATTGATTGCGCCGTTAATGATACCGTTTCCAATAATGCATTTTGATAGGATATAGCGTTTCATCGTAAGTGGTCTGTGTGTTTTTTTCATGATAACTCCTCTTTTCTTCCGATTATTTCACCATAAGCACATGGTGTTTGGGAATTTTCCCTTTGTACCATACAAGCTAACCATAGGTTTTTATAAAAACAATGTCTAAAATTGAATCAACTGTATGGCAAACAACAATACTGCTGTATTTCTTAATTCGAGTATATCACAGGAATACAAATTGTCAATCATAAATAAAAAATAGACAAAGTTTGTTATTTTTTATACAACATGTATAACACCAGTGATATTCTTCCAGTGTATTCCAAAATATTGCAAATGGTTTCTGTTTGCAGTATTTGACAAAAATAAGTCAAACTTTGTGATAATTATCACAATTGTTCGGGTACTGTTCTCTCCAAATTTAGACATATCATATTTTTGACTTCCCACATAAAAATATTGGCATATCCGCAAAAAATGTAGTATAATGTAAAAATGAAAAAGAAGGTGTATACATATGATTTTTTCCGTAGAAACGGAACTGGAATTTTTATTAAGAATCGTGTTGTCTATTATTTGCGGTGCCGGCATTGGTTTTGAACGGGAAACACGGCTGAAAACCGCGGGTATCCGCACACATATTATTGTCTCTTTGGGCTCTGCACTCATGATGATTATTTCAAAATACGGATTTGGAGACGTCCTGCAGTCAAGCAACATTGGACTGGACCCTTCCCGTATTGCGGCAGGCATTGTAACGGCAGTCGGCTTTATCGGCGCAGGCGTTATCTTTGTCCGCAACCAAACCATTTCAGGCGTAACCACTGCAGCAGGTATTTGGGCAACGGTTGGAATCGGCATGGCAATCGGAAGCGGAATGTATATCATCGGTATTGTTACAACGGTTTTATTGGTGATTCTTCAACTGTTGCTGCACCGCAATAACAGGGTATTAAAACCGTTTGTTTCCATTCATGTCACATTGTCCGTAAAAGCAAACCAAGATCCGATGGAATTGATTCATACCCTCTTCCCGGATAAACGGGTAAAAATTATGGATTTTGAAGCCCATAAAACTGACGCCGAATGTGAAGAATCCGATGTAAAATTGACGATTTTGGTACCAAATTCTTATTCTTCCTCCGATATAATGAAGATTTATCAAACCACACCCTATATCAAGCATATTGATTTTTAACAGAATATCGAACACTGTAAAAATATGAAACCGCATCAATAGCTTTGCAGCTATTGATGCGGTTTTTCTGTTTCAGTCAGGAAAAGAAGCAGATGATTCTTTGCTTCTTTGGAGTTCATGATAACAAAAATGAATGATTTGCAGTTTTGTTCCTTGGTACCATGATTTGTTGCAATGAAAAATCCCCCTGCCCACAAAGCAGGCAAGGGAATTTGTTATCCGATTTTTTCTTTGATTTTAATGGTATTTTGCATGGTAATGGCTTCCAAAGCTACCATGCCCGCTTCAATGTTGTCCAGCTTTTCCAACTTTTGGTCAACCGCTTTCAATTTTTCTGCATTCAGCTGTTGTCCTTCCATTAACAAAGCAATATGCTTGTTTGTAACATTTTCCTGTGTAATCTCTAACTTTAACGTTCTTTCCTCAATATTTTGTACTCTGTTCTCAATGTTCTCTACTCTGCTCTCGATGTTCTCTACTCTGCTCTCAATATTTTCTACCCTGTTCTCGATGTTCTCTACTCTATTTTCAATGTTTTGGGTTTTATCCTTGATTTCGGATATATCTTTCTGCATTACCCGCATGTTAGTTTGCATCTGTTGCATGTTGGTCTGCATTTCTTGCATATTGGTTTGCATTTCTTGCATGCCGTTCTGCATGCCTTGTACTGTTTTCAGTAATTCCTGTAATACTTCTTTCTCGCTCATTTGGGAACAACTCCTTTAATGTGTTTTCATAGTATCATATCTGATTTTGTTTTTCAATATGATTTTCGCTGCATTTCCATGATGTTTCATCGGCTCATCATCCATGGATGTGAATGTAAGAAAATGTACATATGATTCATCACTTTGCGTAAATGACTGTGTTCACACCTGCCGACAGACAAAAACCGATCATTACAACCGTTTGAGAACAAAATCAAAGAAAACATTTGTCTTTTCCATCCGGGAGTGACAAACGATATCCAACTGTTACAAATAACAGCGCTGTCAAACAGAAGAACCGTTTATCTGTTACCACAGTAAAAACTGTCGTTTTCTTCTATCAGTTCGATTTCTATATTGTAAACGAAAACAAGCTTATTTGAGTCAATATGTGATATACATTCAATAGAATACGACAAAAAGAGGGCAACGGCTGTGAAACCGCTGCCCTCCTCTTTTGATTTATATTTTTACTGTTATTTTCAGAACCTACCTCTTTTTCACTGCTTAAAACCAATGGATATATCGTAGCAGCAAACCCATGCAAGATTCAATTCCTATCACAGTTATGACGGACTGTTCTATCTTTTCAAAACAATATGCAAACCCAAACTGTAATCGGTCAACCATGTCTGCAATCAACAAAATGAATGGTACCAAAACGACTTGCTTTTCCATTTTGATAGAAACATATTTGATTTGCTGCACAAGACAAATTCATGTGTGAAAACATATGTGTCTTTCTTTGTTCCTACGTTGGAATTGCATTTGCAGTTTCCTTTACGATACCCATAGAAGCATACTCACTGCTGCAATGAATGCTGTATGTTACGTTTATGGTTTTGTTCCTCTCTGTCAATAGAGTTGTACATCGCCCTGTGTTACAAAACCATTGGCCGAATATGATTGCTGTATTGGCAAATACTTGCTTTTCACTGCATAATGCATTGCGTCCATTGATTGTTCTGTACTGTGAATACCTGACACATCGTCCACGTTCCGTTTACAGCCGCATATACATAATGACCTTGCCATTGCTCTCCCATTGGATAGTTAATACCTGACTTTTGTATCTCAAATGTTCCGTATACAGACCAGGCAGAAGAAAGGTTAAAAAAGTCGTATGCTCTGACACGAAATCGGAACAAATCTCCCGGTTGGGCATAACTTACGTAGCCTGTGTAGTTGGAAATCGAGTTGGTATTGCTGTAAAAAGAGTCTCCTACTTTGACATAATTTCCGCCGTTTCTGCTGCGTTCCAGTTCTATTTCATATTTGTCATTTTCTCGAAAGTCGGAATCCGTACTGTCATCCCAAGCAAGCGTAATGGGTTGACCCAAATTGACAGGATTTGGCGTTGCTGACGGATTCAATGCAGGTGTGGGACGTTGATTTTTGCGCCATGAGCCTACATAGGTAGTTTGGTCTGACGTGTTTTCGTCATTTGCAACCGCCACTACGTTAAATTGAAACCACCTGCCACGCCAAGCGTCGGAAGCATCTTCCAGTATCCATTTTTGATTATCTTGAGCATAAAATTCCCAAATGGTGATGCCACCGGTATCAACATTAGCGTCTATCACCTGTTCTGTATTAGCTACAAGTCTTATGTATACCGAACCATCGGGATCTCCGGTTGGCTCGACTAACCATTGAGTTGTAGGTGCTCCGGTATACGTCCATAAACATAATTCTGTACCACTTGTAGTTCCAGTATTCACTGTATGAATCATAGCATTATACGTACAGTCCGGATGTAAGTAATATCCGTTTTCCATATTGGGAATGGACTCAAATCCCCAACGCTGCGCTTGTGAGCCGTTAAAATCATAAGTCTGAATACGTTGATCATTTTGGAATATCCCCTCTACTACATCTAAATATTTTCCTGTTTTTACATTTTTCAAGTAGTACATGGGGTACTGTGGCAAACCATTCCATTGAAACGTACCATGATTTGATGAAGTCCATACTTGCCCGATGCCTGAAGCAGTCGAATAGGTTCCGTCCCATGTGTCCCCTTCCTGCTTAAAGATACCATAGTAAGAAGTACCCGAAGTGCCTCCATTGAAAGAATCCCAGTTTATATTGATGGTTTCAAACCAAGCATCTATGTTGGGAGGAGGAACCTCCACCGTTACATTTCCTCGTGAGGGAGCCACATATCCCGAATCATACCCAAACTGTGGTGAACCTGCAACTCCCCATATTCCCGTATTGGAATATACACAAAACGAAGTATTGATTGCTCCTGCGTCATAGTTGCCTGTATCCACAGTAAAATTGACCCAATACCATGTGTCTCCCCATTGTGTTTCGGAGTTGGACTTCATCACAATGTCCTGACCTTGAACCCATCTTCCTGAGCCATCATACCAGCCCCAACTGACATTTACGCCAAGTCCCCACCAGCTTTGACCTTGAATCGCTTTCAAGCACAAAGCTGCATATGCCGTGACGCTTGTTCCGTTGCGCACCGTTCCGTCGGTCCATATTTCAACATTTATCACAGGGCTGTCGCCCATGGATGTTGTTGCTAACCAGCTGCCCATAAAGCGCCTCCTAAGTAATTGGTTTCAACCATATTTTTCCCTCCTGTACGGGAGGCTGCGTTGCGGAAATGATAAAAAGCTCGCCGCTTAATTTTTCAGCTGAGGGAACTTGATGGAGCTTACCGTCGGAACCGATACCCGCAACACCGTTTGGAACATTTACCTGTGTTGCATCCACTGCGCCCACATCGCTTGCTTTTAAGGTAATATTGGCAGATAAGGGCCTTGTATTAATGGTTCTGGAAGTAGGTACAGCTCCTATATCGGCAGCGCTTGGCATAGGAGTGATTTTTCCCTGAGCCGATACTCCCGCAACGCCGTTGTTTTGACCTATCATATCTTTGCCAATTTTGCCGGCATCCAGCTCTTTGATTTTTGTATCCAAAATGTCAGAGTTGTCATTATGGTCCTTTATGTTATAGTAATCCTCCGGCTTTGGTTTTTTTAAGTTTATGTTTGGTGTATTATCCATGACTGATCACCTCATCTCTCAGTTGTTGATGTGTATAAACAGACAGTTCTTCATGTGTCAATCCGTCAAAATCGCTGTGCTGATTGTACAATAAATCCAAATCAATCACCATGTTGGCAGGTACAATGCGGTTGAGCAAAGCACGTACGTCCTCCAATTTTGATTTTGCCGTCAGTTCCACTCGAACTTTAAGTAAATATTGTTCGTGGAACAGCTCAACCGTATAACCCTCAGGTCCGCATAAGGTGGAAAGCTGTTGCTCCAACGAACGTAATGTAAAGGGAAGCTGCTCGTTGATTCTGGACAATACGCGAAATCGTCTTTCGTCAAGGGTGTCGGTCAGCTTTGGCAGAATGTGCAATATGGATTCCCAGCGACCAATACCGTACTCGTCTGCCGAATCTACAAACGTGTTGTTCAGATACAATGCCAATGCGGCGCTGAGCAGATTCATCTCAATGGTTTCCGTATGCATCAGTGCTTTGATTTCTCTGACATCTTTCAGAACATCGGGCACTTTGCGCATCATATCAATTTGTTTCGGTTGCACTGACTGTCCCCCTTATCGGTATGCTGTCTTTGTCAATGACAAGATTCTGTTCGGCGCCGTTGAGGGCTGTGCCCCCAATGTCAAGTATGCCTGTAACGCCAAGCAAAGCGGATTCAATTTGACTGATGCGGACAATCAAATGTTCTTCCTCTGCCCATTGTGCACTTAAATCCGTAAAATATTGGTCTATGGCGGCATTGACATAGCCTTCGATTGCAGACCAGTTCCAGTCCTCCTGATATGTAATATTGGTGGTAATATTCACAGCCGTTTCCGTTACACCCTGAACGGTTACCACATGCCCGATGGGAGCGATGCCCAACCCTTGTCCCTGATTTTGCACAGGGTCAATGGCCGTTTGCACCTGTTCCACCAAAGTGGGAGAAGGCTTTTTGTTTTCACTGTTGGTAATGACCAGCTTTACGGTTCCCCCACCGTTCCAAACAGGGTATACCTTTACAGAGCCTACGCCTGCAATGGCTTCCGTTTTCTCTTTGTAGTCTCTCTGATTTCCGCCAAATGCCTGACTGTCCAGACTGTCGAAGTATCTTTGTCTGAAATGCTCTGTGTCCTCATCGTCTTCGCCGGGGATGAGCAGTTCCGTAATTTCTGCTTTGGTTAAGCCCTCAATGTATTCAATGGGAATCAACGTACCCAAATAGCTGTTTGGTTTTGTGCCCTCTTGCTCGCATTCCAATTGAAACACGCCTTGACTGATTTTCTCACGTACAATGTAGTTAAACGCTTCCAAAGAGAATCTGGCTCCAATGGGTACGTCTATATTAAATTCGCCTTTGACAATGGCTTTTGTTGCAGAATACGGCAGCAATCCTCTTTCTGCCGCACGCTTGATTAAATAATATCTGGATGCGGTATCCGCATACGCTTCATTTATCATAATATCCAGATTGATATAAGCGTTTTGCAGCTCGTTTGCAGCAGGAGCTGCGGCATCATAAATGATTGAGCCTTCTCGCTTATCCAAACTGTTGGAAACGCGGTCTAACATGCGTTTTAACAGTACCTCAAATGTAAGTGATTCATACATTAAATCCCCACCTCCTTGCCGGCGGGAATCACGCCTTTTTCTGTGGTCACTTCAAACGTGACCGCCAGTTTTCTTCCTTGTATTTTTAACTCAAAAGAGTTAATTTTTGAAATTCTGTCATCTTGCAGCAGCGCTTCGGTAATGCGACGCTGCAATTCTGCCGCTGCATACGGCACGGGTTTTCCAAAGAGTCCCTGCAATTCGCAGCCGTATGCCCAGCTGTATATAATCCACTCAAAGCGTTCTGTATTTAAAATCAAATAGATGGCTTGTTCCATTGCTTCCCTGCCATCGCAATATCCTACAATGGTTTGGGTGTCTCGATTGAGCTTGTAGGTTTTACTGGGCTGTTTTTGTATGGTCCAGTCTGCTTTCAGTTGATTTCCTACGTTTGGCGTCATGCTTCCACCACCTTATCCAGGACTAAATATTGTTGTCCGCCTTGTACTCTTACCATAACCACAATATCTCCTGTATGCAAACTTTCTTTTGCACGCTGTGTGATGACCAGAAAAGATTGGGTTAAGGTTAATTTTTGGTCTATGGTAACGGAGAACGGCGATGTGCTTTTCACCGTGCCAAACACAATAGCGCATGGCTTTGCCGCCTCCACTGCCTCAACGGCAGCTTGTTTAATGGTTTGCATAAAACTGTTGCTAGACAGAAAAATCCCCTCCCATTAATGTCAAATCCATCAAATGCTGATGATTGGTAAAGGTATGCTTAACATGCTGTACAACCATGTAATTTTGTACGGTCATATCGCCCAAATCAAGCAGTACCGCGATACTGGAACCTGCGCGCACACGCTTGTCACCCAAAACGCTGTCTATGGTCAAATTGCGTGTTTTCTTATTGTACAGGGAAAGATATGCAGCGGCTTTTTCCTGTGGATTTTCCCCTTTCTGCATCTTTTCGTGGTACTGAAGTACGCCCCATTCCTTGATGTTGCCCTCATCTTGCACCACGTACACTTCTCGCTTTCCCGTTTCATTGTTGTCATATGCAATTTTGACCTTGTTGTAGGTGTTGGAATCAATTGTGGAAGTATAGCTGTAGTTTTCTGCGGTTTCGTTGTCTACCAACACATCCAGCCGCATGTCCTCTATATTTTTTAGGGTCAGTTTGCCAAAATCGTCATATAGTATGTACAGCTTTTTTTCATGAATTAACGTCAAATCCAATGCGTTTTGAATGGTATCAAACAACGTACAGTTATCCTCCACCCTTGATGCAATCACATATTCTGTGTTTGCAATCTCTCCGCACTGTAAATGAAAGTCGGTTGCTATCATCTGCACCAACTGTCCCGCAGTTTTGTTTTCATAAATATACGAATCTTTATTCTTCAAATAACGCAGCTGGTCGTATGCGGTAATGTCAATGGTACCTGCTTTGTCCCGCTTTTGGGTAAAAATAAACCCGTAAAACAAGTCGGTTCCGTCCACGTTGAGCCTTACCACATTGCCTTCCGTAAATGTCACTTCGCTGTCGGCTTTGATGCTGAACTGCAATTGTCCCGGAGTGCCCTTCCATTCGGTTGTCCAGCTGATTTCGTCCAAAACAACGGGGGCATAAATGACATTCCCGTTTTCTATGAACAAATTCACCTGAATATCGCCGATTTCCTGTTTGGTAACGGTGTTAAAATCAACGGAAACGGTGGACATTTCCAGTTGAGACAATGCGTTCAAATAGGCCAGTGTATCCACTTTCGGAGATTGCCATATATATTGGGTTTCAGGTGCAGAGGACGGATTGGAAGGATTGGACGTTGCAACCGTATCTTTGTCGCTTACAAAATCGAGAGGATTCTGTACAGAACCGTTGACAATGATTTCAAAATGCAGATGCGGCCCCGTAGACCAACCCGTTGACCCAACGGTTGCTATTTTTTGTCCTGCGCTGACGGTTTGACCTGCCGATACCAGCAAGCTGTTTGCATGGCCGTATCGAGAGGTAATACCGTTGCCGTGGTCAAGATGAATCCAGTTGCCAAAGGAGTCGGACCAACCTGCCGTTAGTACGGTACCCGCTTTTGTGGCAAGGATTGGCGCTCCCGTAGCAGCAGCCAAGTCAACGCCTTTGTGGAATTCTGCCCCCGGTGTAAATATGCCGTTGCGGTATCCAAAAGGCGAAGATACCATGGTATAGTTGGGACAAGGCCAAACATATTCGCTCATGTAATCTCCTCCTTATTACGGTATATTTAAAACAGTGCCGGGAAAAATCCAATGTCCCGTGCTGGAGCTGCCAAGTCCACGACTGCGTGCGGCAGACTCAATGGTATCCGCATTGAGGTCGTAGATTTCTTTCCATCGGGTGCCGTTTCCCAAGCAGCGCCGTGCAATGTCCCACAACGTATCTCCCGATACCACGGTATAACTTTGATAAGACGGTGCTCCTGCACGGTCACTGTTGATATTTGCTTGATTTTCTATGACCTGTATGACTTTGGTGGCATAGTCGCGGTACTGTTTCAAGGTAACGGATACGGTAATATCAAATCCGTTTTGCACATCTTCCGTCACGCTGTATTCCTCAAGGGAAACCTTCATGTTGGTATCATGCAGAGGAATACCGTTAGGCAATGTGCGGGATACAATCAACTGAAACGGTTTGCGTTCCACCATAAGATTTTCCAGTATGTCAAGATAATAATTTGCCTGTTGAAAGCCGTCGGGATAGTACGCAAACGGATACTGCACCTGAGGCAGCAGCATTTCAAAGCTGATTTCGCTCAAGCCGGGTACTTTCAGCAAATTGATTTCACCGTCATTGATGAGCGTAAGTGTTTTGTTGTTTCCTGAGATTTTCAAATCGATTTTTTCGGGTGGTACGGGCAGTTCCGTATCGCCCAAATATACATGATAAGCCACTAATGAACCCCCTCTGCCGTTGATACCATGACTTCATGCAATTTGGCTTCCAAATGATTTACAATGCCGTCAAGGTCCATGTTTGAACTGATGCTGTTGTTGTTTGTCATATCGATTTTGATTTGTGAGGTAGTAAATCTGTTAATGACTTCCTGCTCTGCCAAATCCCGCATGTATTTTAAATCTTCCTGGGTAATTTCCAAACCATCCGCAATGCCTGCCGTGCTGTCGGCTATGCTGCCCGTATTTGCCGCAATACCGCCCAAATCACTGCTGTAAGGCGACGTTTGCTGATTTTGATTCAATAAATCTTGAAGCGGATTTTCCGGTGTTTTTTCCGCTTCTGCTTTGGCAGCCGCTATCGCGTTCTCCCGTTCTTGCTGTCTTGCCGCGGCCTCGGACTTCCAAGTGTCTATTTGATTCCATCTGTCTTTGGAAGCCTTCGCAATATCTGCTTCATATTCTGCAAATTCTGCTTCTCTTGCTTGTTTGGCTGCATCATTTTCTATCTGTGCAGTTGTGCCGAAGGTTACTTTTTCCAAAAATTCAATGTTAACACCCGGTATCCAGTTTAATGCAGTGATAAATGCGTTGATGATATCAATTGCACCATTACACATATCTTCAATAATTTTAAGTGTTCCGGCTTTCATATCTCCGCAAATATTTTGTATTTGCATTCCCAGCCACATCGTACCTTTTACAAGCTGATCCCACCAGTCCATAATGTAATACACACCTGTCATTACACCAATTTTTACAGCGTCCCAGGCAATTTGAATCCAGTTGCACATGGTAAGCCATGCAACCTTAATACCGCCGCAAGCGGATACCCATTGGTACAGTGCCGCAACGACAATTCCAATTAAAATTGCAATCCAAAACATAGGATTTGCAAGTAACGAGGTGAAAAATCCATCTGAAGCTGCTTTTGCAAGCCACGTGACAGCCGTTTGTATTGCCAATGCAGCAGCGTATGTCAATACAGCAGCTGCCACACCATAAAACACAGGTCCTATAACAGACCAGTTATTGTATATCCATTGGGCGGCTTGTGTAATTAAGGTAAGAATAGGCATAAAAACAGTCATTAATGTATTTTTGATTAGTGTCCAGATTTGTGAAAAGGTCATGGGCATGGTACTGAATTTTGCATTAATTTCATCCGCACTGAGCAGCATTGCATTTTTAATGGTATCTGCCGTGATTTGTCCGTTCATTCCCATTTCCTGCAGCTTTGTTATTGGCACATCCAGATAATCGGCAAGAGGTTGAATCATGGAATAAGCCTGCTTTAGTATTTCTGTAAAGCCGGTGCCACTTAAAGTACCCGAACTCATTGCCTGTGTGATTTGTGCCATAACCGAATCTGCTCCTTGCGTATCTGTGCCTGAAATGGCAAACTGTTTGTTGAGCAATTCCGTAAATTGTATCAATTCATCATTGCTGCTGAATTTATCTCCCGCCATAAAACTCATTTGAGCAACCGCATCTGCAGTTGTCTGATAGGGTGAACGAGAACGGTTGGCAGAATCCATAATTTTCTTTTGCAGTTCATCTGTGGTCTGTATACCATCATTCATTAAATCAAGACGCGCTTTTGTATTGGCAATGGTATCTGATAAATCCAATACTTTTTTCAAATTTTGTAAGTTGGCAGCTGAAGATATAATACCTTGTATCTTTCCCTGGAAGGCAGACGCCGCGCTACCTCCGTTATTGAGCTGAGCCGTAAGCTTTTGCTGACTGCTTGTTGTTTGTGCAATACTGTTTTTTGCTTTGCTCATTGCCGCAGACATCTGATTCATCTGTCCTGCTGCCTTTTGTATCGCGGCGGTATTCACGGCTTTGCTTGAAATTTTCTGCATGCGTTCAAACCCTGCGATGACATTTTCAATTGCCTTTTGCATATTGCGCAGAGGCTTTGTGACATTGTCTTTTAATTCTATGGATGTTTGTATTGTCTCTATGGTGATACCTCCTTTCTGAAAAAAGGGTATAAAAAAGCGCTTACATTTCTGTAAACGCTTTTTTATGAAATAACTTTTTAATCAAATACAGTTGTTGTCCGCACATTAGAGAAAAGTATTATATTATCTTTTCTCCGTTAAATATAAACGATTGTATGGAATCACCATTCCATACAAATTGAAATTCGGAACGTAACATTGCACCAAATGAATTTTGGGCATCCACATAAGCACTGACACCAACGTTAAGCGTATCGGGATCTTTGGCAAACTTCCATTCGGTAATGCCGGGAAATTGCGCTGTACTTGGCGCTGCCAATGCAGATTTTACAGCCTCTTGGGACCAGTACTGATAGTTACTTTTTTCATTTATGGTCAAAATAAAATTACTTAAATCTTTCTGTACGGTTTGGTCGGCATATAAATCTCTATCGGCATATCTGATACAATTTACCGTATGATCTGCATTTAGATATAACATAATATCACTGGCATCCTCTGTAAAAATACGGTAACCTTTTGAACCTTCTCCATACGTATTGTCGCTTGCTTCGTCCTTAAGAATCGTTTTTACCGTTTCAATTCCGCACGACTTTAAAACAGATTCTATTTGCTGCGCTTGTTCCTCTGTAGATTGTGTAACAGATTGTAAAGAATACTGCTGTTTTGTGACTGCTGTCAATACGGAAAATAACACAATCAATGCTACACAAATTCCCATAAAAATGAAAAAAGCAATCTTGCCGCCTTTACTCATTTTTTTTCTTGCTTTCGCCGCCATATTTCTCTCCTTTTATATCATGTTTTACATTATATAATATATTGGGTAAAATGGCAACCATTTCCTATTTCTTTCACACGTCATGCCTTGTTATCCGACTCTATCTTATACAAACGTCGAAAATCACAAACATCGTTTTCTGTCTGTCGGATACCACATGCTGCAATCATATGAAATGGAATTTGATAAATTTTTAAAAAGACAGAACAAAAGCGTTTACATTTCTGTAAACGCTTTTTTAGAAAAAAGTTTTTTATAAACACAGTTTCTGCTGTGTATCAAGCCTGCATATGCAAATAAGTTTGCTCAAACCATATGGTACAAACAGACCTATTTTATTCGGAAACAGAAATATTTGCTTTCAATGTTCCGTCTACGAGTTTAATGGAATTAGGCTGCACCGCTTTCATTTCCGCCGAAACTTGAATTGGCATTGTGGTATCGTCCAGCGTAAACGCTTCTTCCACTTCAATAGAAGCGCCCGGCTGGATTGTTTTCGTCTCATTTTCCATTAGTTTTCCATTTTCTGCCCCGAAAATATGAACACCTTTCAGCGAAACTCCATTTTGAAATACCTCTAAACGGGTTACACTGCCCGGCGTAATATTTTCATCACTGTTATTTGTAATGGTGTACTTTACAATTAAAGCAGTACCATCTGTAATTTCTTCGGTTCTTGCCGTATCACTGATTTCAAAATGATACGGTCCGATATCTCCTTTATTTTGTACCGCCGCAGTGCTTGTTGCCGCGGAACCGCTTCCTTCTGTAGAGGAACTGCTTCCGCAGCCCACCAAAGCGGCAGATACCACAGCAAAAGCCGCTAATACGAAACATACTTTTTTCATAACTATTTTCTCCTCTATATTATGATAATTTACATTATATAATATATTGGAGAAAATAGCAATTATTTCCTGATTCTTTCACAAATTTCTCAAAGACGGAATAAAAAATACCAACTATCAAAAAGACAGTCGGTATCTGAAAGAAAGCTATCTTAATGGGAATTCAATCGAGCTTTCTTCTTCAAATTCGCTTTTAAAATTGATTTTCAGTGTAAGACTTTTGTCTGAAGCTGCAACTTCATTGGGAACTTCAAATAATATATAGCCGCTTTTAGACTCCAACGGCTGTACCGGCATACCTGACAAGTTATTATCAAATCCTGTCAAGCCCGAAATATCCGTATAGGTATAAGAACCGTCATATACGATAGCAGCTTCTATGTATTCCAAAGAAGATGCATCGGATAAGAACAGACCTACTTTTGAGTCTAAATTTTTAATATCTGTATCGATAATGACGAAGGTATTTCCATCCTTGGCTTTTTTCGGAGTATTTCCTTCTTGAAATGCAGTTTCAAATCGTATAGATTTTGGCTGAATTTCCCAATCTTTAAATGTTTGCATCTCTACATTTACATTTTGTTTTGATTCAGCCTCTGTATTGCTGCTCACCGCCGCAGTGCTTGTTGCTGCAGAACCGGTGCTTTCTGTCGATGAACTGCTTCCGCAGCCCACCAAAGCGGCAGATACCACAGCACAAGCCGCTAATACGAAACATACTTTTTTCATAACTTTTCTCCCCTTTATTATGATACATCATACCATATCACATATCGGGGAGAACGTTATCAATTCGTGCTTTACTTTCACACACTTTATTTGGTTTTGATTCCATGGCCAAACAGGAGCAAACGGTTCTGTTGGAACAACCGTTTATCAAACAAAGTGTCCTTCGCTGTAAACTCGCTTGCATATCACAACGGGGCACGTCAATCATCGGCTTGCGCAGACAGTAAGCTGCCCGAATATTGCAGGGAAACGTCTCCTCATCCGTTGGAGTAAATGCAATTATTTGCTTTTGGATTTCATACGCCTTGCATCTTTTTTATCCTGTTCTATCTTTAATTGGATGCTGGCAATCACAAATGCCTTTTCCTGTCTGTCCAGCGCCATGTACTGCGACGGCAGAATTCTGAGCTTGTGTAAACAGTAATACGCAACATTTGCCTCAGAGTCACCGTCGCAAATCAGTTTTTTGCTTCTTCCACCAATTCATCCATTGTGGTTTCAAAGCCGTTTACTTCCTGTACTTTGGTTAGGTAGTTGTTGTATTCGCCAATGTTCAAAATTTCTTTTAACAATGCGTCTTCTCCCATTACGCCGTAGCTGTTTTGCAGCTCTGCGTCAGCCAAGTCCGGGTATACGGTACATGCGGCTGCCAATTTACCTAAATATAAGTACATATCCAATTCAGGAGTAAAGGAATTCTTTTTGCCCGGAACCGGTATCTGTTTGGTACAAGCTTTTTTCAAAGCGTCGTCTTTTCCCGGTGAAATGGCTCTGATTTCCCATTCCACAGGCGTTCCGTTTTCCATAATGCGTTTGGAAGCTACGTATTTCACATTCTCTGTTTTCTGCACGTTTTGTGCCAAAAATGCCGCTAAATTTTTTGCCATGCTCTGTCAACCAACCTTTCTATTGTTCCATGCCTTGCAACAACTTAAATTGTTCCGGAATTTCAAAATCTTCAAAAGTGAAGTCCATATCTTCGTCCAAGTATTCCGCGTCCGCATCGAATTTTGCAAGGATGCCGCCGTCTACGTTGCAATCCTTCAAAATGACGGTTTGTCTGCCTACCGAACTGGTTGGGTCTTCATTTGTCACCTGAATATCAAAATAAACATCCTGACCCGTTTCTTTGTAACGGTACATCAACATGCGAAACACGCTGGTGTTGTAATGGAATGTTGCCGACCCGGTACCTGTCCAGCTGGTGGCTTTGTTGCCCTTGCCTGTTTTGCCCAAAATCGGAACTTCTGTTTTGTTCTTTTCAAAATTCGCCTCAAGATTAATCGCCTGCATCAGATTATAACGTTTATCCTCAATGGTAACATAACATTCCGCCAATGAGGCGCTTACGGTGTCTTTTGCGTGCATTACGCTTCTTGCCATTGTTTTTGTCTCCCTTCTAGTTTACGGTTACTGTCATGTACAAATGTGTCATAGCGTCCATTGGTTTTACGGTATCCGTTACCACAATGGACTGTCTGCTGTCACCTTGTGCCACCACAATATTGGCAGTATCAAATGTATCAATCGCCTGCATACGCTCCAACTCTTTGTGATGATCCACAAGCGCGTTCCAGAAGCTGGTACGGCCGCTTTCATTGTTTGGAATTTTTCCCAAAAAGCTGTTGTTGAAAATCATAGCGGTGTCAATTGCAATTTGGTCCAACACGCGAATGACTTGATTGCGTGAAAAATCTTTGCCTTTTTCTTCGGTCACGGTCAAAAGGGTATTGATGTCATCCAATACTCTGATGCCGTTGCCTACGCGATGCAATACATATTTGCCGTTTTGCAGCGCAGAAGCCAACTGAACTTGTGTATAGTCGGTTTTTACGCTGTATTCGCCGTCATACACTTCATTGGTTGTGGATTTATTCACAGCACAGCCTGCCTGTAAGCCGGCTACCCAGTACACCAAGTCGGATACTTGTGCGTCCGAATCCGCAACTTCATTTTCCACGCTGATAATGCCTTCATAATCGGCATCGCTTTTTTGATGCAATACGGTTTGGAATTTCACACCCACTTCATCGCGAAGTCTCTTTGTAAATGCTGTAAACAATCCTTTGATTTCCGATGTTGTGGAAGTACAAGCAAGTACGTTAAAGCTGAAGGACTCGATTTTGTCCAAGAAAGCCTGATATTCGGTACCTGTCACTTCATCGCCGTTGGTACCGCCTGTCATAGGTGTACCCGCATCCTCTTCCAACGTAAGGCCGGGAGAGAATTTGACAAAATCATTGTCTTTGAGTTCTGATTTTGTAATTGCAATTTGCTCATCAACGGTTACGTTGTCAAAAGTGGTAGTCACATCAAATTTGGAAGGTTCGTCCACATTTGCGGCAACGGAAATTCTGATTTTGTTGCCCAAAGCGCCTGTATAAACAGCGGAACCGTATTTGTTGGTAGCTGCCACGCCTTTGTTCAGTTTATAAAAATAAGCGGATTTGGCATGTAAGAACAAATCTCTGATGCCTTTTAGTTTTGCATGATTGTACGGATAACCAAATAGTTTTAAAGATTCATTTTGCAGCATTTGTGCTGTTACTTCAAATACCTGGTTATCAGGACCCCATTCCAAATTCAGGGGCATAGCCACAACGCCTCTGTCGCTGACAGCGGAGCTGACGGACGCAGCGCTGATAAAATTGATATATGTTCCCGGGAGCACCTTATTTTGAGATGCCCAATTTCCTCCACCAAGTGCCATTATTTCACCTTACCTCTCAAAAATTGAATGATTAATTTATCTGTATCTTCGGTTGTGTAGACGCTGTAGTCGTCCAGCACAACGCTCAAGATATCCACAGTATCTCTGTATCGTTTTGATTTTAACAGCTGTTCTTTTGTATAGCGAACAGGCTCTTTATTGACGGTTTCTTTTTTGGTTCTCACTGCTGCCATCTGTATTCTCCAATCCTTGTTCTATTTTTACGTCTGACATCGCATGTTCGTCGGCTGCGGCATCCTGCGTCACAAAATTGTAATTGATGAGACAATGCAGTACGCCGTTTTCCCTTTTTGTGTGAAAATCGCTTCCAAGAAAGCGGTTGTCTTGAGCAGATGTAATCATGCGCAAACAATCACACAGCCGGATTAATACCTCACACATATCCTGCTGGGTTCCCGCTTTGCTGAAATACTGAATGTCAAAGGCGCATACATTGGTGCGTCTTGAACCCAAATACGGAACAACGGAAAAAGTCAAATGTTCAATCAAAAAGCAAGGTTTGACCTGCTCTTGCTCGGGCATATCCGTATATACGGTGTATTCCTGACCGAATTCATCGGATACTGCAGTGGAAATTGCTTGTAACAGTTCATTTATCATATGTGAAAGATATCCTCCTTATACGGTTTCACCGTTTGTCGACTCTTAAGCAGCAGCCTGCGCTGCCTGCCGTGATTGTTTTCACAGAATATTCTGCTCAAAATGCAGAAAAGTTCGTTCTATTATCGCAAATATTCGTTTTAACGGAACATGACAATCCTCACTTGGGCAGCAGCCTGCGCTGCCCGCTGTGACTGTTTTCACAGAAATTTCCGCTCAAAATGCAGAAAAGTTTGTTCTATTATTGTAAATATCTGTTTTAACAGAACAATGACAATCCTCACTTAAGCAGCAGCCTGCGCTGCCCGCTGTGACTGTTTTCACAGAACATTTCGCTCAAAATGCAGAAAAGTTTGTTCCATTATTGTAAATATCCGTTTTAACAGAACAATGACAAATGACATTCCAAATGAAAGGAACGGTGCCATGTGTCGGCACATAAGTATCTTGCCTGTATGACGGTCATCGGCGCGTCCGCCGCGTTCCGTCCAAGCTGCCTGTTTTCAGCGTTCCGCGGTATGCTTTGGAACAGACATTGCGTTCTTTTCCTTTGTTATGAACTTTGTCCATTTTAATCATATCAAAAGTACAGTATCACATTCTATAACATCATTGCATTGAGCGCTTTTCCGTGGAGCCTGTACACATGCATATAGCTGTAACACATCTTTGCGGCAATGTCCTCCCAGGTACAGCCGTTGATGTAACGGTACCGCAACAGCAATTTTAATCGCTCTTCCGTTACGGTATTGAGCGCAGTTTCAATTTCTTCTTTTACTTTCATGCGCTGTTCTATTTTTTGGTTGATTTTGTCCTCCTGCTTTTCCAGCTTTTCAATGGTAGATTGTATCTTGTCACCGCTGCCCGTTCCTTTTGGTACAGCGCTGTAGGTAGGGGTAATTTTGGTACCCAGTTCAAAAATTTCGCTTTTTTCCAATAATAATTGACGAATCTCGCTGTCTAATTGTCTGTATTGTTTCAAATAATCTTTCTTTTCCTGAAGATTCATGTAAAAATTCCCCTCTCATTTTGATACTTTTTATTCTCTGCTTTTATTTGTGCTGTTTTGCCCCTCTGCCGCTTTCCGTGAACACTGCTCTCCGTTGCGGCACTGTGCAGCAACGGTTTGCGCCACCTCACAACATCATATTCCTCACTGCCATAAATAAAACACCCCATAACACCGCACCACACTGCCATAATACAGTCATGCCAAACCATGGCATTCCTATGGCTGTACCTTACAACCGCAATGTCATACCTTTGCCGCTGTCAACCTCATACAGGACGTGTTGCTTCATGCCTTCCATGCAAGGTATGCAAGGCAGCTGTGAATTTAAGATAAACATGCACTGCATACCTGCGCGTACAGTCACTGCGGTTGGTATTGTTTTAACCGTTGATTTTTCGCTTTATCCTTGGATAAATTGAGCGAATAAGGATGTGTCTTTTGAAAAATTCTGCTTCCCACCGCCTCATCGCAGGCAATGATTTCCTTTATGGTCATCTCGGAAGAAATGATGGTAATTCTGTCTTGATTGTACCTGTAGTTGAGAATCTCAAAGGCCAAATTGATGTCACCCTGTGTGGGCGGCGTCTTGTTACCTTCGCTGTTGACAGAAGTTTTGAAAAAGTCGTCAATGTACAGCACGGGAACAGACTTGAGCTCCTGCAATAAACGCTCATATTGGGCGCTCTCATGCATGATACGTTTGAGCTTTGCGGATTCATCCTTCCAAAGCATGTACTTTGCGCCGTATCCTTTTTGAATGAGCTGCCCCACCAACGCCGTACAGATATGCGTTTTTCCCGCACCTGCCTGTCCGCCGATAAAGAACCACCTGCCGTTATGGTCGGATAAATACCGCAGCGCCTCCTGTTTGATTCTCACCTGCCACGGCTCCTTTGCCAAATAGCGTTCAAAGGTATTGGTGCGCAAAACGCTTTCCAATCCGCTTTTGCGTATGCGGGCAAGGGTCTCCCGCGCAGGCATACATTCGCATTCCTGCGCCACCAAATATCCCTCTTTTACCACATACCTGACTCCTTTGTTTTTGCACAAACGGCAGTCATATCCCTTTAAGTCTCCTTCCAGCGCATTGAGATTGTTACAGTCTCTTTGCTGCGGGTCGTCACAGGACAGTACCATATTCTTCAGTTTCTGCTTCACTTGGTCGGGCACCATGTTCAGTATCTGTGTTTTGTAATCCATTCCAACTCCTCCTTTCCCACATTCTCACTGCCGCTTTCCAGTCTTTCATCTCATTGCGGCCCACTTTCCAGCCGTTGGAACAATAGTAATCCATAAAATGCGCAGCATTGACCGTGTTGTTTCTTTCTTTGCAGTATGCTTTTACCTCTTCCTCCGTGGGAGGAACAAACGATTCGCCCCGCGTGTGTTTGTTGTTCTTTTTCTTGTCTGTCGTCTCTGTACTGTTTTCTCTTTTCTCTGTGTAACAGTTGGGTAACACCTGCAGAACATTGTTCTGTGGAACATCGTTCTGAGGTACATCATTCTGTGGAATCTTACCCGAATGCAATTGATTCGCCCGTTCCGCCCGCAATCTGCGCATCATTTTTGCTTTATCCGTTTCACTGCCCACCATCTCCTGCACCTGCGGCAGATAGATTTCTCCGATTTGAGAAATCTGCACGATTCCAATGGATTGAAACAACTGCATTGCAGCCCGAACCGTGTCGATGTCACAGCCGGTCAGTCTTGCAAGAGAATCCGCGTCATGAGGAATGAGCGTTTCTCCCACAAGACGAATCAGTCTGCCGTTGGTACGCAGGGATTTCAAACACAATTTTAAATAGAAATTGCTGTACTTTTCCCCGTTGGTTTGAGATTCCATATACAAAACGGTGTCATCTTCAAAAAACGTCTCCGTCAATTTGAGCCAATAATACTTCTTTTCCGCCATAGCTTCCCCCCTTTCCGGTCTGCCGATTGATTTTCGCATCAGTACATTGCGCCCGCCGTATTGGTCCGTACCGTTTCAAAGCACAAACCGCTTTCACGGCAAATTATATTTCGCAGCGGTTTGAAGTCTGTTTCCCGTAAAAA
>OAVD01000424.1_pt1 | contig 29878 bp, 33 predicted proteins | sample 1476351 | NCBI WGS metagenome assembly OAVD01 (sample SAMEA2580075, study PRJEB22360) | human gut metagenome | biome: human gut; feature: human-associated habitat; material: faeces | place: Denmark | collected 2008/2010 | reverse complement strand
CATAAGCGGCAGTCGGTAGATTGCCGCCTGCCCGTCCGTTCCCTCTTGGCGGCTGCCCTGTGCGGACACGGAACAGACCGCCATAAGCGAACAGAGCATCATCATGAATACACGCATCATCTTGGCAGAGGTTTGAAATTGCCCATAGGGATGACGGTCTGAATGTCGTCCTTACCGTTCCGATTATTGAAATCAAATTCCAGCTCGAAGGAGTTGCCGAAGTTGTCCTCCACCACTACGATGAAATTGTGCGCCTCGTCGCCCGCCGCCGTGTAGTACAGCCGGAACTTTTCGTTTTCGAGCAGGTAGCGGTCGTTGGGCAGGAACGTGATTCCATTGTCCATTTTCAGCGTGCCTTCCCCCTCAAACTGGAAATACCGGATGGTATAGAGGGTGTTGGCGAAGTCGCCCGTCTTTTTCAGCTCACAGCGGATTTCCACCGTCTGCCCCTTCGTCACCTTGTTCGGCACGGGCATGGTTTCCACCGTGAAGGGATAGGATTGCTGGATGTCCATGTCGTCGTCACACGACACGAGCGTGAGCGACACGGCGGCGAACAGGCAGAGTGCCAACGCCTTGAAGATGGATTTTCTTCGGTTCTTGTTGTTCAGTATGTTCATTTCAATTTGATTTTTAAGTTATTGTTCATTTCTTTTTTCGTTGTCAGTTGCAGATACTCGTTCAAGTCCTTGCAACCGTCATAGAGGGCTGAACGGTCACAGATACGTCCGCTGTGGCGTTTGCCAAGAACGTCAAGCGTCCTCCGTCCGGCTTCGTCACGGTCAAGGAAACAGTTGATGCGTCCGTAAGCGTCCAGATGCTTCATCGCCTTTTCCACGTTGGAAACGGAGTTCAGCACAAGGCAGTCGCCCGTTTCCAATCCGAGCGTGGCAGCGGAAAGGAAATCCATAAATCCCTCGAACACGCTGCACACGTCGGCAGCGGTATTTTCCAGCTTTACCAGTGACACATCTTTCGGTGGTATGCAACCCTTGAAATGGCGGCTGCGTACCTCATAGCCGCCAGCCATGTTTGGAAAGCCTACAGCGAAATACCGCTTTCCACGCACGCCATAGTTCAGGCGGAAACAATGGTGGGATGCAACGGCATAAGGTATGCCCCGTTCCGCCAGATAGTCCGTCAGCGGTGAGCGGAGCAACGGGACGGCTTCCACTCCTTCAAAGGCAGGTTCGGCAGGCTTCGGTTGATAGGTCGGAAAAGCCGACCTATCAACCACCATATTTGCGGCTTTCGCTATAAACCTCGCCTGTTCCATAAAATCCACGCTTTGCGCAAACTCCCCGGCAAGCGTGAAGATGTCGCCGCCCTTGCCCAAGCCGAAGTCGTACCATAGCTGTTTTGCCACGTTCACACGGAAAGAGGGCGTGCGTTCGCCCCTGTACGGGGCGATATACCACAGCTCGTTTCCGCTCCTCCTGACAGGCTCATGTCCCAGCCGTGCGAGGAAGTCCGCCAACGGAATCCGCCTTATCATGTCGATGTCCGTCTGTTCCATGTGGCGCGCGTCAGTTGATGATTATCTTGATGCCCGCCCCGAACTGGCAATGGAACTTTCTCGTGTCGCCACCCCACAGGCAACGCTCCCGGAGGTTGGCGAGCAGGGCGATACGGTCAGCCACGTAGAACTCCACGTCCAGCGTCAGCGCACCGCCGTAGATGAAGGCGTCACGGTCATGGAGCGTGGAGCCGTCATGCAGCACCTTCTCGCCCCAGTTCACCGATTCATACCCGGCGAGAGCCGAAGCACCCGCATAGACGAAGATGATTTTACGCGCGTCGGACAGTATCTTGAAGTAGTAGCCGCCCTCTGCCGTGAACTGTGCCACGGGTATCTTTGTGTCCTTGTACGGGTTGTTCTTCAACAGGTACTCGCCGCCGAACACCCATTTGTTACCTTTCTTCGTGTAGGTGGAGAGAGCCGCCCCGAAGCTGTATCCTCCGTCGTTGCCGCCGGGTTTGAAGCCGTCCGCCAGATTCGCCCTTAACTCGATGCCCTGCATCTTCGGCAGGCACCGCTGGGCGTTCGCCCGCCCTGTGAACAGGGCAAGCGACGCGATAATCATAAAAAGGTACTTCTTCATAGTCAGCGCACCTGAAGTTCATTGATGGTATTGGCTCGTACCAAGTCCTCGTTCTCAATCACGAAGGACTGGTGGCGACCGCCGTTCTTCTCATTCAGCTCCACCACGAGGCACTTGCCGTCAGGGATGGTGAACTTTGCCATCGTGAAGACCGTGCGCTCGCTCTTCCTGCCCGGCACGAGCGTGGCGTAGTTCTGCGCGCGGAGCGGCAGGACGATCTGCTCCTGCACGGCGGTACGCTTCGCCACCTTCTTGTCCACGATTTTCCACGTTATGTAGTCCACGTCGAAAGGAATGTTGCTCTGGTTCTTGATTTCCGTGTGGAAATACAGAAGCCCGTTGTGCGTGTAGATGCCTTTCAGCAGGTACTGGATGCCGAAACGCTTGCAGCCGATGTGCTTCACCTCGCGCTTGTTCTGCCTGTGGATGGACTTCATGATAAGGCGCACCAGCATCGGGCTTTCGCTGCCCAGCTCCTTCAGATAGATTTCCTGCGCGTTGTTCGGGCGGTTCACCGCCGAGCCGTCATGGATGAAGTCGCACATCTCCACGTTGAGCAGCAGCGGTTCGGCGGCGTACTTCACGTTGAAGGTGTAAAAATTCCCGTCTTCCGTGATAACGGACATGTTGGTTTCGTTCGGGAAGTCCCTCACGGTAGCCTTCACGCGGATGACGTTCTCCGCTCCGTCGGCTTTGCCCGCAATCAGGTCGGGCGAGCCTAAATCGACATAGCGCACTTCCGCCGGGAAGATGACATGCACGGTCTTGTCGTAGGTCACTTCCAAGCCGTGCGGGGGAACCATGCGGTCAAAGCCCAGCTTTCTCGTCAGACCGTGATACAGATCGCCGTCCGCTTCCTTCTGCGGATAGACCTCCTTTGTCAAGGTCGGTTGTTCACTTCCGTTGCTTTGCCCAACGGTTACGTTTTCCTGCGCGTTGGCAGTTGCGATGCCCATAGCGAGGGCAAACATCATGATTACTTTTCTCATTTTACTTTGAATTTAGTGGGTTGTCGTTATTGATTGGATTTCTTATGATTATACATCAGTCCTTCTCCTGATAGAGCATGACCCTGTACCCGGCTTTCAGATGCACTTTGACAGTGCGCATCTTCTTGGCAATGTACTGGCTCGTGCCTTGTATCAGCCCTTTGCCCAAGTCGGAGGCGAGCTGCGCCCCGGCATTGGTGGAGATGTTGATGCTGCTGCCCAGCGAGCCACCCATGTTGGCGGCAACATCCCTGACAGCGTTCATCTCCATCGAGTTGGGGATGAATATGCCGGGCTGTCCGTCCGTGTCATAGACCTCCAACTCCACCGGGATAATCGTACCGTCGTGTTCCAGCGAGGCGATTTCGATGCCGAGCCGTTCGCCCTGAATCTTGGCTGCGCCGACCACCACCGCATTACGGGGGATGATCCGGTCTGCCACCGCCATCGGCTCCAGCAAACGCAACCTGACCGCCTGGCCGTCCGTCACGCTCTGCGCCCCATTGACACATGCCGGTATGGTGTTCCTGTCCGATACGGTCGTGACACCCACCGCCGTGTTGAAACTGCGGTTGCGTTCCTGCGAGAAGGAAGCGACAAATTCGGCATTGCTCACGGGCTGTCCGAGCGAGGACACCACCTGATGCGTCACCTGCCTGACGGGGTTTGCCGTGTTCTTTCCGGCTTTCTGCACGGGGGACGGCTCTGCGGTCTGTCCCGCTGCCGCCTGCGTGCCGTTCTGTTTTCCCATGTACTTCGCCGCCAGCTCGTAGGATTTTTCCATCAGTGCCACCTGCTCGTCCATCGTGGAGCTTCTCTCTTTTCCGTTTTCCAGTTCGGATTCGAGCGTGGCGATGCGTTCCAGCAGTTCCTCCATCTCCGCATTGTCGTTCTTCGGCTGCTCATAGAAGTTGCCGAGCGTGGCATTGAGGTCACGGTAGGCGGCTGCCGAGGATTGGATGGTCTTCGGTGCGGGCTTCACCGCCTCTTCCCTTCCGCCGGGATTGGCAAGGTCGAAGTCGCTGCCATTGTTCGATTCAGCCGTTTCACGGTCGAACATATCGCCCAACTGCTGCATGGCACGGCTGCGGTTCTCCTGACGTTCCTCCATTGCCCCCTGCTCGTAGGCTTTCGCCTTGTCACCGATAATCCGGCGGTTCTCCTTGTCCGCGTCGGGCATTTCGATGTTGTAACCTCCCGTTCCCGGTTGTTGTTCCTTGTCGGAAGGCGGGGCGAATATCAGCCACATCGCACCGATAAAAACCAGCACCATAGCGGGCAGCACTATCATTTTCTGACGTTTCAGCCGTTGGGCTTCGGTCAGCGGCTTGCGCTCCTTCTTCGGTTTCCCGTTGTCGGGAGCCGCCTTGTTCTCGTTTTTAGGTTCATTCTTCGTCTGTTCCATATAAATAAGGTGTTACGTTGTGATTGTTATCCGGCTTCACGGACAGTTCCACCTGTCCGGCATGGTCTGTTACCAGCCGGCTGCCGTCATTCCTGCCAATGTCATAGACGGCTTTGCCGAAGGTGTAGAGGGCAAGCGCGGCGAATGCGGCGAGCATTGCCAGCACGACACGCCTGCGTGTCTTCGGCGGCAAGCCGTCCAGATACCCTTTGAGCCTTGCCACCAGCATTTTCTTTTTGTCGTGGAGTTTCCAATATGCGCCCCAAAATGATTTCTTGATTTTCTTCATGTCCGTTTACCGTTTGATGGTTTGTAAATCCTTGTTCTCGATGATGGTGAAACCCTCGATGGTGAACCCGTTGGGGTTGTCGTCCGAACGGGACGAGTTCAAGAGGCGGCACGTTGTCACGAGGCTGCGCTCGGTGACGTTGCTCTGCCGGATGATCTTCTGCGTGGCGTAGGTCACAGCACGGTAAGGATAGCCGTTGAAGTCGCACACCACGCTGTCCACCTTCAGCACTTGGTTGATGTTCCCGGCGATGATGCGGTTGTAGTACCCCTTCTCGGCGAAGTCCGAATAGTAGTTGTACACGCTCTTGTCCGCCAACAGCAGGGCACGCTTCACGTTGTGTTCTATCGCGCTCTTTTCGGGCGAGAGCGTGAAAAACAGTTCGTGGAAGCGGCGCACATGCTCCCTCGCTTCCGCCGGACGGTTCTGCGAGAGATCCTGCGAGAGTGCCAGCATCAGCGACTTGCCGTTGTCCAGCACGTAGATCTTCTCCCGCTGCCGCTCCGCGAAGCGGTAGGAACTCCACACGCTCCATACCGTTATCACAGCGCACAGCGAGAGGAATACGATACCGAACAGGCGTATCTGCCTGAACGATGATTCGATGTTTTTAAGTGATTTGAATTCCATTTTACTTTTTCTGTTTATAATTGCACATTGATTATTTCAGCAGCTTGCCGATGCGTCCCACCGCGTTGCCTGCGGTAGCACCCGCCACGCTGCCCGCCATGCCTCCGGCGCGTCCCGCCATCTGGTTCACGTTGCGCCCGTAGCCGCCCATGCCCCCGGCTTGGATAATCCAGCCCGCCACCGTCGGAATGGTGAAGTAGCCGATGATGCCGATTATCATGAACACGATATACACCCCGTCGCTGGAATCCAGCGAGAAGTTGGGGTCGGTCTGCATACGCTCGATGTCGCTCTGGAGCATCAACACCTGAATCTTGGCGAGTATCGTGCTGAATATGTCCGACACGGGAAGCCACAGATAGACCTGTATGTAGCGGCAGAACCACTGCGTAAGCGTGCTTTGGAAGCCGTCCCACACCGAGATGGCGAAGGCTACCGGACCGAGTATCGCCAGCACCACGAGGAAGAAGGTGCGGATGGTGTCTATCACGAGGGCGGCGGCTTGGAACATCAGTTCCAGTATCTCGCGGAAGAAGTCGCGGATGCCTTTCTTTATTTCGTACATCTTCCGGTCGAGGTACATTTTCGCCATCGTCACCATGTCGGCGGGCGACCAGCCCAGTTCCTCCAGCTGCTTGTCGTACTCCTCGTTTGACACGAGGTAGGCGGTTTCGGGGTTGCGCACCATCGCCTCGTATTCCAGCCTGTCCTTCTGCTCACGGTACCGGTTCATGTCCAGCGTCTGCGTTTCCAGCAGTTTCGCCGTGCCCTGCACCACGGGCGAGAGGACGCTGTTCACCGTGCCAAGCACCACCGTGGGGAAGAACATGATACACAAACCGATGGCGAACGGTCGGAGCATGGGGAACACGTATATCGGTTCGGCTCTCGCCAGCGACTGCCATACACGATATGCCACGTAGAACAGCGCGCCCAGCCCGGCGATGCCTTTTGCCACGCCCGCCATGTCACCGCACAGGGGCATCATCTGCCCGTAGAGCGAGCGCAGGATCTGATGAAGGTTGTCGAACTCCATAGGCTACCAGTATCTTTCGTCCATACTGCCGTACAGCCCCATGATGCGGTCGAGGTCGTTCCTCTTCTTTGCCCGCAGGTAGCTCACGCCGATGTTCTTGTTGGTGTAATAGCTCACGAGGTTGCGGTAACGCTTCATCTTGGAATGGCAGCGTTCCACCACGTCCATGCGCTCCTTGTCCGTCATGGAGAGCGTGGTGATGTTCACCACATTTTTCAACTCCGTCAGCACGTCGTTACTCTCCTCCAAGAGCTTCGTGTAGCCGAAGGCGATGGCTCCCAGCTCCTCCACCGTGAAGCTGTCGTCGCGCAGCATCTTCTGGAAGCTGGTCACGTAGATGTCGGTGATGTCGCCCACCATCAGGATGGTCTGCTGCACCTTGCGGGCATCTTTCACCAGGTTGTTCACGGATTTGAGGGCGTCGTAATACTTCTTGCCCTGTTCATAGATTTTCACCGTTTCCTGAAAGTTCTTCACCATATTCTGGGCGGTGGTCGAGGTATGCACCACGTTCTTCGAGGTGTTCACGATGCTCTGCGCGATGTTGGACGGGTCTATCACCGCCCACTGTGCGCTTGCCCTGCCGGCTGCAAACAGGCACAGGCAGATAATAAGTGTCATTCTTGTTCTCATGTTACTTTGGATTTTAGTGGGTTTCATTATTTATTCTCCGCTTGCAGGATGGTCCGGTTTCGGGGTCACACGCACGTAGTCCCCGTTCGGCGAGAAGGTCAGGACGTCCGTCGCCTCGTTGTAGGACACGTCGATGCGGAAGCCGGTGTTCATGAAAAGGTTGCCGTTCTCCTCCTGCAAGAGGTAGGTTTCCGGCTTCAGCTTGCGGCGGATGCCGCTCCGCTTGAACACCGTCACCTTGTAGGCTTCACCCTCCTTGTAGATAAGCACGTCGGGCTTCCCCTCCACGCTCTCCCAGTTCCCGCAAAGCAGGTCGCGGCGGTTGTCCACGGTTTCGCAGGATTGCAGCACCATGACCGCCAGCCCGATCAGATACTTGCTGACTTGCAGCATTTTCGTTCTTGATATACTCATACGCATTTTCTGTTTTTAGTTGATGAATCTGTTTTACTTATTGCCTATTCCTTGTTTCTCCGTCTTTCGGCAAGCTGCCGGATGGCGGCTTCGATGTCGCCGCCCAGCTTTTCCGCCAGACGGTAAACCTCCACCTTCTCCGTTTCTTCGGTGGTGTACGCCAGATATTCCTCCGCGCTCACTTCGGTGGCATAGACAGCCGACTGCGTGCCGCCCAGTCCGATCCACACTTCCTTGTAATTGCGGTTCGGGTTGATTGCCATGTTGATGGAGAGTATCTGCGACTTCTCCTTCTCCGTCAGACCTAAAAGGGACTGTATGGCATCAAACTTGTTCATATATTTCCTTTGGTCGAGGAGTATCTTGCAGTCGGAGTTGTTGATGATGCTCTCCTTGACCACGGGCGAGGAAATGATGTCGTCCACCTCCTGCGTCACCACGATCGCCTCGCCGAAATACTTGCGCACGGTCTTGTACATATAGCGCAGGTACTCAGCCATGTTCGCTGAAGAGAGAGCCTTCCAAGCCTCTTCCACTATCAGCAATTTACGCACGCCTTTCAGACGGCGCATCTTGTTAATGAAGGCTTCCATGATGATTATGGTCACCACCGGGAAAAGCTCGCGATTTTCCTTAATACTGTCAATCTCGAAGACGATGAACCGCTTGCCGAGCAGGTCGATGTTCTCCGTGGAGTTGAGCAGGAAGTCGTAGCGTCCGCCCCGGTAATACTGCCGCATGGTGGTGAGCATGTTGTCGATGTTGAAGTCGGACTTCTCCACCTTGATGTCACGCTGTGCCAGTTCCTTGCGGTAGTCGTCACGCATATACTCGTAGAAGGTGTTGAACGACGGCACGATGCTACGGTCGGATTGGATGCGCTCAATATAGGCACTCACGGCACTGCCCAGCTCGCCGCTCTCCGTCTTTGTCACCTTGTCGTCCTCCGACTTCCAGAGCGTCAGCAACAGGGTCTTGATGCTGTCCTTCTTCTCCACGTCGAAGATGTAATCGTCGGTGTAGAACGGGTTGAAGCTGATGGGCTTATCTTCCGTGTAGGTGAAATACACACCGTCCGCTCCGCCTGTCTTGCGTCGGATCATGCCGCACAAGCCCTGATAGGAGTTTCCCGTGTCCACCAATACCACATGTGCGCCTTGCTCATAATATTGGCGCACGAGGTGGTTCATGAAGAAAGACTTGCCGCTGCCCGAAGGACCCAGCACGAACTTGTTGCGGTTGGTCGTGATACCTCGCTTCATGGGCAGGTCGGAGATGTCAAGGTGCAGCGGTTTTCCCGTGAGCCTGTCCACCATCTTGATGCCGAAGGGCGAGAGCGAGCTGCGGTAGTTGGTTTCCTCCGTAAAGAGGCATACCGCCTGCTCGATGAACGTATGGAAACTTTCCTCGGCAGGAAAGTCCGCCGCGTTGCCGGGCATCGCCGCCCAGTAGAGCGTCGGGCAGTCGATGGTGTTGTGGCGAGGCACGCACTCCATGCTTGCCAGCTGGCTGCCCACATCATTCTTTATGTGCTTCAGTTCCTCCGCGTCATCGCTCCACGCCATAACGTTGAAGTGCGCTCGCACCGATGTCAACCCGTAGGAATGGGCTTCGTTCAGGTACTGGTCTATCCACTCGCGGTTGATGCTGTTGCTCCGGCTGTATCGGGATAACGACTGCATATTCCTCGCGGACTTCTCGAATTTTTGAAGGTTCTCCTCGCTGTTGTCGATAATCACATACTGATTGTAGATGTGGTTGCAGGAGAGCAGCAGCCCCACCGGGGATGCGAATGACAGGCGGCAGTCCGAGCGGTCGGTGGAGAGTTTTTCATACCGGGTATCGGTCGCCACCGTGCCGGGCAGGTCTTCCGCATCGGACAGGGTGTGCAGGCACAGGCGGTTGTCACCGATGCGCATTTCTTTTGCCGAGAGGTCGATGTCCTGCAACGTGGAGTCGCCTTCGGGCATGAGCGAGAAGTAACGCTCTATCAGTCCGGCTTTGCCGTCCGTCCCCACAATCTCGTCGGTGGAGAGGCGGCGCAGCCTGACGAAGCCGCTGTCGTTGATGATGCGCTCGAACTGTTCCGCAGCCTCCATGAACTTTGCGGCGGTTTCCTTGTCCAGCTCCTTCGGGATGATATGCCCCCGGCACAGCGTACTGAAGTTGCTCTGCATCCGGTTGCGCTCCTTCGTCGTCTTGGTCAGGTAGAGGTAGCAGGTGTGCTTCAGGTACGGACGCTCGTTGAAGTGACGCTCGTTGGAGCGGCTCAGGAAGCTCATGTCCTCCTTTTGCAGTTCCGGCTTGTAGCGTTCCTTGATGAACCAGTCCTGCTTGTGGACGACGCAGAAGTCCGGCAGCACCTTGATAGCCTTGCACCAGCAGCCGTGTATCGCCTCGTACTCCGCGCTCGTCACGGTGTAAAGCTCCGGCAGTTCCACCTCGAAAGCCACCGTGATGTCGGCGTCTTTGGAGATGATGCAGCCATGCTCCACCGCCAGCAGGGGGAACCTGTTTTCCAGTGTCGTCATTTTGGATGTATTTCTCATGTCGTTTCTTCCTTTCGTTGCCTTTTGAATAATCGGGTGATCCGCCGCCGGTTGATAAGGTATCGGGGATGGCTCCTTGCCGCTCCCAGCTTCATCAGCCCGTGTTCGCCGTACCGTGCGTTCAGCGCGAAGGTCTGCCATACGAGGACGGAGGACGATGCCGCGCCGAAGCCGATACATACCCACTGGTCGATGCCGACCATGTAGAGGATGACGAACAGGACGAAGAGAGCCAGCAGACCTCCGCAGAAGATGAAGAGGTACTGTGCCTTCAAGCCCTTGAACTCTACCGGACGGCCGATACCCTTGTTTATCGGGTATTCAGCCATACATTGTTTATTAAAGGAAGAATGAACGCAGGATAGTCGCGGCGACAATCAGGAAAATGCACGCTCCGAACCAGCTTGCGGCGGTCTTCGAGGTGTCGGGGTCGCCGGACGAGAATTTTCCGTACACTTTTACGCCTCCGATAAGACCGATTACAGCACCGACGGCGTAAATCAGTTTCACTCCCGGATCGAAATAGGAACTCACCATAGAGGTGGCTTCGTTGATGCCCGCCATGCCGTTTCCCTGCGCGATGGCGGAGGCGGTTGCGGCAACCAGAAGTGCCGCAGAGATGATGAACTTTTGTCTGATGTTCTTGTTCATAAACTGTTCTTGTTTTGTGCCGTCCAAAGGGTGGATGGTCCTTTTTCGGGCGGTTGATACTTGATTACTTTACTTTGGTTTAGTGGATTCTCCCTTTGTTTCCACGGACTTGGGAGGGTCCGTTGCGGACGGGCCGTACCTTGTACCGCCGTGCCGCGTGGTGTGATGTTGTCTTACGTTTTCATTTTTTCTATCGTCTTTCGTTACACATACTTCCGGATGTCGAACTCCTCGATATTGTCGGGGACGGTAAATTCCTTGTCCGGATTCTTCAGCCGGATTTCAATAAGCCCCTTGATGCGGATGCTCAGTTCTGTCGAGCCTGCCATCAGTTTCTCGTACAGTTCCGTCCCTTCCATGTCGGTGAAGACCTTTGCTGCCCGGTCCTGTTCCGCCGTTGTCGCCTGCGGATTCTTGGCGGTCTTGACGGCATCGTCTATCTCGTCGAAGCTGTTGCCTGAAGCCCGTGGCAGATCCGGACCATTCTCTTCCGGTTCGTCCTCTCCGAACTCCAGTTCCGAAGGCTGCATGCTCGTGAAGGTTTCGTCGAGCTTCTCTTCCGGGACTTGTGCCGGACGGTACACGGCTTCCGCGTTTCCGTCGTCAAAAGTAGCGTCTTCTTCCGCCAGCCCAATGCCTTTTTCCGAAGTGGCAGCTTCTTGCGCCGGTATGGCAGCGGTTGTCCGGGTCGATGCCATCCTGAAACGGCTCTTGCCGATGATGTCCGGTTTTTCTGCGGGTGGTGTTTCCCGTACTGTTTCCTGCTTTACCGTCGTGCCGCCCAACGACCTCCACAGTCCGGCAATGCCTCTAAGGAAGCGGACGAGCTTCGTTTCCATGATGCGGTCGTAGAGCAGCAGGAACAGGAACCACAGGTTACAGCCCACCGATACAGTCAGGAGAATCATCGTCATGCTCATAGCTCTACTTTGGGGACTGAGTCCAACATACGGTTGATTTCGGCACGGTGTGTCTGGAAATGTTCGTTAAGCACATTGTCCAGATAGTCGGCGATGGTCAGATTTCCTTTACCTAATAAATAGGTGATTTCGGTTATCACGCTGTGGTTTGCCAAACTGATGTACACTTGCTTTCCCTCTCTCGCCTTGATGCCTGATTTTTTAAGGAAGGCGCGATAGTCATTCTTTTTTCTTTTCATGTCTGTTTCTTTTTGACGGTTAAAATACTGAATTGTAATTCCGGGCGTAAAGGCTCTTTATCGCCTCCTCGCACTGGTTGAAGTGGTGCGTAAGCACATGGTCGATGTAGGCGGACAGCGACAGCCGGTCATGCCCGATCACACGGGTGATGCGCATGATACGGTCGTGGTACTCCGGGCGCACATACGCCATCTTCCCCTCCCGCGCCTTCACTTCGGGTTCACGGATGAAAAGCCGTTCATAGTCCTTTTCGCCGCATTTGCCGCCTACCGGCACGGGCGACAGGATTTCCACACTCGCCTGCACTTGGGCAAGCATACTTCCGCCGTCATGATGCGGATTTCTGTTTTTCTGGTTCTTTTCCTGATTCATATCCATATTCATATTAAGTCTTCACGTTGTTTCCTGTACAGTTCGTTTATTTTCTCCTTGTGCTGTTCCAGATGCTGGCGCAGCACGGTGTCCACGTAGCCGCCTACCGAGATTTCCCGCCCGGCGATGTCGTTAACGATTTTAAGAATCTTGCTGTGTACGTCGCGGCTGATATAGACGCACTGGCGTGTCTTTATCTCGTTGCGGCGCAGGAACAGTCCGGTGTAGTCGTCCTCCTGCCGTTTGCGGCGTCCGCTGTCTTTCAGCGGTTTCTCCTTTGCCGGTGACGGTGCGGACGGCTGTTCCGATTCGGGAACGCTTTCTTCTTCGGGGGCCGGCGCGGGCGGCTCCTGCGCACGGTACAGGGTTCCGTCCTGCTTGCGCCTGCCGATAGAGGCTATCAACAGTTCCTCGTCGATGCCTTCGGTGTTCACTTTCCTGCTGCCCATGTTCATCGCGGTTTGATGATGCTGACAATCTCTTCCGAGAACTCACGGATGCCGCTCCCTTTCAGCAGGAACGTGTCCATCGGGAAGATGGTCGAGCGGAAAACGCCCTTGCGTTCTTCCGAGAGGTCGCGCCGGAATTTCTTGCTGTCGGGCAGGCGTGTGGACAAGACCGACAGTCCCATTTCGGCAATCACATCTTCATACAGGTCGTACAGCCCGTTCTTCTCCCTGCCGTCCACCATCGTCCAGAACAGGTGAAGACCTTTTGTTTTCGCCTGTCCCGTCGTCATTAGGTTGTCACGGAACATCGCGGCGAATTGCAGGGTACTTTCCACGACGAAGCGGTCGGCACTCATGGGCGTGAAGATGTAGTCCATCTGGGAGAGCGTCTTGACAACGCCGTCGCTACGGAGCGTGCCCGGCATGTCGAAGAACACGATGTCGGGTTTCACCTCCTCGCTGACGAGCATCCTGTCGGCATCGTCGAGGGCGTCCTGTGAGTTACTCTTGATGACCGGGTAGGCGTTCTTCCTGACCTTGCGGAAGTGGTCGCACGCGAGTGCCTTGAAATAGAGGCTCTCGTCGATAAGTTTCGTTTCACGTTCACGCAGACCGTGGATGCTGTGTTGCGGGTCGTCGCAGTCTATGACGGCGACATTGTAGCCCTTCACGTTGTGGAGGTAGTTGGCGGCAAGAGCCGTGACGGTGGATTTGCCGATGCCTCCCTTTTGTGTTGCGAATGCAACGAAGATTTCATTACTCATGGTTCTATTGCTTTTAATGGTTGATGAATTGTTTTCCTGTTCCTGTATGGAAGCGGTGACGTATATATCCGCGTCCGCGAATCATTATCCGGGCGGTCCGTCACGTATCCGTTTCAACGGTGAAGCCTGGATTCGGATAACCGGTGAATGACGGCATTGCGTCATGAAGTCATTGAATCCGTGAATCACCGCGTTGTTGTAAAACCGGGTATCCGGCAGTGCGGATATTCGGTTTTGCAAATGTCCGCCTAAGCGGTTTGCCGGGTATCTGAAAGTTCCTTTTTCCATATCTTCAAATCGTTCGTTTCTTGAATCATGCTGCAAATAAACAAGTATATTCCGGAACTTGTATCACTTCTCCGACAAGTGGCAGCATGTTGCGCCGGTTGGCAGCCATTGACCGGATCAAGCCTCTGTCCGATACCGCTTTAAGGGCGTAACTTTGCCCCCGAACGGCAGGGTTCGCCGCAGGTGGCGCAGCCCGGAGTTTGAAAGGCATTCCCCCAATCCGTCCCCGACGGATTTTTATGTTCACCTGAACATAGCAAGGTATGTTTTCAGCCGCTCAAAACATTTTGAGCAGCCACGAAAACGCCTTACCCTTGCAGGGGGCGGGCTTACCCTCCGAAGTCGGGAAGCCTCTCAAACCTGCGGTGCTGTGCCTCGAAGCGGCGGCTTATGCCGTCAAACCGCTAAATCCAAGGTAATATGAGTGAAAAAAGAAGAAACAAAGGCGGGAGAAATCCCAAACTCGATCCGGCGGTGTTCCGCTACACCATCCGTTTCAGCGAGGAGGAACACAACCGTTTCCTCTCCATGTTCGAGAAGTCAGGCGTTTACGCCAAGTCGGTTTTCCTGAAGGCGCACTTCTTCGGACAGCCGTTCAAAGTGCTGAAAGTGGACAAGACGCTGGTGGATTACTACACCAAACTGTCCGATTTTCATGCGCAGTTCCGCGCAATAGGTACAAATTACAACCAAGTCGTGAAGGAACTGAGGCTGCATTTTTCCGAGAAAAAGGCGATGGCGTTGCTCTACAAGCTGGAGCAACAGACCGTCGAACTCGTAAAACTGAGCCGCCGGATTGTGGAACTTTCAAGGGAAATGGAGGCGAAATGGTCGCAAAAATCAGTGTAGGAAGCTCGTTGTACGGCGCGATTGCCTACAACGGGGAGAAGATCAACGAGGCGCAAGGGCGGCTGCTCACTACCAACCGTATCTATAATGACGGTTCGGGAACGGTGGACATCAACAAGGCAATGGAGGGCTTCCACACCTTTCTGCCGCCACAGATGAAAGTGGAGAAGCCGGTGGTGCATATCTCGCTCAACCCACATCCCGATGACGTGCTGACCGATGCGGAATTGCAGGATATAGCCCGCGAGTATCTGGAAAAACTCGGTTTCGGCAACCAGCCTTACCTTGTTTTCAAGCACGAGGACATTGACCGCCACCACCTGCACATCGTGACCGTGCGGGTGGACGAGAACGGGAAATGTATCAGTGACAAGAACAACTACTATCGTAGCAAGCAGATCACCCGTGAGTTGGAGAAGAAATACGGACTGCACGATGCGGAGCGCAGGACCCGCCGTCTTGACACGCCGCTGTGCAAGGTGGATGCCTCTGCGGGCGACGTGAAGAAGCAGGCAGGGAATATTGTCAAGGTTCTGAACGGGCAGTACCGTTTTCAGACGATGGGCGAATACCGCGTACTCCTTTCCTTATATAATATGACGGTGGAGGAAACGCACGGCAATGTGCGCGGACGCGAGTATCACGGGCTGGTCTATTCCGTCACGGATGACATGGGCAACAAAGTCGGTAATCCGTTCAAATCCTCGCTCTTCGGGAAATCCGTCGGCTATGAAGCCGTGCAGAGGAAGTTTGCCCGTTCCAAGCAGGAGATCAAGGACAGGAAACTCGCCGGAATGACGAAACGCACTGTCCTTTCCGTGCTGGAAGGCACGTATGACAAGGATAAGTTCGTTGCCACGCTCAAAGGGAAAGGCATCGACACCGTGCTGCGCTACACGGAGGAAGGGCGCATCTACGGAGCTACGTTCATCGACCACCGCACGGGCTGCGTGCTGAACGGCTCGTGCATGGGCAAGGAGCTTTCCGCCAACGCCTTGCAGGAACACTTCACGCTGCCTTATGCCGGACTGCCGCCTATTACGTTTTCCGTTCCGGTGGAAACAGGAGAGGATATGCGCGGACAGACCGCATCCGACCACGAGAACACGGCGGGCGGTGTCGGTCTGCTCACTCCCGAAGGTCCGGCTGTGGATGCCGAAGAGGAAGCCTTTATCCGGACGATGCAGCGTAAGAGGAAAAAGAAGAGGCGCAAGGGCTTGGGAATGTAATCAAGGTATCAACAATCAAAAAAATCAATGTATGTCACAACAAGAAGACGATTTGAGGGCATTGGCGAAAATCATGGATTTTCTGCGTGCCGTGAGTATTATTTTAGTGGTCATGAACGTGTACTGGTTCTGCTATGAAGCCATCCGGCTCTGGGGAGTGGATATCGGCGTGGTGGACAGAATCCTGATGAACTTCGACCGCACGGCGGGGCTGTTCCGTTCCATCCTGTACACGAAACTGTTTGCCGTCCTCCTGCTTGCCCTGTCATGTCTGGGGACGAAGGGCGTGAAGGGGGAGAAAATCACTTGGGGACGGATCTGGACGGCTCTTGCCGCAGGCTTCGTGCTGTTCTTCCTGAACTGGTGGATATTGGCATTGCCGCTGCCGGTGGAAGCGGTGACGGGGCTGTATGTCCTGACCGTCGGAGCGGGCTATGCCTGCCTGCTGATGGGCGGTCTTTGGACGAGCCGCCTGCTAAAGCACAACCTGATGGATGACGTGTTCAACAACGAGAACGAGAGTTTCATGCAGGAAACACGGCTTATCGAAAGCGAGTATTCGGTCAATCTTCCGACACGGTTCTACTACAAAAAGCGTTGGAACGACGGCTGGATCAATGTCGTGAATCCCTTCAGGGCTTCCATCGTATTGGGTACGCCGGGCAGCGGGAAGTCATACGCGGTGGTAAATAATTTCATCAAGCAGCAGATTGAAAAGGGCTTCTCGATGTATGTGTACGACTTCAAATTCAGCGACTTGTCCACGATAGCCTACAATCACTTGCTGAACCACTCGGAGGGCTACAAGGTGAAACCGAAGTTCTATGTGATAAACTTCGACGACCCGCGACGTTCGCACCGTTGCAATCCCATCCACCCGGATTTCATGGAGGATATCACGGACGCTTACGAGAGCGCGTACACCATAATGCTCAACTTGAATAAAAGTTGGGTGCAAAAGCAGGGCGACTTCTTTGTGGAATCACCTATTATCTTGTTCGCCAGTATTATATGGTATCTCAAAATCTATAAAGGCGGCAAGTATTGCACGTTCCCCCATGCAATCGAGTTCCTTAACCGCCGTTACGAGGATATTTTCCCTATTCTGACCTCTTATCCCGAACTGGAAAACTACCTCTCGCCATTCATGGACGCATGGCTCGGAGGGGCTGCGGAGCAGTTGATGGGGCAGATAGCATCGGCGAAAATACCGCTTTCAAGGATGATTTCCCCGCAGCTCTACTGGGTGATGTCGGACAGCGAGTTCACTCTGGACATCAACAATCCCGAAGAGCCGAAAATTCTCTGCGTGGGCAACAATCCCGACCGTCAGAACATTTATGGTGCGGCTCTCGGTCTGTATAACTCCCGTATCGTGAAACTCATAAACAAGAAAGGTATGCTGAAGTCGTCGGTCATTATAGATGAACTACCGACGATATATTTCAAGGGGCTGGACAACCTTATCGCCACCGCGCGAAGCAACAAGGTTGCCGTCTGTCTGGGCTTTCAGGATTTCAGCCAGCTGGTGCGCGACTATGGCGATAAGGAAGCCAAAGTCGTGATGAACACCGTCGGAAATATCTTCTCCGGGCAGGTGGTAGGCGAAACCGCCAAAACACTATCCGAACGCTTCGGAAAGGTGTTGCAGAAACGGCAGTCCATTTCCATTAACCGGCAGGACGTTTCCACCTCCATCAACACGCAGATGGACGCGCTTATCCCACCCAGCAAGATTTCCGGCTTGACGCAGGGAATGTTTGTCGGTTCTGTGTCCGATAACTTCAACGAGCGTATCGAACAGAAAATTTTTCACTGTGAGATTGTCGTGGACGCCGAGAAGGTGAAGCGCGAGGAGAAAGCCTACAAGAAGATCCCCGTCATTACCGACTTCACCGACTTCACCGACGGGGACGGCAACGACTGCATGAAGGAAACGGTGCAGGCGAATTACAGGCGCATCAAGGAGGAGGTGAAGCAGATTGTCGCCGACGAACTGGAGCGTATCGCGGGTGACGAGAACCTGAAGCATCTGTTGCAGCAGAAATAGCCGGCAGGCGGTAACGAAAACGGGCGGGGCAAGTTTGACACCTTGTTCCGCCCGTTTTCGTTACCCTTCGTTTTCCGGATTTTCCTCTTTCAGCAATTTGTTTATGGTCGTTACCGTATGTGTCTGAAAGTAGGTCTTCAGTTCCGCGTCATCTTTCAGGAGTATGCCGCATTCCTCATCATAAGTTCCGATGATATATTTTTTAAGTTCGGAAAAACTTTCCGCAAACGGTATCTGCCTGTTTTCCTGCCAGTATTCGGTTACCACTTCGGAGATAAACGCTTTAAGCACGGCTTTTTCCTCTTTACCCAGTTTCTTGAAACGTGTCGTTTCACGGTTCACGGGCAACGGTTCCGGCAGAATATCCTCCGGATTCTTGCCGCTGCGCATGGCGGACATGCAGCTTTTACAGATATGTTGTGCGTGTCCTTTGCCGGAGAGCTTCTCATTCGCCTTGTAGTCACCGCAAATCCGGCAGTAGTGCCCGTTCTGTTTCTTCTTTTTTGCCATTTCTTTATCCTGCTTCTGTTCCAGCTGCAAATATCGGCATTTATTTCCATGATTGTCAATATGATGCAACAAAAAAAAGACGGAAAACAGATGATTGCCCCTTATTTTCCGTCTTTCCTGTCCGGATGGTGGTTCATCTTCTCATGCGTTCCAATTCCTCGTCACGTTGCATCTTCTCGTTGAGTTTCTCCTGCATCCTGTCAAGGAAGTAGGTGCGGCTCTCGTTCTTCCGGCGTTTGATGTCAATATAGAAGCGGTAGCAGTCCTTTGATTCGACACCGAAAATCTTGTAGAGGAGCGGGGCGAGCTGTTTAAGCGGCATGTTACCGTTGTTGATGCAGCCCATCTCGTTGATGCCGTAGATAAGTTCCACAAGGTCGATGGCGTTGCCTGTCCATTGCAGGAGTGTGGCGGATTTTTCAGTTGTATTTTCGGAGGATGTACGGACGGGGATTAGTGGTGGCACTTGGGGAGCGGCAAGGAACTTCTGCATCTTCCTTACGAAAGAGAGTGCCTTGCTGATATAGGATGCAACCTCCCTCTTTTCTTCGGGAAAATTGCGCACGGGATGGTGCTGCAACTCGATTTCGATGTAAGCCAGCGCGATGATGGTGCGGTTGGTGTCTACGTTGCCGCTGCATAGCTCGATTACTTGGGTAGCGAAAGCCGCGTATGCCGTTTCCATATTGCAGTCCCCGGCTTCGTTTATACGGCGGAAGAATTCGGTTTCCGCCAATAAAAAATAATTCATGTCCTGTCAATTTTGAAATTTAACACTCTGTTTTTCGGTATGCGCACATGAATATGATTGGCAAAAATCATGTACATCAAACAAAAAATCCGGCACATAGTCTGCAATATGCTGGATTTCAGAGTAATAATTTCAAAATTTATTTATCCGACAGGAGTTGTATTCAACTTAAGGTGTTAATCTACTGAACATTAGTCCATTTTCCGGACATCAAACGCACGCTTTATAGATATGGCGGACCACTCCGTTGCGGTATGCTTTCTGTGAGGTCAGCGTCCATTGTTCCTGTGGCAAGACGGATTGGAAGAAACGCTTTCCCGTTCCGGCAATGAAAGGAATTGTGTATAGTATGATTTCATCCACCACACGCATACGCAGTAGCCCGTTGATGTAGTCCGCCTTTTCAGGAGTGGCTTCCGCCAGATAGCAGATGTCTGTTGTGGATTTCCGCCATTCGTCAAGCATGGAGATGGAATAATCCGGTGTGATATGATAAAGGGCGTTTTCCCTTATCTCGTTGATACCGCAATCTTCAAGGCGCAGTTCCTTATACGCTTTGCAATACAACTCGGAGCTTTGACATCCGTCCATCGTGAGGACGGCAAGAATCTGTACTTTACCCATTATCGTTTCCTTTCGTTAGGCAAGGGCAAAAAAGTAGCGTGCAAATCACACTACTTCTAATGGAGGCTCTGGAATGCCCTTAACAGGAATAGGTGAATGCACGCTATGCGTAGGCATAGCATAAGCAATCACGCAATAGTTCCTGTTAATGTTAATTTTCCAGATTCCCATTAGGACGCCTTGCGGTCTTATGTTATATATAGGCGGCAAAAGGCTCTGCCAATCGCCGTTACCTTCTGATATGTCATGCAAAGATAGCCATTTTCAGCGAATTGCGGGCTATGATTGCTCAAATTTATATTTCAATCCATATTCTTCCAGTTTATTATAGAGTGTTGTCCTGCCTATTCCAAGCAGTTCGGCGGCGACCTTGCGGTTCCCGTCAGCCTGCTTCAAAGCACGTATAATCCGCTCTTTATCTTCCTCTTTGTTGCGCAGGGAGAAGCCGGTAACAGAGGTTGTTTCGGTTATTCCAAGTTCCAGATGCTCTTTCGTGACAAGTCCCGTCTGCGCCTGCAACACCGCGCCCATGATTTTCTGACGAAGCTCGCGCACGTTGCCCGGCCATGAATGGGTCAGCAACGCTTTCCGTGCTTCGGAGCTGAATCCGCTAACCTTGCACTCCAATTCATTATTGGCAATCTCGCGGAAAAACTCTGCCAGCGGCATGATGTCTTCCTGACAATCACGCAGCGGCGGAACGGTTATCTCGAAGTCGTGCAGACGGTACAGCAAGTCCTGCCGGAAACGCTTTTCATTGACCGCCTTTTCCAGATTCTCGTTGGTGGCAGCGATAATACGGACATTGAAACTTCTATCCGTCCTGTCACCAACGGGGCGGTATCGCCGCTCCTGTATGGCACGCAGAAGCATCTGTTGGGTTTCCGGTGCAAGGTTGCCCACTTCGTCCAAAAACAGCGTGCCGCCTTCGGCTTCATGGAAATATCCTTTCTTGGCACTGTCCGCACCGGTGAACGCCCCTCTGACGTGTCCGAAGAATGCCGACGGTGCAAGCTCTTTGGTGAGTGAACCGCAGTCCACAGCCACAAACGGTTTTCCTGCCCGCTTGCTCTTGTCGTGCAGCAGATGGGCGATATGCTCTTTGCCCGTACCGTTCTCCCCGAATATCAGCACGCTCATGTCGGTGGGGGCTACCAGCCTTATCCGGTGCATGATTTTCTGAAAGGCGGAACCGTCACGGGCAAAGACGGGCATACGGCTTCGCCCGATATTCCGCTCTTTCAGTATGGTACGGAGCAGAGGTACAAGTTTGTCCTCCACAAGCTGCTTGGGTATGTAGTCCAGCGATCCGAGTTTCATGCTTTCAACCGCCGTATGCACTTCGGCATAGTCGGTCATGATGACAAAGGGCTGCATCATGCCTTCCTTGCGCATCCAGCGCAGCAGGTCGATACCGTTGCCGTCGGGCAGGCGCAGGTCGGAAACCACGATGTCCCCGTCTGCGGCCTGTTGCAGATATTTCTTCGCGGTCGAGAGGTGGAAAGCCTGCACGGTGCGGAATCCCTCGCGTGCCAGCAGGTTGCAGACAAACTCGCAATACACGATGTTGTCCTCCACCACGATGATTTTTGTCTTATCCATTTTCGTATTTTCTCCTTTCTTCTTTTGCCAGCCGGATGATTTCCGAACCCTTATCCAGCACAGCTTTTACAGCATTGCCAATTGTTTTATCGTCAGGTGTGCCATCGCAATGAAGCAATTTGTATAGTTCCCTTAACGGTTGGTCGGCACGGAGTATCTCCCATGAACTTCGCAGGTGGTGTGTCAGGGCGTCCAGTTCCTGAAGGTCTTTCTTTAGACCCGCTTCCCTGATTGCCTGCATTTCCTTTTCGGTTTCCGTTATCAGTTTCTCCAACATGACGGCTTCATTCCCGTAGGACAGCAGGGAGGTGAAGTCCGGCTTTTCATTCCGGTTGCCTTTCATGGCGCATTTGTCTGAAACCTCCATCAGTTCCGATATGGAGAACGGTTTGAGCAGGCAACCGGAGAAACCACGTTCCATAAGTTCCTCCTTGCTGCAACTGCCCGAAGCGGTTGTCACGACTACCGGGATAGTCTTTGAATTGCCAATGTTGGAGGTGCGCAGCAGTTCCAACAGCTCGAAGCCGTTGATTTCCGGCATGTTCAGATCGGTAAGCAATAGACTGTATTCCTTTTTCCTTATCATTTCCATCAGCTCCGCAGCATCAGTGCAGGTGTCACAATGTATCCCTTCCTGTGCATACATTTCTTTAAGCATCAGGAGAAGTACCTCGTCATTGTCGATGGCAATCACATCATGGAATGCACGGTCATGATGAATCCTTGTCTGATTTATCCTTTCCGGCAGTTCCCCGGCTGTCTGCATGGGTATTTCCACTGTGAAACGGCTGCCTTTGCCTTTCTCGCTCTCCAACCGTATCGTGCCGCCGAGCATTGTCACGATACGCTGAACGATGGACAGTCCCAGTCCGAAGCCGTCTTTTGCGGCGGCGTTTGACAGACGTTCAAACGCGCCGAACACGCGTTGCTGTTCCTCGTTGGTCATTCCTGTGCCCGTATCTTCGACGATAATTTTCAGGACGCCGTTATCGTAGTCCGTTCTCAGGGAAACGCCACCGTTCTCCGTGAACTTGATGGCGTTGGACAGCAGGTTGTTGCCGATTTGCAGGATACGTTCCTTGTCGGTCAGGACGACTGTATCCGTTTGATTGGTTATGGTCAGAGCCAGCCCCTTGTTCATGGCAATGGGCGTAAACTCCGTTTCAAGAATGTGCGTGATTGCCGAAATTTGGCAAGGAGAGAAATTCGGCTGCTCCTTGCCGTTGTCCAAGCGGAAGAAACTTAGCAGCGTATTGAGCATTTCACGCATACGCTCAGAAGATTGCCGGATGTTTTGGATATACGCCCCGATTTTATCAACATCGCAATCTTTTTGCATCAGTCCGGCATAACCCGTTATTGCCGTCAGAGGCGTGCGCAATTCATGGGTGATGGTATGAACGGCTTTCTTGCGGGAAGCAATCAGTGCCTCGTTCTGTTCAACAGACTGTTGAAGTTGTCCGATTAAATCCGATGTTTTCAGTCGGTATCGTTTGATTCGGATGGCATCCCTATGTATAATTATGAACAATACGAGCAATAACAGAAGTATGGATAATGCCAGACTGCCAATTTGCCTGAACGACTTCTTACGCATGGTGGCTATCTCGGTTTCTCGTTCTTTCAGGTCGGTCTGAACATTGTTGTCGATATGACGGATAAGCCTACGTAATTGGCTGTTTAGGGCTGCATTATGTGCGGCAACGCTGTCGGTCTGTTCGCTAAGTATCCGGTTCTGGGCTTTTTGTTTGGCAATCACATCGTTGTTAAGAGAACAGAGCATCGAGGTTGTTGCCGACGGTTTTGTTTCCTCCTTTTTGCCGAAGATGCCCAAGAACCCCTTGCGTTTAGTCTTGCGGGGGCTTTCATTTGCGCTTTGACGGACTATGAACGGCACTTTATCGGCTATACGCCTATTGAGTGTCCTCTGACGGGAATGTATATCCGCCAGCTCCCTCATCTGTACTTCTTTGCTTGCCAATATGTCACGGATGCTGTCTATCCCGACACGTTCCGAACTGAACACCTCGCAGAAGACACACAGTGTACTGTCAATTACCATTCTTTGCTGATGGTATTGTTCTGCATCGCCCTCTTTCCATTCCGCGACAGTTTCTCCCAGCAATGACAGCCCTGTAATCCGTATGTTCAGGCGGTTTATGTTTTTTCGCAACTCGCTTGCCTTACGGTTTTCCTCCTCGGACAGAGCCAATGTGTTTTGTTCGTTATGGTAGGTATAGGCTACCAGCAGTGACAGGATGAATATGGAAATGTAGCCTGCGGCTACTAATATGCGGTAGGATTTCATAAGCCGTATATATAATGATTGCGAAACTTCTCATTTGTCAGGAATATGCGTGCCGCTATAGCCGCACCTTCCAAATCTTGCCGGAAACGTGCTCATGATTCACTGTTCCAGTATTTCATCCTTCTCTCGCACCATTCCTCATATCCCTCTTTTTTCAGTTCTCCAGGTGTCTTGAGAACCTGCTGGTTGCAGAAGTCGGAAAAATTACTTGCAGAGAGGAACCGGTTGCGTTCAGCCACTTCCTTCAGGGCAAGTTCCGGACGGTACGAAAGATCTTCCTTGATACGGCTTATGCGCTCCTGCCGGAGCCAGTCGGTCGCGGAACAGCCGTAATATTCTTCAAAACGGCTTCGGAAATGGGAATAGCTCATGCCACACATCCCTGCCAGCTCCTCTGCTGTAAAGGTGTGCCACTTATACATCTTCACTTTCAGGCAGAAGACCGCTTTTTCCAGTTCTTTCAGACGGCTTTCCGCATATTGCATTTCAGATTCCTTCAGAGGGCTGGAGATATGGCGGAGGGTGTCACGGCGCGCCCTGAAAAAGTAGTCGCACACCCGGTTGGTCACGCAGTTAAGATAGGAGCGTCCCCTCATGCAGCGGAGCAGGTCGCAGAAGAACATCAGTTCCGGTGTCCGGTACTCCGTTTCATAGACGGCTACGAGGTCATTGCACAGGTAGCAGAATGCAAAATCTTCAGGCGAGCATGCCACAAGAGCCATGTAAGGCTTGTAGTCACGCATTTTCAATGTAGGCTGGACAGGAATGGATTTGAATGTGCCGACAATCAGGCGCAGCACCTCTGCATTATGGGCGAAACTCTCCATTTCGCGTACCATACGGCTTACGGAGTAACGTTTCTTTACAAGTTCTTCCGCCTTGTCCGTTATGCTTTGCAGACTTGCGGAATGTATGGGATATATATCGGCTGTGTGCCGTAGCAGGGCTGTCAATCTCATCATGTTGTTTTTGCGGCAAATATCGGGTTTATAAAGTAACAAGCAGTTCCAAATCTTGCCGAAAATCCCAACACGGTCATATTTTTCCTTGCCGTTGCAACGCTTCCAAGAAGAAAACGGCAATGGTAGACACTACATATAGCGCAAGAACCCATGCACCGGATTTGCGTTGCACTGGGCTTTCATCGTCATATCTGGCTATAATCCTGTCGTAACGTTTCCTGAAAAAGAACCGCCAGCTCAACAAGGCAATAATGCCGCCCTCGATAATATAATACTGAATATCGGAGGGATATGCGACAATGCCGTATCGGGTCAGCATCCCCCATACGGTCAATACGTTGGTACTCAGTATGACCGAGAACATAAGCATCCCCATAAACACGGCTCCTTCCGCCAGAGAGGAATGAAGCCATAGTCTATAAAACCGATAATACAGATAATCTATCATGTCCTTCGGGTAACAATATCATGTTGAATATCACTCGGTCATTCCTGTGAGAAACTCCTGCGGATGCTGTTTGATGTATGTGCCTATCATCGTGTAGAGTTGCCGGTCATTCTTCATCAAGGCATAGTACTCATCATCGAAGGCATCAAAGAGCTTCTCTTTATAGCCGTGGGCGAATCCTTCCTTCGTTCCGTCCCATACCGATTGCAGTTCATCCCGGTTGGCGGCATATTGGTTGTTGGCTCGTTTCACGACATCAGCGATCCGGTCTGCTCCGAGCTTGACAAAGGTGTCCTCGGCTTTTTGCGCACGTTCGCCACCGGAATTGTAGTAGTATTGGTTGAAACCGCCGTTGATGACCTCCGCGTGCAGTTCCACCGCACACATTATGCTGTCGAACACGTCGCTCTCCATGTCGCTTGCCAGTTCTCCGTCGATATATTTCCGGCAGAGTTTATCGGCAGGAAGACGCTCTATCAACTCTTCCGTTATCCGTTCGGGACATCTTATCCCGAACAGTTTCTTTATCCATTGCATCATTGATTTCGGTTTTTATTATTACTTGAACATATTTTTTTCATTACCGTGTAAGACATATTCCGGCCTTTTATCAAGCAATATGAACTGCGGCAACTGTTGCGCCCGCTTCCACATTGCCGGATTGTACGACCATAACACGGGAAGTTCCACTGGAGAATGCTGGAAGAAGTAACGCTTTGTTTCAAGACTTGGTAATATGGATATTATTGCTCCGTTGCCTTCCATACTCGGGTGATAGCAGAAACGGAAACTCATATAGGCATATCCGGGGCTTCCTTTCCGGGCGTCAATTTCAAGAGACTCCACAATCGTGTCCTCTTGTGTTTCCTCACTGTCGCTACGCTCGTCTGCTTCGGGAAGACCGCTGTCGTTGTCAAGATTTAGTTCCGGGAAATTCAATATCCCATCCACGGTTGAAAGCATGACACAGGCATTATACCGCTCATGCTTCCTTATGGATTGATCCGGTACTGTGACGCGGAGCAGAACCCAGCAGGAATCCTCCTCAATCAAAGCTTTCTCTATAGCAAATCTGACCTGCGGACGTTCCAACGGACGCAATTTTCCGTGAATGATTCGATAAGCCCTGTCACAGCCTGAATTGTTCACTTCACTCAGACAAATCCGTGAATCCTGAGCAGCACCGGTTTTGCGGATTGTGGCACATCCCGCAAATGCCAACGATAATGCCGACATCATGGTCAGCAATATTATATTTCTAAAATGATTGTTATTCATTGTTTAATGGGTTGCGGCTTGCCGTCGTTATAGGCGGCACAGGTGCTTGTTAGCATCGTTCTTTTAATCCAATTCAGCATGGGAGAATAAGTCCATTATTAATTTTTTATTTTCACATGCTTCTTTAAACTGTAAGATGAACTTTCTTAAAGCCTCTTTATCACTTGAATAAGCACAGAACATACTTCCTTCCGAATCGAAATCAATGCTTTCGGATAGCTCTGGTGCTTGTTCGTCAATAAAGACACGAGCCAGTGACTCCCAGTCGTAGCCATTACCTTCAAATCCTTCATCTTCTCTTGATTGAAAGATTTCCGTTTTATACTCGCCAACAGTCAGACATACCGAAATTGTTGATTCATGTTCAACCCAAAAGAAAGGTTCAATAGCCGCTGCAAAATTATTAATGTCCATATTGTTCTAATTCTTTAAAAAGTTCATCACCATTTGCTTTAATTCCATTTCTAAACTTGGCAGGAATTCTACTGCTACAACGTTCAAACCAATCGTTAAAAACATTTTTCCATTCTTGAACTTTCTCTTTTTTAATTAACAGATTAGCATCAATGGGGTATTTCTTTGCCAGTATTACCAGCATATCAATAATTGCCAATATTGGCTGAGAAGGCTCTTTGGTTGTTTTCATCCAATCAATAAATTCATCCATCATTGAAATGGAGAATTTTATATAATCAACTCCAACAGCTTCTGCAAGCTCATTCCCTTCTGGTGCTGTACTAAATATCTTCATATTATATTTTTCTTATTCTTCGATGCTAATGGTTAGCAGGGAACGGCTCGTCCGTTATCCTGCGTTGTTAGCTGTATTTTAGTCAAAAGTCATGTAACACAAACAGACTTTTAACAAGATAATTTTCTACTGTCCATACGGCATAATATCCGCCTGCACCGTCACTGTTCTGCGTGCTGATGAACAGTGAGTTTCCTTTACCCAATGCCACGACAACATTGTTTCGGCTCGGTTCGTATAGATGTGCTATATATGCTGTTGGAAATTCCAATATTCCGGCAGGGTGCTTGACGGTGACAGATGCGTATTCTTCATGCGGAATATTATCATCTATGCCTGTCAAGTCAGAACAACCGTCAATACTCCGAACAAAGCCTGCTTCCAAATCATAAACAATGGCATGTTTTTGTGGATTAAACTTTTGGAAGTCTATCTTTACGGTTAATGTGTCGTTGGCATATACAAGGCATTTATCCGTACTTTGCGGCTGTTTCTTCAACTGTGGCAAATCTGCCAAATAACGTATGCGGCTTTTATGGATTTCTCCTGTATGGGTATTTCCATTCGGGCAAGTCTTGGTTATGCCCGTTTCTGCTCCATATTCTACGCTATGCCATTCTTTATGGCTCTTTTGTGCATCCCAATCGACAAACACATGATTATCCAATAATTTGCCTATTACTGTTCCACTTGTATCACGTACATTTGTGTATCCGTCTGCATCCTGAATGACACCGAAGAAACGCTGTTGTGCTTGTATAGGCAAGCAAAACAGAATTGCCGATATGTAGAAAATAATCTTTTTCATGCTTCTATTACAGCTAATGGTTAGAAAGGAGCATCGTCAGATGCTATCTTTCGTCGTTATATGTATTTCTTGAATATCACTGGCTACTATCATTCCATTCATACCAACAGATGAATCTATATGAATGAACTTCAAAGTATCTTTTGATTGATAATTCTTCACCCAACTATACTCGCCAATCAGATAGGCTGGTATGTTGGCGTTCGTGAAGATATTGAGTTCAAATATAACATTTTGAATATCAAAAGAAGATAATTCCCACCATTCAACACCTTTACAAACCAAACGAATGTTTGATATAGTAAAGATTAGTGTTGCATCATCTTTTTGGTATGCGATTGATGTTATTTCTTTATCGTGATATTCCATACTGTTACATATAATGGTTAGCAGGGAACGGCTTGTCCGTTATCCTGCGTTGTTAGCGAAATATTCTATTCTATCCTTTGTTAGTTCTATCAAAATGAAACTAAAAGAACAAGCAATCAAAGCCAGTATATAGGATAAAAAATAGCATTTCAGATAATTATTTATACGCTCTTTCCTGAATTGTTTGAAATAGGAGATATACTTATCGCTCCTAAATAGGAATACTTGATTTGGAACATAAAGCAAGAGAACAAGAAGTAAAAAACTAATAATGAAGTTACTAACGTCACGAAACATAATACCATACCAAGAAATATGTGTTATTGCCATTACCACGTTCAAAATAGTAAGAATTAGCATTATCATGAAAATACAAGTTCCCCCACCGGCTTGCATAAGAATAAAAGGGGAAAAATCCTTTTCTCTTTCTTCTGTTCTCTTCACAATATCCAATGATTGCCAAAAAATATTTTCTTTCTTATAAAACTTCCGTGTGTATTTGTTGTCAATCAAACGGAACAGGTCAATTGCACGGAAGCACTTATACAAAAGTGCATAAGTACAATAGTATAATATGTTCCAAAATAATTCTATTCGTTTCATTTTGATATGTTTTCGCTAATGGGATAGCAGGGAACGGCTTGCCGTTACCCTGCTTCGTTAACATCATATTGTACGCATTATTCAGCTTCGTTTGGGTTACCGACCTGTCTTTTCTCTACGACCCGAATAAGCTGATATTTGTATATGCTACCGTCTGCTGGTGGATTTGCCAAAGTTGTCTTATTGACACGCAAATCGTATTCATAGCCTTTCTCATATTCGAAGCCCTGAATACCGCAGAATGCCAAAGGACGATATTCATCCTCTCCCTGCTCCTTGACGAGCATACATTCTATCGGAAATTCTCCTTCCGAATCAAATAAATCATACATAATTCCAGTTTCAGAAGAAACATACATAGTTACTTCTTTTGTGATGTCCTTTGGCTCATCTTCATTCATGCAAGCTGTCAGCCCGAATATTGTAACAAAGGCTATCAGCAGCGTTACTAAATAAATTTTCGTTCTCATACTTATTAGTGTTATTGATGTTAATGGTTAGAAAGGAGCATCGTCAGATGCTATCTTTCGTTGTTACCAATATAATTTATAGGGAAACAGATAGCCATTTTTGCTTCCATGAAGAATATCTTTTCTTAGAATCCAAAAGCCATTTGCCTTTTTTAAACAAGAATATGTATTGCTTCTTTTCCTGCATAGGCACTTCTCTGTATGTGTGAACTACAATTCTGTCTTTTCCTTCTTCTACAATATCGGTTATTTTCTCTTCATCAATATCATATTCATAAGAACCTTCATTGCCATAAGATATAGTAGTAGGTCTGCTATTCTTGCGTTCACGAGAAGTGCAGTAGGTCAAAAAGATTTTTGATACCAATTCTTTTTGCTTGTTAAACTGTTCTTCAAATGAAAGTTCACTCTGCTTTGCAATATCATTACACATTACTTCCCACTCGTGCATATTCTGCATAAATTGAAGCAATAAATTCTGTATAGTTTCTTTTAGTTCTGTTTCCATATCTGTTCTATATTATTGGTAATGGTT
>OAVD01000392.1_pt1 | contig 31836 bp, 19 predicted proteins | sample 1476351 | NCBI WGS metagenome assembly OAVD01 (sample SAMEA2580075, study PRJEB22360) | human gut metagenome | biome: human gut; feature: human-associated habitat; material: faeces | place: Denmark | collected 2008/2010 | reverse complement strand
GACTATGCCGGCCGCCGCCATCTTCCACTTCAAGTGGTCGAATCGCGGAATCAGCTGGCGGATATCATGTGCCGCGTCGTTGCCAGTCAAGCCGGGAAACTCGTTGCCGACGGTCAGTCGACCAGCGAATTGATCTGGATGATATGGTCGCGCTGCGGGCCGGTGCCGATCACGGAGATACGGCAGCCGGACAGTTCCTCAAGACGCTTGACGTAATCCTGACAGGTCTTCGGCAGATCATTGAAGTCGTGGATTTGGGAAATATCCTCGTCCCAACCCGGCATGGATTCGTAGATCGGCTTCGCTGCCGCGAATTCGGACTGATCAGTAGGCATATCGTCGCGGCGTTCGCCGTTGACATCATAGGCCACGCACAATGGGATTTCCTTCAGGCCGGTAAGCACGTCGAGCTTGGTGAGCACGATGTCGGTCAGGCCGTTGACCTGAGCCGCATAACGATTGACGACCGCATCGAACCAGCCACAACGACGCGGACGGCCGGTGGTCACGCCGTACTCGTGGCCCTGGGCTCGCAGCCATTCGCCTTCCTCGCCGAACAGCTCGGTCGGGAACGGTCCTTCGCCCACGCGGGTCACGTACGCTTTGGAAACGCCGATCACGCGGGTGATCTTGGTCGGGCCGACACCGGTACCGGTGCATGCGCCGCCGGCAGTCGGGTTGGAGGACGTGACAAACGGATATGTGCCGTGATCCACGTCGAGCATAGTGGCCTGGCCGCCTTCGAACAGCACGGTCTTGCCTTCGTCAAGTGCCTTATTGAGCACCAGCGAGGTGTTGGCCACGTACGGCTTCAAACGTTCGCCGAGCTTGAGCAGCTCATCCGTGGTTTCGTTCACATCAATCGGACGACGATTGTACAGCTTCACCAGCATCTGATTCTTCTGATGCAGGCTTGCTTCAACCTTGTCGTGCAAATGCTCAGCATTGAACAGGTCGTGCACGCGGATGCCCACGCGATTAATCTTGTCGGCATACGCAGGTCCAATGCCGCGACCGGTGGTACCGATCTTGTGCTTGCCAAGGAAACGTTCCGTCACCTTATCAAGCACACGATGATACGGCGCAATAATGTGCGCACCCTCACTCACCAGCAGTCGGGAGCAGTCCACACCGCGGCTTTCCAAGCCGTCGATCTCTTCGAAAAGCACTTCAGGATCAACAACAACACCGTTGCCGATAACCGGAGTCGCGGTCGGGCTGATGATGCCGGAGGGCAGCAGGTGCAGCGCATACGATTCGTCGCCGACCACCACGGTATGGCCCGCATTGTTGCCGCCGTTGAAGCGGGCAACATAGTCGACCTTCGTGCCGATCAGGTCGGTCGCCTTACCCTTGCCTTCGTCTCCCCACTGGGCACCGATCAAAACAATTCCAGGCATGTTGTTGCACCTCCGCGCGTATGCGATTTCGCCTCAAAGCCTTACCAAGGCCTTACAAAGACTATCCTGCGCCCTCTACCGGATATCTGCCGGATATGCACCGATCGGCCGTTGAAACTAGTCAGTTCCATCGTTTTCGTCTCATACAACGCGACACACCCACCGTGCCGCCACACGCCGCATGCATTACGCGGCGCGTGCGGCATCACACTACTTCAACGCCTTGCCCGCGCTGCCAAGCTGCCTGCAAGCCTCCACCACGCGTGCGGCCATGGCGCTTTCCGCTTCGCGCCCCCACGAACGCGGGTCGTACATCTTCTTGTTGCCCACCTCGCCATCGATTTTGAGCACCGAATCATAGTTGGAGAACATGTGACCGGCCACCGCACGGCTGAATGCGTACTGCGTATCGGTGTCGATGTTCATCTTCACCACGCCGTAGCTCACGGCCTGCGCGATCTCCTCCGGCGCGGAGCCGGAACCACCGTGGAACACCAGGGCGAACGGCTTACCGGGAGCGACATCCAGCGAGTGCGCGGGGTCGGGCATTTCGCCGGCCTTAATCGCGAGCGCGACCGTGGTCTGGATTTCGTCGAGCAGTTCGGGGCGCAGTTTCACCACGCCCGGTTTGTATGCGCCGTGCACGTTGCCGAAGGTGAAGGCGGCCATGTAGCGTCCGCGCTCGCCAAGGCCGAGTCGTTGCGCGACGGCGATGCCTTGCGCGGGCGTGGAATACAGTTTGTCGTTGATTTCGGCGCTGTGCCCGTCTTCTTCGCCGCCGACCGCGCCGATTTCGATTTCCAGCACGGTGTGCGCGGCTTGGGATTTGTCGAGCAGTTCTTCTGCGATGTCGAGGTTTTCACCCAGCGGCACTGTGGAACCGTCCCACATGTGTGACTGGAAGGTCGGTTCCTGACCGTGCTTCACCTGTTCGGCTTCATGGTCGAGCAGGGGGCGCACCCATTCGTCCAGATACTGTTTGGCGCAGTGGTCGGTGTGCAGGGCGATGGTGATGTTGGGGTATTTCGCCGCGACTTCGTGCGCGAAGGCTGCGAAGGCAAGCGAGCCGGTGACGCGGTCGTTGACGCGTTGCCCGGAGAAGTAGGCGGCGCCGCCTACGGAGACCTGGATGATGCCATCGGATTCCGCCTCGGCGAAACCCTGGAGTGCGGCGTTCAGGGTCTGTGTGCTGGTCACATTGATCGCGGGATAGGCGTAACCGCCGCGGCGTGCGGCGTCCAGCATTTGCGCATAACGTTCCGGCGTTGCAATAGTCATGCCTCCATTATCGCCCGACCCTATCCCACTTATCATGTGACAACATTCGCCATCTTTCCTTTCCGTTTTCCCGACCGTCCGCTCCATATCCAGGTCGCCCGCCCCACTAGGGCCATATGCCGAGCGTTTTCGTCTCATATCCCGACATTTGCGGGACCGACCATTAAACAGGGCGAAACCATTGCGATCGTTCCATCGGAAGTCATAGAATATCCACCGGATCGCGCGACGAAGAGCCCAACCGGGTATTCCCGCACGGGCATGCCGCCGCACGTAGATGTTGCGACCAATACCCGCGAGGAGGCTTGATGCACCAGGTTTTCGCCATCTTCCTTCGAGACGTGAAACGCATTCTGAAGAACCCAGTGGCGCTCGTCGTCACGCTGGGTGTGGCCATCATCCCATCACTGTACGCATGGTGCAACATCCTCGCCAACTGGGACCCGTACGCGAACACGGGCAACATCCAGGTCGCTGTGGCGAACGAGGACAAGGGCACAACCTCCACGCTGGTCGGTCATCTCGACGCTGGCCAGCAAACCGTCAACCAGCTTAAGAAGAACCATCAGCTCGGCTGGCGTTTCGTTCCCGAGCAGCAAGCCATCGAAGGCGTGGAATCCGGCAAATACTATGCGGCGATCGTACTGCCGGAAGACTTCAGCTCCAGACTCATCGGCACCGTCACTGGTAAAGGCGACCGACCGTCGATCACGTACTACATCAACGAAAAGCTGAACGCGATCGCGCCGAAAATCACCGATACGGGTGCGACCACGATCGACGAGCAGATCAACACCACTTTCGTTTCCAGCGTGGCCGACGCCGTGGCGAAGGAAGTGAAGGAGGCAGCGGGAGAAACCACCGGCAGCATGAAAAGCGCGCAAAGCGACGTCATCAACGATCTGACCGACACCATCAACCAGCTCGAAACCGTCCAACAGCAGCTGCGCGGCACGCGTTCCACGCTCGACAAAGCCCTCACCACCATCGATTCGGCCAAACAGTCCAACATCGCGCTCGCCTCGGGAATCACCAACTCGCTTGACACCGTCGGCAAGGCGTCCGACTTGCTGAGCGAGACGCGCACACAAACCGAACGATTCTCGAACACGCTGGTCGGAGCGCTCGACAACGGCAGCACGCAACTGTCCGGTCTGCAGGTCAACGTGAGCAATGCCACCGGCACCGTGCTCAGCGGACTGAACACCACGCAGGACGCGCTCGACCAAGTGTCCAGCACCATGCATTACGTCAACACCACCACCGGCAATGTGCTCGACGGCGTGGAGAAGGCGTTGCAGGCCAGCCAGCTGGATCCGAACAACCAAACGTATAAGGATCTTTCCGCGCAACTCGCCGAAGCCCGCAAACAGCTGACGTTCCAGCAGCAGCGCATCGACGCCTTCGATCAGGACACCACGGCTGCGATCAACGCGGGGAAGAACACCGCGAACGGGTTCAACGACGATGTCACCACGCTGGCGAAAAACGGCACGGCGTCGATGGCGAGCGCACGCACGACCATCACCGGCACGGTCATGCCGAATCTCAACACCGGGCTCGATACACTCAGCCTGGCCAATGGGTCGCTGTCCGGCACGCTTACCACGCTGCAAAGCACACTGGAACAGGGCAACGGGCTGCTCGACCAGTTGTCGCGCACCGTGACCCAAACGAACACCACCATTGCTGGCACGCAGACGCAGCTCGCCAATCTCGCCAAACAGCTCAACACCACGCGCACCGATGTGGCCGCGTTGAGCAGTTCGGCGATGTTCCAGCAGCTTTCCCAAGCGCTCGGACTTGACGCGAGCGAGGTCGGCTCGTTCGTGGGCGAGCCGGTGCATTTGGACGAACAGGTCCTCTACCCGGTCAAAAACTATGGTTCCGCGGTCACGCCGTTCTACACGAATCTTGCGCTATGGGTCGGCGGATTCGTGCTCGTCGCGATCTACAAGCTTGAAGTGGACCGCGATGAGAAGATCCGCATGTACACGCCACGCCAAGGCTATATGGGCCGTTGGCTGCTGTTCGTCACGGTCGGATTTCTGCAGGCGATCATCGCCACGATCGGCGATCTCGCGCTGGGCATCCAATGCGAGCATCCGTTCCTGTTCATCCTCGCCGGCATTTTCGCCTCGTTCGTCTACGTGAACATCATTTACGCGCTCGCCGTGGCGTTCCGGCATATCGGCAAGGCCGTCGCCGTGATTCTGGTGATCATCCAGATTCCGGGCGCGGCAGGCCTCTACCCCATCGAGATGATGCCGGAATTCTTCCGCCGTCTGAAACCGTTCCTACCGTTCACTTACGGCATCAACGCGATGCGCGGGCCGATCGGCGGCATGTATGCCAACCATTATTGGATCGACATGCTCTCGCTGTTCTGGTATCTGCCTGTGGCACTGTTCATCGGCTTGGTGGTCCGCAAGCTGGCGTTGAACCTCAACCGCCTGTTCGACAACCGTCTGGCGGACACTGATCTGATGATCACCGAACATAACGAAGGCACGGTGGAACCGTTGCGGCTCACCGAGACCGCGCAGCAGATCGCCGAGGAGTTCCCCGAACTCGCCCGCAGACGGGCGATTCATTTCTTCCGCCTGTACCCGCGCCTGGTGCGTTGGGGATTCCTCGCGCTGGCGGTACTGCCGTTCGTGTTCCTGCTATTGCTATTCATCACGCGCATGAAGCTCGCCATGCTGCTCGGTTGGATCATTTCGATCATCGCCATCGACACGTATCTCATCGTGGTGGAGTATCTGCGCGAACGGTATGCGAATTATCTGGGCGAGGAAGCGATGAGTGCGGAAGAGTTCCGCAGCGCGATCCTGCACGAGAACCTGCTGTTCCGGCCGGGCATGCATTACAAGCCGATGCATGCCGTACGTACGAGGCTGTATGAGGCTGTGCATGGTGGTTCGGCCGGACATGCGCCTGAACATGCGGCTGGAAACACGGACGGAAATGCTGGCAGGAGTCGGCGTGAGGAGGGGAGCGAACAGTGAAAATGATCTGGGGCATCTTCAAGCGGGACATGTGCCACGCCACCCGCAACGTGATCGCCGTGATCGTCTCGATGGGCCTGGTGGTGGTGCCGGCGCTGTACGCCTGGTTCAACATCGCGGCCAGCTGGGACCCCTACGGCAACACCAAGGCATTGAAGGTCGCCGTGGCCAATAACGACAAGGGTTACAAGTCGGATCTCATACCGGTGCGCGTCAACGTGGGCGAAACCATCATCAGCACACTGCACGCCAACGACCAGCTGGACTGGCAGTTCGTGAAAAGCGACAAGGCAATCGACGGGGTGAAATCCGGCGAATACTATGCGGCGATCGTAATTCCGAAAGGTTTCAGCGCCGACATGATGACGCTGTTCTCCCCCGACATCAAACACGCGCAGCTCAAGTACTATCTGAACGAGAAAATCAACCCGATCGCCCCGCATATCACCGATCAGGGCGCGACAACCGTGGTCAACACGATCGACAAAACCTTCGCCAAAACGATTGCGCAAGTCGGACTCGACCTGGCCTCAAGCATCCTACACTATTCGCAAAGCCCGCAAATGGCCGAATACATGCGCAACCTCAACGGCAATCTCACCACTATGGCGGATACGCTGAGCGGCGCATCGCAGCAGGTGACGTCGTATTCGCAGCTGCTCGGCTCGGCGAACGACATCGTGGATTCCACGGGCAAACTGCTCGCCTCGGCGACCAAGGCGGGCAAACAGGCCCAGAACGCGTTGAAGCAAGGCAAATCAGGCGCCACGTCGTTCACTTCGGCAGGGGCGAACGTCACCTCCTCAGTGAACACCGCGCTCGACCAGGTGTTAGGCGCGTTCGACCAAGTAGCTGCCAAGGTGAACAAGGCGTTCGACGCGATCGGCAAGGGCTCAGACACCGCAGCCAGCCAGTTGACAACGTTGAGCGAACAAGTCTCCAGCGGCGAATCGCTGTACGACACGTACATCACAAGCCTCAACCACATGCGCGAATCGGTGGAACAACTACCGGACAGTGATTCCGCGAAACAGGCGCTGCTGGAAGCCATCGACCGGGAGATCACGCTGCTGGAAGCCGCCAAAGGCGATTCGCAGAAGCTCGCGCAGCAGCTGAAAGACGCTTCCACGCAGGTCACGCAGGATACCGCAGCCGCGGAACGCTCCCGCGAGGAGATCCTGAACCGCATCACCTCCGCGAAGCAGTCAATCAGCAATGTGCGCGACGATTACGTCACGAACGTCAAGCCGAAAATCGACGCGCTCGCCTCCACAGTCAGCACGCTGATCTCCCAAACCGACAGCATGATCACCCAGCTGAGCGGCACCGCCGACGATCTGGACGATGTGACGGGCGGTGTGGGGACGAATGTGACGTCCATCCGTTCCACGCTCGGCGCGATCGCGAAGAAACTCGACTCGTCGGCAGCGACGGTGAAGGAGCTGATCGCGAAGCTGGAGACGGGCGGGAACGCCGGTGACGGCAACAGCGATGGTGGCGACGGTGACAACGACGCCAGTTCGTCCGATTCGGGTGAATCGGACGAACTACGTGCACTGGCCACCGCCAACGCGTCCACACTGTCCACGCTGATTTCCGCGCCCGTCGCACTGCATCGCGTCTCGGTGTACCCGATCGCGAACTACGGTTCGGCCATGGCGCCGTTCTATACGATCCTGTCAATCTGGGTGGGTGCGATCATCCTGTGCGCCATGCTGAAAGTGACGATTTCGGACCGCGAGAAGGCGCATGTGCTGGGCTTGGGCGACACGCTGCCGCGCATCGCCGGCCCGTCCGGCCCGGGGAACGCCTCACGTTGGGGACTGCGCCTCGACCACGAGTATTTCGGACGGTACGCGATCTTCGCACTGCTCGCGTTGCTGCAGGGCACACTGGTTTGCCTGGGTGACATGTATTTCCTTGGCGTGCAGGCGAATCATGCGCTGCAGTTCCTTGCCGTGGGGTGGCTTGCCGCGCTCGTGTTCTCGAATATCGTGTATACGCTGACCGTGTCGTTCGGCGATATCGGCAAGGCCGTGGCCGTGGTGCTGCTGGTGATGCAGGTCGCCGGTTCGGGCGGTACGTTCCCTATCGAGACGCTGCCAAAGTTCTTCCAAATGCTCTACCCGTTCCTACCATTCCCACACGCCATCGATGCCATGCACGCCGCGATGGCCGGATCGTACGGCAATGAGTACCTGCTTGACATGGTGTATCTCGCCTTGTTCCTGATTCCTTCGCTGCTGCTGGGATTGGTGTTGCGCAAGCCGGTGATCCGGTTGAACAACTGGGTGAGCCGCAATCTGGAGTCCACCAAGGTGATGTGACGAGGCGGATTTGAACGGGCTGGTTTGAGCCGGTTTAGATCGGTTTCGGCTGGCACACGGTCTGGAAGTCCGATTCGGGAGAAACGGACAACCAAGATGGGCGCATTACACCTTAGACGTCCGATTCTGCAGAATCGGACAATCAGCGGCGTCGCGCAAACCACACGTTGATCAGCGAGCCGACCACCACCAGTGCGACACCGATCCAGAATGGCATGCCCAACGCCACGCCCAATAGGAGCGTGCTAGAAGCAGTGGAGAACAGCGGCGTCGCATACGAACCGATCGCAAGCGTTTCCATACTGCCATGTAGCATGCCATACCCCCAGCACGCGTAGCCGCCGGCAATCGACGCGGCACATGCGAGCAACGCAATATAGCCGCCGATGCCAGGCGCTACAGCTGGTAAACCGTCGCCCGAAACGAAATGGATAATCCACAGCACAACAGCAACGCAACAGAAGAAAATCGTCGTACCATCGTAACCACCGGACATCGATGGCGTCACGGTCGCGTAAATCGCCCAAATAAAGGCACCTGCGAACGCGAGCGCGTACGGCAATGGATTGCTGGCGATATTGGCAACCGCTTCCTGCACGTCAAGGTTTTCACCGCCGACCGCCATTGCCACGCCGACGGTGGCTACGATTGCACCCGGCAGCGCTTCGGAGACCGAGCCGCGTTTGTGCGACATGGCGGCGGTCATCAGTACCAGCAGCGTCGGCCACAAATAATTGACGAGGCTGACTTCCACAGATTGCGCGTTCGTTGTGGCCAGACCGATCGACAGCGAGATCGACGCCTCGTATGCGATGAACATGAGTCCGCCTGCGACGAGGTACTTGCGTGGCGCTTGGCTAATCGGTTTCGGCCGTCGCACGATGAGCAGGAGCATGCCGCCGACAGTGTAGATGAGCGCCGAGCCGAGCGTGGCGCCGAACGATTCGGAAACGAGTCGCACGAGGCCGGCCATGAAGCCCCACAGGACGATTGCGAACAGGCCGATGAGTGTCGCCGTGTGTGATATGGCATGGCCAAATAGGGGGTTACTGGGGCGTTCGCCTGCGGATTCGGCGGGAAGTTTCTGATCCGTATTCACGGATTCCAGCCTACCTGCCGCCCACCCCGCATGTCCGATTCCGGAGAAACGGACACTATTTGTTGGTTTACCGCCGCCTGGCCTCCTTGACCAATGACACGATGATGTCCACGACGCCACACAGCACACCGCCGATCGGCCACGGGACCCAGAACACCTTCATCCACGCGTCAGCATCACTGCCCGCCGTTCCAAGAAAAAGCATAAGCAACGCGACAACAGTCGCTAACAACATGATCACGCCACAAATTGCACCGGTAAGTCTTCTGTAAAATCTGTCCGACTCGCTCATCGTCGGGCGCGGCAACAGTGAGAAGGATCCACCAAGCGGGCCAGCCCACCGGATTGTGCGGGATCATGGCGAGACGGTCGGCCAGGACGAAGCCCACCATGACGGTCAACGTCCAAAGAACGATATGGACTCCCAGGGTTCCTTCCGTAAGCCAGCCTCTCATCGTCGTAAAAACAGCCACCGCATATCCGCCTGCTACGAGCAGAGGCATGCCGCAGACCACGGCTGCCAACAGCAGCATGAGCAGAAACACGAGTGGCCGATCCCACCATCCGCTCGGGATGATCTCATCCAGCCGCGCATCGATATCCGCAAGCCATTGGACGACCACCGCGAGCTGCCTCCCACACATACGAAGCCAGTCGAGCAACGAGTCAGCGAAGGCTTGCCAGCGTCCTTGCATGACGACGGCGAACATCGGCACCACGGCCGAGCACACACCCAGGCACAAGGCAAAGAGGATGCGCTTGTCACGCTCACGCTGCCTGTCGCTGCTCTCCTTAAGACGCCGACGCATCCGCTCCGATTCCCGTTCGACTTGTTCGGCGATGTCCTCACGTATCCGCTTCCGCTCGTTTTTAAGACGTTCGCGTTCATCCCGAACTCTGGATTCAGCGGTTTCGACCTTCGGATTCTCCAATACGGCAAGGCCCTCACGACGGCATAGTTCGTCGCTGACCGCGCGCCACTGGTCGATGCTTCTGCGGGTCAGACGCATCTTTCTTCCCGTCCTTCGGTTCGCCGCACAGATGACGATGTGGTTGTGCAGGTGATGCCGATCCATGTGCGGGGAGACCACATACTTGTAGTCGCCGCCCGTGATCGCCTCGGTCAGCATGACGCCCAGCTCATGCACCTGTTCCGCGTTCACATGCTCGTCGGGACTGAACGAATGCTTCAGATGCAGGGCGAGCACGCCGTCCTTGCGCAGCCCATTCGCGCATCGTTCCAGGTCCCGGATCATCGGTTCGGCGAGCATGTTCGCGTCATGCCGCTCGCTGCTGTAGCTCGCGTATACGAGCCTGCCGCCATCGTTCTTCTCGGGATTGATGACGTAACGAATCATATCCGGAAGATTCGTCTTGACCTTGTTCCCAAGTTTGACCACGGCCATCAGTACAGCCCCTGTACCACATCTATCTCCGCTTTCTCGCGCTCCATCCCCGTCATCCTCTCATCCATCAAGAAAGCGGAGACCAGTTTGGACGTTGGACAAGCTGCTGGTTTAGATGGCAATCGGGGCTCCGCAGATTTTTCTGCGGAGCCCCGATTGCCAAAAGTATGGTCCCCCGGTGTCCTCATTCCGTTTCGGCCCCTGGGACGGCCGTTTCCTCACATTCCAACGAAGCGATCGAAGTATTGGCGGAACCGTTCGATGACTCGGCTCTTCATCAGCTCGTACGCGTTGCTCGGCGCGAAGCGTGACACAGGGGGCAGCATCGACACTATTCTGGTGCCGTCCGTGTCGACATAGCCTTCCTTGAAACAGTCGATGATGAACTGCTCGGCCAGTCCCGTCTTCAGGCGCTCCTCGCTGACGATGCGCTCGAACTCCTCCTGCTTTTTGCGGATAATGTATTCCTTCCAGTCGCGCTGCACGTCCGCGCCTGAGGACAGGGACTCGACGAACGAGTCGATGAGGTCTTTCTTGCTGCGCAGGTCTGGCGAAGACATGATGGTGCGGTCGATATCGGCGAGGATCGCCTTGTCCTCCATATGCCCGTCATGGTATTTGGCTACGAGTTCGAGGATGTAGTCGATGTTCACTTCGATCTGTTTGACCAGTTCGGCTTCGAAGACGACGTCATCGTTGATGATTTCCTTGTCGGCTTCCTCATGCGAACGCCGCTGTTGGTAGAGATCGATGTACAGGCTCTGGTAGTCCTGCAGGTCGCGCAGACTCAGCACATCATCATTGGAGAAATCGTCGAAGGCCTGCAGGATGTTGCGTAGCCGCAGGATCGAGCCGAACAGGGTGAGGAAATCCTTCTGCGCCTGTTCTCCGACGATTTCCTCGCCCAGAGGGAACCGCTTGAGCAGTTGCGAGACCTTCTCGTTGTATGCAGCAAGATATTCCACATATGGCTTAAGCACCACCGTGCCCTTGGCGTCCTTGTCTCCGAACAGCGCCAGGGCGTCATCCACCTCCTGCCGCAGATCACGGAAGCAGACGATGTTGCCGAAGGTCTTCACCGAGTTCAGGATGCGGTTGGTGCGGCTGAACGCCTGCATCAGGCCATGCTGCTTCAGGTTCTTGTCCACCCACAGGGTGTTGAGCGTCGTGGCGTCGAAGCCGGTGAGCAGCATGTTCACCACGATGGCCATGTCCAGATCGCGGTTCTTGAGCCTGAGGCACAGATCCTTGTAGTAGTTCTCGAACTGGTCGGAGGCCGTGCTGAAGCTGCTGCCGAACGTTCGGTTGTAATCGCAGATCGCGGCGTCGAGGAAATCCCGTGATGACTGGTCAAGGCCAGCGGTCTCGAAGTCCTCGTCATCAATGAAGCCCTGCTCGCCGGGGTCGGCCTCGTTCGGCGCGAAACTGTAGATCAAGGCGATTTTCAACGGTTCCCCACCGCGCTCGGCCTGCTGGCGCTGGAACTCGGCGTAATACTGCTTTGCCATGCCGATGGAATCAGCCGCGAACAGCGAATTGAAGCCGCGGACGCGCCGGTCCTTGAGCATGTAGCTGGATTGCCGCTTGGTTTTCTGGTCGAAATGGTCGAGCACATACGACGTGACCGCGCTCACGCGCCGCGGGTCGCTCAGCGCCTTGGCCGCGTCGATGCCGTACACCTGTTCGTCCCTGACGCCTTCCTTACGGCGCACCGTGTCCACGTAGCCGATACGGAACGGCAGCACGTTGCCGTCCTTGATCGCGTCCACCACCGTGTATGAGTGCAAGCAGTCGCCGAACGCCTGTCCGGTGGTGCGCAGGTCGGGGGAGCCACCGGTTTTCGCGTTCACGGCGAAGATGGGAGTACCGGTGAACCCGAACAGATGATAGTTCTTGAAATGCTTGGTGATGGCAGTATGCATTTCTCCGAACTGGCTGCGATGACATTCGTCGAAAATCAGCACCACATGCTGCGCGTAGACATCGTGCTTGGGATTGCCGCGGATAAATGAGGAAAGCTTCTGAATCGTGGTGACGATGATCTTCGCGTCGGGGCTGGCAAGCTGGTCGGCAAGCACCTTGGTGCTCTTGTTGGAGTTGACCGCGCCTTTTTTGAAGCGTTCGTATTCCTTGATGGTCTGGTAGTCGAGGTCCTTGCGGTCCACGACGAATAGCACCTTGTCGACGCCGTCCATGTTGCTGGCGAGCTGCGCCGTTTTGAAGCTAGTCAGCGTCTTGCCGCTGCCTGTGGTATGCCACACGTATCCGCCCGCCTCGGGCGTGCCGAGTTTCTTCGGATCGTATTCGCTGATGAGAATGCGGTTGAGGATGCGTTCGGTGGCCGCGATCTGGTATGGGCGCATCACCAGCAGGTCATGCTCGGCGGTGAACACGCAATATCGCGTCAGGATATTGAGCAGTGTATGCCGAGCGAGAAAAGTCCTGGCGAAACCCGTCAGGTCGGCGATGACATAGTTGCGCCCGTCGGCCCACCAGCTGGTGAATTCGAAACTGTCGGAGCTCTTCTGCGAACGGCCGGCTGCGGGACGGCCTTCCATTCCATGGATGTGCTTGAAGCGCGTGGTGTTGCTGTAGTACTTGGTGTGCGTGCCGTTCGAGATAATGAAGATCTGGGCGTACTCATAGAGTCCCGATCCGCCCCAGAAGCTGTCACGCTGGTAACGGTTAATCTGGTTGAACGCCTCCTTGATCGCCACGCCCCGCCGCTTCAATTCGATTTGCACCAACGGCAGGCCGTTGACCAAAATCGTCACATCATACCGGGTCGGATGGCTGCCGCCCTCCTCCTCGAACTGGTGAAGCACCTGGAGGCGGTTGCTGTGAACATGTACCTTGTCGATGAGACGAATGTTTTTCGTCGTGCCATCGTCACGGTTCAGGATCTGGATGTTGTCTTCCTGGATCAGCCGGGTCTTGTCCTCGATGCCCGCCGTCGAAGAGGCGATGATCTCGTGGAAGAAATGCGACCACTCATTGTCGGTGAACCGGACATCGTTCAGCTTCTCAAGCTGGGTGCGCAGGTTTGCGATAAGCTCGGACTCCGTATGCGCGGAAAGTCGTTCATAGCCCTGGGATTCGAGGATTCGCAGCAGCTCCTCCTCCAGATCCGCTTCGCTTTGGTACGCGGTCTCACGGCCGTGGCTAGGCTCGTATTCGGCCACCACGGTGCTTTCCGCGCCCTCGGCCACGAGCTTGTACGACTTGCCGCCATCCGGCAGATCCATATCCGACCGCTCCGTCATCAGGGGCTCCTTCTTCATCCGTATTTATCCGCCATCCTACTCAAAGGAATTCGGATTCCGCAGCGCATATGGGATTCCTGGATCCTGCGGCTTATTCCCAATGCAGGGCCGTCCTGATTCCAGAGGCGTATGTCTCATTCGAGTCGAGGAAGCGACGAATCACCATGGCGTAGCCATCGTCGCCCTCGATATTCCGCACAAGATATATGAGCGCAAGCAGCGACGATGCCACGGATTTCTCGCCGTATTCGAAATCAGCGAACGCGGTTTTCATGTCACGCGTCATAGGCGATGGAATGACCATCTCCCGATGCCACAGCCTGGCATGATGCGAGCACAGATTACGCAGATAAACCATGGCATGCACGACCTCCGAGGAAGTCCGCAGATTGGTGTGCAATCCGACCGATCTGTACAATTCCCTGAGCGCCCTGGCATCCGCGTGCAGGGAAAGCATCCGGGAAAGCGTATCGAACGGGAACGTCTCAACGGCCGCCCACACGGGCACCGGTCCGCCTTTGCGCCGGTAATGCCGCATGCACACCTCATTGGACATTCCCATCCATTTGCTCATGTTACGCAGCAGATTGTCACGCAACAGTTCGCCGCGTTTGCTGCGCACGCTCTGATAGGATTCGGGATCCATATACGTGTAGGCATTGCCGTCTGATGCCAGCAGGTATGCGAACCTTGAGCGCAGGGTGAGCTCCACTTTCGCGGTGCCCTTGAGGATGATGTTGCGCAGTTCCTCGTCCATCATGTAGGGAATGAGGAAGTCAACGTCCCGGGTGCCGGGCCTGTACCTGTTGTCGCCAGCCGCTGGGTTGACTTGGAATGAACGGAAATAGCCCGAGAGACGATAGTAATTGCAGTCAAAGAGTACCTGCCGTAGTTTCGCCTCATCCGTGATCGCCAAACCGCGATCCGACATCAGCGCAATCATCTGGTCGATGGTCTTCGCAGGCTTGGATTCCGCCCCAGTATGAGAAGAGCCCCCTGGTTTGAGCACTGTGAGTAGGCTTAGGGAGCTGCTGTTATCTGCCATGCTAGTCGTGTCCTCACGTTTTGAAAAGTCTGCGGCGCGTCTCAACCATGCTATGCATCCCCATAGTCCGGCAGCTGACCATACACCAACTCGACCGTTCTCACGATGAAACGTCACACGGCAAGTTCGTCGAATGACAGCAGACGGCCCCGGTAATACTCGTACTGCTTGCGACGGGCCTCAATCTCGGCAGGCAAGCCAGAACTCAGGTCATTGGTGAGCTCGTCGAAGCGATCAAGAATGGAAACAATGCGCTGCTGCTCTTTGAGTGGCGGCACTGGTATAACCACGTCATTAGCAAGCATCTTGGAGTTAATATGGGGCACACCACTACCACGTTTCATTGAATGCAGTTTTGTCTGCTGCTTCTTCAGCGCATGGAAAAGGAATCTCATGTTAATCCCATCTTTTGCGTCTAGAACAAAACCATCAGAGACGAATATCGGTTCATTCCAATAACTTGCAAAACCAGCATTTGCTCCGCTACGCGAAATCACTATTCCTTCACCATCGTGATTAGACTCCGAATGCCAATAAGCCGGCTCCACACCGCCTAATATGACCGGTATATTCCCTGGAATAACCTGTTTTTTCGTAATATACGTACCTTTGTTGATAAAAGTTGCCTCTCCTAGTTTCAGCCATTGAACTCTCTCTCTATCGAATGTGAGGAGCTCATTGCGGTAATAGGCATACTGCTTCCTCCTCGCCTCCAGCTCCGCCTCCAGCTCCGCCTCCAGCGAGCTGAATGAATCCAAAATCCGGACAATCTCCTCCTGCACCGGCAATGGAGGAATGGGGATTCTAAATGTTAACACCTGCTTTTTATCTCCACGCGGCATTTTCCCACCACGAGAATGCTGTATAAAGAAAGAGAAAAACGAATCGCCTTTCAATACCTCAAACAAAAAATCAGGCATCAAACAACTGGCCAAGCCCTCCTTCAAACGCAACACAATCACATCGCCATTCGTTCCGCCAGCAATATCCGAAAGCCAAATTTTCTTCAAATAAGGACGAATGTTACCAAGCAAAATATCTTTAGGAAGAAATTCGATACATGAAGATTCGTTCGGAACTGGCGTTACAGGTCTTCTTCCCTGCATATTCGATAGCAGCGATTCAACACCAACATAAGCATTCTGTACAACTTCATTAGCCGCTATACGCTTCTTTGGATATAAAGCCACATCACCAAGCCGTTTAAATTCAACCCCGTCCGGGCAATATTCCGCAATTAAATCATTAATCTTGCTCATTGCTAGTTCCCTCAATTCCTGAATATGCATTTAGATAATCTGACCGCTCACAAAACACTAGATTCCAGTTGCCATCATTAAAAGCAACCTCATTGAAATCCTTGAGCTGTCTATAGCTGACCGATCTTTTTTCAAAGGTGTGTTGACCATCATCCGTTAAGATGACTGCGACCTGCGAACTCAACGGATAGTACAAGGTTGTCAAGTTATCAGTTATGACCGTACGAACTGGCTTATCTATGCCAATAAACGGGTGCCCAGATGAGGTCGTCAATACAAGCATGCTGCAATCTCGCAGATATTCCACGGCTTTATATAGTGAGGAAGAACGAACAAATTTCTCATCCTTATTGATTCCTGGCAGTATTTGCACCCACAGGGAAATCTGCTCAGCTATCGCTTCAGGGGCAAATGTCAGCGTTTCGTCAAATTCTTCCCGCGTTTGTGTTTCGCGGTAGAGTTCTTTCAATTTTTCGCTTGAGCCTAAGTCCAGCTCACGCATTGTCTCAAGCACGTCTTCTGCGCGGTTCTTCGCATATCTCACCGATTCCGGGCTGCGGGAAACAATATGGGGAATGAAAATTGAAACGAAGCTCACCAATCGATCCAAATCGTCATCCTCAAGACGATCACTCGGTCTCATGTCTAATACAGTGTGCAGGAACCGGTCAAGTTCCCCTTTAAGCTTGTCTTCCGTTAAGGACAACAATTTTTCGATGTAATTAGGGAAGTAATAGTCTCCGCTTTCTCCTGATGAGCAGGCCGTCTCATACAAGCGGTTCTGCACGCCTACGTTTTCCACACGGGCGTGTCTTACCACTCGATTCTTTTCTGCTCGCGTGACGTATGAAATCTTTTCTTTATCATCCACAAAATGGCGCAGAAAAAACCGAGGCAGATAGTGCTCCCTCGTGGTTCCGATCTTTCCGATTGTGGGTATCATCTGCCGGTCGCTCACATCAGTTTTCCAAATCCGCGACGATGGCGTCGATCTGAGCACGAAGTTCGTTCTCTCGTGCCACAATGTCGGAGATCTGCCGGTTGAGTGCGGCGATGTCGATCTTCTCTCGCGTGTCTTCGGGCTGCACGTAGCCGCTGACCGACAACACGTAATCGTTCTTACAGATGTCCTCAAGAGAGGCGACGGCGGAGAAATGCTCAACCGGTTCGCGTTTCACGTAGGCGTCCATGATGGCGGCGATGTCGTCGGGTGAAAGCTGGTTCTGGTTACCGACGTGCACGAACCGTTCCGACGCATCGATGAACAACACGCTGTCGTCGGTCTTCGATTTCTTGAGCACGATGATGCAGGTGGCGATGGAGGTGCCGAAGAACAGGTTCGGCGGCAACTGAATCACCGCGTCGATGAAGTTGCCCTCCAGCAGATATTTGCGGATCTTCTGCTCCTTGCCACCGCGATAGAGCACGCCGGGAAACTCGACGATGGCCGCCGTGCCGTCGGCCGCCAGCCAGGAGAGCATGTGCATGGTGAACGCCAGATCAGCCTTCGACTTCGGCGCAAGCACGCCAGCCGGGGCAAATCGCGGATCGTTGATGAGCGTGGGGTTGTCGTCGCCCTCCCACTTGGTGGAGTAGGGCGGGTTGGACACAATCACCTCGAACGGTTCGTCGTCCCAGTGCTGGGGATTGATCAGCGTGTCGCCGTAGGCAATGTTGAAATGGTCGTAGTTCACATCGTGCAGGAACATGTTGATGCGGCACAGGTTGTACGTGGTCAGGTTTTTCTCCTGGCCGAAAAACCCTTGCCGGACTTTATCCTTGCCCAGTACCTTGATGGATTGCAGCAGCAGGGAACCGGAACCGCACGCCGGGTCGTAGACCTTGTTCACTTCGCTCTTGCCATGGGTGGCGATTCTGGTCAGCAGCTCGCTGACCTCCTGCGGCGTGAAGAACTCGCCACCGGACTTGCCGGCGTTCGCCGCGTACATGGTCATCAGATACTCATACGCATCACCGAACGCATCAATTTTATTGTCCGCGAAGCTCTCCGTGCCCAGGTCCAGATCGCCGATGGCGTTGAGCACCTTCACCAGCTTGGCGTTGCGATCCACCACGGTGTCGCCGAGCTTGCGGCTGTTCAGGTCCAAATCGTCGAATAGGCCGCGCAGACTGGATTCTGAACGCGAGCCGATGGCTGAGCCCTCGATGTTCTTGAACACCCGCTGCAGCGTCTCGTTCAGGTTCTCGTCCGCATCGGCACATCTGCGCACGTTGGCGAACAAGTCGGACGGGAGGATGAAATAGCCCTTCTCCTCCACCATCGATTTACGCACCTGCTCGGCCGTGGCATCGTCCAGCTTGACGTAGTCGAAATCCACATCGCCGGCCTGGTGCTCGTACTCGTTCAGGTATGAGGTGATGTCCTCGGAGATGAACCGGTAAAACAGGAACCCCAACACATACTGTTTGAAATCCCAGCCGTCCACTGAGCCGCGCAGCACATTGGCGATACTCCAAATCGTTTTGTGCAACTCCGCGCGCTGCGCTCCGCTATTCATCATGCCATACCTTCTTCAAAACCGTAGATATAGCCTTCAATAATACCAAGTACGCAGATTCACACACCAGTAGAAGTAGACGACACCCACACTGTGCGTCATGCTGGGGGTCATGGCTTTCCCATGTTCCAGTTTCGATAGCCGGGGTTTAATCGTCGGTCAGAATTGGTCTATTCCCAAAAACCTACCAACCTACCGACCTACCCGGTGGAATTACTGGGATTTGGTCGCCTACCGACCTACCTTGGATTCCCGCAGGTAGGTCGGTAGGTCGCAGAAACCCTTACGGCAGTAGTGAGTAGGCGGGTAGGTCGGTAGGTCGCTCACGCAAGTGAATACCAGTGGCCGCCCTTCATGCCCTTCCTGTGTTTGATCTTTCCTGAAGCCATCAGGTTCTCCAGAGCGGCATCCAGACTGGCTTTCTGTCTTTTGGACAGGGAACGGGTCAATTCCCCTTTGGACACAGATGGCTTCGGCGAGTTGGACAGTACCTCCATGATGCGCTCCTCGGTGGCGAGCTGGGAACGCATATCGACCTGTTCGCGGACCAGCTCGTCCTCCTCCTTATAGTCCGCGCGTCGTTTGAGGTTCTCATTCCTATACTCTTGCAGGTTCTCCTCGTAGCATCGACGCGAGTAACGCATCATCATGCCCGCGAGTTCCCAGTCCTCCTGCATGATTTCGAATGACAGCGGGTCTTCAAGCAAGCGGAAGGCCGCCGACAGTTTGGCACGCAGGAACATGCCGTGGGCCCGGCGCGGATCGCCGCCATGCTCCCTGTTGACCCGTATTTTGTCGGCTCTCATTTCGGCTATCGCTATCGGCGGCAGACGCATGGGGCGCTTCTCCAGATGGCTGGAATCCGGCGTGGAGTCATTGGCCTTTGCGTAGCTGCCGCACTCGTAGAGCCGGTTCATCTGCTCCGGAGCCAACGTCAAGGCCGTACAACGTATGTTGGGCCATAAGAATGCGGCCATGACGCTGGATACCTATGCAGACCTATTTGACACCGATCTTGATGATGTGGCAACATCCATCAGCAGCAAGATCACTGCAGCAGAGATATTGGACACGGGAAAATTTTGAGTCTGAACCACTCTCCGAATCCTCTTTTACACACCTCGTGACAACACGATGACAACAATTCGATAAAAATCGTGTGATTGGGCAAGTGCCTACAAAATTGAAAATCGTTGGAATGATTGGGGTTTAAAGCCTCATCGTTGAGACGCTTGGAGCGGATGACGGGAGTCGAACCCGCCTTTAAAGCTTGGGAAGCTTTCGTTCTACCGATGAACTACATCCGCAAGGCTGTGCCTTTTGGGCACGAAACTTCAGTTTAGCACGCAACGGATGCGTATGCGGACACAGACCGACATACGATACCAATTTTCCGCAATATCACGGAGACTCAACCACGCGGCCACTGCGAATAGTCGCGAGAATATCTGCCAGCCGAGCCGACCGAATCATGCCCGGACCCATACTGCGTTCCAAATTGCGGACCACCGGCACCAGCCATCGCAGAACGTCCGCCTTGCCGAATATCCGCCGCCGCAACGCCGCTCGTGGCATAGCCACCGGCCAAATAGCCGGACTGCACGCCCTGCGCCTTCATCTCCTGACTCATCTGCATCAACCGGGCAATACGATCCTCAGTCGCCGGATGCGTGGAAAACAGGCGAGAAAAACCTTCCGCAGAAAACGGATTCGCAATCATCATCGCAGCAACCGACTGCGTACCAGCAGTCTTCTGCATCGGCATCGTCTCAGCGCCGTTCGAAATCTTATTCAATGCGGACGCGAGCGCCTCCGGATCTTCCGTAAGCATGGAACCATCTTCGTCAGCATCATATTCTCGCGTACGTGAAATCGCCATCTGAATAAGCGAAGCGGCGATTGGCGCAAGAATCGTGCTCAACAGCACACCCAGTAATCCAAGACCATTAGAGGATGAGTCATTGCGATCATCGCGCGAATTGCCACCACCGAAATACATGAGCGAATAGCCGAGATACGAAATGACCGTCGCCATTGCGGACGCGATCGCAGAAGTCAGGATATCGTGATTGTACACGTGCATAAGCTCGTGCCCGAGCACGCCGCGAATCTCGCGTTCGTTCAACATCCGCAGAATACCCTGCGTGCAGCAAACCGCCGCATGACGTTCATTGCGTCCCGTTGCGAACGCATTGGGACTCATGGTTGGGGCGATATAAATACGCGGCATCGGCTTGCCCGCCTTCGCCGACAGTTCGCGCACAATTTTGTACAGTACCGGCGCTTCCTGCTCGCTGACTTCCTGCGCGCGCATGGATGCGATCGCGAGTTTGTCGGAAAACCAGTAGGATGCGAACGTTGAGCCAAGTCCGATGAGAATGTAGATACCAAGCGTGCGCTGGCCGCCACCGGTCGCCCACCAAATGAGCATGATGACGCCCCACATCAACGCGAATAACAGCGTTGTCTTCAAGCCATTGCAATGGCCATGCACCTGCAATTTGCCGTTCATGGTCACTAGCGTAGAAACGGAGTCTGAGTTTTTGCTGGATATGCGCTGGAGACTGGGTTGCGGAAAAGACTAGGTTGCGGAAGTTCGCATGCTCAGCTTCTCCCCAGATGTCCGATTCCAGAGAAACGGACATCCAATGCATGCCAAGAGGCCTTTGGGTGACCGAATCGGGAGAATCGGACAAGTAGCAAGTCCTTCGTCCACATTACATGTCCAATTCACCAGAAACAGACATACAGAACATGTTTCGGACACTCCAGATGTCCGATTCACCAGAAACGGACAAGTACGGGATAAAAAAGCGTCTTGGGTGACCGATTCTCCAGAATCGGACATCCAAGACGCATGAAAGAAACCTGGGACCTATCAGATCAGATCCCAAACACCCACCTTAAGCGTGAGCCAGGGCGCGCATCTGCTCCGGATCGATGACCTTCTTGTGCTCACGGCCTTCCTTCGCACCCTCGGCACGTTCGAACGCATCGATCTTCTTCCAGCCAGCGAAGTCGATCGGCTTGACACCGCGCGATTCCAGCAGCCGGTCGATGGACTCCGGATCACGATCGGCAGCCACACGACCGCCTTCAGCAGCCTTCGACAAATCCTCCAGCATATTGGTCACGATCAGCAGTGCGTCGGACTTGGTGGAGCCGATCAGGCCAACCGGACCACGCTTCGCCCAACCGGTCGCATACAGACGCTCGCGCACTTCATCCGTGGCTTCAGCGGCCGTAGTGATACGACCGTCACCGTTCGCGTTCGCCAAGTGCGCATGACGCTCGTCGTACGCAATGCCCGGCGCGGTGGCCGGTTTGTAGCCGATCGCATGGTACACAGCCTGCACCGGATACTCTTCGAATTCGCCGGTACGGCTCATCTTGCCGTCCGCCGATGTCTCGGTCTTTTCCACACGGATGCCAACGACCTTGCCGTCCTCACCCAACACTTCGACCGGAGCGGAATTGAAGTGCACGTAATATTTGCGGTCAGCCGGATTGCCCTCATAATCCACGTCACCGTCATCTTCCATGTCTTCCGCCATCTCACGAATCGTGAACAGCTCTTCGACCATCTGACGAGTCAGCTTGTCTTTGCCGGCCTCTTCAATCGTGTCTTCATCCAAATCGAAATCGTCTTCGTTGATGATCAGCTGCACTCCCGGCAGCTTCTCCATCTCACGCAATTCCTGCACGGAGAACTTGGCCTGCGCCACACCGCGACGGATGAACAAGTGAAGCACACGCGCCTTGTTGGACTTGATGCCCTCATATACGTTGTCCGGAATGTCGGTGCGCTCCTTCAGATCATCGGCATTGCGCATGAGCTCGCGAGCCACGTCCATGGCCACGTTGCCGCCGCCGATCACGGCGACTTCCTCAGCTTCAAGCGGCCATTCGCGAGCGCCGGTCGGATAACCGTCGTACCATTCCACGAACTTGGCTGCGCCGTATACGCCGTCCAGATCGGCGCCCGGCAGTCCGAGCGGCTTGTCTTCGACTGCACCGGTGGCGAACAGCACGGCATCGTAACGTTCGAGCAGTTCGTCGAGCGTCACGTCCTTGCCGAATTCCACGTCGCAGTACAGGTGGATGTCCGGATTGTCGAGCGTCTTTTCGAGTGCCGACGCAATGAATTTGATGGACGGATGATCGGGGGCCACGCCGTAGCGCACCAGGCCGAACGGCACCGGCAGCTTTTCGAACAGGTCGATTCGGGCGGCAGTGCCGAGGCCGAGCTCCTCGCCGAGCTTCTTCAACTGGCGCAGGAAAATGTCAGAGGAGTAGACGCCTGCAGGGCCGGCGCCGATTACAGCAATACGAAGTTCATGAGTTTCAGTCACGCGCTCTAGCCTAATGCATTCCCTGCATTTGCAACAGGGGCGCTCATGTACTTTCTTACGACTTCTTCGCCTCGCCTTCCGGTTTCGTCCTTTGGAATTTCTCACGTATGCCCATCCGTCATGTCGTTTCCCTCACGTCTCGGTTGTCTCGTTTGTCCGATTCTGGAGAATCGGACATTCAGAGTACCGAAATGTACGTCTTTTTGTCCGTTTCTCCAGAATCGGACATCCGGAATCAAAACACGTGTTTGGTTGTCCTATTCTGCAGAATCGGACAACCTGGCGTTGGAAGAGGGGCACGGACCGTGGCCACTGACGCACTATGAGCGGAATGTCAACAAACGGTAAAGAGCCGTCCATATAATGTATGCGGCATTCACACAGGGGTAGCAATTATGACGTCGGTGCGGCCAGCTTTCGCGAAATCGCAGTTCAGCTGGATTTGGCCGGATCTCACTAAATCAGGTCAGATCAGGTCGAATCCAGCCAAACTCATCCAACGTACGCCTGCACCAATCGCACGCAACAACGTACGGCAGGCGCACGTACAATCGCAAGTAATTCAAGTAATCGCAGAATCGCAAGCAAGTACTTATTAAGTACCAGGCAATCGTAAGAAGGTGGCAATGCGCATTCACATCACATATACCGGCGGCACTATCGGCATGATTGACTCGCCGAACGGCCTGATTCCGGGCGCCGACACTCGCGGATGGCTGTTCCGTCTGCTGGAGGACGCACACATGGACGCGAGCCTGTTCACGTTCACCGAGCTTGATCCTCTTATCGACTCGTCGAATGCGACTCCCGACAATTGGCAGACGATGGTCGACGATTTGCGTGCGCACCGCGATGATGCCGACGCGTTCGTGGTGTTGCATGGCACCGATACGATGAGCTATTCGAGCGCCGCGCTTGCGTATGCGTTGGCTGATTTTGGCAAGCCGGTGATTTTCACGGGTTCACAGCATCCGCTTGGCAAGATCGAGTCGGACGCCACTGCGAATGTCACGGGCGCGCTGAATGCCGCGATGAGCGGACGATTCCACGGTGTGGGACTGTTTTTTGGACATCACCTGTTTGCGGGCAATCGTGTGAGCAAGTCGTCGAGCTGGGCATTTGAAGGTTTTTCGGCGCCTTCCGTCGGCCCGCTGGCACGCACTGGCACGCCATGGCATTGGTATGCGGGCGATTCCGCTGCGGTTGGCTGCGGTTGGACGTCGCCTCAGCCTTACTCTCGCCATGATGTTGCGGTGATCGATATGGCACCCGGCATTTCCGCGGCACGGTTGGAAGCGATGCTTACGCCGCGGCCGGAAGCGGTTTTGTTGCGTGCGTACGGCGTCGGCAATGTGCCAAGCGACGAGCCTGGACTGACTGACGTGATTGCCGACGTGCTGCATGATGGCGTTCCCGTTGTGATTGCATCGCAGTGCCAGCAGGCGGAAGTACTGCTCGGCCATTACGAGACGGGTGATGCGATCGCACGCGCCGGCGCAATTGGATCTGGCGATATGACGCTGGAAGCCACGTATGCGAAAATCATGTTCCTGCTGTCTCAAGGCGTGACCGGAGCCGACTTCGGCAAGTGGATGCACACATCGATCGCTGGAGAAATCTCCCCGAGCTCGCTGTAAACAATCCCAAAACTTCCGAATCTGCCTTATACATGCCTTATGTATGGCAGATTCCGAAGTTCGTCCGGAGCTATCTGCGTTATGTATGGCAGAGCTGTTTTGAGAAACCGGACTTAGAGGGTGTATTCTCGCCCCCTAAGTCAGGTTTTCTCATATGGACCTGCCAGATATAAGCGAAATACTTGCTGACAGACCTCCAAATCTGCCATATATAGGCGAGATACGGGGTTTCGAGGCGCAATCAGGCTGATTCGCCACGGTCGAAAAGCACGGTGAGCGCCCACAGAATGCTGACAACATCAATCGCTTCCTGCATGAACGCGCCGACAACCACGGGAATCAGATTGAACGCGGCCGCGATCATGCCGATAATCGCAAGGCCGAGGCCGATCAGCACCGCCTGCAACATCACCTTTTTCGTGCGGCGCGCGATGGCGATGGCCCGCGGAACGGACGCAATGTCGTCATTCATGATGACCACTTGCGCAGATTCGGAAGCCGCGGTGGACGTGCCGTCGGTCATGGCCATGCCGATATCGGCAACCGCAAGTACGGGGGCGTCGTTGACGCCGTCACCGACCATCATGGTGATTTGACGATTCTTGGATTCGCCGGTTACGCGTTGCTTGATGCGATTCCACAACGACAGCTTCTGGTGCTTGGATTCAGTGGCGCTCTTGACGGCGGCAACCTTGTCTTCAGGGAACAGTTCGGACTGCACGTCGTCGATACCGACTTCGTTTGCGATGATGCGGGCGGACGCAGCCTTGTCGCCGGTAAGCATGGACAGTTCCTTGACACCCAACTCGTGCAGGCGAGCCAAAGAACGCTTCGCATTCTCGCGAGGCACGTCACGAAGTACGATGCGGGCGGCAAGACGGCCGTCAATCGCCACGTATGCAGCCATTTCGTCAGGAGCGAGCGGGGCAAACAGCGAGTTTGCGGTTTCAGGCTTGCGAGCGGCGGATTGGGTTGCGACGGACGCGGAAGTAGAGGGCGCGGCTGCAGGCTGCGCATCGTCAGGCACCCCGTTCCTCACTCCCATAGTGTCCGATTCTGGAGAATCGGACAAGTAAACACACGTTTTAGCCCTCTGGATGTCCGTTTCTGGTGAATCGGACATCCGCAGCGCATTCTGAGTCTCCCGTTTGTCCGATTCGGCAGAATCGGACACGTAATACGTCGCATCCGGCATATGCAGCACCGGCATGAATCCGGATTCGTCAGCCGTCACGTATGCGAACCGCCCCACGCGCACCTGATGCCCGTTCACTTCGCCGGATATACCCTTGCCGGACTCCTCTACAATGTTCTTCACCACCGGATAGTCGCGCCCGTGCCCCGGCAAATCGCGCTCGACGCACAGCCTCTGCCCCGCCGCATACCGCGCATACAAATCATCCATAGCCTTGCGTCCGGCCGCCGCGATGCCTTTCGACAGAATGTGCACCGAATAGCCTTCCACCACGCTGGCCATCATGAGAATATGGTCCTCATTGAACGGCGAACTCGTCTCAAACGGCTTCTCTACACGTACGACCTGCGGCTGCTTGACGGTGAGCGTGCCGGTTTTGTCGAAGAAAATATGCGATACGCGACCTAGATTTTCCAGCACATCCTGCGCTTTGATCAGGATTCCCGCTTTGGCAAGTCGCCCGGTTCCAGCCACATATGCGACCGGCGCGGCAATCAACAGCGGACACGGCGTAGCAAGCACCAATACTTGCGCAAATCGCAGCGGCAATCCGGAAATCGCCCATGCAATCCCAGCAATCGCAAGCGAAAGCACGGTAAACGGCACTGCAAGCATATCCGCGGTCTTCACGACAGCGGGGCGCGACTCTTGCGCCGACGAGACCAGCTCCAGGATCTTCTGGTATTGCGAATCGTGCGCAAGTTGCGTGGCGCGCATGGTCAATGTTGTGGAGCCATTGACCGCACCGGACATCACGCGAGCGCCCGCATATACTTCGCGGGGAACGGGCTCGCCGTTGATGTTGCTTAGGTCCAACGTGGCCACGCCCGACAGCAGCTCACCGTCGACCGGCACCGTTTCGCCGGGCAACACCAGGATCACGTCGCCGAGCTGTACCTGATCAACGGGGACCGTTTCGAAACGCTCTCCAGCCGCATCATACGTTTGTGAAGCACCTTTTGTGTCCGTTTCTGGAGATTCAGACGCAAAAGCACGCTTTTCACCGTCTTGGTTGTCCGTTTCTCCAGAATCGGACACTCTGACAGTACGAAATCCGTCGGCGGTCACGTCGGCCGTATGCTCGCTGCCCGACGCGTGCACATGCCCCCGCATACCGGGCAGCATGACCACGTGCGCGGTTCGCGGTGCCGCGTCGATCAGCGCGGTCAGGTTGCTTTCGGCCTTTGACTGCGCAAATTCCTCGATCGCCTCGCCTGACGAGATCATCAGCACCACGGCCCATGCGGCCCAATATTCCTGCACTGCGACCGTCGACGCAATCGCGACGACCGCCAGCAGATCGACGCCAACATGCCCGTGCCGCAGATCGTCGATCATGCCGCGTACCGTCACCACAATCGTGTACGCAACCAACGCGATCACAATCCACTGCCCAACGCCCGGATTGAACGCACTCAACCCGTCAACGCCGACTTGCGAAATCCACGAATCCCACGCAGCCTCGCCCCACGGCTTCCACTCCCCCAGCAATGCCAACGGAATCGCGGACAGAATGGTAATCGGCAGTAACGGAACCTGTTTGCACAGTCGCCAGCAAATATCGATGATTCTACGCATGAGAATCTCCTTACGCTCGTATCGGACGCCTTGTTAACCCATCGGCGCCTCGCCCGCGCGAGCCATCGATACACGGCGTAAAAAGATATTTTCAGCATAGCAAATATTTGCGATTTTTGTGCCGCAATACAGCAATAAGGGCTGTGCGATTGCTCACACAGCCCTTATTGCATTCTTCTTTTGGCTTGCTTTTTGTTGATTTTCGCGGTTTTCGTTGTACTTGCGATTTCGTGGTGCCAGCCGCGTCTTCGCCGTCAGCCTATCGGGTGGCTTCCGTCCGTTCGCATGTCGCGAAACGTTTTAACCAGCCCAACAGTCTTGACTTGCGCACCGCAACAACTTGCGTCCGTCAATTCACGCACCGCATCAACATCTCGCTTTACCACAGGCCGAACGGGTCGAACAGGCCGCCACCGTCACCGTAGCCGTTGCTGCCGTTGCCGTCGCTCTGTCCATTTCCGTTGCCGTTGCCGTCATTACCGTAACCGTTGCCATTGCCGTTCTGGCTCTGGCCATCATTGCCGTTGTTCCGCTGGTTCTGGCTGTTGGCGGAGTTCGTTTGGGATTCCTCCTGGTCGAGTGTCACGTCAAGCTCCATGGTGTTGCCGTCGCGCACGACCGTCAATGTCACCTTGTCGTTCATGGCGGAGGCGCGCACGTAGCCGAGCAGCGAATAGTTGTTGTTCACCGCCTTGCCGTTGAACGCCACGATGGAGTCGCCGGCCTTCACTCCGGCCTTAGCCGCCGGGCTGTTGTCGACCACGGACTGCACCTGCGTGCAACCGCGGGTCACGCCGTCCGCCTCAACCGTGGAGCTCTTGATGGTGACGCCGAGCGCCACATGCTGCACGGTGCCGTTGTCGATGATCTCGTTAGCCACACGCTTTACCAGGTTCGACGGAATGGCGAAGCCGATGCCGATGGATCCGGCGGTGCCGGAAGACGTTGTGGTGGATGCGATGGATGAGTTGATGCCAATCACCTGGCCGGCCGCATTGAAGGTCGGACCGCCGGAATTACCTGGGTTGACGGCCGCGTCAATCTGCACGGCGTTGGTGACGATGTCGTTGTTGTTGTCATCGGACACGGTCACCGGGCGGTTGAGCGCGGAAACGATGCCGACGGTTGCGGTGTCATCGTAGCCGAGCGGATTGCCGATGGCCATCACGGATTCACCCACGGCAAGATTGTCGGAATCGGCAAATTCCGCGGCTTTCAGATTGCTCGGCGGATTGTCGAGTTTGATTACGGCCAGATCGGTGGTGGTGTCGGTGCCGACGATTTGCGCTGAGTAGATGGTGCCGTTGGCGAGCGTCACTTGAATCTGCTTCGCGCCGGAAATCACATGGTTGTTGGTGACGATGTAGCCTTTGTCGCTGATGATTGCACCGGAGCCTTTGGCGCTGCCGTCGCTGGTTGCCACGTCAATGGACACCACAGAATCGGACACTTCTTTCGCCACCGCGCTCCAGTCCGCGGCCTCGCCGGATTTGGCTTTCGCCGAACCGGATCCGGACGTGTTGGACTTCACGCTGGTCAGTGAGCTGGAGGTGGGTACGGTCACCCATCCATTGGTGATTGCCGCGTAGCCGACGCCGAGGCACAATGCCGCGGAGACGAGGGCCGCCACCACGCCGGTCATCACATGCCCGGTCACGCCGGAAGCGGACTTCGGCTTGGCTGCAGCGCCATTCTGCTGCGGGGCACCGAACGGATTACCGTTATTCGGATTCCCAAACGGGTTGCCGTTATTGGGAGTATTCGGCGCTGCTGGCGGCACGTTGGCACCGCCTTGCGCAGCGGGCTTCATGAATGGATTGCCGTTATTCGATTGCGCGTTCTGCTGATCGTTCTGCTGATTTCCACCCGCATACGGATTCCCGAAGAAAGGATTGCGAGGCCGCTGCGGCTGCTGTCCGGAAGCCTGCCCGTACGCGCCATATTGCGGCTGCGGGGGTATGTTCGGCGCACCATTCGCAGTATCGTTCGCGGCTGCGGTGCCATCAGCCGGCTGCGTCGGCACGGGACCGTACGCACCATATTCCGGTGCCGGACGGTACTGCTGGGCCGGCGCATCCTGCGTGGAACCGCCAACCACGGTACGTTCGTCCGCCGCGGAAGCATAATCCGGCGTATCGCCCGCCGCAGCCGCGGATCCCGCCGAAGCGCCATCGTTCGCAACAGGCATGGCGGCCGTCGGCTGATCCTCAATACCGCCCTGCACGTCAATCGGTTCGGTAGCCGACTCTGCAGCATACGGCTCACCTGCGTAAGTTTGCGTCTGTTCCGCATCAACCGGCGGCATCGGCACGGTCTGTTGTTCGTCATTCTGCGGCTGCACGGCGTTCTGGTCGTTCTCTTCAGCCATTTTCGCTCCTTATTCGTCTCGCGGCATTTCACAAATCAGCAATCGTGCCGCTCGAACTGCTATCTATGAGTAAAGATACTCGCTCTGGAAGTTTCCTGAATGTTTGTTGAAAGTAGCAGCCAAATACGTTCAACATCACCATTGAATCTGAAAATCGCACCAAAATGCGATCGGCACCTTCATCGCACTTTCCACATCTTCCTTGTTTTCATTTCACCGATCGCATTCTTTGCAGCACTTTCAAGAATCGCTGCTATCGCATAAAATATTCCGCATGACAAGCCTTACCGAATCATCTACCGACACAGCGCAAGACACGCAAAACGCGGCAACCGCAGTGTCCGAAAATCTCATCGAACATCCGCGTGGAGCGGAACCAGGCAAGCCGGGCCGCCGCGACGCCTTCTATTTCGAACAGAAAAACCGCCTTCCCGACGCGGCGGACGGTAAGGGGCGAGGCGGCGCACGATATGGTCGCACCGGCATTATTCACACCCCCCACGGCGATATTCACACTCCAGCGTTCGTGCCCGTGGCCACGCAGGCCGCGATGAAAGCCGTTCTGCCCGAAACCATGAAGGACCTCGGCGCGCAATGCCTGCTGTCCAACGCATTTCACCTGTATGAACGCCCCGGCGAGCAAGTGCTCGACGAAGCCGGCGGCCTTGCCAAATTCATGAACTGGAACGGTCCGACCTTCACCGATTCCGGCGGTTTCCAAGTGCTTTCGCTCGGCGCAGGCTTCAAGAAAACCCTCGCCATGGACGTGACCGGCATGAAATCAGACGACGTGATCGCCGAAGGCAAGGAGCGTCTCGCGTTCGTGGACGAGGACGGTGTAACGTTCAAATCGCCGCTCAACGGCTCACTGCACCGTTTTTCCGCCGAAATTTCAATGGGAATCCAGCATAAGATCGGCGCCGACATCATGTTCGCGTTCGACGAGCTGACCACACTGATGAACACGCGCGGCTACCAGGAGCGTTCCGTGGAACGCACCTACCGTTGGGCGCAGCGTTGCGTTGCCGAGCATAAGAGACTTACCGAAGAGCGCGTCGGCAAGCCGTATCAGGCGCTGTATGGCGTGGTACAGGGCGCGAATTATGAGGATTTGCGCAGGCATGCGGCCGAACAGATCGCTTCGTTGGATTTCGACGGCGTCGGTATTGGAGGTGCGATTGAAAAGCGCATTATCGGCGACACTTGCGCCTGGATTTGCGATGCGATGCCGGAAAGCCGACCGCGCCACGTGCTCGGCATCGCCGCAGTCGACGATATTTTCGCATGCGTCGAGAATGGTGGAGACACGTTCGATTGCGTCGCACCGGCGCGTTGCGGCCGAAATGGCGCGATTTTCACGCGCGGCGGACGTTACAACATCAAGCGCGCGCAATTCAAGCATGATTTTGGCCCACTTGAAGAGGGCTGCGATTGCTACACATGCACGCATTATTCGCGCGCTTACGTGGATCATGCGTTGCGTGCCCGCGAATTCAACGGTTTCACATTGGCGACGATCCACAACGAGCATTTCTTCGTGAAGCTGCTGGACGATATTCGCGCGTCGATTGACGGCGGATATTTCGACGAATTCCGCGACGAAACCCTGGCCCGCTTCTACGCCAACGGTTCCCGCGGATGATGCGCTGCCAGATGTTCCGTCCAAACGGACGCTAGGCCACACTTCCACATTCCAAGGCGCCGACGAACAAACCCGTCGGCGCCTTTTCATGCATGGCGAGCCCGCACTCGCCGTCTCGTTCTCAGACTTGTCACCAGATGTGTCCGATTCTGGAGAATCGGACAACCACACCACATGTTTCATGCCCTACATGTCCGATTCGGGCGAAACGGACAACCACAATGCTTATCTCACGATCTACTTGTCCGATTCTGGAGAAACGGACAAGTAAGCAACCTAAAAACACTCGCTGGATGTCCGAAACGCCAGAATCGGACACACAGAGCGTCGCGCCGCTTGAATTTTCCTACGGAAAATGGCGGGATCAAGGATGGCTCCGTCGTACGGAAGCCCACAGGGCTTCCTCCCTCCTCGCGTCGCGCCGCTTGAATTTTCCTACGGAAAATGGCGGCGCGACACG
>OAVD01000364.1_pt1 | contig 34329 bp, 32 predicted proteins | sample 1476351 | NCBI WGS metagenome assembly OAVD01 (sample SAMEA2580075, study PRJEB22360) | human gut metagenome | biome: human gut; feature: human-associated habitat; material: faeces | place: Denmark | collected 2008/2010 | reverse complement strand
AGATACGTGATCTGATCCTTCAACTCAGCAAAAGTTCGATTTATTCAACAAAGCCCTCATAATGTTCACGTTTGGGCAAACTCAAACGGCCTGACCATATCGTTTCGATTGGCATCAAGGAAGTCAGCCCACCACTGGAGCATCAGTCGGCGCTGGTCAAGGTGCTTGGCCTTGTGGGTATAAGCAGCCCGGACACTATTGCTTTCCTTATGGCTCATTTGAAGCTCTACAGCGTCTTCTGACCATAAACCAGACTCAATTAAGGCACTACAGGCCAGTGTGCGGAAACCGTGTCCACAGATGTCCTGCTTCGTGTTATATCCCATATTACGTAGGGCTTTGTTGATGGTGTTTTCACTCATGGGCTTAAATGAGTCATAACAGCCAGTAAAAATTAATCCGTCATCATGACCTTCTTCATAAGTCAGTTGTCGGATCTCATTCAGTATCTTCATGGCTTGCTTACAAAGGGGAACGAAGTGTTTACGCTTCATTTTGGCACCACGAGTCGAATGTTTCACATTTTCAATGGCTTCACGCTGTTCGGGTATCACCCACAACTTACTTTTGAAATCAATTTCAGACCAGCGAGCAAAACGTAGTTCACTGGAACGAATGAAAATCATCAGATTGAGCTGAATAGCCAGTATGGTTAACCTGCGGCCTTTGTATTCGGCAATTTTTTTCAGTAGTTGGGGTATTTCTTCCAGCTCCAGTGCAGGGCGGTGTTCAGTCTGTGGTTTCTGAACAGCACCTTCCATATCATACGCAGGGTTATGGCGTATGAGTTTCTGCTGAACAGCATGACGAAGGATCGCCGTAATGTATTGTTGAATGCGCATGGCAACTTCAAGATAACCAAGAGCCTCAACTTTTTTCACTGGAACCAGCAGATCACCCGTATCAAGCTCGGCAACATCTTTATCGCCAATTGTCGGGAAGACATAGGTTTCAAGGCGCTTCCATACGGAATCACCATAATCTTTAGACCATTTTGTTTTCGTGGAGAACCAAGCTTTAGCCACCACAGTGAAGGTGCGTGTCTTATCACGCTTGGCCTTTAGTTCTTTAACCTCTGCTTGTTTCTTTGCATTAGGGTCAATGCCCTGAGCAAGAAGCCTTCTGGCCTCATCACGACGTTGTCTTGCATCAGAAAGAGAAACAGCAGGGTAAACACCAATAGAAAAGAGTTTTTGCTTCCCTTCGAAGCGGTAAGCCATTTGCCAGTATTTGGAACCCTTCGGGGTAACGCGAAGGAACATGCCAAAGCCATCGGTCAGCTTGTATTCCTTTTCAAGGGGCTTGGCGTTTTTTACTTTAGTATCAGTAAGTGGCATAACGGCATCCCCCGTTTGTTGGTAAAAATGCAATCGAACTACCATTACCAACATATTTACCAGCAAATGGGTATGGCTTCGAGTGGTTTTTAGTGAACGAGAGTGAACGTGAAAGAAGGGATAACCAACTGATAGAAATGCAGAAAGCAGACGCCAGTGAACGTCTGCTTCCCTTAAATTGGCTCCTCTGACTGGACTCGAACCAGTGACATACGGATTAACAGTCCGCCGTTCTACCGACTGAACTACAGAGGAATCGTGTGAACGGGGCGCATATTAACGATGACCATCCCCCTTGTCAAAGCCTGAATCACCTTAACTTGTTCGTTTGCTGACAATTTCAGCAGAGTGCCTGTTTTTACGGCATTGCGCCGCCGGATGCACCGTTGCGGTGCATTTATACCCCTAATGGGGCATACCGCAATCCGCTTACCGGGCAACAAAATCGCGGTTTGCTATCAGTATCCCTTATTACGCGGCCTGCAGCGGCATTTGCGTCCCTGCAAAAAAGCTGGCAAGCAAATTGCAAAACCTTCTGCATCTAAACGGCCAGTGTTGGTACTGGTGTTCCTTACAGGAGGCAAAATGAACTTAAGACGACTGAAGTATTTTGTGAAAATCGTCGATATCGGCAGTCTGACCCAGGCCGCTGAAGTCTTGCACATCGCACAACCGGCGCTGAGCCAGCAGGTTGCGACCCTGGAAGGCGAGCTGGACCAGCAGCTGTTGATCCGCACCAAGCGCGGCGTGACGCCGACCGAAGCGGGCAAGATCCTTTACACCCACGCCCGGACTATCCTGCGTCAGTGCGAGCAGGCGCAGCTGGCGGTTAACAACGTCGGTCAGACGCTAAGCGGCCAGGTGTCAATTGGGCTGGCCCCGGGCACGGCGGCTTCGGCCATTACCATGCCGCTGCTGCAAACGGTGCGTAACGAGCTGCCGGAAGTTATGGTCTATCTGCAGGAAAGCAGCGGAACGATCCTCAACGATAAGCTTATCGACGGTCAGCTGGATATGGCCGTGCTCTATGAACGTTCCCCGGTCGCCGGGATCGTCAGTCAGCCGCTGCTGAAGGAAGATCTCTACCTGGTCGGAACCCGGGATTGCCCGGGGCAGAGCGTGGATTTGACGGCGGTTGCGGAAATGAATCTGTTCCTGCCGCGTGATTACAGCGCCGTTCGCGCAAGGGTCACCGAAGCCTTCACTCTGCGTCGACTGTCGGCAAAAATTATCGGCGAAATTGAATCCATTACCACCCTGACGGCGGCTATTGCCAGCGGCATGGGCGTCACCGTTCTGCCTGAGTCCGCCGCCCGTTCGCTGTGCAGCGCGGCGAATGGCTGGATGGCGCGCATCAGCACGCCGTCAATGAGCCTGTCGCTGTCGGTCAATATGTCGGCACGCGGCAGTCTGTCGCCGCAGGCGCAGGCGGTTAAGGAAATTTTAATGTCGCTGGTGAGCCGTCCGTCGCTGGAAAACCGTGAATTATTGTTAGTCAGTTAGGCTATATTCCTGAATGGAATAAGTTGCTGGTTTTTATTATTTGTTAGCAGGGACAACAGACTTTAACAATAGTGCATATGTTATGTCTGATAGCCCGGAGGAAAGGGTGAACTTCCAGCAACTCAAAATTATTCGTGAAGCGGCCCGTCAGGATTACAACCTGACGGAAGTCGCCAATATGCTCTATACATCGCAATCGGGCGTCAGCCGTCATATTCGTGAACTGGAAGAAGAGCTGGGGATCGAGATTTTTATCCGCCGCGGCAAACGCCTGCTGGGGATGACTGAGCCGGGCAAAGCGTTGCTGTCGATTGCCGAGCGTATTCTGAATGAAGCCAGCAACGTTCGTCGCCTTGCGGACCTGTTTACCAACGATGCGTCCGGCGTCTTAACCATCGCCACCACCCACACCCAGGCGCGCTATAGCCTGCCGCCGGTGATCAAAGCCTTCCGCGAACTCTTTTCCGACGTACGTCTTGAATTAGTTCAGGGGACGCCGCAGGAAATTGAAGCGCTGTTGCACAACGGCGGCGCGGATATCGGCATCGCCAGCGAGCGCTTGAGCAACGACCCGACGCTGGTGGCTTTCCCCTGGTTCCGCTGGCACCACAGCCTGCTGGTCCCCAAAGATCATCCGCTGACCCAGGTGACGCCGTTAACCCTCGATGCCATCGCCCGCTGGCCGCTCATTACCTATCGCCAGGGGATTACCGGGCGTTCACGTATTGACGAAGCCTTTAACCGTAAAGGGCTGATGCCGGATATCGTATTAAGCGCTCAGGACTCCGACGTTATCAAAACCTACGTCGAGCTGGGGCTGGGCGTGGGGCTGGTGGCGGAACAGTCAGGCGACGCGCGGGAATCTGATACCTTTACGCGTCTCGATACCCGCCATCTGTTCGATGCCAATACCGTCTGGCTGGGCCTGAAGCGCGGTCAGCTGCAGCGAAATTACGTCTGGCGCTTTATTGAACTGTGTAACGCAGGGCTGTCGCTGGAGGAAATAAAACGTCAGGCGATGGAGCCGGAAGAGGCTGCAATCGATTATCAGATTTAGCAGGATGATAAATCAGATATGAAAGAGTAAACGAAGCTATAATTCATTCACGATTATCGCCACAAAGGAAGGGAAATTGTGCGGCGTGTGAAACTGCTTTGTTCTCTTATTATGATCCTCACCAGCCAGAGCGCTCTGGCGGTGAGCTACCCGTTGCCGCCGGAAGGAAGCCGCCTGGTGGGCAGCCCGCTGACCATCACCATTCCGCAACACAATACCCAGCCGCTGGAGGCCTTTGCCGCTCAGTACGGTCAGGGCCTGAGCAATATGCTCGAGGCCAACCCCGGCGTCGACGTGTACCTGCCGAAGTCGGGCTCCACGCTGGTGGTCCCGCAGCAGCTTATCCTGCCCGCTACGGTTCGCAACGGGATCGTGATCAACGTGGCCGAAATGCGTCTCTACTACTATCCGCCCGATGGCACAACGGTTGACGTTCTGCCGATTGGCATTGGCCAGGCAGGGCGCGAAACCCCCCGTAACTGGGTCACCGCCGTGGAGCGTAAGCAGGAGGCGCCGACCTGGACGCCCACCGCCAATACCCGTCGTGAATACGCCAGCCGTGGCGAAAGCCTGCCCGCGTTTGTGCCCGCAGGGCCGGATAATCCCATGGGCCTGTACGCGATTTACATCGGCAGGCTCTACGCGATCCACGGCACCAACGCCAATTTCGGCATTGGCCTGCGCGTGAGCCAGGGCTGCATCCGCCTGCGTAACGACGACATCAAATACCTGTTTGATACCGTTCCGGTCGGGACGCGCGTGCAAATCATCGACCAGCCGGTGAAGTATACCGCCGAGCCGGACGGCAGCCGCTGGGTTGAAGTTCACGAACCGTTGTCGCGTAACCGCGCTGAGTATGAATCGGACCGGAAGGTGCCGCTCCCCATCACGCCGGCGATTCAGGCCTTTGTGAAGGGGGAGGGGGTGGATGTGAATCACGCGGAGCAGGCGCTTGAACGCCGTTCAGGGATGCCGGTGGAGATTGGTCGTGCAGCACTGCACGCCGGTAGCGGTTTTTAACCCTTTCCCTCACGCCAGGCGATTTCTTCCATCAGGATAACGCGCCCGCGGTTGCCGGGCGCTCTCGGTTGCCGTGGCGATTCACGTTCAGGGTTTAGCTTCATCGCATTGAGCTGATGCTTTAGCTAAAGGGATGTTTTTTAAAGGCGCTATGGGTTTCAAATAATTCGGCAACGGACCGGATATGATTAAAGTCTCCCGCATGAACCACGTGAGGGATCGTTGACTGAATAAAGGTCCAGATAACCGTACTCGTTACGGCCACCTGATCGGGAACCGCGGCCGCCGGACGCTCCTCCAGCAGCCTGTTCCACTCCCTGCAGGCTGCCAGCAGCTGAGTCGTGATGCGCGCTATCCACGGATTATGCTGCTTTTCCGCCGGGCGCAGATTGTGTTCATAGACATTTTGTACCGCCTTTTCACCCGCGGCGAGAATAAAGCCCAGCGTTTGCAGATCCCTTGCCAGCGCCTCCGGCGCGACCGGCAGCAGCTTGCGCCCCGGGGCGGCCTGGGCTTCAAAATAAGAGAGTATCAGCGACGAATCCATCAGGCGAATTCCGTTATCCAGCACCAGCGTCGGCGCTTTGACCGCAGGGTTTATCCTGGAAAAGGCTTCAAAGCTGCTGAATACGGACAGCGGGTGACTTGCAAACTCGACGCCGTAGAGTTCAAGGGAAATCGCCACGCGCCTTACATAAGGCGAATCCATCATGCCAATAAGCTTCATCATGATTCCTGTTTTCCTGTGCTGGTGAAATAGGCTGAGGTTAATGCTTCATTGCCGGCGGTGAAGAAACAGTACAATAAATTCGTCATGGCGAATATCTTCAGTATCTTACGGGTTGGGTTAGTATTACTGACAGATTGTGGGTCACGTTTTACGCGTCAGGTTGTGGGAGCGGTAACATGGCGGATTTTCCCCCTATTGCGAGTTTACGTAGTTTTGAAGCCGTGGCGCGTCTTGGCAGCGTGACGCTGGCGGCGAAAGAGCTACACGTTACGCATTCAGCCATCAGCCAGCAGATTAAAGTGCTGGAGGAGATGGTCGGCCTCAAGCTGTTTATTCGTCACGGCCGCGGCGTGCAGATTAATGAAGAAGGGCGGCTCTATGCCTTACAGGTCCGCGAGGCTTTGCACCATATTGCTGATGCCACCCGGCTGGTGCAGGTCAACCCCCGCAGGCAGGAGCTGACCCTGGCGATGGTGCCCTCGTTCGGCTGCCACTGGTTGTTGCCTCGCCTGGAACGATTTCGGGAGAAATACCCCCATATCTCGCTGCGAATACAGGCGAGCCTGGCGATAACCAGCATGCAGCAGGAAGGGGCGGATTTGGCTATACGCATGGGAAAAGGCGATTGGGAAGGAACGGAGAGCCATTACCTTTTCTCCGATCAGCTTATCGTTGTGGCCGCGCCAACCTATAACGGCGGCGTGCTCCCCCGTACGCCGTCAGAGATAGCGAAGAGCAACATTATCTTTTCCATGGAGTCGTGGAAAGCATGGTGTATCAACGCGGGGCTTGAAAGAGAGATTGTGCCAGGCGGTTTGTGCATCAACGACTCAAACCTGGTGCTGGAGGCAGTCCGGCTCGGTAAAGGTATCGCGCTGGAACGCCGCTCTTTAGTCCAGGATGCGCTCTCCAGGGGTGAACTGGTACAGCTTACGTCTTTCACCGCCCCTTATCCGTGGCCTTACTGGCTGGTTTCATCGCAGGGCGCAGAGCAGAAAAACGAAACCGTTCTATTTAAGGCCTGGCTTGATGAGGAGGTTACCGCATGGCGCCAGCAAACTGGCGCGGTGGAGGAGAAATGTGCGCGAGACGGTAAACCTTAGCTCCCGCCGGAAAGGCGGGAGAATTTATAGCAGGATGTTACTTATCGATTAAATGAAAATCACCCTGGGTATATCTTAATCCGTGAATATTGTCAGGGGTAAAGATGCGATCGATGAGTTTAATATCAACATCGGAAATAGCCAGGCTGGCTGCGCCGGCATTATCCTGCAAATGCGCGATTTGGCGCGCGCCGGGAATGGGGACAATATCATCGCCTTTACTCATCACCCACGCGAGAGCGAGCTGGGCCAGGGTACAGCGATATTTATCGGCCACATCTCGCAGCTGGCTGAGTAGCTGCTGGTTTTTCCGTATGGCATCGTGCTGGAAGCGAGGAAGATTGCGCCGAAAATCATCCTCGGCGAAGCCGGACCGATCGGTGATTTTGCCGGTTAAGAATCCACGACCCAGCGGGCTATAGGGCACAAATCCTACCCCTAATTCGCGGCAAGTTTTGAGAATGTTTTCTTCCGGCTCGCGGGTCCAGAGAGAATATTCGGTCTGAACGGCGGCGATCGGATGAACTTCACAGGCCCGGCGCAAAGTATTGGCAGAGACCTCGGAAAGTCCGATATGGAGAATTTTCCCTTCCTTGACCAGATCTGCCATTGTTCCCACTACGTCTTCAACGGGGACGGTGGGATCAACGCGGTGCTGATAAAGGAGATCAATAGTCTCGACGTTGAGACGTTTTAGGGAGCCTTCTACCGCTTCGCGGATATGTTCAGGACGGCTGTCAACGCCGGCCATACGCTCAAGCCCCTGACCGCCAGGAAGAATGCGGAAACCAAATTTGGTCGCAATCTGTACCTTATCGCGAACGCCTTTGATTGCTTTTCCGATCAGCACTTCATTCTCAAATGGGCCATAAACTTCTGCGGTATCAAGGAAGGTGACGCCCAAATCAACCGCAGCGTGAATGGTGTTAATTGCCTGCGACTCTTCGGCTCCGCCATAGGCAAAACTCATTCCCATACAACCCAGACCTAATGCCGACACCTGAAATTTGTTCTTTCCCAGATAACGTGTTTCCATTTTATTTTCCTCACTCGTACAATGTGCTGAAATATATACTTTCCTTTTCCATTCACAACAATTAATCTCTTTCTAATGCAGTATTTTACGGATGTTAACAATGAAAAATATTCCCGAATTGCAACATGTAGAAATGCTTATTCTTATTGTGAAGCATGGAAGTTTTCGTCAGGCAGCAAAAGAGTTGAATATTTCTCCACCAACGTTAACTATTGCCATAAATAATCTGGAAGAGAAACTGGGCGCGAGGCTTTTAAATCGTTCTACGCGCAGTCTTTCCCTGACCGCTATCGGCCAGGAATTTCTGAATGACGTTACTCCTGTGCTCAATGACTACAGGCGGGTGATTGATAACCTTAATGAGCACAGAGCAAAGCCGGAAGGAGTGGTGAGACTAAACTTGCCACGCATTGTGCTGGATCTCTTCTTTCAACGTTACTTCGCACCGTTCAAAAATGAGTATCCGGATATTAAACTTGAGTTATTCACCACGGACAGAAAAGTCAATATTATAGATTCAGGATTTGATGCGGGTATACGCTATACGCAAGATGTACCTAAGGATATGATTGCCATACCCTTTGGCGAACCGCTATCTCTTATTCCAGTGGCGAGTGCGGATTTTATAAAAAAATGCGGCGCACCTTCTTCACCAAAAGATCTCGTTAATTTCAGATGCATTAATCGTTGCTTTCCAGGTGGGGATCTGTACCGCTGGGAGTTTATTAGCGCTACGGGCGTTATAACGGAAGTGGCTGTGAAGGGCGATCTGGTGATGGATTCCGATGCGGCGATGATACAGGCTGCGGAATCTGGATTAGGTATTGCCTTTGTGTATGAGAATCTGGTTCAGGATAAAATTAAAGAAGGCGGGCTTGTCCGCTTACTGTCTGATTATCGTTATCCTGCCGATCGTTTTAATATTTACTATCCGAGCCGCAAACATATCCCGGTCCCCCTGAGAACATTTATAACATGGGTGATGTCGATGAATAAAAATATCCTGGAGCAATAGCATGTGAAACGGCGGGTGAAAATAGACGGGATGAAAAACTGATTTTATCACGCTATTTTGTATCGTCTGTACGCCTGACGCTTCTGCGGCTTTATCATCTGGTCGCCATCCCGCGCCGTTAACGCTGCCCGGTTCCGGGGTACCGGGGCAGTGCGAGCGCTAAATACCGCTAAACCCGTTGTAGCCCCGATCCTCCCGGTAGCCGCCGGGGTTGGTATCGCTGACGAAAATGGCGGCGATATGCCTGGCGTTTTTGAACCCAGTTTGGTCGGCACCCGCAATCGTAGCGGAAAAACCTATTCCGCAGCCAACGACTTACCTGCAAAATCCAGCGTCAGAAGGGGTCGCGGATGCAGCGCGGTGGCCATATCAATACAGGTGTAGTAGCGTCCGCGCACTGAAAGCCGACAAGCGCGCGCTGAGATCGGCGCCGACATGCAGCAGGAAGCGCTTTAGCGGTACTTTGCTCGCACGGCAGATTTCACCGTTTCACTGGAAGGGGCAGGGACAAAAACGTTGGGCGTTATTCGCTGCGACCAGCCCTGAACCATTGATATGGCTGCCCGGAACGGCAAGCGGCTGGAACGCATACCAGACGCTGTGGTAAATGAAGTGCTTGCCAGGCTGGATGCAATTTTAAGTTAACGCAGGACGCAGAAAAGCAAAAAGCCTGCTTCAAAAGCAGGCTTTTCAAATTTGGCTCCTCTGACTGGGATCGCCTTTGCCAGTAACTGGCTAACATTCAAGCTAAACCTGAATCCACTTTCTGTCAAGACCACCAAAATGACCACCAATAGAAGCGGGTTACGTAAGGCTGGGTTGAGTGAACCTCGGATATACCAGGTCTTTTTCCCCCTCGACGGTTGCCGCTTCGCCCTTCATCACGCAGACCCGCTCGTACAGGCCGTTCGTCACTGCATCATCGAAGGTGATACGTAACACTGCAGCATCGTCACCGTAGCGCCCCTCTTCGATATCCTTACAGAACTGGTGGAACGGGTTATTTTTGCCGTTCTCTGAGCTGATGACCACAATACGCCCGCCCCAGATAAGCAGCGCGGTGGCCGCATCCAGTACCCCCTGAACGTCAGCATGGAATGCGGCCTCGTCGATAATGACGACTCCCTGAAGACCACGGATGTTGGCAGGTCGGGAAGAGAGCGCTGCCACCTGGAACCCGCTGGCGAAGCGAACACGATAGGCCGCAATCATCCGGGTAACTCCCCGGACTGGCATAAGGAAACAGAGCCCGGTCGAGGTGATAGCCGAGGATAGCGGCGATGGAAATCAGCGACAGCTTGTACAGCGTGACGCCGAGCTGCTCAGGGGAAATGACGGCGATAGCGGCCAGAAGCGCAACGGCGAGGATGATCCAGTTGCGCAGTCGCTGGTGACGTACCTTGTGAAGTAACGACATGAGGTGACTCCTGAAGTTTAATGTGCCCGTAGGCTGAATAGATCAGGAGATAGTGTGTGTCGGAATGGGGTGCAGAGTAATTTGCCCCCGGACAGAAAAAAGCCCGACAGATATCGGGCTTCCTGAAGATTAATTCTGTTGTTGAGATTTTTTCTTGGATTTATCACTCATCTTGAATATCTCTTTTCAGATATTACATATTTCTCAAATGAAACCAATCTTCCTATTCTCTTGCTGGGACGCGAGGAAGTTATCTAGGTCATCCTCATAAAGACTCATGATGATTTTCTGTAAGTGGTTGAAGAAGACTGTGTAGGACGCATCCCCATCTACTACGATGACGTGTTTCGTATCGTAGCCATCAACCAGTACTTCAAACTTATCTTTTTCTTTCTGTTTAAATTTGAAGATGATCAAAAGCCTTTGCTGAGGGAAAGCATTAGGTGCTGTGAAAACGTTTATTTTTAACCCCAGATGCCAATAGGTATCGTCATCCAGATGCATGGCACCCTGGATGGTAAAGCCTTCATCTTCAGTCGAGTTATCTTGCACAGGTACCCACCTGAAGTTCTCTTTAGTGATACCAAGATACTGGATGTATTTATGTCCAAGCCTTAAAGCAAAATCCATAGAACGGTTACGGTAGTCATGAAACTTATCCTGAGATACCTTGTACGCTGCGCAAATCTCTTCAAATTTACTCATAAATTCCTCGCCATTGGCATAGACAAAAGGGGTTGCCGTTAGTCTTCATTCCCTTCACGAAAAAGTTCGCTCCAGTGCTCAATTCGTTTCAACTGAACCTCAATAACAAGTTTGACCAGCGGCTCCTCAGGCTTTCCTGTAGAGCTGGTTTTTACTGCATGCTCTGCAACCCTGTCGGCAACCCACTGGTTCCAGCTTTGGAGCCTGACAGAGGGGGAGTCGCTGGCGATGCAACATGCGTGAGCTATCTCGTCAATTGCAGCATTGGCCTCAAGGACAAGAACTCTTTTTTGCAGGGAGTTATTTAACTCTGTGAGTTTGTTTATTGCTTCGGACAACTGTTGCGTTTGTTCATCCATCAAACTAACTCCGTGTTTTTCCGTCCCGGGGCAGATTAGCTTTACGATTTTGTCGCGGACAATAGAGAAAGAACGGCCTGCGGGATGCGTCAACATCCTGCATGCCAGTAACACACAGCATATAGCTGTGAGTCACATCGAGGCTCAGTCCGTCTCGCGAGGCAGATTCAGCCTACTGCATTTTCATCAATTGAAAAAGGCTTACAGAATATGAAATCGACACCAATCATACCCTTGATAGGTGGGAAGCGCCGCCTGGCTCGCCACATCCTGCCGCTGTTCCCGGCTCCGGACTGAGCCTCAATGATTTTATTCGAGAGATCGATCTGGAGGGACGCAAGTTTCTGGCGGTCGCACTCATCGATAAGCGCTTTTCCCAGTGTACTGATAGAAGAAAGAGTACTGATTAAAGAGCCAATATCCATGCAATATCTCCCTCTTAAGCCAGCATATGCTGGCTTAAGCAAGTGAAAGATTAGACATTACTTTGATTTCTAGCTGCTTCAGCTTTTACAGCCAGTTCAATGAAATTACTCCAATTCTCGATTGCATCTTTTATCGCTTTTGCAACTAGAGCAGAAACTGTTGCATCAATACTTTTATATTGCTCGATTAACTTACTTTCATATCCGGAACTAAGCAGCTTATCCCATCCATCTTTCAGCGCTTGCGCTGAAGAATTATGAAGCACATGAACTAGAAAAAAATTTTGAGCAATGTCATCTCTAATACGATTAACAACGACATGCTCTTCCAGTTTTTTAATTCTCTCAACAAGCCTGTCATAGGCTTCCTGCAATCCAACTTGTTGCTGCATGTTCTTCATTTCCCCCACTGTGAGCCCTAGGGCAGACGACGAGTCTTGTCCCAATGAGCACTATGGAATTTGTATCAGAAAGAGCGGCCTGCGGGATGCGTCAACATCCCGCAGGCCAGTAACACACAGAGCATCCCTGTGAGTCACATCATGGCTCAGTCCGTCTCGCGAGACAGATTCAGCCTACTGCATTTTCATTCAATGAAAAAGGCTTACAGAATATGAAATCTCAGTTTTTGCCAGTATTACCGTGGATGGGGGGCAAGCGTCGCCTGGCCAGACATTTCCTTCCGTTATTTCCGGCACATACCTGCTACGTGGAGCCGTTCTGCGGCGCAGCTGCGCTGTACTTCATGAAAGAACCCAGCAAGGTGGAGGTCATCAATGATATTCACGGCGAGCTGATCAATCTCTACCGGGTGATCAAGCATCACCTGGATGAGTTTGTCCGGCAGTTCAGATGGGCGCTGGTCAGTCGCCAGATTTATCGATGGATGAAGGATACCCCGGAAGAAACATTGACCGACATTCAACGGGCGGCTCGCTTCTTTTACCTGCAAAAACAGGCTCTTGGCGGCAAGGTTGCCGATCATACCTTTGGTACCACTACCACCAGCGCACCACGCCTTAACCTGCTGCGCATCGAAGAAGAACTGCCGCTGGCTCACCTGCGACTTTCCAGAACCACCATTGAGCACCTTGACTGGGCTACTTGCATTAACACCGCAGCGGCGACCAGCTTATCCCCGCTGGACCCGTCAGGCTCCTCAAAAACGAAATTTTCTAACACCAGAACGGATATTTATCAGACCGTTACCGACAGCATCATTGCAGCGCTAGAAGCCGGTGTTAAACCCTGGTCCTGCCCGTGGCAGCGTGTATCTGGTATGTCTGGATTGCCATCTAATTACGCAACCGGAGCAGTCTATAGCGGTATGAATATCATGCTGTTATGGTGCAGCGCATCTAAACAAGGTTTCAGCGATTCCCGCTGGATGACTTACAAACAGGCACAGGTAGTTGGTGGACAGGTTCGCACGCGTGAACGTGGCACCACAGCCATTTTCTACACCACGCTGGAGAAGGAAAACGACGCCGGAGAAATCGACCATATCCCGATGCTGAAAACTTTCACCGTGTTTAACGTTCAGCAAATCGACGGCTTGCCTCTGACAAAGGTAACTGTCAGCCCGGAAGCGACATTTGCCCCGTTACCGCAGGCTGAAAATCTCTTCAGGAAGAGCGGCGCAAACATCATTGAGAAAGGACAAAACGTCTTTTTCAGCCCATCAACTGATGAAGTCTGGTTACCGGAGCGCCATCTGTTCGCTGATGCGGTTAACTTCTACGCTACCGGCCTGCATGAGCTTGTCCACTGGAGTGGGGGTAAAAAACGCCTGAACCGTGAAATGAAAGGGAAGTTTGGCAGTGCGGATTATGCAGAGGAAGAACTGGTGGCGGGGTTGGGAAGTGCTTTTCTGATGGCGGATCTGGGGGTTTATGGAGAGGTACAACATGAAAGCTATATTGCTTCTTGGCTGAAAGCGCTGAAAAACGACAAGCGCTATATTTTCAAAGCGGCCAGCGCCGCCGCTAAAGCTCATTCTTATCTGATAGGCAACCTCTGAGAGCGGAACCAGACAACCGCAAGGGAATGCGGTTATATGGTTTTAACCGGCAACGTAGCACAGTGAGTATCCATGGCATAGACGTAGCCTTCTGTAGCTCGGCAAATATCGTGTTCAATAATTTGCAGTGCAGCAGGTGCAATCTGATCCACAAGGTGATCGATAACTGAAATCCACTCGGATTGGTGTCTTTTCTGGCGATACGGAATGACAGGCTACGGGAGTAGAAACCTCTCTCAGCGAATCTGCTTGCCTGCATTGAATCGAAGCAGCATTAACGCCGCATCACACGCCTCACCGGCAAAGTAACTTTCGCCAAATGCCTGGGCATTCACAGTCGCCCCGTCAAGCAGCATCATGATGTAGTTCGCGAGGGTCGCAGCAGTCTCGGGGAGATGGTATTGGGCGATTTCGTCCTGTATCAGGCCGTGCAGCTTGCGCTTGTAATCGAGGGCAATCTCACGGATGTCTGAGTGGTCCGGAAACTCAGCCACTGCTCGACCGAACAGGCAACCAGCGAAGGTAGTCGAACAAAACCATTGGCCGCGCCAATCGAATATTGCAATGATTTTCTCGTCCAGGCTGGGCTTGTCCTTAAGTCGTGTCTTTAATTGCTCAGTCAGGTAGTCAGAGCGCTGCCTCAGTACGGCTTTTACTAAGTCTTCCTTACCACGGAAATTACGGTACATCGTCATCCTGGCAACACCAGACGCTTCGATGATCCAATCAACACCCACGGGGTGAAAACCATATTGGGAAAATAAGGCAGTCGCAGTGTCCAGAACATGTTGTTTCTTCGATACGGACAACTTAAGAACTCCAAAGTTAGAGGTTGGGATGGGCTAAAAACCGTAACCTTTTAATATAAATCTTACATATCAGTGTAAGGCAGGTGTTTCGCTTTATACAAAAACTATGCCAAAGGTACCTATCAATAATAGCACACTGATACAGATCAGTCTATATCAGTGTGGGGTCGGAGTTACATTCGAACTTTACAAGACTACGTGAAAGTAACCGAATCTCCGCCGTCTACGGCCAATACTGTCCCGCTGATCATTGGGTTGATGGCGAGCAAAAGCGCAGCCGAAGCAATGTCCTCAGGCTGGGCGATGCGCTTGACGGGGAGTAAAAGGCTTCGCTGGCTCATTTTTTGTATCAGTGGTTCGGGATGCATGCCCGTGTCGACAAAACCTGGGGACAGTACGTTGACCCGTACCGGCGACAGCTCGCTGGCCAGTCCGCGGGCTAAACCCTCTATACCTGAGTTGACCGCGCTGATTAAGGCGGTTTGAGGTCCAGCGCGCTGGGCAAACCGCCCAGAGACCAGTGTCAGAGAGCCGCGTTCGTCAAACTGTGCGAGACGGGCAATGTGATAAGCCGCCCAGAACTTGCTGTCGAAGATGCGCCGGGCGTCTTCCAGGGAGACGGTTTTCAGTGGTCCAAACGTCAGCGAGGCGGCCGTGACAATGATGTGGTGCCAGCGCGTCGGCCGGGCGAAAAAGCGCTCCAGCTCTGCCGGTTGCATGACATCAAGTGGCTCGATGGTAATGTCAGAGCCGATATCCTGTGCGGCTTGGTGCAAGCGTGCTGCACTGCGGCCTGCCAGGGTGACAGTGGCACCCTGTTGATGGAACAGTTTGGCGATGGCAAAACCGATGCCAGAGGAGCCGCCGATTACCAGCACCTGGATGGTGTGCTCAAACGTTAGCATGGCGACCTTCCTCCTGCAGCAACGTCGTGGTGTGCGGGTAATCGAAAATCAGCATTTGAGACAACGCACGTAACCTTGGGCGAAACGCGGCGTGTAAGGGGTGTTCTCGCCAGTCGGGGAGTACTGATTCATCGGTAAAGGTCAAAATGAAACCCTGGTCAAAGCCAAGGGAACGGTGGCCACTGTCGGCAATGACTTCCACCGACACAAGGCCGGGAACATGCCCGGGGAAACCGTGCAGTTCCTGAAGCAATACCGACAAGGCTGCGGTGTCTGGGCTTTTCAGCAACACGATACGTTTATACATGGACGTTCTCCCATTCTATAAGGTTGCTCAGCCGGGGGCCGCTCTCGAAATCGCATACCACAGTGTCACCGTGGGACAGCTGGATGCCGGCGTCGGCGCTGTTGCGATCTGCTCCCAGGTAGAGGTAGATCAGCGTGCCTGGTAGGCGCAGCGCCGGGTGTTGCCACAAGGTGTTGAACAAGTCGTCGACGTCATAGCAAAGACACGAAAGTCCTGTGCGAAACTCCTGTTCCCAGTGCAAGTTTCCCGCCCGATAAATGGACGTTCTGCCTTGCACCAGTTCGGGCAGGGGTTGCCGATAAAGCAAGTGGGAAATTGCACTGGGCTGTAGCTTGGCGTACGCCAGGTAGTTGCGTTTAGATTTGGCCAGGGCGATATCGGTCAGGTCGTTGCCGAAGGTGTAGCCGAGGTAATCCGGCTGGCCGTTCTCAGACACCAGAAAAAGAGCCACCACTTCAGCCTCTTCACATGCCGACAGCGCGCCGCGGCTCATGCATAGCACGTCACCGCTGCGTTTAAGGGTGTCGGCAAAGCCCTTGATAAAGAACGCGGGCCGCTCGTCGTGTTCCGGCGGTACCGCGACTTTGCTTTGATGGGTCAGGCCAAAGCCGCACACCATCCCGTGCCTTGGATCTGGGGGCTGCAGGCAAGGCAGCATGTCAAAGCCGGACAGGTCCGCCACCCTCTGCGGTGTCACGCCTTGTTCACGCAGGTATGCCAGTGGGCCATCGGGGTATTGGCCCGCCGGTGTTTCCCGAAGCAGTTGGTACATGCTGTTGACTGGATAGAGGGCGTACTGCTCGTTAGTGCAAGGACAGGTGATATAGTGCTGGCCGTCCCGTTCGCATTCGAAAATGATCGACATGGGGAAGCTCCTAGAGCGTCTTAATTTCAAGCAAGGCAGGCTTGCCGTGGGTTTCCATGTAAGTCAGGCAGTCCATGATTTTTTCCTGAATGGCCGCTGGCGTGTCGGCACTGCCGGGGCTATAGAGGTCAAAGGTTTTCGCCAGCGCAACAAAGTCTACTTCGTTGTCATGGAAGCCGGTGGCCAGGTTGGACAGATCTGTTGGCCGCTGGCGCAGGTCGGCAATGCGTTCGGCATGCTGCTTGGAGTTGAGATACAGCCGATTGTTGATGACCAGTACCAGTAGAGGGATGTCGTAGGCCGACAGCGTCCAGAGCGCGCTCGGGGTATAGAGTAAGTCACCATCCGATTGCAGGTTAATGCACAGCTTGCCGGTGCCCTTGTGTGCAAGGGCGCCTCCGATGGCTGCACCCAGACCATAACCAAGCCCGGCACCGCCGCTCATGCCGATGTAGGCTTCACTGCGGTCAATCGGCCAGAGTTGGCGAACCAGGGTGTCGATTGTCACGCTACCGGTATTGGTTAGTACCCAGCGGAGGTGCCCGATGGCTTCGTGAATGGCGATCAGTGCCTGAGCAATGGTCAGGCCGTCGGCGGGTTGTGTAACGTGCGCCAGTAACGCCTGACGCTGCTTCTGTTTATGCGCTGCGATGCGTTCGATGCGTTCCCTTGCTTGTGCCTGTGCTGTAGTGGTACGCATCTCCGCGACTGCGTGCACGGCCTGTGCGATGCGGGGGATGGAGGCCACTACGTTGGCATGCAGCGACAAGTCAGCGCACACCAGTTTCTGGCTATCAGCCACCCAACTGCTGATCAGCAGGGAATGGGTATCCAGGGTCGCAATATATAGTCCGGCATGGGGCGTCTGCCCGGAATGGGCAAGCAGACCATAGAGGTCCTGGACTTCCAGTGCTAACAGAAAGTCGCACTCGCCCATGAGGTGCGCGTCATGGTCCTGGAACACCAGTGGATGGGTGTTGGGCACGTTGAAACGTCCGTTACGGGAGATAACTGCAGCACTTGCGGTTGTGGCCACTTCCAGTAACAGGTCTGCCTGTTTGTCATTCAGCGCAGCGTAGTCTACGGCGATGACCGGATGTCGCGCTGCCATCAGGTGCTCGACCAGCTCGGACAGTTGCTGGTCGTCCAGGGCCGGCAGGCGTTCTGGGCGCACCGGGCCGGCTGGTAGTAAAAGCCCGTCAGCCAGCGACTCCTCCTGAACCGCGCTGTCGATGGCGACGTAGCAGGGCGCGTGGGGCTCGGCGGCGCAAAGTTTAAGCGCGCGTTGTACCGACTCCAACGTGGCGGCCTGGGAAATGGGCATGTCCGTCCATTTGGTATAGCCGGAGAGCAATTTGTCAATGCCCTGTGATGTATGGATCCAGTCGATCCAGGGGCGGCGCAGCGCAGCGTCAATGGGGCCGTTGCCACCCAGTACCAGCAGCGGAACCCGATCGCACCAAGCGTTGAAGATGGCCATGCTTGCGTGCTGCAAGCCGATGTTGGCGTGCACCAGCACCGCCATATGCTTGCCGCTGGCCTTGTAATACCCGTGTGCTATGGCCACGGAGATTTCTTCGTGGCAGCACATCAGGATGGTCGGAACTTCGGGGGCCGGATGATGTACCAGCGAGTCATGAATGCCGCGGAATGAGGCGCCCGGGTTGAAGCAAACATACTCAATGCCTTGGTTGATCAGCAGGTCGACAAGCAAATCGGAAAAATACTTCATTGTGCACGCTCCGAGTTGAGTGGCTCTTTGAGGTGTTTGACTGCCTCGGTGGCCTGTTGGAAGGGCAATATGTGTGGCGTCAGCTGGCAACCAAGGCCTGGTCGCGCGGGAACAGGCAGGGGAATAGCATTGTGCTGTCGATCAATAGCGGGCATTGGCTCCATCAGGTCGCTATCAAAAAAACGGTCGTGCTGACCGGCTTCCACCCCCAGAAAACCGTCGTAGGCCGTCAGTAATGCGCGGTGCGCGGCAATCAGCGGGCCCACTTCGGCCACCTGCACGCCCAGATAAACCGGCAGCCCCCAGTGATGGCATTGCTCAATCATCTTTGTCGTAGCAAGTAACCCACCACATTTGGCGATGCGCAGGTTCACCGCATCCAGCGCCTGGTGTTTCCAGGCCAGCGCCAGGCTGGAAGGTGAGATGACAGATTCATCGAGCATGATCGCAATACCTAGTTTGCGGCGGGCCTGGCGGTAATCCTCCAGGCTTCCCCGAGGTAAAGGTTCCTCGAACAGCGCTACGTCCAAATCCCGTAACTGCCGGGCGCTGTTGTGAAGTTGATCGGCTGACCAGCTCATGTTCGGGTCGACATACAGATCCAGGGTTGGCGCCAATGCCCTGAGGCTTTCCAGACGCTGGCGATTGGCATGGAGGTCGGCCTCCAGCTTGAGCTTCAGCGAACGTAAGGGTTTGCGTTGCTGAAAGAAGACCTGCACCGATTGAGACAGGTCGAGTACTTGGGTGATGTTAGCCTGGGCAGGCAGAACACGGCGTGTTGCCGTGACTGGCGCTGTGATATGCAGCAGGTAAGAGGACAGAGGCAGTTCAGCTTGCTGGGCCAGAGTATCCAGCACTGCCATCTCCACCAGGCAACGTGTATTGTTACCCACAGCTTTGTCGGGAAAGAATGGCAGGCCTTGTTCATAGAGCGTACGACCACGATCGATCGGGTCAACGCTGGCCAGGGCTTGCGCCAGTCGCGCGAAATCAATACTGCGCAGTTCTGCCAGCACGGATTCACAATCTTCTGCGGTCACATAGCGACGCGGAGCGCACTCACCGATTCCGGTGAAAGCGCCACGTGTCCAGCGCAGCACAACACTTTCCGAGGTTTGTCGTCGGTGGGCGCCATGGGTGAACGGGGTGGTCATAGGTTGGCGGACGAGGTAGATCTCAGGCAGCGTCATAAGCATAGTGTCCGTTGGCTTTGACAAAATCTGCGGTGAACTGTACGACCAGGCCCATCGCCGGAGTGAAGAACAGGTAATGCTTGTCCTGGTTGACCAGCAGGGTTGAGCCGTTGATGCACAGGCGCTGAAAATGACGCACTGTGGAACTCACGTCCACAAGCGGATCTTTGTCGGCGCAGATGAACAGGCTGGGGGCGTCTATCGGTTGGGCATCGGCCGCCAGGTACACCTTCTCCAGTGCCAGCAGTTTTTTGCGTTCGCGATTCTGAAGGTGAGTGGTGGCCAGCGCATCATTGCGTATGAACTCAGCCAGGTGCGGATTGGCTGTGAAATCCTCGGCCTTCAGTCCGGCGTCCCACAGACTTTGCCTGTCGTCCAGGTCAATGCTCGCGCGCTCATGTTCGCTGAGCCGGTCATGCATTTTGCCCAGCCAGGTTGAGCAGATGATGAGATTGTCGTAGGGCAACTGACCGTGGGAGCAACTGGCAATGGCGGCAAGTACCGATCCGCCGAGGCAATGCCCGAACAGGCAGAGCGGAACATCGTCGGGCACTTCGCGGCGAATATGGTCGATGGCAGCCCGTGCATCCTCGTGAAGCGTACGAACATCCGGGAACCCGTGTTTCTCGCCGCTGCTGATGCCGCAACCTTCACGATCCAGCGCATAGAAGGCGATCCCCAGGTTGGCGAATGCATTACCTACTGACCATAGCCAACCCGCGTGGCTTTGCAGCCCATGGAAATACAGAATGGCGCCTTGTACCCGCATGGGCCGCCAGGCATGCAAAGCCATACGGCGGTTTGCCTGAGCCAGATAATGGACCTCGCGAGTAATGTTGTGCTGAAACATATGCATATTCATGAGTACCTCTCAAAGTCAGAAATGCTGGATGCCCAGCAGGGACAGGTCTGGTTGGAACGGCTTGTACTTGATCTGAAGTGTTTTCCTGGCGGCTTTCTCCTTCTCGATGGCAAGGGAGATAGCGTTACCAGGGATAGTGATGACTCTTATTTGCCCCAGCCGCTTGCTGGTGCGTTTGGATTCATACTCGATATTGAGTGCCTGGAGATGACTATCCAGCAGCTGGCTGAGCATCTCCGATTCACCGCAGGGCAGTCCTCCGGCCTCGATGGCGACAGCATAGTAAGGTGTCTCTTTCCAGATCGGGGCGCATAGATACAGCCCGGCATTAGGGATGCCGCACATCTGTATTGCTTCGTGCAATTGGGTCTCGGTAATTTTTTCGCCGGTGAACGAGTGCATGACGCCGTTACGCCGACTGAAGCTGAGACGCGGTACGCCACGGTAGTAACCATGCACGCGATAGATGTCACCGGTGTACATCCGGACCATGCCATTGCCCTGCCACATAACCAGATGGTATTCGTCCCCTTCCTTCAGTTGGTCCAGTGCAAGGGTTTCCGGCTGCAGCTGGTCGCGGACCACAGCATCTATGTCGACGGACACGGAAATGAACTCGAAGAATGCCTGGTTCACTGCCAATGGTTGGCTGTCTTGATCATCATCCACCGGCAGGGTCACCACCCCTTCGGTACCACAGGACATGAACGGCAGCACTTTCGCCTGCCCCATAATTCGCTGCAACTGGGGTTTGTAGAGCTTAGCCGATGCAGTTGTCCAGCAACTGTAGCGCTCCAGTCCGGGCCACACATCTGTCAGCACAACGTTGTCCGCAGCCAGTATGGGCTCAAGTCGGCGAGCGGCAGCAGGGTTAGCAGCGCGTATGCTACCGCTGGCAAGAGTACCGTTATGCAAGTCGCGTAGCAGTTGTTCACGGTTTTCCAGCAGGCAATGGTGCAGTGAGAGCAGAGTGCTGGGGTTGATGGCAGTGATCAACCTTACATCCTCGCCCAGTGTCCATAACAGTCGTGCATACATCTTCTGTTCATGGCTGGCATCCAGGAATGGTGTGAACCAGGGAGCCTCATACCAGGGCGGATTCCAGTCGCCACTGCCTACCAGGGGGTTCCGGTTGCTGATCGCCTGATACGGCAGTCCTTCAACGTACTCGGTGCTCGGGTCACGTACCGTCTGGGTATCCAGCGTGGCCCATGGGTTGGCGAGGAGGGCAGGGTAGTCATGGGCAAAGAATCCCCACATCGCCTGGATGGCGGGGACCCGATACTGACGGATCCAGTGCAGCGTATAGGGGATTCGCTTTGACTGCCCGGTAGTACCGCTGGTCTTGAGCCAGCGCACTACCGGGCTGCAGCTGAGTATCCCCCCTTTTTGCTGGCCTTCCCGTATCAGGGGTTCCCTGAAGCTGTCATAGGTCATGACCGGAATGTTAGTACGGGTGATTCTGCCGTTGCAGTGGCGGACATAATAGCTATTTTCTTTCCATAACAGTGACTTATTACATACATGAATGATGTCCTCCAGCACGTCCTCCTGTGCCCTGAGGGGTTTGTCCAGCCTCTCCAGATAACTCGCCAGCGCCTGGGCGCATTCCGCTTTGAAGGTCGGCGCCCGGTGCTGCCAATGACCGACCCAAGAGTCCAACTTTCCCATACTTTTCGACCTCGATCTCGTGGAAGGGAATGGTGAGGGAGACTGATATGTCTCTTTTATGGCTTATATAGGATCGAAATTTAAGCGTCAATATTTATTTGAAGTGACTGAATCCAGGTGTGAGGTTTTATCAAACTTCAGAAAATGACTTCCTGTTTATTTTTAACTTATTGATCTTTTTGGTTAAATTAAATTATTTTTACGATTGGGTTACGTGAAGAATCGAAAAATAATGTAAATTTTTTTATAAAAGATATTGACGTGGCGTCGATAGTTTGAAAAAGATGTAGAACGATCTGTATCACAAGAGGGCGATTCAATGGTTTCCAAGATCACGCTGGGCACGCAGGGGTTGCGAGTAGGCCGTATAGGCCTGGGCTGTATGGGGATGAGTCAGTGGTATGGCGCTACGGATGACACCGAATCGGTGCGCACCCTGCATCGGGCAATAGAACTGGGGGTGGACTTCTTCGATTCGGCCGAGGCGTATGGACCGTTCACCAATGAACGGCTTTTACAGCGCGCTTTTGCCGGGCGGCGTGAGGAGGTAGTGATCGCTACCAAGTTCGGTTTCCGCATCGTTGACGACCAGATCGTTGGCGTGGATAGCTCCGTCAGCAATCTTCAGAAAGTCGTCGATGAATCGTTGAAGCGGCTGGGGACGGACTACATTGATGTGCTTTACCAGCATCGGCTTGACCCCTCTATACCCATTGAGGAGGTTGTGGGCGCGATGGCGCGTTTTGTCGAGCAAGGCAAGGTGAAATACCTGGGACTTTGCGAAGTGGGAGCACACACCATTGAGCGAGCCCATACCACTCATCCAATTTCAGTGATCCAGGGTGAATACTCGTTGTGGGAGCGCAATGTTGAGCAAGAGATCTTGCCGCTTCTGGAAAGGCTGGGCATTGGCTATGTGGCGTTCTGTCCCTTGGGTCGGGGCTTTCTGACTGGCAAAGCCGCCAGCGCAAGCCACTACGATGCCAACGATTTCCGTCAGCAGGATCCACGTTTTCGCGAAGAAAATTTTGCCGCCAATACGTTTCTGACCGAGTCGATCATAGCGCTCGCGGCCTCCTGGGGGATGACGCCCGCGCAACTCGCGCTGGCCTGGCTGCTGACGCGCAGCCCGCATTTAGCGGTGATCCCCGGCACCAAGCGGGTAGAGTACCTGGAAGAAAACGTTGCCTCCGATGGCTGCGAGCTCACCGGCGAGCAATTGCATGCGATCGAGGCGCTGCTTGGTCAGTGGACCGTTGCCGGCGCGCGGTATGAGCAGCGAATGATGCAGTTCATTGACCGATAGACACTGCCAGGAGGCTGGACATGCAATCGTATCGTTTACTGGATGAAACTGAACAACGTTTTCATCAGAACTTTTTGCACCGCAACGGTAACACCCAGGTGACTTCGTTGCTGACTGTGCCTGGCTGTGTCAGTGCCCTTCGGGCGAGGAAGGCGTTTAGCCAGTTGGTCGCTGACTATCCTTTTCTTCGACAGAAGATCGTTCCTGTGGGGGGTGAACAATACGGGTTTGTGCAGATTGAAGAGCAAGTCCATTCTTCGCCCTGCGCGGCTCAACCGCCGCTGCAGCCCGACATATTGCTCAGGCTTGAATTGAATCGGGTGTTGGGCGACCAAGAGTGCTGGCGCGCACTGGTCGTTCCTGATCCTGAGCTGAACCAGACGCACATTGTCCTGACGCGTAACCACGCGATCTCAGACGGCTACAGCACTGCCCGGCTGGTTAACAGCCTGGCCGGTTATCTCGGCGTGAGCCCGTCGAACTCAGGTAAGCAGAAGCCGGGCGCCTTTCACCTGCGTCTGCGGTATTGGCGTGAGTATCCGATAGAGACGGGAAAAGCCAGCCATGCCGACTTTGTGAGGTTGCAGGTCAGTGCGCATGTCGCGTACCGCATCGATCACTTACGCGCGACATCGGGTTTCACCGCCAACACTATCTGGGGGGGGGTTCTGGTTTACAGCTATCTGCGGCATGCCAGTGTACCGGCAGTGGATTTGTTCACTGCTTATTCGCTGCGTGATCCAGGCAGCCACGGTCAGCCACTGAGCAAGGCCTGCATGATTGATGTGCGTGAAGCTACATTTGGCGACGAGCCGCTAGACCTGCCCGGATGTATTAAGCGCTACGGGCGAGTGGTATCCCAGGACAAGGCACTGCTTGGCACAAAACCCGGCAAGCCCGCGAACCAAAGGCCGGTAGCAGAAGATACGGTGCGACCGACACTGGCCTTCACTAACACGGGGTTGCTGGATCGCTTTTTGACTCATCCCGGGGGGCGCGTTCTCGAGTTCTCCACGCTGGTCAACCGCTCCGGCGGCAACTACGAATTCGTCCTGCACTTGGGCAAGTTCAAGGGCACGTGGCATGCCGCGCTGGCCTTCAGCTCACTGAAAGTCGATCGAGCGACGGCGCTTGCCTTCAAGTCACAAGTTGAGTCGGCACTTGACGCATTGCCCACTGCGCTCAACATCCAATAAGGAATTGAAAATGAATACTTCCGACAACAAGACATTGACGCTTCTTGCCACCTGTCTGGGCTTCGTGGTGGTGTTGCTCGATGTGAGCGTAGTCAATGTGGCTCTGGAGAGATTCAAAGCCGAGTTCGCCACGGACGTGCTGCAATTGCAATGGATAGTTAACGCTTATACCTTGTTTTTCGCCTCGCTCCTGCTCACCGGTGGGGCATTAGGCGATCGCTTTGGGCACAAAACGGTGTTTTTGTGGGGATATGCAGTGTTCACCCTGGCCTCGCTAGGCTGTGGCCTGGCTCATACATTACCCATTCTGATCGGCTTTCGGTCACTGCAAGGCATTGGCGCTGCGCTGTTGGTACCGACGTCTCTCGCCCTGGTGCGTATTGCCTATGAAGTACCCGCCGAACGCAGCAAGGCTATTGCTCTCTGGGCTGGGGTTGCCGGGATCGCGCTAGCTGCCGGGCCGGTTGTTGGTGGACTGCTGATCGGCGTGTTCGGCTGGCGCAGCATTTTTTTCATCAACCTGCCCATCGGCCTGATTGGGATCGTGCTATGCATGGTCAATACACCCCGTATTGCACCCAATCATAAAGGAGGGTTCGATCTCTGGGGGCAGATCCTGGCGTTGTTCACCCTAGCCAACCTGACCTACACAGTCATTGAATTGGGCCGTGAGGGGGGCGTTGACCTGCGAGTGATTATCCACTCACTGTGTTTTGTGCTCGGGCTGATTGGTTTTATCTGGGTCGAGTCGCGCACCGCGCGTCCTATGGTTCCTCTCTCGGTCTTCAACAATGCGGCGTTCAGCCTGGCCTCGATCTTGGGGATCATCGTAAATTTTGTGTTTTACGGACTGATATTCGTCTTCAGTATCTTTTTACAGCAGGTAAATCATTACTCGGTGATCAGCACCGGTCTGGCATTCCTACCGATGACGGGTGTCCTGTTCTTCGGTAATCAGTTGGCGGCCAGGTGGCTACCCAAGCTGCGCGAGCGACGGCTGCTGGCGTTGGGACTGGCCATTGCATTGCTGGGCGTGGTTTCGCTGTGGCCATTTGTAGACGGTGCACCCTACGCAGACATTGCCGTACAGATGTTTGTTATCGGCTTCGGTATATCTCTGACCGTTCCCACGCTGACTGCGACAGCGGTCAACCACGTCAGCAGTGACAAGTCCGGGGTTGCTTCGGCAATAGTTAACGCCTCGCGCCAGGTCGGCGGCCTGATCGGGGTGGCAATTTTCAGCTTGTTGATCAGCGTGGCCGATGCCTCCCAGTTTGGCCGCGGATTCGCCCAGGTTATCGTCCTGTCCTCGTTGCTGTTGGCGGTGGGCTGGGCTTTGACGCTCGTGTTGCTGCGCAAGCAACCATTGGCCGTGAAATCGGCTACGTGAAGCAATGCTCAAAAAACCTGAAAACGATGGAGGTTGAACATGCAAACCGTCATGAAAAATGAGTCAAATCCAGGCTATACACCTTTCCAACTGAACTCCCAGCAAATTCTGGATTTTAGGGCTAACGGATGGATGAAGCTGGAAAACGTTATTTCGGCTGAAACAGTGCAGATGTTGCTGAATGAGGCCAGGACAAGGATGGGTGAAGTCGCACGCACAGTAGACCGTAACGACCCGGGCAAACAGATTGAGAATGCCTACCGCTGGTATGCGCGCTGGGATGAAGTCTCCAGCACTTGTCCGCAGATAAAGGCGCTCAGCCACTCTCCCCGGCTGGCCAGTATTGCCTCACAACTGGTGGGGGAAGATGTGCGTTTTTATTCAGACCATGTGTTCGCCAAGAACCCCGAATCCGAGGCGGGTGGAGATACGCCCTGGCACCAGGACTTTCCCCATCACCCTCTGGATCGGCAAGGTGCCTTGAACATCTGGATTGCGTTGGTGGATCTCACGCCTGAGATGGGCACCATGCAGTTTCTCAGTCGTAGTCATCGGGCGGGCATGCTGGGAAGATATTTCAACCGTCGTGATGACGTGACCTTGATCGACGAGCACCCGTGGGTACTGGATGAGTTCGAAATGTCGCCACCTATTTCACTCAAGGCCGGTGATGCAACTGTGCACGACATGAACGTCATCCACGCAGCACCGGCCAACAGTTCCAACACGCCGCGCTGGGTGTATTCGACGCTCTGGCTGCCGGTTTCTGCACGCTATACGGGAGCGTCCAACCACCGTACTGACCCGCTCGGATTGACACTCGACATGCCCATGGAACATCCCAAGTTCCCCATTATTCCAACCCGCTGACAGGCACATTCTCCGGCTGGCGATTGCCGGCCGGTGTTCGATTGAGCCAGAGGATCTGCACATGCCACATGTTTATCTTGAATATTCCGCAGGAGTAGATGACAACGTTAATGCCAGGGAAGCGATCCAGCGGCTTCATCAGGCGCTCGTCGAGGTATCCGGATTGCGACTGGACTTGGTCAAGACACGACTTATTCGGTACGACGACTACTTCATTGGTGACTGCAATGAACCTCAGGAATTCATCCACCTGAATGTTTCGACCGTGTCCGGGAAGGCCGGAGATGATGAGCAGCGGCGGGCGATCAGCGGTACGCTGCTGGATGTGCTTGCTGATATTTTCGAGCCTGTTTTGCAGCAACAAAAGGTGGATATTTCTGTACAGATCACTGAAGTACCGGCAAGTGGGTACGTACGCAGGCGGTCGACGACCTTGGTTCCATGATGCTTTGGTGTGGTTGAGGGCTTAAAGGGATGTAGATGGGGTTTCTATGCCGGGACCGCCGAAATTTCCGTTACCGAGGCTATTGATGCACCTCAATTTGCTGACGATCCACTCAGCCAAAGGTTGTGAATACGACGTGGCCATCATGGTCGGCATGGGGCTGGGTAACCTGACTTGACGTAATGAGACACCAGAGAGGTTGTACCAAAGCCGTCGTCTTTTCTATGTGGAGTTGATCTATGCACGAGACGAGGTGCATATGCTGTATTCCATTTAATGGACTTTGCGGTCGGTAAATATCTGGAAAACGGTAAACTGGTCGAGCTACTACAAGAATACTCCGAGGCTTCGATTCCGCTTTCATTAATTTATGCAAAATCGTGCCATCGTTCGCCTAAAATCAGTACATTGCTGGCGGCGTTAGGAATAAATACTTGACCCCCAACACAGATGCAATTGTGCTTGATTTGTGAGCGTTAAAATTCAATATTCTGCTCAATTCTGTCACTAAAAACCAAGCTCTGTATGAAGCTGATGGTGTTTTAACTATATATGCGAAGTATTTAGTTTTAAACGGGGCTCATTAGCTGAGCCCTTTTTCAAGCTTATCAATCGGTATATACCGAAGTTCAGACTTTGGACTGCTGATGGCCCAAAATATAGGATGGCACGAATTCCTCTCTGCATCTGTCCAGATAATCTGACCACCACTGCATCATCGCCTTGCGGGCTTCCAGATGCTCCGCCTTGTGGATGTATGCTGCCCGAACGCTATTGCGCTCCTGATGGCTCATCTGACGCTCAACCACATCCTGTGACCAGAGACCTGATTCTATCAGGGCGCTACAGGCCATTGCCCGGAATCCGTGACCGCAGACATCCTCTTTAGTATTATATTCCATCAGCCGCAGCGCCTTATTAACCGTATTTTCACTCATTGGTCTGGATGGTTTACTGATGCTGGGGAACAGCAGCGCCTGATCACCGGAGATTTCTCTTATCTGCTTCAGTATGCCGATGGTCTGATGTGACAGCGGCACAATATGTGGCGTACGCATTTTCGTCCCCCTGTCGGAATAGCGGACTCCGGGGATCGACTCTCGTGTGGTGGGGATAGTCCAGATTTTGTTTTTGAAACTTATTTCCGTCCAGCGGGCAAACCTCAGTTCGCTGGAGCGAATAAAGACATGCAGGGTGAGAGAAACAGCCAGCCGGGTTAATTCCCGTCCCTGACGATAACCATCAATTCGGTTCAACAGTTCGGGTAGTCGTTCAAGGGGAAGGGCTGGGTAGTGTCGTTTAACCGATGCTGCGATGATACCTTCGAGATTCGACGCCGGATTGTTCTCAATCATTCCCTGATGCACGGCATGACGCATGATGTCCGGGTACGTGCTGCGACTTCCAGCAGGCCTTTTTGCTCAATGCCTTTCAGCAGGTCGATAAAGTGACGAGGTTTCAGTTCAGCTACCGGCAAGTGTCCAATCACAGGAAATATATGATTGTTCATGCTGGCAAGCAGACGGGAGGCGTGGTTCTCTGACTCAGACCACCAATCTTGCCCGATGCGGAGGGGGAAATGAAAATGCATCGGGAAGATTTTTCACGCTAACTTATTGAATCTAACTCACATAAGGATTCGCAAAGAGGCATGAAAACAAGAATTTGGCTCCTCTGACTGGACTCGAACCAGTGACATACGGATTAACAGTCCGCCGTTCTACCGACTGAACTACAGAGGAATCGTTGTGGAGTCGTATCTTAGCGGCGAAAAAACTTTTGTCAAACATCTATTCGCCGTCCGAGGCTCAACTGGCGCATCCATCAACAAATTGTCGCCATTATCGACAATTTATCGGGAAAAATGCTTTGCAGGATTAGCTTTTCTCTATCATCATTTGAAATGTAGTTTCAACTTTTCTCACTAAGGTCTCCCTTGAACGTCACCGCCGCATTACGCCAGTCCGTCGAACGCACGTCCTGGTTTAAAAAACGCAAGAGCTATCGCGTCCTCTACTGGCGTGAAATCAGCCCGCTTGCGGTCCCCATTTTGCTGGAAAACGCCTGCGTATTGCTGATGGGCGTGTTGAGTACTTTTTTGGTCAGCTGGCTCGGTAAAGAGGCCATGGCGGGAGTAGGCCTGGCCGACAGCTTCAATATGGTGATCATGTCCTTTTTTGCCGCCATCGACCTCGGTACGACCGTGGTGGTGGCGTTTAGCCTAGGCAAACGGGACCGGCGGCGGGCAAGGGCGGCAGCGCGCCAGTCGCTGGCGATAATGACCCTGTTCTCGATTATTCTCGCGGCGGTCATCCATGCCTTCGGCGCGGAAATCATTAATTTTGTCGCCGGGGATGCGACAGAAGAGGTAAAAGCTCTGGCGCTGACCTATCTGGAGCTGACGGTGCTGAGCTATCCGGCGGCGGCAATTGCCCTGATCGGCAGCGGCGCGCTGCGCGGCGCCGGGACCACCAAAATTCCGCTGCTGATCAACGGCGGGATGAATATCCTCAATATTATTATCAGCAGCATCCTGATTTACGGCATTTTCTCGTGGCCCGGCATGGGGTTTGTCGGGGCGGGGCTGGGATTAACGATTGCCCGCTACATTGGCGCGGTGGCCACCATTTGGGTGCTAATGATCGGTTTTAACCCGGCGCTGCGCATTTCGCTGAAGAGCTATTTTAAGCCGTTTAACTTCGCCATTATCTGGGAAGTGATGGGCATCGGGATCCCCGCCAGCATTGAATCGGTTTTGTTCAACGGCGGTAAGCTGCTGACGCAGATGTTTGTTGCCGGGATGGGGACCAACGTGATTGCCGGTAACTTTATCGCTTTCTCCGTGGCCGCGCTGATCAACCTGCCGGGGAACGCGCTCGGTTCAGCATCGACTATTATCACCGGCCGACGCCTCGGAAAAGGGCAGATCGCTCAGGCGGAGCGTCAGGCGTGGCACGTCTTCTGGCTGTCGACCATCATTTTGACGGCGATCGCCTGGGGAACCGCGCCGCTTGCCGGCCTGATCGCCTCGTTCTATACCAGCGAAGAGGACGTCAAAGTGGTGGTGAAAGAGCTGCTGTGGCTGAACGCCTTCTTTATGCCGATCTGGGCGATGGCCTGGACGCTGCCGTGCGCCTTTAAAGGCGCGCGCGACGTGCGTTACACCATGTGGGTCTCAATGCTCGGCATGTGGGGCTGTCGCGTGGTGGCGGGCTACACGCTGGGGATTGTGCTGGGAATGGGGGTGATCGGCGTCTGGCTGGGTATGGTGCTTGACTGGGCGGTGCGCGGCGTTTTGTTTTACTGCCGGATGGTCAGCGGGCGCTGGCTGTGGAAGTATCCGCGAACGAAAGCGCAGGCCGACGAGACCCGCGCGCAGGTTGAAGAAACGTAACACGCGGTGGGCGAAACGGGACTTTTCGCCCAAAGTGGAGAATTATTCGGCAAACGGTTTGAAATGTGAAAACAGCCTTTGACAAGGTGAGGCGCCATCGATAATATGCGCCTCGTTCAAACGATTCCTCTGTAGTTCAGTCGGTAGAACGGCGGACTGTTAATCCGTATGTCACTGGTTCGAGTCCAGTCAGAGGAGCCATATTTAAGAAGCCCGCTTAAGGAAACTTAAGCGGGCTTTTTGCTTTCCTATTCCATAGCCACGATGGTGGCAACGCCGGGGCACAAGAACATTCCCGGCGCACCGTCAGGGTCTTAAAACCAGGATACAATAAGGGAAATTAGCCCGATCGCGGCAGTCCAGAAAAAAAGAGTTGCTAATAAAATAAACAGGCGGATATTCCCTATGGTTAATTTCATAAAGCTGTCTTCCATACTTTTACGAAAATAGTACATTGCCGGTCGCGATAGATAAGCATATTCATGGTTGCCTACTGTCGACATGCGCAATTTCATCTCTGGTAATTTAGTAACAAGGTATTTGTTGCAAACAACCTGTCGCTATTAAAGGATGATTCCAGAGTAGAGTAGCGCCCATAGGTAACTCTTTAATTATTTTGATCTCTCCCTGGCGCTGGCTATTTTGTGCCGCTTTTTTGTCCCATGTGAATTTATGTAATTAATTTAATAGGTTACGAGACTTAGTTCAAGTATTAATCAGCCCTCGGCTGGGCGTTTTATGACCACAGGGAAAATGATACTGACATGTTAATAAAATGTTTATTTGTTGATTTTCATAGTGGGAATAATATTGTGCGGATATACACGTATGGATGTGCTCTGAGAATTTTTTACCCCTAACAAAAATAAACGCTTTATTTTATAACGCTCAGTCCGGCTGGTGGCCGCGTAAATATTTCACGCGATCCGGACTGAGTGTATTCTGCTCGTATGATATCAGCGCTTAGCGGAACGGCGGTTCGTTGAAGGTTCTCAGCTTGCGCGAATGCATGTGGTCGCCTTCGGCGCGCAGCAGGTCAATCGCCCGAATACCAATCTGCAAATGTTCGGAAATGGCCCCTTCATAGAATCGGTTAGCCTGTCCCGGCAGCTTAATCTCGCCGTGCAGCGGTTTGTCGGAGACGCACAGCAGGGTGCCGTAGGGGACGCGGAAGCGATAGCCCTGGGCGGCAATGGTTGCGCTTTCCATATCGATAGCCACCGCGCGGCTGAGGTTAAAGCGCAGCGCTGAGGCCGAGTAGCGCAGCTCCCAGTTGCGATCGTCGGTGGTGACCACCGTTCCGGTACGCAGCCGCTGTTTTACCTCTTCGCCCGGCATGCCGCTGACCTGCTTCGTGGCGTCGTAGAGCGCGCGCTGAACTTCGGCGATGCTCGGAATAGGGATATCCGGCGGCAGCACCGCATCCAGCACGTGGTCGTCGCGCAGATAGGCATGGGCCAGCACGTAGTCGCCGATATTCTGGCTTTCACGCAGGCCGCCGCAGTGGCCAATCATCAGCCAGACGTCCGGACGCAGCACCGCCAGATGGTCGCAGATATTTTTGGCATTTGCCGGGCCGACGCCAATATTAATCAGCGTGATCCCCTGTCCGTCTTTGGTTATCAGGTGCCAGGCGGGCATCTGATGCTTTTTCCACGCCAGATCGGAAATCGCTTCCTCCGGCGCCTCCGTGTCCGCCGTTATCCAGATCCCGCCCGCGCAGGAGAGGGCGATATAGGGACTCTCGGGATCGAGAATTTGGCTACAGCCCCAGCGCACGAACTCATCGACGTAGCGGGTGTAGTTGGTAAACAGCATATACGGCTGGAAATGGTCAACCGGCGTGCCGGTATAGTGGCGCAGGCGCGCCAGCGAGAAATCGACGCGGCGGGCGTCGAAGTGGGAAAGTGGATAGTATTCCGTCGAATGAAACAGGCCATCGGCGGTTTCATCGCCAATTTGCGACAGCTCGGTGGTGGGGAAAAAACGCGTCAGGCCGGCGCTCATTGAGCGATCGAGCGTGAGTTCAGAGCCATCAATAACGTACGGATAGGGGATCTCATGCTGCGACAGCCCGACGGTAATCGCGGCATCGTAATCCTGATACAGCATGGTGAGCTGCTCCAGCAGATAGGCGCGAAACAGTTTAGGGTTGGTGATGGTGGTGGTATAGCAACCGCTATGGGTGAAGCGACCCCAGGCCCGGGTTTTTAACGCTTTATGTTCCGCTCCGTCCCATGATACCGACAGCTGCGGGTAAACGAACAGTCCTTCCGCACGGGCGCTATTCTCGGGGAGGATATTATGGTGAATATAATCGCCGAGGGCTTTACGCAGCGCATTGACCGATTTTTCATAGAGCGCTTCGAGCTGCGTAAGCGCCTGTTCTGGGGTCAGCCTGGCGGCTTTCTGATTCATGACGTACTCCTTGTTTCTGCTCTGCTGACGTTTTGCTTAGTATGTCACAGACTGAAAAAGGCGCAGGACAATTTAACCCGCTTAGTTGAGAAAGTACTGAGATTAGAACCAGTTGATGCTGGGGATGTCGATTAATGCGCGGTGATATTCGCGATGGCGCCCCAGCGTTCAGCGCTGAAATGCGTGGCGTTGAGCACTTTTAGGGTGATCGACTTATTGTCGTTAATGCAGTACAGGGCGTTAGCCAACGGCGTCAGCTTATCGCCCTCCTGTAGACGCCGGCCGCAGGAAGTGAGTTCCGAAATGATGGTTAGCTGGCCGCTTTGCAGAACCGCGTGGGTATGTGTAGACGTCGAGGCCTCGCGTAGTTTCTTAATCCACCATTCCATTTGTTTATTCCTGACCTGTTACACTCCGGCGATAATTCATGTTTGCTCCTCATCTGACAATAAGAACAGGCGGTTGGTTTAGTCTATGTTTAATAAGTGAATCGCAGGATCGGATTCCTTCTGCATAATAGCCCGCCCTGGCAGCTAAAGAGATAATTCGGACAGAAATATGGCAATGATGCGTTTTACCCGGCTGCTGAATAAGTCGGGATTAAGATTAGTCTCGGTGGCGAAAAAAGCCATCATTGGGCTGCTGGTGGTCGTGATCGTCTTTTTTATTGGCCGTATTTACGAATCGCAGCGCGGTCCGGCGCTGCACCGCTGGCATACCTGGACGGCGACTGAAATGAGCGCCAGCGAGATTGACCGCGCCACTTTTGCCGAATACCAGACGCGGGAAGCGGCGATTTTCCGCGATATGAAAAGCAGCATTACCGACACGTTGAGCGACGATGAAAAAACGGCCATTAACCGCTTTTACGCGCAAAGCCTGGTCTATCCGGATAAGTTTCATCCCGACTGGAACCGCTCCTTTATTTTGCTGCCGCAGGGCAAACCGCGCGGCGCGGCGGTGCTGCTGCACGGCCTGACGGATTCGCCCTACAGCGTGCATTACCTGGCGCAACGCTACCAGCAGCAGGGATTTGTCGCCGTCGCGCCGCGGCTGCCTGGACACGGTACCGCCCCCGGCGCGCTCACCGCGGTGGACCGCGAAGAGTGGATAGCGACAACCCGGCTTGCGGTGCGCGAAGCGACGCGGTTGGCGGGGGATGACGCGCCGCTGCACGTGGTGGGCTACTCCAACGGCGGGGGGGGGGGGGCGGGGGACGCCCCCCCGCGGCTTCCTGCA